>CAJDUG010000012.1_pt1 | contig 52489 bp, 58 predicted proteins | sample 7390021 | NCBI WGS metagenome assembly CAJDUG01 (sample SAMEA7055676, study PRJEB34461) | soil metagenome | biome: terrestrial ecosystem; feature: Peninsula; material: soil | place: Antarctica | collected 2016
CGCGCTGGCCGAGGCGTTCCTGGCGGACGGACACCTTGGCGCGCCGCCGAAGGTCCTCGAACGCCGCGCGCTGCGTCTCGTTCACGAAGGTGAAGGCGACGCCGCGCTGACCCGCTCGACCCGTGCGACCGGTACGGTGCACGAAGGTCTCCGCGTCCTCGGGGAGATCGAAGTTCACGACGTGACCGATGTCGTCGACGTGGATGCCACGCGCCGCGAGATTCGTCGCGATGAGTGTCGGGATGCGGCCGGTCCGGAATCCCTCGAGCACGCGCTCGCGCTCGTGCTGCCCAACGTTGCCGTGGAGCGCGCGCGCCGGGCTTCCGAGATTGGCCAGTGCCTTCACGAGCTTGTCGGCACCGTGCTTGGTGCGCCGGAAGACGAGCGTTCGCACGACGTCCTCGCGCCGCAGGATCTCGTGCAGCGCGGCGACCTTGTCGGACTCGCGCACCTGGATCCAGGCCTGATCGATCGCCGCGACCGTCGGCTCCTCCGGCTTGATCGTGACGCTGACCGGATCCTTGGTGTATTTGCGCGCGACGGCGCGCACGTCGTTCGTGAGGGTCGCTGAGAACAGCGCGGTCTGCCGCGGCCCCCTCAGGAGCGCGACGATGCGGGCGATGTCGGGAGCGAAGCCGAGGTCGAGGAGGCGGTCCGCCTCGTCAAGCACCAGGATCTTGATCCGGGAAAGATCGAGGGTGCGGCGTGAGGCGAGGTCGAGCAGGCGTCCGGGCGTCCCAACGACGACGTGCGCGCCGCGGCGCAGCGCATCTTCCTGCGCGCGGTAGCCGACGCCGCCGTAGAGGGCGACGACGCGTGCGTTGCGGAAACGCCCGAGGACCTCGATCTCACGGGCGACCTGTTGCCCGAGCTCACGGGTCGGAACGATCACGAGGGTGAATGGGCTACCGGCACGTCCTTCGATCCGCTCAAGGATCGGGAGTGCGAAGGCGCCGGTCTTGCCGGTGCCGGTCTGCGCCTGGGCAAACACGTCGCGCCCGGCGCGGAGCGGCGGTATAGCCAGCTCCTGAACAGGCGTGAAGGTGGTCCAGCCGAGCTGCTTCACAGCGCGGTCGAGGTCAGGGGTAAGCGAGATCAACGGTTTTCCTTTGCGGGGCAACAAAAAAGCGAGCCGAAACGTGACTCGGCTCGCTGTCAGTGACGCGTTTCGCCAGCTGTTTCTTGAAGGACCCGAGTGATTTTCTTACGTCAGCATACAGGCTGCCTCGTCAGAAAGCGATCCCCCGCTCAGCGGCAGGTCACGCCCGCGGCACGCGAGGTAGCTTCACCGACCGGGGTCAGATTGCGTATGGAGACGATCTCCGCTGTCCAGCCATCCGCCGCGCATTCCTGCGCGGTCGTCACGGTGAAGACGCCGGTCGCTAACGAGAAGACGTTTGGGTCGAGGGCACCGCGCTGCTCCGAAACGACACGGCTCCCTATCGAGAACCGCAGCAGTGCGCTGTCACCCTGTCGCGCTCCTTCCAACGTCCAGGTGAACGTGACTCGGTATCCGCCGGTGTCAAGACGCACGGCGGTCCCGGGACCAGCAGTGACGCGAACTGTGGCGGGCGCCGCGGTCGCGGTCCGGGTCGGTGGGAGCGTGACTATCACGTCATCGTCGTCGGGCGACGCGACCACGCCCACTCGAGTGAGCAGCGCGACGGATGAGCCAAAGGTGAGCAGCGCGAGAACAAGCACACCGACGAAGATCCCCATGGGCGTTGCCCAAACGGAAGGACGCTGTTGGCGGGGCACGACAACGATGTCGCTCCGCGGCTCGGGCTCCACGTCGAGAGGAGGTTGGCTTGGAGGTTGCCCGGGCTCCTGCCGGTAGCTCATACGCCCGTCACCACGCCACGATGGTATGCCCGCTTACTCGCCCGGTGTAAGGTCGACCGGCCGGGGAAGCCCTGGAGGGCCGTCGCAGAGGCGGCGGCCGGACCCGAGGTCAACCGTCGGGTTCTGGAGAGTTGGGAGATGCTCGAAACCATGTCGTTCGCGTTACCGATCATCGTGCTCGTCGCGCTCTGGATCACGAGCCTGTCTTTGAAGGCGAGCGGCAAAACGCCGCTGCCCGCCGCGATCTACGCGATCCCGATCGCGGGCCTTGTTCTGGCGGCCCTGGCCAACACCGCGGTCATCGTCGACGCCGGTCACGTCGGTGTCGTGACGCGCTTCGGCGCGGTCACCGGCAACATCTTCGAACAGGGACTCAACTCCAAGATTCCCTTCGCGGAGAGCGTATGGATCGCCGACGTCCGCACGCAGAAGGAGCAGGTCGATGCCGCGGCGGCGTCGAAGGACCTGCAGGAGGTCAAGTCCACGATCGCGCTGAACTACCACCTGGACGCGAAGCACGCCTCCACGGTGTACCGCGAGATCGGTCCGCAGTACAAGACGCGGATCGTCGACCCGGCGATCCAAGAAGCCTTCAAGTTCACCACCGCGCAGTTCACCGCCGAGGAGCTCATCACGCAGCGTGAGGAAGTCAAGAACCGCGCGCGTGGATTCCTCCGGGAGCGCCTCGGCGCTTTCAACGTCATCGTCGACGAGCTCAACATCGTGACCTTCGAGTTCTCACGCGCGTTCAACGACGCCATCGAGGCCAAGCAGGTCGCCGCCCAGCGCGTCCAGCAATCCCTGAACGAGCAGCAGCGCGCCAAGGTCGAAGCCGACACGCGCGTGATCGCCGCGCAGGGCGACGCCTCGGCGGTCCTAACGCGCGCCAAGGCCGCCGCCGAAGCCCAGGCACTCCAGCAGCGGACTCTCAGCGACATCTACGTCCAGTTCCTCGCCGTCGACAAGTGGGACGGAAAGATGCCGCAGGTAACCGGTAGCGGCGCCACGCCCTTCATCACGCTTCCGACTCCGTAGCTCCGAGCGAGCGTTCGAGCGCACGCCGTGCCGACTATGACTGGTCGGCACGGCGCGTGCTCCCCTACAGTGAACGGCGATGACAGATAAGGCCGTATTCCCTAACGACCTCGGCACGAGCGAGTCCGGGCACGTCGTTCAGTTCTACGAGCGGAGCCCGTATCTCGCGGACCGCGTGAGCGCGTTCATCGCGCCCGGTCTCAATGCCGGCGAGGCCGGGATCGTCATCGCGACACCCGAGCACCGCGAGATGATCCAGGTGCAGCTCGGTGCTCTCGGCGTGGACGTGGCCGACATGCGCAAGCAAGGGTCGTACGTCGACCTCGACGCCGCCGAGACGATGTCGCTCTTCATGATCGGTGGCCAGCCGGACCCGACGCGGTTCGTCGAGGTGATCGGCGGGACGATCACGCAGGCACGACCGAAGGCGCAGTTCCCGATCGTACGTGCCTACGGCGAGATGGTCGCGCTTCTCTGGGCCCAGGGCCGTCAGGAGGCCGCGATCAACCTCGAGGAGCTCTGGAACGAGCTGCTTGGACACCACCCGTTCTCGCTGATGTGCGGCTACCCGATCGATGGTCTGGGCGAGCCCGACTCACCGACCGTCCGCCAGATGATGGCGTCGCACTCCAGAGCCCACCCCTGGGAGCCGCGGACCTAGCGCTTGAGACTGACCCTTCTCCTCACCGCGACGCTCATCGTTGCCGCGTGCGGGGCTCCGAAGACGATCGAGTTCCCTCCCTCGCCCACGTCGTCGGTCGCGGTCGCGAGCTCCACGCCGCGAGTTCTCGATCCCGCGGCTCCGTGCGAGCAGTGCTGGCCGCTGAGCGGGCTGCCTGCCGCGAGCGGAGCGGCGACGGACCGAAAGCCGCTGCTCATCAAAATCGACAACGCCCCCGCCGCACGGCCGCATTACGCGATCAATCAGGCGGACATGGTCTTCGAGATCATCGTCGAGGGCGGCGTCACGCGGCTCGCGGCGGTGTTCCACGCGCAAGACCCAGTGCAGATCGGCAGCGTGCGCTCGGCACGACTCGTCGACCGCACGCTGACGCAGATGGTCCGCGGTGCGCTCGTGTATTCAGGCACGTCGGCACATGCGCTGACGCTCATCAGTAAGGACGCCGCGGAGAAGAAGTACGTCGAGCTCTCCGCGGATCATGCCCAGGGCTACTTCCGAGTGAACTTCCGGCCCGCGCCGTACAACCTCTTCACCAGTGCGGCGAACCAGCGGGAGAACCTGAAGAAGCTCGGCGCCGAGACCTCGAAGGACGTTCCGAAGTGGGCGTTCCTCGTGTCGCAGGAGCATCCTGCCACGATCGCGGGCATGAGCGGCGGCGCACCGGCGACGGAGATCTCGATCCCCTATCGCGCGGACACGTCGGCCGTGAGCTATCAGTACGACGCCGCGACCAAGACCTATGCGCGCTTCCAGAACGCCGCGGGTCGCGCCGTTCGCGACGTCGATGCGGTCAGCAGCAAGCCGGTGGCGGCAACGGACGTAGTGATCATCCAGACCGAGATCTGGGATGTGCCCGACATCGTCGATGCCTCGGGCGCGCTCTCGAACGACATGCGCATGACCGGCACCGGTCCAGCGATCGTCTTCCGCGACGGTCTGCGCCAGGACGGAACCTGGTCGCGCAAGGACGACGCATCGCCGTTCGTATTCAAGAACGCGGCTGGCGAGCCGATCCTTCTGTCGCCGGGTCAGCCATGGATCCACGTCGTACCGAATGAGATGAAGGTGACGTCGCAATAGTCACGCAGCGCTGAAGCAACAAGAAGGGCCGCCCTTTTCGGGCGGCCCTCCCTCATTCGATGCGTGTGCTGGCTAGAGGTAGGCGCCGAACGTAGAGGTGATCCAGTTGAGGTTCCAGCTCCGGTCCAGGCGGTACACACCACCGACGCCGGCGCAGGTGCGTTGCAGGCCAAAGGAGGTGACGCCGCCGATGACGTTCGAGCCCCCGACGAAGTTGGGCCCGCCCGAGTCACCGAAGCACGTGCCGCCTGTGTTGGCGTTGTTCGACAGCAACATCGAGAAGTCACCGGTGAATCCGGTGTTGATCTGGAGCAGGTGCGGATACGCGACCATGCGAATACGGAGCGCGACGTTCTTCCATGCCGCGGCGGTCGGGAAGGACTGCTGAAGGCCGTAGCCAACAGCCGTGAACGTCGTGCTGCTCGAGGGCTTCAGCGAGTCGAGTTGATCGACCCTGGGCAGGGCACCGTATTTCCTCATCTTCATCGCCTTGTCGAGGAGGACGACGCCGAGGTCGCGGATGAAGAAGCGGTTTGGATCGTAGTCCGGGTGCGTGTAGGGCGTGCCTCCCACGTCCCCGTTGAATGGGTACCCGTTCGCCGGGATCCCCGACTGGACGTCCGCGTCGAACCAGATCTCCACGTGCTCCGCGGGCGCCTCCGTGCAGTGGCCCGCGGTGACAAAGACCCGAGCCGAGATAAGCGTGCCGCTGCAACGCCAGAGCGGCGCGCCGCGCGCAGTCTGGGCGACCATCAGGCCGACATACGGATGACCGTTGCCGTCAAGTTCGCCATCGGTGACCGCGTTCGCGGGGCCTGTGCCGAGCACCAGGCCGACGACAAGCGCGCCAAGCAGTGTGAGTGACTTGATCATGTCTCCCCTTCCAATTGAGCCGGAGGCGGTTGGGACGCCTCAGTCTTACAACGACAGCGTACGCGAGTCGCGCTGTCATTTCGAGCGCTCAAGCGAGCCGCGGCGCTAATCTCGGAACGTGATCTTCTACGGGCGCCACCACAAGGGCGAGTCGGACGAGATCCCACCGGAACGAAGGCAGATCCGCCGCGTTCCGCGTGTGCTCGCGTCGTCGTTCCGCCTGGTGTGGGAAGCGGCGCCGCGACGATTCCTCGTGAGCCTCGCGCCGCAGGCGGTGAGCGCAGTTATCGTCGGCGCGCAACTGATCATCACGCGCGACCTCATCGCCGCCGTGCTCGCCACCGGGAGTGGCGGCGACGTTGGACACGTCGGTCAACTGCTCGGCGCGACGATCGGTCTGGCACTCCTCGGCAGCGCCGCCAACCTGGTGCAGAGCCAGCAGCAGTCGTTGCTGTCGGCGATCGTCGAGAGGCATACGAACTCCGTCCTCCTCGACCGCATCATCGCGATCGACCTGAAGCGCTTCGAGACACCTGAGTTCCAGGACCTCCTCCGACGCGCGATGAACGCGATGGGTCGGATGATGGGCGTGACCGGGGCGGCCATCGGTCTCATCCGCGGCGTCGCCCTCATCATCGGCGTCGCCGCCGCCCTGTACGTGCTCCAGCCGGTCCTCCTGCTCATCGCGATCATCGGCTTCGTCCCGATGTGGCTCGCGAGCATGGCGACGAGTCGCACCATGTACCGCTTCTTCCGTTCGATGACGCCCAATGAGCGCCAGCGAAGCTACGTGTTCAACCTCTTCACTCAGCGCGAGTACGCGAAGGAGATCCGCGCCTTCGGTCTCGCCGGCTATCTCCGCGCCCTCTACGAGCGTCTTTCCAACCAGCGGCTCGAGGAGCTGCGGAAGAATCTGAACAAGCGCGCGCGTTACCAGGCGCTGAGCAGCGGCGCGTCCGCACTCGTGACCGCGCTGACGTACGGCGCGCTCGCGTACCTCGTCATCGACCGTCGCATTGGCGTGGCAGAGGCGGGCGCCGCGGTCGTCGCGAGCCAGCAGCTGAACGGCCAGCTGAACGGGATCGTGCAGAACATGTCGCAGCTGTACGAGGCCAGCCTGTTCCTCGAGGACTGGGAGGAGTTCAGCGCGCTCGCTCCAGCGCTTCAGCTGAGCGCGCCAGGTCCAGGAACGCCATTCGAGCGGATCGAAGTGGACCACGTGACCTTCACCTATCCGCGCACGAGCCCGAAGGATCCCGCGCCGGCGCGGGCCGCGCTCTCGGATGTGTCCCTGGACATACGGAGGGGCGAGGTCATCGCGCTCGTCGGAGAGAACGGCTCGGGGAAGACGACGCTCGCGAAGGTCCTGTGTGGTCTTTACCCACCTGATGCCGGCCGCATCCTTTGGGACGGCGTCGACGCCTCGATGCGCGAGCCGGGCTGGATATTTGACCGCGTGGCCGTACTGTTCCAGGACTTCGCCCGCTTCATGCTCACGGCCCGCGAGAACATCGGCCTCGGGCGTGTCGAACGTATCGAAGACACTGACGCGCTCATTCACGCCGCGGAGCGCGCGGGGGCGACGTCGTTCATCAACGAGTGGCCGGAGCGATACGACACGATCCTCGGCCCTGTCTTCATGGGCGGCAAGGAGATCTCGATCGGACAGTGGCAGCGCATCGCGCTCGCTCGCGCGTTCTTCCGCGATGCGCCACTCGTGGTGCTCGACGAGCCGACGGCCGCGCTCGACGCGCGGGCGGAGCACGACCTGTTCACTCGCATCCGCGCTCTGTTCGCGGGCCGTTCGGTGCTTCTGATCTCGCACCGCTTCTCGAGCGTGCGGTCAGCCGATCGCATCTACGTGCTGCACGAGGGACAGGTCGTGGAGCACGGCACGCATGAGGAGCTCATGCAGCTCGACGGCCGCTACGCCGAGCTCTTCACGATGCAGGCGTCCGCGTACTTCCCGGAGCTGATGAAGGTCCAGGCGAAGCCGGCTTAGGTCGCGGCCGCCTCCTCGTCGATCACCGGCACCGTGGACGTGAGGCGCGGCAGGGGCGAGAACAGCAGGAAGAACACGCCGCTGGCCATCCCCACCCACGCGACCGCGATCGCGGTCCGGACGCCGAAGCTCTCCGCGATGATCGCGCCGGCGAGCGCGCCAAGAGGCGCGACCCCGTGATCAAGCACGTCGACGGTGGCGCTCACGCGCCCGAGCAGCCGGTCGGGAGTGACCGCCTGGCGCAGCGTGATACGAGCCACGCCTTCCGCGGTCGCGAGCCCGTCGCCGATCAGCTGTGGGAGAAAGACCATCAGCGTCGCGAGAAAGAGCGGCCCCGTCGCGAGCGGCGTGAGGATCCCGATCGCCGCGCTGCCGATGAATAAGACGAAGATCGCGCGTCCGATCCCGAGCCGGTTGATGACCCGAGTGGCGAACACGGATCCGGCGAGCGATCCCACGCCGCCCGCGGAGATGACCACGCCGAGCAGGAACGGCGTGAGACCGAGATCGTTGAGCAGGAAGAGGCCGTACAGCGCGGCGTAGAACGAACCGAAAAAGTGACTGGTCGCTGAGCTCGCTGCCAGCGGGAATAGCAGGGCATGACGCCTCACCACCGAGAGGCCCTCGAGGATCTCGCCCATGATCGCGCCACGGATCTGCGCAGGTCGCGCGACCTCACGGCCGCGGATCGCGATCAGGGAGATCGCGGACACGACGAACGAAACGGCGTCGATGAGGATCGCGAACGGCGCGCTCACGATCTGTACGAGCGCTCCCGCGAGCCCCGGAGCGCCGATCTCAGCGATCGATGAGCTCATCGCGAGCTTGCTGTTGCCTTCGACGAGTCGGCCTCTGCCGACCAGCGCGGGGAGATACGAGCGGTACGCGGAGTTGAAGAGCGTTCGGAGCGCGGCTTCGACGAACGCCACGATGTAGAGCTGTTCCATCCGGAGGACACCGAGGGCGTACGCGACCGGGACCCAGAACAGCAGTCCAGCCCGCACGATGTCCGTCCAGATCAGCACCGGGCGGCGTGGCAGCCGGTCGACCCACGCGCCGGCGATCAGGCCGACCAGCAGTACGCCACTGGAGGCGGCTACGACGAGTAGCGCCATCTCGGTCGGTCCCGCGCCCAGCACGAGCAGTCCGACGAGGGGGACGGCCGTTCGGGTCACGACCGAGCCGAACTCGGAGATCGTCTGACCCGTCCACAGCTTCAGGAAATCGGCATGTCGCCACAGCGACGCGGTTGACACGGCGCCGCGAGCGTACCGTCACGGGACGGCCGTCGTACTGGCGGCCCCGTCGCGCCGATAGGCTACCGAGCGATGGATGACCTCACGTTCTGGTTCCTCGCGCGCATCACCGGCCTCACCGCGTTCGCGGTGCTTTCGATCGCGGTCCTCTCCGGCGAAGCGCTGCGGACATCGGTGCTCGACTTCCTCGCGTCGAACCGCGCGATCCGCAAGCTGCACGACTTCACGACGCCGCTTTGGCTGCCGCTGGTGTTCGCGCACATCGTCGCGCTGCTGCTCGATAAGACCGCGCAGATCCGTCCGATCGACGTGGTCGTCCCGTTCGTCAATCCGTACGCGCCGTATTTCCTTCCCATCGGGCTAGGGACGATCGCTTTCGACATCATCATGGTCGTCACGGTCACGAGCTGGCTCAAGCGCCGCATGAACAACACGCTCTGGACCTGGATCCATCGCACGAGCTACGTCGCATTCGTCGCGATCTTCTTCCACGCCGTGCAGTCCGGCACGGACTTCGGCGCGCCGCTCGTGTCGGCGCTCGCGTGGTCGACCGCCGCGGCCCTTGCGATCATCGGCTTGACGCGCATCGTCTGGGGCAGGCTGCCCGCATAGTCGAGTAGCCTTCGCACCGTGACGATCGAGCCACGCGGCCAGGTCGACGGCGCCCGAGCGGAGTGGAACGACGCAATGTACGCGGAGCACCCGACGCCGTACGTGCGCGGCCTCTCGAGGCATATCGAGCTCGCACGAGTGCGGACGGTGATCGACCTCGCCCGCATCACTCCGGATGACGCCATCCTCGAGATCGGCTGCGAGGCGGGCGGACTGCTCGTGGCCGTCCCTCCGACCAGGCGTCTCGTGGGGATCGATATCTCGATCCGTGCACTGCGCGATGCCGAGCTGCGGCTCCGCGGAGGGCAGGTGGAGCTCTATCACGTCGACGCGGAGCGCGGTCTTCCCTTTCGGCCGGGCGAGTTTGACGTGGTCCTGTGCTCGGAGATGCTCGAGCACACGAAAGACCCAGCGACCGTGCTCCGGCACATTCGTGCGCTCTGCACGCCCACTACTCGAGTCGTGCTGTCGGTGCCGATCGAGTCGCGGAAGCTCCGCGCGAAGGCGCTCCTGCGACGTTTCGGGCTCCTCCGGGTCATCGCCGGTGACGTCGAGGAACATCAGAGCGAGTGGCACGTTCACGCCTTCTCTCCTGCGATGCTGAACAGGCTCCTTGACGGATCGTTCGACATCGTCGCGCGACGCACCACGTGGTTCGTACACGACGTCGTGCTCCTTCGCCCCCGCGAGTGATCGTCCGTCACGCAGGGGACGTCGAGCGCGCGCGGCGCGCCTACGAGACCCGGCGCGGTGCGAACCTCAGATACGTGCTACGCAAGCGCCTCCGTTGGATGCAGCGCTACCTCGGTCCGGAGACACACGCTGTCGAACTCGGCTGCGGCGCCGGGTTCTCGGAGTACTTCCTGAGAGCCGGAACCCTCGAGCTCACGGACACGGAGCCGCGGCCGTGGGTCAAACGCGTCGTGGACGCGCTGCGGATGCCGTACGCCGACGCGAGCGTCGACGTGCTCATCGTGAACAACGTCATTCACCACCTCGCGTATCCGGACCGGTTCTTCCGCGAGGCTGCGCGCGTGCTCCGCGCGGGCGGGCACCTTCTGATACAGGAGTGCGACTGCTCCCTCACGACGCGCCTGGCGATCCGACTCACTGGACACGAGGCCTACGACCTCGGCGCTGATCCGTTCGATTCGACACGGCCGTGCAACGACCCTGCTGATCCGTGGAGCGCGAACTGCGCGATCCCCAATCTGCTCTTCGATCGTCCCGAACGTTTTCTCGCGGCGTACTCGCAGTTCACGATGGTCGAGACAAGCCGGTCGGAATTCTTCATCCACTTCAATTCCGGCGGCATCTCGTCGGAGGGTCCATACGTCCCGCTTCCCGAGCTCGCCCTGCGAGTGCTTGACGCGATCGACACCGTCCTGGTGATGGTGCTGCCAGGGGTGTTCGCGAGTCAGCGCCGTATCGTCCTACGGCGCTCTTAGTCGATACACCGGCCAACCGGTCCCAGGTAGGTCACCCGCGCGTTCGTAGCGCGCCTCGACGAGGTCGATGACTCGTTCGGTCTCTGGGGGCACGGTGTACTGCGGCTCGGGCGACGTCCAGGAGCGGAACGCCGCGCGGTCCAGTGGCGGCGTGACGAAGCTGCCGGCGGAAGCGTCGACGATCAGGACCGGTGGCGCGCTCGTTAGAGCGGCAAGCAGCTCGTCGATGCGGCGTAGCTCCCCGTAGCCGCGCGTGTAGAAGGGGGCGTACTGGTATACGAACCGGGTCGGCGCGCGCCTGTCCGCGAGTAGCAGCACTTCGGTGCGTGAACCCCAGATGAACACGGTGTCGCTCGGGCGGCTGTTCGCGGCGAGATAGGACGCCGCTGCCCGCAGCGAGCCGTCGTCACCGATGGTGGTGAGGCGGGCGACGAGCAGCGTCGGCAGAAAACTCATGAGCACCAGCACGGCCGCGAACAGGACGGTCGTGGCGTTGGCTGGGAGTCGTCGTTCGGTCGCTCGCGCCGCGTAAGCCACGAGCACCGCCATCGACGGCAGCCATGCCAGGAAGTAGTAGTGATACGCGCGGCCCGAGGTGGAAAGCAGCATCTCGATGGGGAGCGCGACGACCGCGACCGCCAGCAGCGGTGTCGCTGCCCCTTCACGACGAACGATCGCATACAGCCATGCGCCGAGTGCGACCAGGGCGAGACCCGAAGGAAGCGTGAGCCGGATGCCCTGCGGGATCGCCGACAGTCGACTCTCGAGGGGGGCGAAGGACGCGTAGGCCGCGTTGTAGCGGAACACCTGATCTATCGCGTCGCCGAGCGCCGCGCGCGTGTTCAGCGCGATCGCAGCGATCGCGATGACGAGGACCGCGCCCACCGCAAGCGCCAGCGGCACCGCGAGCGCGGAGCGCGGCGACCGTCGCGCGTGCCATGCCCCGACTGCAACGTAAGCCAGGGTGATGGCGACGAGCGTTGGTTTCGCGAGGAAGGCGATGCCGGCGAACATGCCGGCCAGGACGTGTCGCGGCGTCACGCGCCCCGGCGGAGCCGTCGCGACGACAAGAAGGATCAGGAACTGGAATGGCAGGCCGAGAAGCTCGGCGAAGCTGGTCTGTCGGCCGTTGTCGAGGTACAGCCTCGGCACGGCGATGAGCCACGCGATCGAGCCCACCAGGGCCGCACGCGGCCCGAAACTGCGCGTCATCGCGACGTAGCCGGCGAAGACCGCGACCATGAGCGCGAGGAGCTGCAGGGCCCAGACGCCCTCGCGTCCGGCCAGGGCCAGACCGAGCGCATCGACGGCGTACACCAGCGGTGGCTTGTGGTCCCAGACATCGCGATACGGTGCGCCGCCGTCGAGGATCAAAGAGGCGATGTAGAAGAAGACACCGGCGTCCTCGCCCGGCACGCGACCGGCTGGGTGGTTCGGCACCAGGACGGCAAGGGCCACCGCGGCGAGAAGGCCGAACGTCACGACTCGAGCGCGCATCGCCGCACAGATTCGCGCATCCTGTGCGCTGGTGCCCAGGCGGGTCGCGATCGTCGGCGCAGGCGTGGCCGGACTTGTCGCCGGCCGCGAGCTCGCGCGCCGCGGACATCCCGTGACGCTGTACGAGAGGTGGCCCGACGTCTCGGGTCAGGCGAGCGCGTTCGACCTGGGCAACGGGGTATGGATCGACCGGTACTACCACCACCTTTTCCAGAGCGACAGCGACATGATCGCGCTGCACGACGAGCTCCTGCCCGGCGAGCTCGAGTGGCACACATCGTCGGTGGGGATCTGGGCACGCGGTCGGGTGTGGCCTTTCGTCAGCCCTCTCGACCTGCTCCGCTATAGCCCCTTGCCGCTCGTCGACCGACTGCGGCTCGGCTACTCTGTGCTGCGTCTCACGGCACGCACGGATTGGGAGCGCATGGACGACATCGGCGCGCTCGACTGGCTGCGCCAGGCATCCGGCGACCGCGCGCTCGAGTCGGTGTGGACGCCGCTAATGCTCGGGAAGTTCGGCGCCGACAGCGAACGCGTGCCGCTCGCATGGCTGTGGTCGAAGTTCCGCTTGCGCCGCAAGTTACGGGGCAGCGGCGCGACGAAGGAGCAGCTCGGTTACCCGCGTGGGTCGTTCCGCGCGATCTGTCAGGCGCTCGCCGACGATATCCGCAAGCTGGGCGGCGAGATCGTCGTTGACCGTGAGGTGCTCCTTGTCACCGAGGACCACGGATACGTGCTGCACTGCGCCGGACCTGGCGCCTACCGGCGAGGAGCAGGCGAGTCACCCACAGAGCCCGCGCTCGAAGGGCGCGCGGACGCGGTGCTGCTGACCACACCCACGTTCATCACACGCCGTATCGCGGAATGGCCCGCCGACTACGCTCGGCGTCTCGACGACTGGACCTACGAGACCGCGGTCGTGCTGCTTCTCGAGCTGCGCCGCCCGTACAGCCCGACCTACTGGACGAACATCGCCGACACCAACGTGCCGTTCCTCGGTCTCGTCGAGCACACCAACCTCGTCCCGGCCGATCGGTATCCCGCGCGCTACCTGTACGTCTCCAATTACGTCGCGGGCGGTGACCCGCTCACGAAGATGAACACCGAGGAGCTGCTGCATCACTATTTCGACGCGCTCGGCCAGATGAACCCGCGCTTCGACCGGCACGACGTGCTCCGCTACTGGTCGTTCCGTGAGGAGGCCGCCCAGCCGATCCCGCGCGTCGGCAACCGGCATCGCATCCTTCCGTTCGCGTCGCCCCGGCGTGGTCTGTACCTCGCGAACACGACGCAGATCTATCCCGAGGACCGCGGCACCAACTACAGCGCGCGCCTCGGCCGAGAGGTCGCGGAGCATATCGCCGCGGATGGCTAGCATCGTCTGACCTTGAAGATCGCGCTGATCTTCTCGCCCGCCGCGGGCCATCCCTACGCGGAGCTGCGTGACTTCGCGCGTGAGGCGGAGCGCGTCGGCGTCGAATCGTTCTGGGTCAGCGATCACTTCTTTGGCGGACCCGTCGGTGTGCCCGACCGCGACTGCCTCGAGGCGTTCACGCTGCTCGCCGCGCTTGCGCGCCAAACGACGCGCATCCGCCTCGGCGTGCTCGTCGCCGCCGCGCAGTACCGGAATCCGGCGCTCCTCGCGAAGACCGTCGCGGGCATCGACCGGATGTCGGACGGACGTTTCGAGTTCGGCATCGGCGCCGGATGGAAGGCGGAGGAGTACCGCGCGTACGGGTACGACTTCCCACCCGCGGGCGCCCGCGTCGACCAGCTCAAGGACACGCTCGAGATCTGCAGGCGCCTCTGGACCAGTGACCGCGCGACATATCACGGCAAGCACTACCGCATCGACGACGCCGTGTGCGCGCCAAAGCCCGCGCAGCGTCCACATCCGCCCATCTGGGTCGGCGGCAGCGGCCCGCGCGTGATGCGGCTCGCCGCGCGCTACGCGGACGGCTTCGATCTCGGCCGACGTGGTCCAGGGGGCACGCCGCTCAACGAGGAAGAGATGACCGCGGCGCTCGCGGAGGTGCGAAAGGTCTGCGACGACGTGAAGCGTGAGCGGCCGATCGCGCTGTCGCACTGGGTCGGCGCGGAGCTCGGCGTCCACGACGACTCACGGCGCCAGCTCCAGGGGCAGATCCGCGGTTACGCGCGCGCCGGTCTCGATCGTCTCCTCCTCGCGTTCCCCCGCGATCGCGCAGGCGAGATGATCGGCCGGCTGGGCGAGGACGTGCTGGCTGCGGCCTAAGCCGGCGGCGCCGCCGGGTCGCGAAAGCTCACATGAGGGCCATCGCCGATCGCGAAGCGAAGCTCGCGTCCGTCGCTCAGCTTGATCCAGGCCTCGCCCTTCCCATGCGCAAGGCGCCCAAGCCACGCGCGCGCGCTTTGGGGGTCCGGACCGAAGGAAGCGACGTCGGTCTCGGCCACCGTGAGCGTGCGCGATTCGTCACCGAGCGTGATGTCGGCGCCGGTCGGTGTGAGGCGGATCCGTTTCAGCTCGCTGCGCTGGAAGCCGAGTACGGTCTCGTCGGCGAAGCGGATCACCCAGCGGCCTTGATCCGACGCCGATACCGCGCCGAGCCATGCGCGAAATCCGCTGATCTCAGGTCCGTATGCGACGACCTCGTCGAGCTCGACCTCGATCGGGTCGCCGGCGGGGAAGCGAAGCCGAGCGCGCGTCACACGATGAACGCTAGAGCGTGCGACACTTTGAAGTCTCTTGAGCACTCCCGAGGCCTACCGGGCTGAGCCCAACGCCCCGCCAGTGAACGACGCCCCCTTCTCGTGGCGCGCCATCCTCGAGATCGTCCAGGCGCTCGCCCTCGCGGTCATCATCTCGGTCGTCCTGAACCTGTTCGTGGTCCAGGTCACGGAGGTGCGCCAACGCAGCATGGAACCAACGCTGCTGCAGAACGATCGCGTGCTCGTCAGCAAGGTCGACTACCGCTTCGTCACGCCGCAGCCCGGCGACATCGTCGTGTTCAACCCGACGATCGAGACACAGATCCCGTACGTCAAGCGCATCGTCGCGGTCGCCGGCGAGACCGTCGAGCTGCGCGACGGGAACCTTTGGGTCAACGGAAAGCTGCGCTTCTTCCCGCAGACAAGGGGCAGCACGATGCCACAGATCCCGGACGTCAAGTACCCCTACAAGGTGCCCGACGGGCACTTCTTCGCGCTCGGCGACAACCGCCAGTCTTCCCAGGACTCTCGGACGTTCGCCGCCCAGCCCTACAACCGCATCATCGGCAAGGTGATCCTGCGGTTCTGGCCGCCGGACCGGCTCATGTTCTTCGACTGGTGATCTAGCCGATCGGGCTCCCGAGCTCAGCGTCGGCATCCGGCTTCAGCAGCACGACACGTCCATCCACTTCGACCGCGCCCAGCGTCAAGACCTCCGACTCGAACGTCGCGATCCGCCGTGGCGGGAAGTTCGTGACGCACACGACGAGCCTTCCGACGAGATCGTCCTTTTCGTACCACTGGCGGACCGCGACGGACGACCGGCGGGTGCCGTACGCGCCGAAATCGATGATCAACTTGTAGCTCGGGTTGCGCGCTTCAGGGAAGTCGTCGGCCGCGAGGATGCGCCCCACGCGCATCTCGATCTTCTGGAAGTCGTCCATGGTCGCCACGTCCGTATCATCGGTCGTGTGAGCGATGTGTTCCACCGAGCCACCGACTGGGAGATCGTCCCGCCGACGCGGGTGCTCCGCGTGACGTGGGACGACGGCAATGTGAGCGAGTACGCGTGGGAGCCCCTGCGCCGCGCCTGCATGTGCGCGTACTGTCACGGGGAAGGCACGTACCAGGGCGAGGTGAACGAGGACACGCGCTTCACCGAGGAGCAGACCACCTTGAAAGAAGTCTTCCCCGTGGGCCGTTACGGTCTGACGCCGTCGTGGGGCGACGGGCACGACACGGGGATCTACACGTTCAAGATGCTGCGGCGCGCCTCGGGCCTGGAATGAGCGAGATGGAGCAGACACTGTGAAGTTCTTCACAAAAAAGGCAGAGCTTCCGGCCGAGATCTCGGCGCGCGTCCCGCCCGGCCAGTACCTCACGGAGAAATGGCCGGTGCTGCACTACGGACCCGTGCCGCCATTCAATCCGAAGACCTGGGACTTGCGCTTATTCGGGAATGTCGAGAACGAGATCAAGCTCAACTGGGACGAGTTCCAGACGCTCGATCAGACCGCGGTCACGGCGGACATGCATTGCGTGACGACATGGTCGCGACTCGACCAGAAATGGGAGGGCATCCCGTTCTCGAAGATCGTCGAGCTCGCGAAGCCCAAGTCGGACGCCAAGTTCGTGATCGCGCACTCTGAGTACGGCTTCACCGCGAACACACCGATCGAGTACTGCCTGCGAGACGACTGCCTCATCGCGCTGCGCGCGAACGGCGCACCGCTCACCGCCGAGCACGGGTCGCCCGCGCGTCTCGTCGTACCGCGCCTTTATGCGTGGAAGAGCGCGAAGTGGCTGCGCGGGATCGAGTTCTCGGACACCGACAAGTCAGGTTTCTGGGAGCGCAACGGCTACCACAACACTGGCGACCCCTGGAAGGAACAGCGCTACTGGGGCGACGAGTGAGCTAGGGCGCGCCCCGCTCCGGCGCCTCCACCGGGTCGTAGTGCGCGCGGAAGAAGCGGACGATCTGGGTCTGGTCGACCGTCGGTAGCTTGTAGAGCCAAGTCCACGCGGTGAGCGCGACCTTCGCGTCCTTCAGCTCGGCGTAGGGCTCGAGGACTATTTTTGGGAATCCGCCGGACATCAGCTGACGCACGATGCTCTTGAGCTGGTCGAGCTCGGCGGCCGAAAGATTGTTGTAGGCGATGACGATGCCGCCGTGCTCGAGATTGTGTGTCGTCACCTCGTTCGGAAGCGTCGCGTCCTTGATGCCCCAAGGCGCCGGGGCGGCGGGCTGCGCCCAGTGCTGACCGGACGTGGGCGGAACCGAGTTATACGTCCCTCGCTGGCCACTCGGGATGTGCTCGGCGCCGAGCGCCTCGACCTTTGTGCCAACGACCTGGCCCGCGGGATCGAACTCCTGCGCGTTCACGTCGAGTGGGGCCGCGGGTGGATCGAACGCGCCGAGAGCGCGCCCGAGCATGATCAGGGCGACGACGGCAACGACCACGCCAAGGACGATCCATCCCTGGCCGATGTTGCGCCGAGGCGCTTGACCGCCGCCGCCCGGACGGCGCTGCTGCCGGGTGCGTTCGCGTTCGCGCCGTGCGCGGCGTGTCGTGACTGTCATTCGCTTCAGGATACCTAGACTTGAGGACGTGAAGGTCCGAGTCCGATTCGCGCCATCCCCCACCGGCTCGCTCCACATCGGGAGCGTCCGGACCGCCCTCTACAACTACATCTTCGCCCGGCAGAGCAAGGCCTCGCTCATCCTTCGCATCGAGGACACCGACCAGGACCGCCTGATGCCGGGCGCGATCGACTCGATCTACGACGGTTTCGACTGGGCGGGCATCCGGTGGGACGAAGGCCCGCGTGAAGGCGGGCCGCACGCGCCGTACATCCAGTCAGAGCGCCTGCCCCTCTATCAGAAGCACGCGCAGGAGCTCGTCGACGGCGGCGCCGCCTACTTCTGCTTCTGTTCGAAGGAGCGTCTGGCCGCGCTGCGCGCGCAGCAGGCCGCGCGCAAGGAGATCACCCGCTACGACGGTTTCTGCCGGCGCATCGATCCGAAGGAAGCGGCCGAGCGCGCGAAGAGCGAGCCGCATGTGGTCAGGCTCAAGGTCCCTGACGACGGCGTCGTCGCGGTCGAAGACCTGGTGTTCGGGCACATCGAGTGGCCGCTCAACACGATCGAGGACCAGGTGCTTCTCAAGTCCGACGGTTATCCGACATATCACCTCGCCGTGGTTGTCGATGACCACGCCATGGGCATCACGCATGTCTTCCGCGGCGAGGACTGGCTGCCGTCGACGCCGAAGCACCTCCTCATCTGGCGGGCGTTCGGCTGGGCGATCCCGCCGCACGCGCACGTGCCGAACGTGCTCGGGCCAGACGGAAAGAAGCTCGCGAAGCGACACGGCGCGACGAAGGTCGAGGAGTTCAAGACGCAGGGTTATCTGCCGGAAGCGATGGTCAACTATCTGGCGCTTGTTGGCTGGTCGCCTGGTACCGAAGACGAGATCTTCTCCATGGACGATCTCATCGCGCGCTGGCGCATGGACCAGGTGCAGCGGGCCGGCGGCAAATGGGACAAGGCGCGCCTCGACTGGTTCAACGGGATCTGGATCCGCCGGCTTGCTGAGGACGATCTGCTTGGGCGTCTTGGGAGCTTTCTGGAGCCCGGATGGGACCGCGAGATCATCCATAAAGCGCTTCCGCTCCTGCGCGAGCGAATGGTCACGCTCGCAGACGCTCGCGACCAGGTCGAATTCCTCTTTGCTGAGCCACCGCCGTACGAGGCAAGGATGCTCGTGCCAAAGAAGAAGGAGCCACGCGAGGCACTCGACCTGCTCGTGCAATCGACGGTCGTCCTGGGACACGTCCAGTTCGAACATGCCGCGATCCGTGGCGCCATCGAAGGCATCGCGGCCGCGCAAGGGTGGTCACTCAAGGAGGCGAGCCATCCGATCCGGGTGGCCATCACCGGACGCACCGTCGGACTGCCACTATTCGAGTCGCTGGAGCTCCTCGGCAGAGAGCGCACACTCGCGCGGATCGAGCGCGCACAAGACCTCTTAGAGAAAGGTGTCGACTGATGGCCACGCTCGCACGTCGTGTCGGTCTCGGCCTCAATGCACGCGGCGACGTCGCCGAAACGGTCGCCTGGGCCGAGCGCGCGCGATCGCTTGGGCTGGAGTCGCTCTGGTTCCACGACTCGTACTTCGAACGCGACGGCGTGACCTACGCGAGCGCGGTCGCGTCGCAGGTCGGCGACATCAAGATCGGACTGGGTTCGCTCAACCCGTTCACGCGCCACCCGGTCCTGCTGGCCATGACGATCAGCGCGCTCGACGACATGGCTCCGGAACGGATCCTCTTGGGACTAGGCTCGGCGCTGCCCCTCCGTCTTGGCCAGATGGGCATCCCGTACACGCCACCGGACGCCGTCACGAAGACGAGCGCGGCGATCGACACACTGCACACGCTCTGGAAGGGCGAGCGCATGCCGTCGGGAACACCGGGACTGCCACCACTGCAACCGATGTTCCCGCCCGTCCACCGCGTGCCGATCTACATCGCCGGTTACCGCTCTCCGATGATGGTCCTCGCCGGTCAGAAGGGCGACGGCTATCTCGCGCGACCCGCGGAATCGATCCCCGGGCTCAAGAAGCTCCTGGGCGTGATGAACAAGGCCGCGCGCGATGCGGGGCGCGAACCGAATGACCTCGACGTAGCGGGCTACCTACTCACCCTCGTCGCGGACACGCGCCGCGATGCGCTCAACCGCGCGAAGCGCGAGCCGTTCGTGATCTTCATGATGAGCATCCTCTCTGACGTGACTCTGACCCGCGCGGGCTTCGACCCGGAGCTGCGCGACAAGATCGCGGTGCACTGGCGCAAGGAGGACTACACAACGGCCGGCGGGCTGATCCCCGACGAGCTGCTCGACGCCTTCATCGTCTGCGGCACGCGCCGCGAGGTCGCAGATCGCGCCTGGGAGTACCACGAGGCGGGCATGCACCTCCCGATCCTTCAGCCCGTCGTGCAGGACGAGGATCAGGTCACCGCTGTTCTCGACGCTGCCGTCGCGTACGGCTCGGGCGAAGCGGGCGCGGTCGGCGCGCGTGCCGCGCTCGGCGCGCAGCAGAAGAGCGCGGCGGCCGGCCTGCGCGATCGCATCGGCGCGTACTGGGAGATATCGCGCCCCTTCTCGTTCACCGCTTCGACCGTGCCTATCGCGGTCGGCGGAGCGCTCGCTGCGGTCGAGGGCATGTTCGACTGGACCCTGTTCCTCGTGTCACTCGTCGCCGGCGTCCTGCTGCATGTCGGGACGAACGTCACCAACGAGATCTACGACGTGCGAAAGGGCGTGGACACGATCGTGTCACCGCGCGCGAGCCACGCGATCGTGAAGGGACGCCTCACCGACCGAGAGGCCTACATCCTGGCGGTCGCATCGTTCGCGCTCGCGTTCGCGCTGGGCCTCTATCTGGTCTCGGTCCGCGGCTGGCCGGTCGTGGCTCTTGGGCTCGTCGGGCTCATCGGCGGTTACACGTACACGGCCCCGCCGTTCCAGTACAAGTTCAGCCCCTTTGGCATCCCGCTCGTCTTCCTGCTCATGGGTCCGCTGATGGTGGTCGGCTCCTATTACGTGATCGCTGGAACGGTGAGCTGGAGCGCGCTCGCGATCAGCATCCCGGTCGGTTTCCTCGTCGCCGCCATCTTGCATGGCAATGAGTGGCGAGACATCAGCGAGGACGCGCGGGCCGGTGCGCGGACGTTCTCGGTCCGCATGGGGCGGCAGGCGGCTCACTGGCTCTATCTCGTGCTCGTCGTCGGCGCGTACATCGCGCTGACCGGCGCGGTGCTCATGAACCTGCTCCCGACGTGGACCCTGCTCGCGATCCTCTCGCTGCCGCTGCTGGTGCGCCAGATCCGTAGCGCGGAGTTCGGTGCGAGCGGCCAGCAGCGCGCCATCGCGATGATCGATCTGCAGACCGCCCAGCTCCATGCCGCGTTCGGCTACCTCATGGTCGCCGGGCTCATCATCGCCGGCGCGATCGCGACCCGCTGATCAGCGCGGCGGCTGGAGACCGCTGGGTCGGCCAGCCGCCGCGTCGCGACAACTGCCGGATTCATCGACGCTGTCCGGCCGAGAGGGCCTCGTTGCCGTCGGCCGCGCGCAGCAGCTCCGAGCATCGCTCCGCAAGCTCGAGCGCTCGCTCCGAGCCGCAGCTCGACCGCGATGCGAGCTGCAGCGCGTTCAGCGCATGTCGATAGAGCGATCGTTGGATGGCGTGGTGGTCGCAGTTGTTGTCGCAGCATTTCCGACTGTCCATCGGTCTCCTCCCTACGCGTTGTTCGCAGACAACAAAAAAACCACGGGAGGAGCCCGTGGCCACGCGACGCCATAGACCTATCGCTACAGCGCTAGCCCGGGGTCACCTCCCGCATTGACGCGATGAACGGAACGGTCAAGCAGCACTCCTTTCCTTCGCGCCATGGGCGCGAAGGCGCAGATGTACCAGAGACCAGCGTCGAACGCAATAGAGTTTTCCACAATTCGTGCGCCGCGATACTTCCATTGATGGCGACGGGCATTGGGTGTGAGCGGTGACGAAGCGCGGCGCTGTGACGTCGATCGGCCTTGCGATGGCGTTCGGGCTGTTCGGGCTGACGTTTCGCGGGCCGCGCGCGAAGTTCTGGGAGCACATGACGCTCACCGGTTTCCTGCTCGGCACGATGGCGCTCGGCAACGACGCCGATCTCCGCGGCCTGCGGTTCCGCGAGCGCGACATCGTGCTCGGTCTGCTGTCGGCCAGTGGCCTCTACGCGATCTTCCAGGGCGGCGACCGCATGGCGCGCGCGGTCATGCCAAAGGGATCGAAGGAGATCGGCGACATCTACGCACTCCGATCACTGCGTCCGAAGACCGAGATCGCCACTCGGCTGGCGACGGTCATTGGCCCGGCCGAGGAGCTGTTCTGGCGCGGGTTCGTGCAGCAGCGGATCGGTGCGCCTGGCGCGGCGATCGCGTACGGCGGAGCCCATCTGGTCACGGGGAACGCGACCCTTATCGGAGCAGCGACGGTCGCCGGGATCTACTGGGGACTGTTGCGGGCGATCGGGATGAGCATGCCGGCGCTCATCACCAGCCACGTCGCCTGGGACATCTGGATCTTCCTGCTCGCGCCCACGGAGCCCGAGCGGGAAGACGCGACAGGCTAGACCGAGCGGTCGCGGATCTGCTCAGCCAGGCGCTTCGCGCAGCAGGTGCAATGCGGGTCCGGCCAGACGAGCCAGACCACCAGAGCGAGCCAGCCGGCGAAGAGACCGATGCTGAACGCCATGTCGGCGGACACATACATGTCGCGCGGCTACGCAATATCGCTGCCAGCGACGAAACCCTTAGGAATGCGGCTCTGTAGCGCTAGATCACCGCGCGCGCGATGACGTCGGCCACCAGACCGACAAGGAAGAGCAGACCCCAGCGCCTGTTGTGCGCGAAGGCGTACGCGACGAACCAGAGAGGCCACGCGTCCGTCGGGTACTCGGCCGGGCGGCTCGCGGGCTTCGGGCGCCGGAAGATCACGATCGCGTCTCGCAGCTTGGGGAGCGCGAGGAGCACGACGAGCAGCAGCGGGCTGAAGAATCCGATCGCGACCAGATAGCCGATAACGATGTACTGGAGCACGAACATCGCGATCACGACAGCGCGAGCGATGCGCTCGCCGATGATCACCGGGAGCGTGCGGATCCCTTTCGCGCGGTCCTCGGCTTCCTTGTCGATGTGCTTGCCGAAGATGACCGTCGTGGCGCCGAGCGCGTACGGCAGACCGGCGAGCCACACGTACGGATCGAGGCGCCCTGTAACGACGAAGTAGCCGCCGCCGATCATCAGCGGTCCCCACACGATGAGCACCGCGAGCTCGCCCAGGCCGATGTACTTGAGCGGATACGTGTAGAAGAGGACGAAGAACGCCCCGAGCGCCAGTAGCGCCAGCGCCACCGGGCCCCGGACGTACACCAGGTATCCGCCGACCGCGAGCGCGAGGGCTCCCGTGACTGCGGCGTATCGGATCAGGCCGCGTTTGGTCATGAGGCCGTGCTCGAGAGGATGTGGTCCGTACTGCGCGCGGAAGTAGTTGTCGCGGTCTACGCCTTTGATGTGATCGGTCAGATCGTTCAGCAGGTTGTTCGTGGCATGCGCGAGCAGGAGTCCCACGGTGAGCAGCGACCACAGCCACGGATCGAACGCTCCGTCGCGAGCGGCAAGGAGGCCCGCGACGCCGGCGGAGATGAACGTGATGACGAGCACCGCGCCGCGAGAGGCGATGAGCCAGCGCGACACCACGTCGAGGCCGCGCCACTCCTCGAGGCTGATCCGCGGGATCACCCGCAAGGCCCTGATCCACATCGCCACGTTCATGACCGAACCTCCCCCGTCGTGCTCTTTGCGGCTGCGATCGCCTCGCGGAGCGAAAAGCGGCCGAGGTAGAGCGCGCGTCCCACTATCACGCCCCGGAGTCCGCGATGCCGCAGCTTCGCGACCGCGCGGATGTCGTCCACGGAGCCGACGCCGCCCGAGTAGATGACGTCACCACCGAACGCGCGCGCGACCGCCTCCAGGCTCGCCAAGTCCGGGCCCTGCAGCGTTCCATCGACCGACACGTTCGTGTACACAACGGACGGAACGCCGGTCAGCGCGAGCTTCTGCATGAGGTCGACGGCCCGCACGTCCGTCGTTTCGGTCCAACCGTGCGTGACGACCATACCGTTCCGTGCATCAACGGCAACGGCCATTCCGTCGGCGTGACGGTCCACGAGCCGACCGATCAGCTCGGGGTCCTCGATGGCCGCCGTGCCGACGATGATCCGCGAGGCGCCAGCTTCGGAGAACTGCTCCGCCGTATCGAAGTCGCGGATGCCGCCGGCGGCCTGGATCTTCACCGTGAAGCGGTTCGCGATCTGGCGGATCGCGTCGAGGTTCGCTGGCTCGCCCGTCCGCGCGCCGTCGATGTCGACGATGTGCAGCCACTCCGCGCCCTCATTGACCAGGCGCTTCGCGGCCTCGAGTGGCGATGGCGCCACCTCCTCGACAGTCGAGAAGTCGCCGCGTGTCATGCGGACGACACGACCGCCGTAGATGTCGATGGCTGGATAGACAATCACGGCGCGATGGTACGTGCGGCGCGCATCGCGTGGCGCAGCAGCTCGAGCGCGCGTTCCACGTCCGCTGCGGTGCGGACCCGTATCAGGATCCAGTCGTAGCCCGGCCCACGGAGGTCTATGCGGGCGTCGCTGCGGAGCTCGTCACGCAGCTCGCGCACGACCGCGCGCGTGAGCCGGACATCGACCTGTCCGTTGTGGCAGTGCGCGATCTCGCGCGACCCGAGCCAGAGGGCGGTCGAGTGGCCACGGCCGCGAAAGCGGGATGGCCGCAGCGTGACACCGCGCCGGCGCGCGCCGCGGGCCATGAAATCATCGAGTGGGGTCACGCTCGGATGGAGGCTACGGGTCGTTAGTCCGCGGCGATGAACGTCTGGGCGATCGTCGCGTATCCAGCGTCGTTGGGATGAATGTCGCCCGCGGCGATGTGCGTCAACTCCAGCGCGCGATCGCCGAACACTGGGTAGACATCGGCCACCACCGCGCCGGATGACGCGCCGATGCACGCGATCAGGTCGTTCAAGCCCGCGCGGGGATCGCCTGGGGGAGCCGAACAGTCGATGACGAGATCGCTGCCAAGCAGCACTCTGTCGGCGAACGGCTCGTACGGATGACCGGTGCCGCCGAATGGGTTGTAGTACGTCATCACGAAGACGGTCTCGTCGCCCGGATCCGTGTCGAGAGCGGCCTGGAGAGTCGTCAGGATGATCGAGTAGTTCCTTGTGAACTTCACCAACTGCGCCGCGACCAGCATCTGGCAAGCGTCGCCTCCAGGATCGCTCTGGCAGGGCTCGGCGGCTGTCAAGAAGAGCAGATCGTTCCCACCGATGTCGAGTGTCACCACGCGCGTGTCCGTCGTCGGTTCGACGATCGCGCCGACAGCCAACTCGAGCTGACCGCCTGCGATCAATGAGTCGCTCGTCTCACCGGGCCTGGAAAGGTTACGAAGGATGCGCACCTTCTCCGTCTGAGGGTGCTTGAAATACTTGAAAAGCAGTGGAACGTACGCCGTGCGAGTGCGGTCGCTGGCGCCGATGCCGTACGCAAGGGAGTCGCCGAGCGCGACGTAGAGACCGGTCGCCGGCGCGGCCGCGCCCGCGGCGGTCGGGAACGTGGCGGCGAGGACGGCGACGAGCGCAACGGTCAGCAGTGACGAACGAACGAGACGATGCATGACTTTTGACTGTAGTAGCGGCCCGCCAAGTGAACGATTCGCTCCGCGCTATGCCTTGAGCGCGTCAACGACGCGGCGCGCCGACGCCTCGACGCCATAGCGCTGCGCGAGGGCAGCGACGTGCATCGGCTCTGGGGGCGCTTTCGGTATCGAGCCGTCGCCCGTGACCTCGATCGCGCAGTCGAGGACCGGGCCGACGACGGTGCGCGCGGCCACGACGTAGTCCTTCGACGCGTTCAGCTTCGCGCGGATCGTCGCCGACAGGTCCGTCGCCGCGAGGATCCCGTCGAGCGATCCGTATTTCGCGAGCAGCTGGGACGCCGTCTTCTCGCCGATGCCGCGCACGCCCGGAAGTCCATCGGACGGATCGCCGCGCAGGATCGCGTAATCCAGATACCGGTCGCCCGGGATGCCGTATTTGGACGTGATCCACGCCTGATCGACGGCCGCGAGCTCACTGACGCCCTTCACGGTGAACAGCACGCGGATGCGCGGATCGCGCACCAGCGTGTACAGATCGCGGTCCCCGCTCACGATCTCGATCGGGCCGTCGATCTTCGTCGTCAGCGTCGCGATGACGTCCTCCGCTTCGCACTCGGTCGCGTTGGCGGTCGAGATACCGAGGGCACGCAGCAGCTCCTCGATGACGAGGATCTGTGGCCCGACCTCGTCAGGAGGCTCGTCCCCCGTCGCGACCCGGGCGCTCTTGTACTCCGGAAGGAGCTTCACGCGGAATTGGGGCCGCCAATCTTCGCCGAACTCGAACGCGACGTAGAGGCGCGTGGGCTTCCGGTCGTGAAGCAGGCGCTCGATGAAGTTGAGGAACCCGACGACCGCGTTCACCAATGTGCCGTCCGGCGCTCGCACCTCGGGCATCGCGTGGTAGGCGCGATACGCCAGGCTCGACGCGTCGATGAGAAGGGTCGCTATGCGGGCGCCGCCGCGAAGACGTGATCGAGAGCCGCGATGAAGCGATCGGTCTCGGCTGGTGTACCGATCGAGACCCGCAGGCAGCCGACGCAGCCCGGCCACATCGAGATGTCGCGGATGAGCACGCCCTGCTCGAGGAAACGCGCGTGCACCGCTGCCGGCGCTTCGTCCTTCAAGCGGAAGAGGACGAAGTTCGTCACGGAAGGAAAGGCCTCGATCGCGCGGATCTTCTTGAGCGCAGTCATCACGCGCCCGCGCTCGCGGTGGCACTGCTCCACGCGCCGCGGGATCGAGGCGTCATCCTTCGCGATCTTGGCCGCGACAGCGTGGGTCAGCGTGCTGACGTTGTACGGGAGCTGCACAGCACGGAACAGGTCGGCGACAGCGGGATGCGTCACGAGGATCCCGACGCGCAGCCCCGCCGCTGCACGAACCTTGGAGAACGTCTTACTGATGACCATGTTCGGATGCGTCGCGAGCTCCGGAAGCAACGTCGTGCCCGCGAAGTCGCTGTACGCCTCATCCACGAGCACCAGCGTCTCGGGATGCGCCTCCGCAACCGCGAGGATCGCATCGAACGGGACTTCGTTGCCGGTCGGGTTGTTCGGCGTCGTGAACACGATGATGTCCGCGTTCGCCTTAGCCGCCGTCGCCACCGCCCGCTCGCGCGTGATGTCGTATGGGAGGCCGATGAGCTCGCTCTCGACCGTGCCGCCGGCGATGACCGACAGGCGGTCGTGCATTGAATAGGTCGGCTGGAACAGGAGCGTCTTGCGCCCGTGACCGCCGAAGACGAGAAATGTGTTGAGCAGGACCTCGTTGCTCCCGTTGCCGAGAACAAGCTGGTCGGGCTCCACGTGATAGCGATCGGCGAGATGCCCGCGCAGATCGATCGCCGCCGTCGGATATCGGTTGAGCAGGACGGTGTCGAGCTCCTGCGCCGTCAGCCAGCTCCCGGCCGGGTTTGGCTCGGCCCACTCATTTGCGTTGAGCCGGACATCGGCTTTGACCTGCTGTCCGGTGCGGTACGCCGGGAACTTGGCGAGATCGTCTCGCGGTTTGGGAAGGCGGAGAGCCACGACCCATAGGGTACGGTGAAGCGCTCCAGCCGCGTCCGGTAAACTTCATCACGGATCCCATCCACTCTGGGGAGTGGCCAAGCGGTAAGGCAGCTGATTCTGGATCAGCCAATCAGAGGTTCGAATCCTCTCTCCCCAACCGGATCATCGCCGTCGCCTTCGTCCTGCTCGGATTTGTTGGAGGACGCTCCTACTCGTGTCCCCACTGACCGCTCTGTCCGCTTTCCCGTGCGGTGATCGGGCTGGCGAGTTTCCGAAACCTCGTCCGCTTGTCTTTCCGTAGTAGGTGGAGGGAACCGGCCGACGATGATCGGCAGCATGCGCAATCGAAAGACGCGGGCCAGCCCGCGTGGGGCCCTCGGGAGACCGGCCGTGGCCCGGCAGCTCGTAACGCGCTTCCGCACATCCGGCTCGTCGATTGCTCACGGCCGGCGCGGCGCTGCTTCCGCCTGGCATGAGATTGAAGCTGTAGCCCGGGCTCCCACTTCGCGGACCGCGGACTCCTGAGGGCGCAGTTTGGGCATCTGCGTGAAAGGAGATGATGAAGGCCGTGGGACTCACCACCGCGCAACGCAATTGGACCGTCAACAGGAACGGCAGGACGTACCACGTCGAGATGGAAGATGAGTACTTCTTCGGCCGCCGTGTAGTTCGCGTCAACGGAAACGTCGCGCACTCGGGAAGGACGGTTCTCTCAGACCATAGCGGTGCGTACCAGTTCGACCTTGGCGGGGAGCCAGCCTTCCTGAAGATCAGCACGAACGGCTTTCGCTATTACTACGATCTCGTGACTCAGCCCTCCACAACTACCGAGTCGCTGAAGGGACCGGGCCCGAAGAACCTCGCCCAGCAACCTCCCAATCTTGCAGAGAGTGCGGTCGTAGTTGTCGTCGCTGTCGCAATGGCAGCTGCACTCGCCTTCCTTGCGGACGGACGCCTGTGGCGTGAACCACTCGTGGCGTTTGCGGGAGTACCTGTCGACGCCGTCGTCACACGAGCCGCGACAACGACACGCGACGCGCGCCGGATCGATTACCGCTTTCAAGTTGGGGCCAAGAGCTTCGGGCACGCTGGGTTCATATCGAAGGAGAAGTACGAGCGCGCTCTATCCCGTGGCGTCGTCCCGATCCGCTATCTCGCGATCGCTCCCGAGATAAGCGCCTTCGATGCGGAGCCTGGGGACCTGATCTTCGACATCCTGTTCGGCGTCATCCTCGCTGCGGGCGCGGGGTGGTATCTCGTGAGCGCGGCAACTGTCATCGGGGACTACCGTGTCTGGAGGCGACTGTCGATAGCCGGCGTAGATACCGTTGGCCGGATCACCGGTGTGCGCAGACTTCGCAACCGGTACATGCTCGCCGTTGGGTGCGTGTTCGATTACACATACGACGCGGCCGCCTCCGGTGAGCTTCGCGGCCATTCGGGCGGTTTCGCCCTCGACGCGGCGATGCGATACCCGATCGGAAGTGCCGTTCGGATACGGTACGATCCGAACCGGCCCGGGGACAGCATCCTGCTCACGCCGAACGCCTGACTCATGCGTGCCGGCCGAGCGGTAGTCCTAGTTCAAGCGATCACGCGAGATTTGTCCGATCTGCCGTCGCTCGCGGGATGCTAGGTAGAACGGAAGCTCACGAACGAACTGCTCGGTTTCCTCCCAGAGCTGCTCCGGGCTGACGAAGTCGCGGCGGAGACGTTTGCGCAAAGGTCCTCGTTCGGCGGGCGTCAAAACTGAGGGAACCTCTACCCTCTCCCCAACAGACCCCGTGCCGGTCGAGATTCGCGGGAGGAAGATCGTGTCCGTCATCGACTGGCTCCTCGACTCGGACCCGGCGATTCGGTGCCAGGCGATGCGCGACCTGACCGATGCGCCTGCCAACGAGGTCGCCGAGGTGCGTGCCCGCGTTGCCACCGAAGGCTGGGGCGCGCGACTGCTGGCTCTCCGGCGTGAGGATGGGCTGTGGGACAACGGCACGCCGGACACGGAGTGGATCTCGCTGCTCGCCCTGTTGATGCTCCGCGACATGGGCCTCGACGCGTCGAGCGAGCAGGCGCGGAAAGCGATAGGCCTCGTCCGCGACAACGCGACATGGCACTCCCAGGGCCCCTGGCACGGCACGCCAGTGTTCGCGGGCGAGGTCGAGCCGTGCATCAATGGACGCGTCGTGACGGTCGGCTCGTACTTCGGCTTGGACGTGACAGGCATCGTCGAGCGTCTGCTCGGCGAGCAGATGGCCGATGGCGGATGGAACTGCGAGCAGGAGCATGGCTCTACCCGCGGCTCGTTCCACACGACGATCGATGTCCTTGAGGGCCTTCTGGAGCACAAGCGAGCAAACGGCGGCTCCGCCCAGTTGACCGCGGCGCTTGAGCGAGGGCAGGAATACCTGCTCGAACGCCGGATGCTGCGCCGGCTGTCGAGCGGCGAGCTGATCGATCCGGCCTTCACGATGTTCTCGTTCCCGACCGGATGGCACTACGACGCGCTGCGCGGGCTCGATCAGCTGCGCGCAGCAGGCGTGACGCCCGATGCGCGCGTGGCCGAGGCCATCGACCTGGTCCGCTCCAAGCGTGACGCCGAGGGCCGATGGCCGCTCGAGAACCCACACGAGAGCGAGCTGGTCAACGCCCGCGTCCGTGATCTCGAGTTCGACATGGACGAGGGCGAAGGCCGACCCAGTCGCTGGAACACTCTGCGCGCCCTGCGGGTGCTGCGCTGGGCGGGCCGATCGGTTCCTGAGGTAGAGGCGGGATGACCATCGAGCTCGGTCTTTACAGCTTCGGAGAGCGGACACCGGACCCGACGACCGGTCGCACGATCACCACGCGTGAGCGCATGCAGCGCCTCCTCGAGGAGATCGAGCTAGCGGATCGGCTCGGGCTGGACGTGTTCGGCGTCGGCGAGCACCACCGCGAAGAGTTCATCGTCTCCGCTCCTGCCGTCGTCCTCGCTGCGGCCGCCGCGCGAACGAAGCGCATTCGGCTCACGAGCGCGGTGAACGTCATCAGCTCGGACGATCCGGTGCGTGTCTTCCAGCAGTTCGCGACGCTCGATCTCATTTCCGGCGGTCGCGCGGAGATCATGGCCGGGCGCGGATCGTTCATCGAGTCGTTCCCGCTGTTCGGCTACGACCTCAAGAACTACGACGAGCTCTTCGAAGAGCGACTCGAGCTCCTCCTGAAGATCCGCGAGGCCGAACGCGTCACGTGGTCCGGCAAACACCGCGCGGCGATGAACGACCTTCCGGTGTTCCCTCGCCCGATCCAGCAGCCGCTGCCGGTTTGGATCGCCGTGGGCGGCAGCCCCGAGTCGGTCGTGCGCGCCGGCGTGCTCGGCATTCCGATGGCTCTGGCGATCATCGGTGGCCAGCCACGCCGGTTCGCTCCACTGATCGAGCTGTATCGGCGCGCCTGGCGGCAGGGCGGACACGATCTCGCGGAGCTGCGCGTCAGCATCAACTCGCACGGGCTCATCGAAGACGATCCAAACGCAGCCGCGGAAGACGCCTTCCACGCGTACTCGCACGTCATGGCGAAGATCGGCAAGGAGCGCGGGTGGCCGCCGCTCACGCGCGAGCGGTTCGACGAAGAGCGCGGGCCGCTCGGCGCCAATCTCATCGGCAGTCCGGACCAGGTGGCCGCAAAGATCCTGTACGAGCACGAGCTCTTCGGCATGGACCGCTTCCTCATGCAGATGAGCGTTGGAACGCTGCCGCATGACAAGGTCCTACGGTCCATCGAGTTGTTCGCCACACGCGTCGCACCGCTGGTGCGCGCCGAACTCCTCGCGCGCGAGTCCGCCGGCGAGGCGCCGGCGCGGAGATAGCTAGCCCCATCGCGGATCCGCGGCCGTGCTCATAGCGCTAATGTCGAACGCGTGGCTGACTGGAACAAGAGCACGATCGACGAGTTCCGCTCCAAGGGCGGCAAAGGGCTCGGTCACTTCGGCGACAAGCTCCTGCTGCTGTCGGCCCGCGGGGCGAAGAGCGGACAGGTCCGCACGACGCCGCTGGTGTACCACCGTGATGGCGACCGCTACGTGATCGCCGCGTCCAAGGGCGGCGCGCCCCAGCACCCCGCCTGGTACCACAACCTGGTGAAGCATCCGGAGGCCGAGGTCGAGATCGGGACCGAGAAGTTCAAAGTGCGCGCGACGCCGATCGCAAAGGGACCGGAGCGCGACCGTCTGTACGAGGCTCACGGCGAGAACTTCGCACCCTTCCGCGACTATCCGAAAAAGACCACCCGGATCATCCCCATCGTCGTGCTGGAGCGCAGCCCCTAGCCAGCGCGATCAGTTCTTGGCCCAGCCCTCCGGGAGCAGAAGCGTTCCGTTCGCGGTGACGTAGTACACCTGCCAGCCGTAGAACCCACGGAACGCGCGGGGGTCTTCTCGCATCACCTCGCCGTACTTCATGACGGCATCCACGTACTCGTCGTCGTGGTTGTACCACCAGATCGCTCGTTCCATTCTGTCCGGCGCGCCCGTCGCGCGCAGATAACGGCCAGCCGCATGGATAGCGTCGCGGGCGTCATTGATATCGCCGTGTCCGTACGCGTCCCAGGTGGCGGGCATGAACTGCATCGGACCCTGCGCACCGGCGTACGAGTCGCCGCGGATCCGACCCATGCGCGTTTCCACCAGGTTGATCGCGGCGAGGTAGTACCAGGGAACGCCGAACTCCGCCTCCGATTCGCGGTAGTAGGTCATCAGGTCGTGCAGGGGAGGCGCCGACACGATCCGCCACTCGGGAAGCTCCGTCACATACGTCGAATCCCAGAGCCAGAGATTCGCAAGGGCGGCGATGTTGAGGTCCGCGGCCCTCCGCAGATCCTTCGGGATGGCGTTGAAGACGGGATCGCGCAGGTCAGCGCGCTCGATCAAACGGAAGTAGACGAGCTGCTGAAGATGGCCCATATACGCGAGCTCTTTGCCGGTCACCGCTGGATCGCGCACCGCGCGCTCCGCCATCACCAGCTGTTCCAACAGTGCGGTGGCCTCGCCGGCGACGACAGGCACGGCATCCCACTTTCCGAGCTCACCGATTGCTGGACGGACGCGGTCGCGTGCGGTGAGCGCGACGCGCTCGACCTCAGGCTCGAATGGACTGACGCTCGCGCCCAGCGACGCGAGGCGAGATGTTTCGGTGGAGACGGCGGTGGGCAAGCCGCCGGCGAAGAACACAGCGAAGAGGGTGAGCGCGAGCAGAGACCCGGTGGCCAGCCCCTTCCTCATCGCGCTTCATGGTGCCCTCGTCGTGCTCCGAGGGGAACCCTCGCGATCGGGGCTCGAAGGAGATGACACCCCTCTGATCCGCGCCGCTCGCTTGGCCGGTTCGATCGTTACACGACTAGCCCGCGCGCTTAGAGGGTGCCCTCGCTTTTTGCTTCTGCTTCGCTGCCTCAACACTCGACCGGAGCGCGGCCATCAGATCGCCGATATCGGAAACGCCCGTCGAATCGAGGATCGGCGCCGGAGCCGCCGGCGACTTGCTTCGAAGTAGTGATAGGAGCTCTTCGCGATACGCGTCGGCGTGAGCTGATGGCGACCACGCGGTCGCCATCGCGCCGATGAGCTGGCGAGCGGTCTTCACTTCGCGCTCCGACACTGCGACAGCGGCTGGGGTCACCGCGAACTCCTCAGGACTTCGCACCTCGTCGCCGAAGAAGAGCGTCTCGAGCGCGAGCGTCTTTTCCAGCGGGCGGATCGCGACGAGATGCGGTTTGGTCCGAAGAACGAAACGCCCGATGCCGACCATCCCGGCGGACTGCAGCGCCATTAGGAGCAGGACGTAAGGCTTCTCGCCGCCCATTCTGCGGACCGGCGCGACGTGATAGCTCTTCTCGAAGAAGACCGGATCGATCTCGGCCAGATCGACGAATTCCTCGAGTTCGATGGTGCGGCTACGCTCCGGCGCGAGCGAAACGAACTCTTCTTCGGTGACCGTCACGAGCTCGCCGTCGGGGAGCTCCACTCCCCTCACGACATCATCGGCTTCGACCGTGTGCGCTGCCGGCGTTGCCTCGCGGATCACGGGCGCCGCAGGACCGCCGACCGGCCGTGACTCGCGGCCGTCCTCATCGGACCACCGCGGACCCGTCGGCTCCGGTGCGAACGTCGGCGGCTCTTCGACCCGCGTGACTCGCTCGTAGCGGACGCGCTTGCCGGTGCGACGGTCGTACAGGTGGAAGCGCACGTCCTTCGGCTGCGTCGCCGGATACAGCCTCACCGGAATGTTCACGAGGCCGAAGCTGATGCTCCCGGTCCATACGGCTTGACCCATGTGTCGCGTTACGCTCCCGCTTGACGCCTGGCTCTCATTGTCCCTCACGCATCGCTGCTCAGCTGAATCGCCAGCGAGTGGCCCCGAGCGGCTCCGCCGCGGCAACGCCGAACGCCGTCTGCGGGGTGATCATGTAAAGGTCCCAGGGCGGTGGCCCGGCGCTCGGCGCGCTGTACGGGGCGGTGAACGCGCCGTCTTTCACCGTCGCGGGCCATCCCTGATCGGCATAGACCTTCGCAAGCTGGTGGAGCGTCGCGTTGTCCGTGACCTTCACCGCCGAGCCCTCGATCACGAGGGTCGAGACCCTTGAGCGCGAGGGAGATCACGCAGTTCGGATTCTTGGCCAGATTGCGACCCTTCCGGGTGCCCGCCCCGGTGACGATGTAGAACCTCCCCTCGCGCCAGAGCGCGCCGATCCCCGCGACGTGCGGGCGACCATCGGGACGCGTGGTGGCCAGCCAGCACGTCGCATCGAACCCCGCATCCAGCTGCTCCAGTGCCCGCGACCAGGGGATCGGCTTCTCGCCGTAGATCGTCAGGTTCTTCTGCTTGACGTTCATGCTCGCTCTCCGTCCGTCGTTGTGTGCTTGCGCTCTGCCCGAGCCATACGTTTGCTCTACCGTCTCGGTCGATGAGGAAGATCCCGGCGCGATGGCGTATCTGCGGTTCCTCGAAGCTCTCGAGAAATGCGCTAGTCGCTGACTGTCGATTCCGAGATCTTGACGAGCCCGAGCTTCTGGTAGATCTCGCGTGTGGCCTTGGAGAAGTTCAGCGTGTAGAAGTGAAGCCCCGGGACGCCGATGTCGAGCAGATCACGGCAGAGCTCCGTGGCGACCTCGATCCCGCGTTTGCGGATCTCGTCGCGATCGTCTCCGCCAGCCTCGATCCGCCGCACGATGTCATCGGGTACGGCGTATCCAGAGAGCTGGGCCATCCGCTGGACGGAGACGAGCGAGGTGATCGGCATGATGCCGGCGAGGATCGGCTTTGTTACTCCGAGTGCAGCGAGCTCGTCGCGTAGGCGCTCGTACTCCTCGACCTTGAAGAAGAACTGCGTGATCGCGAAGTCGGCGAGGCGGAGCTTGGCCGCGAGATACTGCCGGTCCGACACCACGTCCGGAGACTTCGGGTGGCCCGCTGGATGTGCCGCGACGCCGATCGACTCGAAGCCGAGGCGGCGTCCGAGCTCGACCAGCTGAGAGGCGTACCCGAGCTCCTTGTATGACTCCTCAGCTGGGAGCGGATCGCCGCCCAGCGCGAGCAGGTTCTCGAGTCCCGCGGCTCGAAAGCCGCCGATGATCTCGCCCAGCTCAAAGCGTGGATGGGCCACGCAGGTCAGGTGGGGCATCGGAGTGAGGTCGGTCGTCCCCAAAAGGTCGATGACGACGCGGGTCGTTCGCTCGCGCGAAATCCGGCCACCCCGGTAGGTGACCGACACGAAGGACGGCCGCAGCGGCTGCAGGTCCGCGATGGTGCGTGTGAGCAGCTTTTGTTCGACTTCGTCCTTGGGGGGGAAGAATTCGAACGAGAAGGTCTGCCCGGCTGCGAGGAGATCGGTGATCCGAGCCATGGGGCCGAGTCTAGTTAGAGCGCGCCGATCGCCAGAAGAAGACCGTCCTTTTTCATCGCCGGACTGGTCACAAGGAACAGCACGACGCCGCTGACGGGCGCCTTCACGGTGGCGAGAAACTCGCCGACCAGATCGACCAACTCGCCGACGACTTCTCCGGCCACGACGTGCTGGTCGACGCGTACGCGCGAGTGGAAGATCCCTTCCTCGGGCGACCGCAGCCAGTCGAAGCTGTTCACGACGCGCGGCGGCGCGACCGGTTCGGGCGCGCCGTCGAGCGCCCCGATCGCGCGCAGGATGTTCGTCACGCCCCGGACGTGACGCACCACGTCCTCTTCGATCAGGAGCCCGCGTCCGCCGGACTCCGCGAGCACCGACGCGACGCCGTTGAGCGTGGCGAGTGCGTAAAGGGAGCCAGGGCGTTCTCCTGTGGGCGCGCTCTTGACCGCCCAGCGCGCGCCATACGCGTCCGCCATCCTGCGGATCCGCTCGTCGAGCGCGGCCTCACCGGTCTCGCGGTAGATGACGAATGGCGTCAGGTCTTCGATCAGATCCCCCGCGTGCAGATCGATCGCATACTCGCAGCGAGTAACGATCTCCGTCAGCAGCCGATGCGCGAAGCGCTCGCCCCACTTGCCCTTCGGGTCACCAGGGAACAGTCGATTCAGGTTGTCGCCGTCCTCGGGGTTCACGTACACGCTGCGCTCGTAGAAACCGGGGCGGTTGAGAAGCGGGATGACGATCAGGATGCCGCGCACCTTCTCCGGATCGGTGTCGCGTCCGAGGCGCCGTGATGGCGAAGAACGGCCACTGGTATTTCGCGAGACCCTCGTCGCCCTCGAATGTGAAGTGACCGGTGGCGCGCTGGCCCGCGGCCGGTATCGCGATCGGACCGAGCACGCTGGCCTGGGTATGCATCAGGGCGCAAGTTTGTCAGAAGGCTGGCTGGTGATGCGTACCATCGTTCAGACGCCATCACACAAGGAGGAAAGAAAATGCCGGTCAAGAAGCCGAGTCCCTCGCGTAGCGGCCGTGGAACGAACCCGCCCGGCGGCGGCTATGGCCGCGGCGGCAAAAAAGGCAATCCGCTCAAAGCGAAGCCCGGGCGGAAGAAGTAAGCCCGACCGCCGCAGCCAACACGCCGCGTACGCGCTAGACCGGGATCTTGAGCTCCAATCCGGGATGGATCATGTCCGGGTTCTTTCCGACTGCGTCCTTGTTCGCTTCGTAAAGCTCGGGCCAACGCTTCGCGTCGCCCATCTCGGACTCCGCGATCGCCGAAAGACTGTCTCCTGACTTGACCGTGTACGTCTTTGTGCTCGTCGCGTCCTGTCCGCCGCGTTCGCCGCGGCGCTGTTCTATGACCCGCTCGGTCTCGCTTTGCGCGGTCGTCGGCTGGTCGGTCGCGATATCGGTACCCTCGCTGCGTGGCATATGCCACCTCCGTCGCCGCGTATACCCGCATTCGGTGGGCCACACGCATTAATGCTCGTGATATCGACGCTGCGGACGGCGCGCTGACCCACAAGACAAGCGGAATACCCAGCTTGCTGTAGCAGAAGCGGGCATCGGAAGTCGGCTCGAGCTTTCGAGCGGGCGAGCGTCGTAGAAGTGCGCGTGAGCAACGCAGATCACACAGCGCCTCGATCGCTTACAGCTTGAGTCGTGGGTAGTAATTCTCGACCCCTTCACGCTTGACCTCGTCGACCCAGTTCGTGCCGTAAACGGCATCGCGTTCGGAGCCTGCGAGGCTCCACGCATCGCGGCGGTATGTCCAGTTGGTCGGCTGCAGCCGGTGCGCTTCGCGAAAGTGCTCGATCGCCGCAGCCGCCGCGCCGCGCGCGTACAAGGCCTGGCCGAGCGCGAAGTGCGCGGCGGCGGTCGCCTCGTCGATCGGACGCGGCCGGCTGCGACGGATCACCTCCTCCGGTGAGAGCGCGTATCGACTCTCGCCGCCGGTGTGGACCCAGTCGCGAAGCGCGGCGATATACCGCTCCGCCTCAACGTGGAGTGCCTTGACCAGTTCGATGCGCTCACGCTCCGGGGGCGAGGCATCCGCGGGGACGGAACGGTCGAGGTACGCGGGACGTCGCGGATGCGCCGGCTCAGGTGGGCGCACGATCATGCCCTCCTCATCGATCCAGATCCCGCTCGGAACGTTGACGATGCCAAATAAGACATCGACGACATGCGCCGCATCGATGAGCGAGGGATGCTCGGCAGCAGCTTTCACGATCCATGGACCTGCGGTCTCGCTGCCGCGCGCGTCGAGCGCGACGGTGACGATCTCGAGACCCTGCGGTCTTAGCTCGGTCCGGAGGTCCTGCCACACGGGCAGGTCAAGACGGCAGCCTCACCACGAGGCCCATGCGACCAGGAGCACCTTCGTTCCGCGCAGTGACGACAAACGGAACGATCCGCCGCGAAAGTCGGGCAGCTCGAGCTCGGGCGCCACGACGCTTTGGAGTGCGTGACCGCCGGCTTCCGCGCCGAGCGCCCACAGGCCATGCCCCGCGTCGTGAACGAGCGGCATCGCCAGAGCCTCTGCCGCGGCAGAGAGCTCGACCGTGGCCGCGTCGCTCGCACGGAACGGTACGCAGCGCTCGCCACGGCACAGGCCTTCCACTTTCACGAGCCACCCCGTGACGCGTTCGAACTCCCCGACCGGAACTCTGGAGCTCGTGAAGATCACAACGCGTTACGGTAACTCGGTGAGGCTCTTCATCGTCGCTTTCATCGTCGCGAGCGCGTGCGCCCCGGTGACGTCCGTCGCGCAGACGCCGACGCCGACCATCACAACGGCCCCGATGCTTTCGCTCGCGCCGGCGCAGCCTGCGAGTCCATCACCGACACGATCTCCGACGACAGGTCCGCTGCCACTGTTCGACGCCCACCTTCATTACAGCTCGCCCGCGTGGACTCCGTACCCACCGGAGATGGTCGCGAGGATCCTCGATGCGGCGGGCGTGCGCTCCGGCCTGGTGTCGAGCGCGCCGGACGAAGGCACCCTCAGGCTGAAGTCGGTCCTGGGCGATCGCGTCGTACCCGTGCTCGGGCCGTACCGCAACGCGGCCGATGTGTTCTCGTGGACACGCGATCCCTCGATCGTCGCGTACGTCGAGTCGGCGTACCGCGCAGGCGAGCACCGCGGCTTCGGTGAGTTCCACCTGCTCGCCGGGCAGATCGGCCTGCCGACCGTGCGCAGCGTCCTCGCGCTCGCTCAGCGGGAGAAGCTCTTCCTCCAGCCGCACGCCGACGCGCGCGCGATCGCAGAGCTCCTGAACTACATGCCTGATGCGACGGTGCTCTGGGCCCACGCCGGAGTGGTCGCGACGCCGGAGGAGATCGCAGCGCTGCTGGACCGATGGCCGAAGCTGTCGGTCGAGCTCTCGCTGCGGTCCGACATAGCGCCGAACGGTGCGATCGACCCGCGCTGGCGCGACCTGCTCCTGCGACACAGCGGCCGCTTCATGATCGGAACCGACACCTGGACCGTGGGCGGCACGTTCACCGGGAACGAGCGCTGGGATCTGTACGCGGAGATCGTGCGCGGGATCCGTGCATGGCTCGCGCAGCTCCCGGCCGACGCTGCCGAGGAAATCGCGTACCGCAACGCGGAGCGTTTCCTCGCGCAGCTCCCGCGCTAGACGTATCGGGAGAGCAGGAGCCCGACCGCGAGCGCGACGACCGCGAGCCACAGGATCCGCAGCGCGCCCTCGGGCGCGGCGATGATGCTCTCGGCGTCGAGCGCCTCGCGCGTTCCATCGCGGTAACGGACCTCGCCAACGACAGACTGGCTTCGTCGTCGCACCGCGCGCACCCGTGTTGACAGGATCCGCTGCGCGAGGCTGAGCAACGCGGCGGCGGCCGCGACCGCAACGGCCGGAAGCAGCGGTGCCCCGGTGGCGTATGCGGCCGTGAGTACCGGGAACGCACCCCACGCCAGCGCGAAGCCAAGGTCCGAATGAACGAGCGGCGCCTCGAACGCATATAGAAGGACGAGCGCGACGCCCGCGGCGACAAAAATGGCGAACGCCGGGCCGAGGATCGTGACCGCCACGACGCCCAGCGCCGCTGCACCGGCCAGACCGAGAACTCCGAGAGCGACGAGCACGCGCGCCGGGATCCGCGTCCCAAGCGGGCGACCCTGGAGCTCATCGAACGCGTGCGCGGACACACCGAGGCCCAGCCCGAACGCGAGCAGCGCCCCGAGGACGATGCGCGGGTCGGGCGAGGACGACAGCGCCGCGCCGAGCACGACATAGGAGAGATGCCATGCCGTGTACGGCGGATGGAGCAGCGTCCAGTAATCCCGCCAGCCGCCGGGTCGCAGAGCGTAGAACGCGGATGCGAGGCGCGCATCGCTCGCCGCCGGCGCGGGTCGCTTCGTCCCGCTCATGACGACTCCACCGCCGAGGCTCATGCGCCGCGAGCACACGTCGGCCACACCAGCCTCGCGCCAGTAGCGCTCCACCTCGCGCTGCGGGTGCGCGCGATAGAACCGCTCGATGCTCGGTCCGAGGAATGCGTTCACCTCGCGCCACTTCCGCGAGATGAGCGAGCCCGCGAGCGGCATGACCAAGCGCGTGTACAAACGCCACAGCGCGAACAGCAACGGCGATGCGGGAACGCCGAACTCCAGAGCGGCGAGACGACCGCCGGGCTTCAAAACCCTTGCGAGCTCGGCGACGGTCGCAGCCGGATCGTCGACGTATCGCAGGAGATAGGTGAAGGTGACGTGATCGAACGTCGCGTCCGCGAACGGAAGCCGCTCGGCGCGGGCGTTCACCAGACCGCTGATGAGCCCGTTCCGCCGCGAGGCCGCGGTGAGCATATCCGCGCTCCGATCGAGACCAACGACGCGGCACCCGTACCGGCGAGCGAGCTCCACCGCCACGAGACCCGTCCCCGTCGCGACGTCCAAGACGACGTCGCCCGCATCGGCGCCCACGGCGTCGACGAGCGCGTGGCGCCAGCGTGGGTCCTGGCCGAACGAGAACAGCGCGCCGGCGCGGTCGTACGAGCGCGCGATGCCGGTGAAGATGCGAGGCGCGTCGGAGGACGGCAAGCGGGACAAGGCTTCGAGTATGCGCGGGACGGTGGCTAGGGCGGCATCACCACGTGGCCGCTGCGGCCGGTGCGCGACTGATATTGCTCCGCCGCCGCGCGCGCGGCTTCCGCTGCGCGGCCGGCGTCCGCGAGCGCGAGGACCGAACCGCCGAACCCGGCGCCGACGAGACGCGCGCCGTGGATCCCATGCTGCGAACGCAGCGCATCAGCGAGCACATCGAGCTCCGGGGTCGACACGTCGAAGTCCGCGCGCAACGAGGCATGCGACGCGTCGACGACCGCGCCGCAGCGCGCGAGATCGCCGGCGCTGAGCGCCACGACGAAAGCGCGTACGCGCTCGTTCTCGGTCACGACGTGGCGGACGCGGCGCGCAAGTGTCGCGTTCTGCGGCGCGAGGCGCTCGACGTCACCCAGCGTTGCGTCGCGGAGCGACGCGAGCCCGAGGCGCCGCGCTGCCTCATCGCACTGGGCACGTCGTTCGTTGTACGCGCCTTGCTTCGCGTTGTCGTGCACGATCCCCGAGTCGACGACAGCGATCTCGACGCTTGCGGGGATCGGCACCCGTTCGATGTGCGACTTGCGCATGTCGATGAGCAGTGCCTCTCCGACGCGAGAGAGGCTGGCGGCGAGCTGATCCATCGTGCCGACGCGCGCGCCGACGATGTCGCGTTCGGCCTTGTGCGCGGCGTACGCCAGCGCGACATCGTCGAGCTTGAGTGAGAACGCCTCGCGTAGCGCGCGGAGCAGCGCGACCTCGAGCGCGGCGCTCGACGACAGACCGGCGCCGGGCGGCACGCGCGAGGCGATGCCCGCATCGAAGCCTCGGATCGCGTGCCCAGCCTTCGCGAGCACCCAGGTCACACCGCGGACGTAGTCGCCCCAGTCGCCGTGGTGCCGCTCCTCGCCGAGGCGGTACGCGATCGGCATGTACCCGTGGCTCTCGACGCGGACGACCTGATCCTCGCGCGGGGACAGCTCGACGACCGTGCGCTGGGGGGTCGCGGTGGGAAGGACCAGGCCCTCGTTGTAGTCCGTGTGCTCGCCGATCAGATTCACGCGACCAGGGGCATCGGCACGGTACACGTCGCTCCTATTAACACGCCGAACGGAACTCCTGTTCTGGTCCACGGATACTTGGCTCGTGATCCGATACCGGCGCGCCATGCTTTCGGCCGTGGAACGTCTCTCTGGCGGTCGACTGGACGACCTACGGCGGTCGCTTTGGCGCCGTAAGGCCTACCTGTACGTGACACCCGGGGACGTTCTGGCGGAGCGCGCCCTCCGCGGTTTCCCTGTTGAGGTCCAGGCACTGGGGCGCCGCTGCCGGATCATCCGGACGAACGCCCGCGGTGGCGGCGGCTTCTACCCGGATCGCAACGAGATCGAACTCGCCGCCGGGGTCGAGACCTATGAGGGACTGCGGCAGGTCGAGCTCTCCGCCTGCCACGAGCTCTTCCACTTCGTCTGCTGGAACCATCCCGCTTATCGCCGGGACGAGGACCGTGACTTCGCCTACCTGCGACGCGCGGTCCGCGCCAGCCGATCGCAGCTGGCGGCATTCCCGCGCTATCGAGACTGGGTCGTTGGTTCGTTCCTTCGTCAGGGCGATCACGCAAACCCGGTCGAATACTTCGCCGACATCCCCACGAACTTCCGCGATACCGCGGAGCTCCCACCGCCGATACGCGGGCACTTCGCGCCGCTGATCGACGGATCCTCAGCTGCGGTCGACTTTACGCGCGAGCCCGACTGGCCGATGGACGACGAGTTCTTCAGGCTCGCGACGTTCCAGCGCTGGCTTGCGGGGAAGGACTGAACCGTGCTGCTCGACGCAGCGGCCTGATCGACGCGAGCTAGATGGTCGGTGTGTTCTCGGGGCCCTTTTCGACTCCGGGTTTCTGACGCGGGAGGTCGGTCGGTCCCTCTTGACGCTCGGGTTGCTCGCCGCCCTTTTTCCCTAGTTCACCGGGGATCGGCGGTTCGCCGGGACGCGGGGGGAGTCCAGGATCCTGCATCGAAGAGCCCTCCTGCGTGGTAGTCGCCCTTAAGCCGGACGCTGAAGACAAAGGAGCAGACGGTGTGCCGTGGATCGTTGTCCGACGCGAAGCGTCGTCACAGGCGATCGGCGAGCAGACGCACGCGCGAACGGATCGTGTCGCGCACATGGCGGAAGACCTCGAGGCGCTCGTCCTTGGTCCCGGTCGCGGCCGACGGATCGGGGACCTTCCAGCGAAGCTTCAGTCCACTGCGCGGTGGGACCGGACAGCTCGCGTCGCAGACCGTGACGACCACATCCCACGCTTCGCCCACATCGTCGACGGATTTGCTCCCGTGCCTGGAGATGTCGATTCCGAGCTCGCGCATCGCGGCGACCGCGAGCGGGTGTACGCGAGTGGCGCGTGTGCCGGCGCTCTGGATCTCGAATCGTCCGCCGGCGAAGGCGCGCAGAAACCCCTCGGCCATCTGTGAACGAGCCGAGTTATGCGCACATAGGAACAGGACGCGCTTCAGGCGTCTAAGGATGACGCGCGGCGCCGGAGTCATCCGGCGCCGCGCGGCAAATTAGGCGAGGACCGCGGTGCTGAGTGCGTCGATGAGCGAGCGGGGCGTCGTGCCGCCGCCGAAGATGGCGGGGCCCGCGTAGAAGATGAGAACGAGGACGATGAGGATCAGCAGGATGATGCCGATGATCATGCCGGCACCGAAGCCGCTGTCCGACGATCCGCTCGGGTTGACGTTGACCTGGCCCATGTGGAACCTCCTCTACTACTAACTAGGTCGCTCAAGGCACTCGCAAGCGCCATGCCGGGCGGGTCGCTCGCTTTTATGCTCGCCGCCCATGCGCAGAGGGCCGCTCCGTCATAAATGGTTCGCGGCCTTCACCGCGGCCATCGGTCTCGGCTCGATCGCGGACGAGGTGGCGAGGCTGGCACTGCCGCTCCTGGTGCTCGATCTCACGCATTCCATCGCCGCGGCAGCGACCCTTCGGGTGGTCCAGTCGATCCCTTACATCCTCTTCGGCGCGCCCGCTGGGGCACTCATCGACCGAGTGGACAAGCGCCGACTGCGGGGGCGTCTTCTCGATCGAGCTCCTGTACGTGATCGGCTTCCTGCTCGGCACCGTCGAGGTGCTCTGGGGGGTGACCACGGACTTCAGCGTCGTCCCATCCCTGGTCGAGGAGCGGGAGCTCACGGACGCGAACGCGATCTTCCTCGCGGCCGACCGCGGTGCGCGCATCATCGGGCCGACCCTCGGCGGGTTCGCGATCGCCGCGGTGGGTGGCGTGAGCGCGATGTGGGTCGCCGCTCTCGCCTTCCTGCCGACCCTGGTCGTGTTCTACCGGATGCCGCCGATCCTCGAGATCTCAGCCGCAGAGCTCGCGCCGCTCACGGTGCGGAACGTCATCCACGAGATCGGCGGTGGCTTCGCGTTCGTCTGGCGCGCGAAGATCCTGCGGTGGCTGCTGCTGGTGATGTCGATCGCGAATCTCGGCGGGGTCGGACTCCGGGTGCTGATCCTGTATGTGCTGCGCGAGGAGCACCACCTCGACGAGGTGACGATCGGGCTCGCCCTATCCGCGAGCGGGGGTCTCACGATCTTGGGCTCGCTCCTGGCGCCTCGCCTTGCGCGCGACCGCGCGATGGGTCACAGCATGATCGGCGTCATCTTGGCATCAGGGCTCTGCGCGCTCGCCGCTGCTTTCACCAGTGACTGGCGGCTCATCACGCTCTTCTTCACCGGGCGCGATCTCGCATGGCAGGCATTCATCATCTACGCCTTCATCCCGCGCCAGCGCGACGTGCCGACGAACATGCGCGGCCGCGCCAATGGCGCATTCCGCACCGTGGTGCTCATCTCCAACAGCGCGTCGCCCGCCCTCCTCTCCGCGATCGTGGTCGTGGCCTCGAGCGCGGTCGCGTTCGCAGTGGCGGGCGGCCTCGCGATCGCGAGCGCGGCCGTCGCGTCGTTCACGCCGCTACGCGACTACGCGGTACGCGAACCACCCGCCGATGAGTTATCACTGGTTGGTGAAGAGGGCACGTAGTCTCATCGCAAGCGCGGCGGTACTCACGATGGTCGTCGTCGCGGGCCATGAGGTCGCGCGCGCGACCGTCACGTTCCAGGAAGAGTCATTGGCGCTCGCGCCGGGTGAGATCCGGACCCTGAACGCGCTTACCCCCTTCCGCGTCCCGTTCCGCAACGGACTGAGCTGGTCGGTCGAACCCAGCTGGCTGGGCAAGATGGACGAACGCGGCGGCTTTCACGCCGGCGAGGTCAGCGGCACCGGGACCGTGACCGCGCGAGTCGGGCCGGCGTCGGCGCAGGTCCTCGTGACGGTCACGTGCCCGAAGCTTGCCGACATCCAGGGCATCCGTTTCGAGGTCTCCTGCGGCCGCGGTGCCGATGTCTACGTGGACGTCGCCGCAAGAGGAGGCGCGGAGAGAGCACGAGAGGAGGTCGAACGTGAGTCGGATCGTGTGTCTCGCGATCTACAGATCACGAGCGATCTCCGGTTCCGTGTCTACTACCTCGGGTCGACGCGGAGCTTCACCTCCGCGGTGTCGTGGCTCGGCCGCGGCTTCACCTCCGGTCCGCGGGTGCGTGAGACCGAGGCAGTCTACCTGGACCTTCCTGATTTCATCGCGATCGATCAATCACAGATGCCGCAGTTCCAGACGGCGAACGCGCTACGTCACGAGCTCGTGCACCGTTCCCTTCGTCACTTCGTGGGCTTCGCGAACATCGATGAGGTCCCGTCCTGGCTCAACGAGGGTTGGGCCTTCCTGGAGGAATCCGAGGCGGGCCGGCTCTACACGGAGGCGCGCGTGGCGTCGGCTTCCGCCGCGCTCTTCGGAAGGCTGCCGTCGCTCGACACGCTGAGCGACCTCGGCGACTGGAACAGCCGCACCGGCCTCGACCACGTGTATCAGTACTACGTCTCTCTACAGGCAACGCAGTTCCTGATCGACGACATGTCGCTGCCGGGTCTGCTGCGAGCGCTGAAGATCGTGGGCGACGGCGAACCCTTCACGACGGCTCTGACGCAGGCCGTCCCCTCATTCGACTACAGCTCGTTCGCGAGGCGCTTCAACGATCCCAGGTTCGCCGGACGGGACGGGAAGCACCGTGATCGCGTACGGCCTTAGGCCCGGCGCGTCAGTGACTGTCACGACGACGGGGCCTCTCGAGCGCGTGTTCTCAGGCAACGTCGATCCGTACGGGGTATACGTGAAGTACCTGGGAGTCGAGTGGCCGGTCGGTGAATACCGCGTGACGATCGAGGCGGAGGGCCGACGACTCCAGGTGAACGCAACGCGCTAGCGCGAGTTTCGCCTAGATTTACGGTATTCCCGCTCAGACGGCGTCCGGCAAGCGCGGTGACTGGCTCACGCTCGGCGAAGCCAGCCGCATGCTCGGCGTGGATCCGGACACGCTGCGCCGGTGGGCTGATAACGGGAAGGTCGAGGTCTTCACCACCCCAGGCGGGCACCGCCGGTTCCTCCGATCCGCCATCGACGCGCTGCTACCTCGTCCGCGCGCTGCCAAACGGACCTCGCTCACCGCGATAGGCGAGGCGCCCGACAAGGTCGCGGCTGAATTCCGGAAGCGCGTGCGCACCGACGTGAGCGATCAGGACTGGCATACGCGCTTCGACGAGAGCTCGCTGCGCTGGTTCCGCGAGCGGGGCGTCCGCATGAGCGACCTGCTGCTCGGTCACCTCGACACCGCGCGCCGCGCGGGGCAGGAGCAGTACGTGGCGCAAGCCGAGTCTCTCGGTCGCGAGTACGGCGTGGAAGCAAAACGCGCCGGCCTGTCGCTGGGGGAGGCGACGCAGGCGTTCCTGTACTTCCGCGCGCGGTTCATGGCCGAGATCGCCCACGTCGCGCGGCGCCGCTCGCTCGAGTCGGGACAGGCAGCGTCGCTCTTCGAGGAGGCCGACCGCGCGCTGGACCGCGTCATCCTCGCGATGATCGTGGGGCACCAGGCGGCACCGACCGCGCCGGCTGGCTAGCATCGGGCGCATGCCCGACACCGCCGCGCTGCGGAAGCGCGCGCTGAACGCGATCGATCAGCGGCGTGAGGCGCTGTTCGAGCTCTCGCGCGCGATCCACGCGAAGCCCGAGACAGCGTACGAGGAGCGCGAAGCCAGTGCGCGCATCGCCGAGTTCCTCGAGAAGGCCGGCTTCAAGGTAGAGCGCGGCTACAAGGGGATCGAAACGTCATATCGCGGCGACGCCGCAGGGAAAAGCGGAGGTCCGCGCGTGGCGATCCTCGCCGAATACGACGCGCTCGCGGAGCTCGGCCACGGCTGTGGCCACAACCTCATCGCGATGATCGGCACGGGCGCCGCGGTGGCGGTGCGCGAGGTCATCAGCGACGTCCAGGGATCGCTCGCGGCGATCGGGACGCCGGCGGAGGAGGGCGGGGGCGGGAAGGTAGCGCTGCTGCGCGCCGGGGGCTTTGACGATGTCGACGCCGCGATGATGATCCATCCCACCACCGGTCGGAGTCTCGCCGGTCGTCACTCCCTCGCCTCGAACCGCGTACTCGTTGAGTACTCCGGCAAGGCCGCGCACGCCGCGTCGCAGCCCGATCAGGGCATCAATGCGCTCGACGGTCTCATCCAACTGTTCAACAGCGTCAACGCGATGCGTCAACAACTCCGTTCGGACGCACGGATCCACGGCATCATCACGAACGGCGGCAGTGCCCCGAACGTGATCCCCGACCACACCGCGGGACGCTTCAGCGTGCGCGCTCTCGACCGCCGCTATCAACAAGAGGTCCTGAAGCGATTCATCGCATGCACCGAGGGCGCCGCGACGGCGACCGGTACGAAGGTCAAGGTCACGGTCCACGAGAACGCGGGGTACGAGAACATGGTTTTCTCCACACCGATGGCGGAGCGCTGGGCGCACCACATGAAGAGCCTCGGCATGCCGGTCTTCGAGGCGCGCGACGACGAGCGTGTCGGCTCCACCGACATGGGCAACGTCATGCAGGTGATGCCTGCGATCCACCCGTACATCGCGATCGCGACCGAGCCCGTTCCCGGGCACTCGATCGCGTTCCGCGACCTCGCCGTCACGCAGGGCGCGCTCGACAACGCGCTGGTCGCCGCGAAGGCGCTCGCGCTCACCGCGCTCGACGTGCTCACCGATCCCACCGTCCTGCAGCGGGCGCGCGCCGAGTTCGACGAGAGACGTAAAGCGGGTGTCGTGAAAGGGCGCGCGTCCTAGGTCTCGGCCGCGAGGCCCTCGCGCTCACGTGGGCCCAGATCCTGTGGGGCATCGGCTTCGGACTCTTCGCCACGCTCTCACCGCTGTACCTGAAGGACCTCGGCGCCACGCCGACGGACATCGGTCTGGTATTCGGCGCCGGCAACATCGCGGCCGCGCTCCTGTTCATCCCGATCGGTCTCGCGGCCGACCGCTGGGGTCGCAAGCCATTCCTCATCGGGGTGTGGTTCTGCTCCACCCTCGGCGCGGCCGCCTTTCTGCCGCTCACCGACTGGCGCGGCGCCTTCATCGGCTCGTTCCTGTACTGGGTAGGCGCCGCCGCGTTCCCGCTCATGAGCGCTCACCTCGCGGCGACGACGCCGCGCGCGAAGCTCGCCGGAGAGATGGGCCTGGTGTACGGCGCGTTCTTCTTCGGCACGATCCTCGCCTCACCGTTCGCCGGTTCGATCGGCGCGGCGATCGGTCTGCGTGGAGGCCTGGCCCTCGCGACCATCGCGTTCGTTCTCTCGTCGGCGATGACGCTGCGTCTGGCGAACACGCCGACCGTCCCCCACGTGACCGGTCCACCCCTGCCCCGCGCGTTCTGGACCCTCCTGGTGATCACGCCACTGGCCGCGCTCATCGCGGTGATCGTGAACCCGCTCTTCCCGATCTACGTGCGGGACATCGCGGGGGTACCACTCGAGCGCGTTGGGATCTACGTCGGTCTCGTGGCCTTCGGCTCCGCAGCGTTCTCCGCGCTGAGCGGGCGGATCGCCGACCGAGTCGGTCCGGTCGTCGCGGTGATCGGCGCGGGTGCGGTCCTCACGCTGGCGGCCGGCACGATCGCGCTCTCGGGTCGATCGGAGGGCACACTCGCGATCGGCTCCTTCCTGCTCGGCGCGCAGACCGCGCCGAACCCGGTCCTCGCAGCAGCACTCGAGCGCATCCTGCCGCCTGCTCGTTCGGCTCTGGGGTACACGGGCTTCCAACTCGTCTACGCGCTGGGCTTCGGGGGCGGAGGGCTGCTATCCGGTGTCCTCTACGACGCCGATCCTCTTCTCCCGCTCTTGGTGCAGCTTTCGTTGGCATTACCGGTGACGGTGACCGTCGCGGTGATCGTTGCGCGGATCATGTCGTCGCGCCGCGCGACCTAGAATCGGCCTCCGTGCTCGTCGCCAAGGAAGCCCCCACCAGCAACCGCCATCTGTTGTCCTGGGTCGAGGAGATGGCGCGCATGTGCAAGCCCGACCGTATCTATTGGTGCGACGGCAGTGACGAGGAGGCGAAGAACCTCACCGAAGAGGCGGTGGCCGACGGGGTGCTGATCCCGCTGGATCCCGACAAGCGTCCGCGCTCCTATTACTCGCGCTCGAACCCGAACGACGTCGCCCGCACCGAAGAGCTCACGTTCGTGTGCACCCCGACGAAGGCGGAGGCGGGCGCCACGAACAACTGGATGGAGCCCGAAGAGGCGCGCCGCAAGCTCGCGGCGATCTACGACGGCGCGATGAAGGGCCGAACGATGTACGTCGTTCCCTACCTCATGGGATCGCCCGATTCACCGTTCGCGATGCTCGGCGTCGAGCTCACAGACTCCGTCTACGTCGCCTTGAACATGCGGATCATGTCCAGGATGGGCAAGGTCGCGCTGGACCGGCTCGGCGACTCGAACGACTTCAACCGCGGACTTCATTCCGTCGCTGACTGCGACCCGGAGCGCCGCTACATCGCGCACTTCCCGCAGGACAACACCATCTGGTCGGTCGGTTCCGGCTACGGTGGCAACGCGCTGCTCGGCAAGAAGTGCCTCGCGCTACGGATCGCGAGCTATCGGGCGAAGCATGAGGGCTGGCTCGCCGAGCACATGATGCTGCTCGAGGCCCAAAGTCCCGAAGGCGAGACGCACTTCATCGCCGGCGCCTTCCCGAGCGCGTCCGGCAAGACCAATCTCGCCATGCTGGTGCCGCCGCCCGAGTTCGAGGGATGGAAGCTGCGGACCGTCGGAGATGACATCGCCTGGATGCGCGTCGGCGATGACGGCCGGCTCTACGCGGTAAATCCGGAGTTCGGGTTCTTCGGCGTCGCGCCGGGGACCAACCACCACACCAATCCGAACGCGATGCGGATGCTCGAGCATGACTGCATCTTCACCAACGTCGCGCTCACTCCGGATAACGACGTCTGGTGGGAGGGCATGGACGGACCGGACACGGACCTCATCGACTGGCGCGGCAAGCCGTGGAAACGCGGCTCGAAGGAGCCCGCGGCTCATCCGAACAGCCGCTTCACCGCGCCGATGGAGAACAACACGGCGCTGTCGCGCTACGCGAAGGACCCGCGTGGCGTCCCGATCTCAGCGATCCTCTTCGGCGGCCGGCGTTCGACGACCGTCCCGCTGGCACTCGAGTCCTTCAACTGGACGCATGGCGTCTACCTCGGGGCGACGGCCGGCGCGGAGACGACCGCCGCGATCACCGGCGCCGTCGGACGCATCCGTCGCGACCCGATGGCCATGCTCGCGTTCATCGGCTACGACGCAGGCACGTACTTCGCGCACTGGCTGTCGATGTTCGGGCGCATGTCGCACCCGCCGAAGATCTTCATGGTCAATTGGTTCCGGAAGAGCGATGAGGGGCGCTTCCTCTGGCCGGGCTATGGTCAGAACATGCGCGTCCTCAAGTGGATCATCGACCGCTGCGCCGGGCGCGCCGGGGCGATGGAGACGCCGATCGGTTACACGCCGCGTCTGGCCGACTTGGACCTTCGCGGCATCGACGCGAGCCCCGGGGCGATCGAGTCCGCGTTACGCGTCGATCCAACCGAGTGGACGAAGGAGCTCGAGGCACACGCGGACTGGTTCGAGAAGATCGGCGGGACTGTGCCGGAAGCACTGCGGCTACAGCGCCGGCTGCTGCTCGCGACGCTGAAAGCGGAGCAGCCGAACTAGCAAGGCGTACTCTCGGTTTTCGATGGGTCCATTCGATCGCTTCAACGACCGTGCGAAACGCGTGCTCGCGCTCGCTCAGGACGAGGCGATCCGCTTCAACCACAACTACCTCGGCACGGAGCATTTACTGCTCGGACTGGTGCGGGAGTTCGAGGGCGTCGGAGGGAGAGTGTTGGACTCGCTGGGAGTCTCACTCTCGAAGGTCCGCACCAGCGTCGAGGCGACCGTCGGTCGCGGCGCCGACACGACGTCGCCGAGCGAGATCACACTTTCACCGCACACCAAGCAGGTCATCGGCAGCGCGATCGAGGAGTCTCGCAAGCTCGGCCATAGTGGCGTTGGCACCGAGCACCTGCTCCTCGGAATCGTGATCCAAGGCGAGAGCACCGGGGCGAAGATCCTGGCATCGCTGGTCGACCTCGAGAAGGTGCGACACGAAGTGATCGCAACGCTCGGCGGAAAGGCACCACCTGGGAGCGCATGGCAGCACTCCGCGCCCCGTCCTAGTGGCTCCGGCGGTCCCTTCGACCGTTTCAACGACCGCGCGAAGCGCGTCCTCGCACTCTCGCAGGACGAGGCGATCCGCTTCAACCACAACTACATCGGCCCCGAGCACCTGCTCTTGGGTCTTGCTCGTGAAGGCGCGGGGATCGCCGCGAGGGCACTCGAAGCGCTGGGCATCGATATGTCGAAGCTCCGCTCGACCGTCGAAAAGGTCGTCGGTCGTGGCGAGTCCACGACGTCACCCAGCGAGATAACGCTTTCGCCACGCACGAAGAGGATCATCGAGTTCGCGATCGATGAAGCTGGCAAGCTCGGCCGCAACAGCGTCGGAACCGAGCATCTCCTGCTCGGCCTCGTGCGCGATACCGACAGCATCGCAGCCGGTGCCATCGAAAGTGCCGGCGTGTCGCTGGAGAGCGTGCGCGCCAAGGTGATCGAACTGCTTGGCTTGCTCGGACAACCGCCCGGTGATGCGCCACTGCCGCCTTCGCTGCACTCGCTGACGACATACGCGGGATTGGGCGGCGCCCTTGATCGACTCAACGACCGCGCCAAGAAAGTACTGGCGTATGCGCAAGATGAGGCGATCCGATTCAAGCACAACTACATCGGCACTGAGCACCTGCTGCTTGGCCTGGTGCGCGAGGGCGAGAGCGTGGCCGCCCGAACGCTCGACACGCTCGGAGTCGAGCTCTCAAAGGTGCGAACAGCGGTCGAGTTCATCATCGGACCCGGTGACGCCGCGAACATGCCGAGCTCGCCGAGCGAGATCACTATCTCCCCGCGCGCTAAGACGGTGATCGAGTTCGCGATGGACGAGGCACGAAAGCTTGGCCACCGGCACGTCGGCCCCGAGCACCTCCTCCTTGGATTGGTGCGGGAAGGCCAGGGCATCGCGTCGGGAGTGATCGAATCGCTGGGCGTCACAATGGCAAAAGTCCGTCAACAGGTGCTCGCTACGCTCGGGAAGGACGCACGAGAACCGGCAACGAACGTGTACTCGAACACTCTCGTCCAGAGCGGCCCGTTCGATCTGCTGGATGACGCCGCGAAACGCCTGCTCTCACTCGCGGAAGAGGAAGCGCGGCAGATGCGCCACAACTGGATCGGCACCGAGCACATGCTGATTGCCCTCGCGCGCTCCGAGGGCGTCGCGCAGCGCACGCTGAGGGAGCTCGGCGTCACGCTGGAGATGGCGCGCGCCGGTGTGTTCAAGGCCGTGCCGCCTAAGGAGACCGATGTCACGGAGATCACCGTCACGCCGCGGGTGAAGACCCTGCTCGGCAAGGCGATCATGCTTGCCGCGCCTCAGTCCGATCGCGTGAGGCCGCAGCATCTCCTCCTTGCCCTCGTCGCCGATCCGGACGGCGTCGGATCCCAGGTCCTGACGCAGCTCGGCGCGACACAGAAGAAAGTGCGGCAGACCGTCGATAGACTCACGCAGGGTTAAGTCACGGTCTGAGGGAGGCGGGGACATGAGCGTCATCTATCACGACGGCAGCCGCGAGCTGCAGGACCGGTTCGACACGCGGCGGATCGCCGACCGCATCGAAGAAGTCCTGCTCCACG
>CAJDUG010000007.1_pt1 | contig 49135 bp, 45 predicted proteins | sample 7390021 | NCBI WGS metagenome assembly CAJDUG01 (sample SAMEA7055676, study PRJEB34461) | soil metagenome | biome: terrestrial ecosystem; feature: Peninsula; material: soil | place: Antarctica | collected 2016
GGCATCGACATGACCTATTACATCGCCGGCGAAGGGCGCCGCCAGTTCGGCGACGTCGTACCCGCCGAGCTCCCGAACAAGTGGGCGATGAGCATGCGTCACCCCCACGGTGTCGTGGCGGCGATCACGCCGTGGAACTTCCCGTTCGCGATCCCGACCTGGAAGATCATGCCCGCGCTGATCCTCGGGAACACCGTCGTCTTCAAGCCGGCGTCGTTCACACCGATGATGGCCGTCCGCCTGGTGGAGATCCTCGAGGAGGCCGGACTCCCGAAGGGCGTGCTCAACCTCGTGCTCGGGCCCGGCGGCGATCTCGGCGATCACATCGTGAAGCACCCCCTGGTGGACCTCATCTCGTTCACCGGATCGAGCGACACCGGCGCGCACATCAGTGAGATCGCCGGTCGGCTGCTCAAGCGCGTTTCGGCGGAGCTCGGCGGTAAGAACGCGATCGTCGTGCTGGACGATGCGGACGTCGATCTCTCGCTCGAGGGGATCGTCTGGTCCGCGTTCGGCACGTCGGGCCAACGATGCACCGCGGCCTCCCGTGTCATCGCGCACCGCAGCATCGCGAATGACCTGATCGACAAGCTGGTGGGTCGAGCCAAAAAGATGAAGATGGGCCACGGTCTCGAATCCACGACGGACCTCGGGCCCGTCGTGTCGAAGGCCGCGCAGGACAAGGTCGCGAGCTACATGCCGATCGCCGAGAAGGAAGGCGCGACCATCGCGGCCGGCGGACGGATCCCCAGCGAAGGCGCTCTCGCAAAGGGATTCTTCCACGAGCCGACAGTGCTGGTCGACGTGAAGCCGAACATGCGCGTCGCTCAGGAGGAGATCTTCGGTCCGGTCACGTCCGTGATCGAAGTGTCCAGCATCGACGAGGCGATCAAGGTGCTGAACAACACCAAGTACGGTCTCTCGTCCTCCGTCTACACGCGCAACGTCAACAACGCGTTCCGCTTCATGCGCGATGCGGAGACGGGGATCGTGTACGTGAACGCCGGGACGATCGGCGCTGAGATCCAGCTGCCATTCGGCGGCATGAAGGCCACCGGCAACGGGCACCGCGAGGCGGGGCGCGCCGCGCTCGATGTGTACTCGGAGTGGAAGTCGATCTACGTCGACTACTCCGGCAAGCTCCAGCGCGCGCAGATGGACACCGAGGGGAACAAGGCGCCTTAGCCTCAGCCCGAGACGGGGAGCGTGAATCTCATCTCGGTGCCCTGACCAGGCTCGCTCGTCGCGCTGATCTCTCCCCCGTGCGCGACCACCAGGCTCTTTGCGATCGCCAGGCCCAGGCCCGCGCCGCGCGACTCGTCGGACTTGTAGAAGCGATCGAACACGTGCGGCAGCACGTCAGCCGCGATCCCAGGCCCGGTGTCGCGCACCGATACGCGCAGCCCGCCGTCTGACGCGGTGGCATTCACTCGAACGCTCCCGCCGCGCGGGGTGTAGCGAAGGGCATTCGAGAGAAGATTCGACAGGACTTCGCGCAGCCGGACGCGATGCGACCGTATCCGTGACAAGTTCGGCGATGTCGGTCGGCTCGCGGTGAAGTGCGAGCGCGCCGGCCTCCGCGATGGAAAGCGTGCGCAGGTCGTCCACGAGCCGGGACAGCACGCGCGTCTCGTCGAGGATCGGCGCGAGATGCTCCGCATCCGCGGGATACATGCCATCGAGCAGCGCCTCGAGGTTGCCTTGCACGACCGTGAGGGGGGTCCGCAGCTCGTGCGTAACGTCGGCGAGGAGCTGTTTGCGCTGATCTTCGCTGCTTTCGAGACGCGCCGACATCGAGTTGAACGCGCGGGCCAGCGAACGGAGCTCGCGCGGTCCGCGCGGCCGCACGCGGACCGCGTAGTTCCCTGACTCGACGCTCTCGGCCGCCTCGATCAGGTCGCCGAGCGGGACGACCAGCCGGCGGATCGCTCGCGCGATGGTGGTGGCAACGACGAGAAGGGCGAAGATCGCGATGACTGGCGCGACCAGGCCGAGGCCGGGGCCGCCGGTAGAGAACAGACTGAAAAGCAACGTGACGAACGCGGCGACAACGAAAGCGAAGAACAGGAAGAAGCCGATCGCGAATACGACGAACCGACCGATGAAGTGGCCACGCATTCGAGGCCAGTCGCCCTGGGCAGGCGGGAACGGCTCATCCTGCGGCCACCACGACGGCCGCTCTCCACCACCGCCCCAGGTGCCTCTACGCGGATCGCCGGGCTCTGAAGGCGGCACGACTAAACCTCATCGTCGGCGAATCGATAGCCGACGCCGTAGACGGTGAGCAGATATCGCGGCGTGCGCGGCTCGGGCTCGAGCTTGCGGCGGATGTTCTTCACGTGCGCGTCAATGGCGCGCTCGTACGACTCGAACGCGACGCCGTGCACCGCGTCGAGCAACTGCGCGCGTGTGAAGATGCGGCCTGGCGCGCGTGCGAGCGCGGCAAGGAGCTGGAACTCGGTCGGCGTGAGCTCCACCGCGCGGTCGGCAACGCGAACGCGCATGCGCGGGACGTCGAGCGTGACCTCACCCGCGCGAACGACATCGCCCGCGTCGGGCGGCCGCTCCGTCCTCCGGAGCACCGCGCGGATCCGCGCGACGAGCTCCTTCGGGCTGAACGGTTTGGTGACGTAATCGTCCGCGCCGATCTCAAGGCCGGCGATCTTGTCGGCCTCGTCTCCGCGGCCAGTGAGCATGACGATGGGGATGGTCGAGTCGCGTCGGAGGGCGCGGGCGACATCGAGACCATCGATCTCCGGTAATCCGAGGTCGAGAACGATGAGGTCCGGCCGCGACGAACGCGCTGTCGCGAGCGCTGCCTTTCCGTCGGAAGCGCTCACGACCGCGAATCCAGCGTGTTCCAGATAGGTCCGCGCGAGCTGGACGATCTTCGGCTCGTCGTCAACGACGAGGACCGTTTTCATGTCGGGATGCTAGGTGCTCGTCGAGGACGGTCGGTCGCCGCTCGGCTTCTCTCCGTGGAGCTCGCGGTGCAGCTCCTCGATGCGTTCGCGACCGTTGCCCCATCCGCGCGGTCCGTAGCCACGGTGGCCGCCGCCAAAGGCGGCGCGCATCGCGCCGAAGATGAGGAAGATGAACAGGAGCGGGAACAGCAGGCCGAGGAAGCCGAACCCGTATCCCCAGTGCGGGTAGCCGTAGTACACGACCGGCGCGGCGCCGGCGGGGATGGTGGTCGCGAGACCCTGTGATAGGCCGATCTGGTAGGCGAACGCGCCGACCAGCAGCACGACGATCGTGCCGAAGATGAACTTGAAAGCGCCCATACGACTTGCCCCTTTCGACCGTGTGTCTTGAGCAAGACACTCGCTCCGGCGTGTGAAGTGGTTATGAAGAGAAAGCGGAGGCCTGCGGCGGTTGCGGCAGACTCGCCATGTGACCGACGAGACCGCCCTCGGCGGCAACCTCTCCGACGCCGTGCGCATCGGCGACACGGTGCGCCGTCGTGCCGGGCCGTGGTCACCGGCGGTGCACGCGCTGCTGCGGCATCTCGAGGCGGTCGGCTTCGAGGGTTCGCCGCGAGTGCGCGGAACTGACGAGCAGGGCCGCGAGATTCTCCGGTACATCGAGGGCGACGGACCTACGGGTTGGCCTGATCCCATGCCGGTCTATGTCTGGAGCGACGCGAACCTGACCGCGGCGGCACGACTGCTGCGCCGATACCACGACGCGCAGGACGGCTTCACGCCACCTACGCCGGAATCGTGGCGATGGCCGAGCGACGCTGGAGAAGTCATCTGCCACAACGACGTCGCGCCGTTCAACGCCGTCTTCCGCGGCGGCGAGCTCTTCGCGATGGTCGATTTCGACAACGCCGGACCGGGTCGCCGCCTCTGGGACGTCGCGATGGGGATCTGGCGCTGGGTGCCGGTCTATAGCGACACTGATCCGACCGTGCGCGATCGCTCGGCGCGCGTCCGACGGTTCTGCGACGCCTACGGCCTCGGTCCCGAGCGCAAGGACGTTATCGACGCCCTTCTAGCTCGCCAGAGGGCAGGGCGAGAGTTCGCCCGGGCCGAGGTAGCGCGCGGCGATCCCGGCTTCACGAAGATCTGGAGCTGGTTCCCCAACGATTCGTACTTGCTCGAGGCGATCGACTACATCGAGGCGCATCGCGACCAGCTGTCGCGCGATCTCTAACGCAGGGTCGCGTCGAGCCAGCGCGCGACCTGCTCGACGGCCTCGGACTCTCGCGCGCCGAACTCGTGACCGGCGCCCTCGATCACCGCGATGTCGATGAGCGGATTCACCAGCGCGATGCGCTGCAGCACCGCGAGCGGGCCCAACTCGTCGTGCTGTCCTTGAACGACCAGCGTGGGGCACCGCATGCCCTGCAGCGCATCCTCATCGGCGGGACGCGGACGGTCAGACGGCGAGATCGGATGCCCCAGGATCGCGAGCGCGTCGGGCGGTTCGGTGGCCGCGAGGAACGCGCACATCCGACCGCCGAAGCTGCGACCGACCAGCGCGACCTTCTCATGCTCTGACCGCAGGGCGTCGCGCGCCGCGCGAAGGTCCTCGAGCTCGGACGCGTACTCGCGGCTCGGACGCTTGCCGCGGGTGCGGAACGTGATCCGGCGACTCGCGATGTCGAATTCGGTAAGCCGCCGCGCGAGCGCGCGCAGGATCGGCTGCTCCGCCGTGCCCCCGTATCCCGGCGCGAGGACGGCTGCGCGAGTCAACGGTTCTTCGCGGTGAGCTTGGGCAGCTTCTGCTTCATGCCGATCGCCGGAGCGAGGAGATCGCCGACAGCAGCGATGCGGGCGCCCATGTTCGCGATCGTGAACGCGTCGGGCCGGCCGAGCGCGCCGATCTCCTCCCAGCGCAGCGGCGCCGACACCGGAGCGCGCCGGATCGGCCGGACGCTGTACGGACCCGCTGTCGTCTTGCCACCGACGTTCTGCAGAAAGTCGATGTAGATCCCGCGGCGGCGGTCCTTCACGACCTCGACCGTGATGAGCTTCGGATTGCGCTCCCGCGCGGCCTTCCCAAGCTCGAGCACAAAGTTGCGCGACTCATCGAACGTGTATTTCCGGGCGATCGGGACCCAGATGTGGATCCCACGCGAACCGGTCGTCTTCGGGAAACCCTGAAGGTCCATGCCGTCGAGGAGCGCGTGCACGACGTGCGCGGCCTCCTTCACATCGTCCCAGGTGGCGCCGGTCTGCGGATCGAGATCGATGATCGCGATGTCCGGATGATCCGGGTCGTCGACGCGGGACAGCCAGGGGTGGATCTCGATCGCGGTGTAGTTCGCGAGCCAGACGAGCGTCGCGAGGTCGTTGCCGAGGACGTAGTCGATGCCGCCCTCGCGCTCCGCCGTCTTGTCGACCCAGGTCTGGATCCACTTCGGAATGAACTGCGGCTTGTCCTTTTGATAGAAGAAGGGACCCGCGATCCCGTCGGGCATCACCTTCATCGTCAGTGGACGGTCTCTGATCGCGGGGATGAGATACGGCGAGACCTCGGTGTAGTAGCGGATGAGGTCGGCCTTCGTGTAGCCGTCCTCGGGGAACAGGACCTTCTCGAGGTTGGTGAGGCGCAGGTCGTGACCCTCGACGTGCAGGATCGACGGAACGCGTGCCTTGGGCGCGCTCGCCGGTCCGCCGTTCTCGGTGCCGGTCTTCACGGCGCGCGCGGCTTCGCGCAGCGCGTTCTTCGTCGACTCGCGGCGCTCCTCGCCGGTGCACTCCTCGGGGCTCACGTCGGCACGCAAACCGCGGAAGCTCGGATGGCGCAGCGTGCCTTCGCGCGTCATCTCCACGTACCGCACCTCGCACACGAGCTCGGGCAGGCACCAGTGCGCGGGCGCGTTGACGCGTGGCTCCGTCGCGAACGGCCTGGTGGGGGATTCGCGCTCCTTGAGCATCGCGAGAAGCTCCTTGAGCGTCCGCTCGTCGAAGCCCGAGCCGACGTGACCGACCGGGATGAGCTTGCCGTCCTTGTAGATACCGAGCAGTAAAGCTCCGAGCGCCTTCGATCGACCGCCCTCGCCTTCGGTCCAGCCGCCGATGACGCACTCCATCGTGCGGAACGCCTTGATCTTCACCCAGGCCGCGGAGCGCCCACGCACGTAGGGCGAATCCAGACGCTTCGCGATGATCCCCTCGATCTGCTGCTCCTTCGCGGCCTCGAAGAGCGCCGTGCCGGTGCCGATGAACTGCTCCGAGCGGCGGATCGCGCCCATCGGCGTCAGGACGTCGTCGAGCAGGCGCTGTCGCTCGCGCAGCGGCTTCTTTCCAAGGTCCTCGCCGTCGAGCCACAGCAGATCGAAGACCTCGTAGATCACGGGCGTCGTGCGACGGAGCTTGCGGACCGCCGATTCATCGCGCACGTGCATGCGCGGCTGCAGACGCTGGAACGACGGTGCGCCTCGCTCGTCGAGCGCCACGATCTCGCCGTCGAAGATTGCCTGGTAGCCGCCGGTGTTCGCTTCGGCGATGCCGTGGGCCTCCGGATACTGCGACGTGCAGTCGAGAAGGTTGCGCGTCTGCAATCGCACCACTCCCCCATCGACGAAGGCGAGCGTGCGCACGCCATCCCACTTCGGTTCGAACGCGAAGTCCGGGGAGTCGAACGGCTCCTCCGCGGTTATCGCCAGCATCGGGTCGATCTTCGCGTCGAGCGGATGGTCCTTCACCACCGGACCGTGCTTGATCATCAGCCAGTCGCGCCCCTCGTTCTGCTTGGTCTTCACGAGGACCCACTCCCCTTCGAGACGCTTTCCGTGGAACGCGACCTTGTACTCGTTCTCGCTGTCCTTGATCAGGTCATACGTGCCCTGGTCCCAGATCGACATCGAACCCGCGCCGTAGCCATCGGGGATGACGCCGGAGAAGTCGAGGTACTCGATCGGGTGGTCCTCGGTGTGCACGGCGAGGCGGCGTTTGCCGCCCTCGAGCGGCGGGCCCTGCGGCACGGCCCACGACGCGAGGATCCCGCGCATCTCGAGACGCACGTCCCAGTGGAGGCGCGTCGCGTGGTGCCGATGCACCACGTAGCGTCGGGTAGGCTCGGTCTTCGGGCGCTGGCCTTTCGGCTCGGGCGTCCGCTTGAAGTCGCGTTTGCGCTGGTATTCCTCGAGGCTCACCCTTAATGCTCCAGCCAATTCTCCGGGAGGTGCCATGGTGCCGTCCGCGTTCGGCTCGCTCGTCGACTCGTTCCTTAAAGAGGAGTACGAGGACTCTCCCACACTGGCGTCCAGCCTCGGCCTCACCGAGTACGACGAGCGCCTCGACGACACCAGCGCCGCGGCGTACGAGCGGCGGCGTGTTTCCGACCTCGCGTGGCTGGGAAAGTTCCGCGCCGTCGCGGATGACGGTCTGGCGCCGGCGGAGCGCATCGACCGGGATCTCCTTGTCTCGGTCCTGCGTGGTCGCGAGCTCTACCAGCCGCTGGAGATGTGGAAGCGCCAACCGAACTACTACCTGAACCCCGGACTGAACGGCGTGTTCTCGCTATTCCTCCATCGACTGCGCCCCGAGCGCGAGCTCGCGGACGCCGCGTCCAAGCGGCTCGAGGGCGTGCCGACCAACATCCGCGACGGCGTCGCGAATCTCGACTTCTCGCGTACGCCGCGTGTGTACGTGGAGCGCGCGCTCGGTCAGGCGAAGGCCGCCGCCCGCTACGCGCGCGAGCTGGTGCCTGCGGAGGTCAAGGATGCGTCCTCGAAGCAGCGTCTCTCCGACTCAGGCGCGAAAGCGGCGAAGGCCTTCGAGGAGTTCGCGTCGTACCTCGAGTCGAATCTGGAGAACGCCAGGGGCGACTGGGCGATCGGCGAGCAGCTCTATAGCGCGCTGCTCCGCGAGAAGGAGCTCCTGCCTTTCGGCGCCGCCGAGCTGCGCGAGCGCGGCCGTGAGCAGCACGAGCTCCTGTCCACCGAAGCGAATCGGATCGCGACCGAGATCGACGGCTCCGGCGACTGGGCCAAGACGTGCGACCGGCTCAACAAGATCCATGCGCCAACGCCCGACGCGATGCGCGATGAGTACGCCGAGTGGACCGAACGCGCACGGTCGTTCCTACGCGACACCGAGCTCGTGACGCTCCCGCCCGGCGAGACATGCACCGTCGAACCGTCGCCACCGTTCCAGCGTCCGGTTCTCGCGGTCGCGTCGTACCAACGTCCGCCGGCGTTCCGGGACACGCTCCACGGACACTTCTTCGTTCCCTATCCGCCGGACGGCACCCCGCCCGAGGAGGTGCAGAAGCGGCTCGAGGGCAACTGCAGCGCCGGGATCCCGACGACCGCGGTGCACGAGGCGTATCCCGGTCACCACTGGCACCTGGTCATGGCGAAATCCAATCCTTCACATGCGCGGCGCATCTTCGGCACCGCGTACTTCAGCGAGGGCTGGGCGCTCTACGCGGAGCGCGTCATGCGCGAGCAGGGCTTCTTCACCGATCCAAAGCACCTGCTCTATCAGTACGAGGCCACGATCTTCCGCGCGGCGCGCATCGTCGTCGACACGAGCCTGCACCTGGGTGAGATGACCTTTGACGAAGCGGTCCGCTTCATGGTGCAGAAGGGGAATCTCACCGAGGTCAACGCGCGCGCCGAGGTGGGCCGGTATTGCAGCTGGCCGACGCAGGCGTCGAGCTACCTGACCGGGATGCTCGAGATCATCGACATCCGGACGCGCTGGCTCGCGCGGCGCGGCAAGTCGGATCGACCCGCGCTTCGCGCCTTCCACGACGCCATCACCACGGCCGGGATGCTGCCGACATCGCTGGCCGAGAAGGCCATCGCCACGTAGCAGAGTGAGAACGCTGGATCCGCTGCTCGCAACGCTCGCGATCCCGATCGGGATCGCGCTCATCGTCCTCGCCAGATGGGCTTCGAGACATCGCGGTTCGCGGGCGGACACCTGGCTCGCGCTGCGGGTCGGCGACGTCCTCTTCACGGAGATGCTCGGCGCGTTCCTCGTCGCCTTCGCGATCGGCGACATCTTCGCGACCGACGATGAGCCCGGCGCGCCTCGCCGCGTCGGGTTCGGCCGATTCGCCGGGCGGTTCGGCGGATCAGGCTCGGCGCTACCGCTGCCATTCATGCTCGGCGTTTTCGCGGCGTTGGTCGCCGCGATCGTACGCATCGATTTCGGCGGACTCATGCTGCGCAGCCGCCCCGCAGCCAACGAGTCCGACTACATCGGGATCAAAGCGCGTGTGATCGTGCACATCCCCGCCGGTGGTGTCGGCGAGATCGCAATGCCCGACGGCAAGGGGAACGTCACCTCCGTCATCGCCACGGCCGAAAAGGACATCACGGTCGGAGTTCCGGTGACCGTCACCGGCATCCGGGGTCGGACCCTGATCGTCGCCCGGACCGACAGCTCTTGACAGGACCCGTTACGCTTCGCGCGGCAAGCCGCGCGCAGAAAAGACACCGAATGGGGGGTGGCGACGATGCCTCGTTCGATCTGGCGAGGAGTCATGAGCTTCGGGATGGTCGCCATTCCGGTGCGCCTGTACCTGGCGACGGAGAGCTCGAGCAAGGTCTCTTTCAATCTCCTGTGTCCTGAGCACAAAGCGCGCATCAAGAACAAGCGGTGGTGCCCCGAAGGGGACCACGAGGTCGCATGGGGCGATGTCGTCCGCGGATACGAGTATGAGAAGGGCAGCTACGTGGAGCTCGAGGACTCGGACCTCGACAAGCTGCCGCTGCACAGCAGCAAGGCTATCGACATCGCAGGCTTCATCGATGACACAGAGCTGCCGGGTGAGCTCTATTACCAGTCCGCGTACTACCTCGAGCCTGAAAAGTCCGCGGCCAAACCGTACGCCCTACTGAAAGAGACGCTCGACAAGACCGAGCGCGTCGCGATCGCCAAGTTCGCGCTGCGCGACCGCGAGCGGCTCGTGTCGGTACGCTCGCACGACGGCGTACTGGTGATGAACACGCTGCATTGGCCCGACGAGATCCGCACCACCGAGGAGCTCGAGCTTCCGGACGACGTGAAGGTGAGCCCGGCCGAGCTGAAGATGGCCGAGAACCTCGTTGGAATGATGGCCATGAAGTTCGAGCCAGAGGAATTCAAGGACGAGTACAAGAAGGCGCTCATGGAAGTCGTCGAGGCCAAGATCGAGAAGCGCCAGGTCATCGAGGCGCCCGAGCCGGAGGCCGAAACGACCGTCGTGGATCTCATGTCCGCGCTCAAGGCGTCGGTCGAAAAGGCGAAGAAGGGCGAGACCGCGCGCGGCCGCGAGAGCCGCGGCGGCCAAGAGTCGCTCGCATCGCGAAAGAAGACCACGGCGCGCGAGAAGTCGGTACGCAGGAAGGCGTCCTAAGCAAGGTCCGCTCGATATGCTCGGCGAGTGCGTCGTGACACGCGCTCGCCGGGCGGCGAGCATCCAACACTCCTCGAGGTCGGCGACACGCAGGTCGCGCTCCCACGCGACCTCTCTCCGATGCGACCGCGTCTCGCGGCGAGCGCCTTCAATTCACCCGACTACCTCTTCGAGCTGAAGTGGGACGGCATCCGGGCCATCGCGTCGATGGATCGCGGACATCTGCGGATCGCAGACCGGTCCGGCGGCGACCTGCTGCCGCTGGTGCCCGAGCTGACGGAATTGCCCGTTCCGGAGGGTGCGGTGCTCGACGGCGAGATCGTGGTGTGCGACTCGCGCGGGCGCCCGAGCTACGACCTGCTGACGGGCAGGCTCGGCCCAAAGACCGCCAAACGCGGACGTGGCCCGATCTTTGTCGCGTTCGATCTTCTGTATGAGGAGCGCCGACCCCTCTTGGGTCGGCCACTCGAGGAGCGCCGCCGCCGGCTCACCGCACTCGGCATCCGCAGCCGCTGGGTCGCGGCGCCCGAGCACCTGGCGGAGGATGGCGAGCCGTTCCTCGACGTCGTCGCGGAGTACGGGCTCGAAGGCATCGTCGCGAAACGCCGTGACAGTCCATACATTCCAGGCACACGCAGCGGAGACTGGCTCAAGTGCCACGTCACACCACGCGCCGACGTGGTGCTCGGCGGGCTCGTCGAGGACGAGCGGCGTGGCGCGATCCGCGCGCTCTGCGGCATGTTCGCAGGTAACGTGCTGTCCTTCGTCGGCGAGGCTTACGTGCCTCCGTATCTCGGCCGCTGGCTCGATGAGGCGACGCGCGACTTCACCGCCGATGTCTCGCCCTTCGCGACGCCCCTGCCACTGCGCACCGGCACGCGCTGGCTGCGTCCGCGCATCGTCGCGATCGTCGAGCACGCCGGCGAGACCGGCGAGCTGCGCGACGCGCGGTTCCGCGCGCTGCGGTTCGACGGGCGACTCGACGACTGTCGCGTCGACGAGCCGGTGGAAATGGAGTCCGCGCCGGCGCGCGCCGGTAGCGAACGCCCGCGCCTCATCGTGCTCCAGTCGCTCCCATTCGGACCCGAGTGAGCTCGATCGGGTGAAGAGCCTTCGGACGGCCGCCCTGCTGCTGTCCCTGTCGCTCTTCTGCGGCTTTCTGACGGCTGCCGGCAACGCCTACTACGCGGGTCGCGACTTCGAGTGCTTCTATCAAGCCGGCAGGATCGCGCTCGACGACGGAGATCCGTACGATCAGGCGCAGTACGAGGCGGCCACCGGCCACATCAGGCCGAAGTTGGCGAACGACATCGCGCCGTGCGGCCCGCGAAACCCTTACCCACCGTGGACCACGCTCCTCTTCACCGGGCTCGCGACGCTCGGGCTGCCGCTCGCGGCCACCCTGTGGGCCACGTTCCTCATCGCCTCGACCGTCCTGGGGATCGGCTGGTCGTGCCAGCTCGCCGGACGGCGTCGCGTCCCCTGGCCGGTGATCGCGGCGCTCGTGGTCCTCACCGAGCCCTTCATGCTCGCGCTCTCTCAAGGTCAGTTCGGTGGTCTGTATTTCGCCCTCACCGCCGGGGCCGCACTCTGGCTGCGCGAACGCCACAGCCTGCGAGCCGGGGTGGCGCTGGCCGGCTTGGCGCTGAAGCCGCAGACCGCGCTCGTCTCAGGCCCGCTGCTTCTCGGGCTCGCTATCCGGGATCGTCAGCCGCGGCTACTGGTCGCCGCGGTCGCCGTCTTCCTCGCGGCACTCGCGGCATCACTCGTGATCCGCCCGGAGTGGCTCGTCCCGTGGGTGGCTGCCCCAAGCGAGCTCCGTGGGGCGGCGATCATCCGGAACACGACGTGGGACCTCGCCACGTCGCTCGGCTCGTGGATGTTCGGCATCGCGATCATCACCATGTTGCTGCTCGCCGTCGTCGTGCTCGTGCGCGGGCGACGAACCCGGCAGACGGACCTCATCGGTCTGGGCACCGCGGTCTCGCTGGTCGTCGCGCCGTACGCGTGGGTGCACGACTTCATGATCCTCGCGATCCCGTGGTCGCTGACGCTGGCTCGCGCGGCGGAGCTGCGACCGGCACGCAGGCGCATCCTCATGTTCGCCACGCTGTTCCTCGCGGGGTTGCTGTTCTGGATACTTGAGGTCCTCATCGTGGTCGCGCGCGTGGACAAGTCAGTGCTGGCGCTCATTCCGATGCTGACAATGCTGCTGCTGGCACTGGGCATCCGCTGGGCAACAGAGTCCGCTACCATTAGAAAAACCCCGGAGGTCACTTGAGGGTGCCGAAGTTTGTGTTCGTGACGGGCGGGGTCACCTCCTCTCTCGGTAAGGGCATCACCGCGGCTTCGCTTGGCCGAATCCTCGCGGCGCGAGGGCTGACCGTCGCGTCGCTGAAGATGGATCCGTACCTCAATGTCGACCCCGGCACGATGTCGCCGTATCAGCACGGCGAGGTGTTCGTCACCGAGGACGGCGCGGAGAGCGACCTCGACCTTGGCCACTACGAGCGCTTCATCGACCGCAACGTCACGCGCGCGTCGAACCTCACCACCGGGCAGATCTACAACGCGGTGATCGCGAAGGAGCGTCGCGGCGACTACCTCGGCGCGACCGTGCAGGTCATCCCGCATGTGACGAACGAGATCAAGGAGCGCATCCACCGGGTCGCGCGCGAGCAGCAGGCAGAGATCGTCGTCGTGGAGGTCGGTGGGACGGTCGGCGACATCGAGTCGCTCCCCTACCTCGAGGCGATCCGCCAGTTCCGCAACGACGTCGGTCGCCAGAACGTGATGTATATCCACCTCACGCTTCTCCCGCGGGTGGCGACCGGTGAGCTGAAGACGAAACCAACGCAGCACTCGGTGAAGGAGCTGCGATCGATCGGTATTCAGCCCGACGTGCTGATCGCGCGCGCGGACGAACCTGTCGACGAGGACCTGCGCGAGAAGATCGCGCTCTTCTGCGACGTCAAGACCGACAACGTCATCTCCGAGCCCAACGCGTGGTCCATCTACGCCGTCCCGCTGATGCTCGAGGAGGCCGGCCTCGGCCGTATCGTCGTCGAGGAGCTCGGGCTCACAGAGCGCGCGGCGGAGCCGGATCTCGCCGAGTGGCGCTTCCTCGTTGACCGCATCCGGAGTGCGCGGATCCCGCTGACGATCGGCCTTGTCGGCAAGTACATCGAGCTACCCGATGCGTACCTCTCCGTGGCTGAGTCCGTGAAGCACGCGGCGTGGGCGGCGGGCTGCAACGTCAAGCTGGTCTGGATCGACAGCGAGAAGCTCGAGCGCGACCGGGATGTCGAGCCGCTCATCGGCCTGGACGGCATCGTCGTGCCGGGCGGATTCGGGTATCGCGGCATCGAGGGCAAGGTGCAGGCTGTGCGTTTCGGGCGCGAGCGCAAGGTGCCGACGCTCGGCCTCTGCATGGGCATGCAGTGCATGGTCATCGAGCTCGCGCGCACTGCCCTCGGCACGGAGGACGCCAACTCCACCGAATTCGATGCGTTCACGCCGCATCCGGTGATCGACCTGCTGCCGGAGCAGCGCGACATCGCTGACAAGGGCGGCACGATGCGCCTCGGCAGCTATCCCTGCGTACTCGAGGCCGGCTCGCTCGCGGGACGCGCGTACGGACAGCCGATCGTGCTCGAGCGACATCGGCACCGATACGAGTTCAACAACTCGTATCGCGAGCTTCTGGCGCAGCACGGGATGAAGTTCAGCGGCCTCTCACCCGACGGGCGATTGGTCGAGATCGTCGAGATCCCGGGTCACCCGTTCTACCTCGGAACCCAGTTCCATCCGGAGTTCAAGTCACGGCCAAATCGGCCGCATCCGCTCTTCGCGAACTTCGTCGATGCCGCGCTTGCCTTCGCGCGCGCGAACGGCCGAGCCGAGGCATCGGCACCGATGCTGCAGGAGACGCACCGATGAAGCTCTTCCTCGACACCGCCGAGCTCGATGAGGTGAAGACCGGCGTCGAGTGGGGCGTCATCGACGGCGTGACCACCAATCCGACGCTCATCGCGAAGGCCGGTCAGGACCACGAGACGCAGGTGAAGAAGATCTGCGGCCTCATCGGCAACGTGTCCGCCGAATGCGTCAGCGAGAAGCGCGACGACATGATCGTCGAGGGCCGCCGCATCGCGGCGTGGCACAAGAACGTCATCGTGAAGGTACCGCTCACGCCCGATGGCCTCGGCGCCGCGAAGATCCTCGCCGGTGAGGGCATCCGCATCAACGTCACGCTCTGCTTCTCGGTCAATCAGGCGCTGCTCGCCGCGGCCGTCGGTGCGTACATCGTGAGTCCTTTCGCCGGACGCCTCGACGACATCAATGAGGACGGCATGCGCTGCGTTGCCGACATCGTCTCCGCGTACCGTCAGCAGGAGATCAAGACGAAGGTGCTCGCGGCGTCGATCCGCAACCCGATGCACGTGACGCAGGCCGCACTGGCCGGCGCCGACATCGGCACGATGCCGTTCGCGGTGCTGAAGATGCTCTTCAACCACCCGCTCACCGAAGCCGGACAGAAGAAGTTCCTCGAGGACTACCGCAAGACGCAGGAGCCAAAGCCGGCCGCGTCACCGACTGTCAAGCCCGTCACCCACGGCTAGTACTTCTGGCTTGGCGAGCTGGTAGCGGTCCGACACCGACGCGCGACCGGCTCGCACCTAGCCTTGCGCTCACATGACGACGAAACGCTGGGATTTCCAGGACGAGGACCTGCGCCGCTACTCCGTCGAGGTCGAGCACGCCGTGCTCTCCGGCGACCGTCGGATCATCGTGAACGGACGCGAAGTCTTCCGCGGCGGCAAGTTCTCCGACACCGGCGGCGCGCATGCCTTCGACGTCGATGGGCATAGCGCACGCCTTCACATCGGCAGCAACGGGTTTACGTACGCCTACCACCTCATCGTGGGCGGCCTCACGATCCCGCCGGAGGGCGCGACGATCCCACGTGCGCCAAGAGCCGCACAGGTCGAGTCGGCGCCGGCGACGACACCGATGTCCGCCGCGATAGCGCAGCCCGTCGTCGCAGCGCTCGCGCATGGTCCAGACCAAACGGCGCTGAAGCGCGTCGCCCTCGTGAATCGTGTGCGGAACGGTGGCCGCTGGTTCTACTGGATCGCTGGCCTCTCGGCCGTCAACTTCGTCATCTTCGTCATGGGCAGCGACACCGGCTTCGCGCTCGGCACCGCCATCGACTGGTTCCTGCAGGGGATCCTCGAAGAGCTCGCCGATCCCTCACTCGGCTGGGTCGCCCACGTCGTCGTCATCGCCTTCTTCGCCTTCCTCGGCAGTCGCGCGACGGCGGGCGCGCAGTGGGCGTTCATTCTCGGGGGTCTGGTGTACACGCTCGACGGTCTGATCTTCCTGCTCGTCGGCGATTGGCTCGGGATCGCCGTCCATGCGATCGCGCTCTTCGCGATCGTCAGCGCGACGATCGCGGTCCGCCAGCTCCGAAGCACGCCGGCCGCATCGAGGCTGCTTCCCTACTAGCAAGGCGGCGCTCGGCACTGTGACGCAGTTTGCGGTCGCGGTCCGATCCACAAAGGCGGCAGAGCGGTAGTAGACATCATGCGAAACATCGCGTTCGATGAGGTGCTGTCGGGTTATCGGCGAACGCACGCGGCGCTGGTCGACGTCTCGCGCAGGGCCGACGCCGTCCTGTTCCACGAAGTGCGCGGCGCCGCGAACTCGATCGGCTTCAACCTCTGGCACGTCGCGCGGTGGGATGACTCGCTCTTCCCTGGACTCGCCCAGCAGGTTCCGACCCTGCCTCGAAGCTCGCACCGCCCGAACAGGTCTGGCACGGGGCGGGCTGGCGAAGGCGTGGGGTATGCCCGAGCAGCTCGGTGGAGGCGGCGCCGGGACCGGGCTGCCACGCGATGATGCGCAGGGACTACGCCTGCCCGAACCGGAGATCGTGATCGCGTACGCGGCCGAGGTGTTCGAAGAGTTCTCGCGCACGCTCGACCGGCTCGACCCCGCGATGCTCGCGCTCGAAGCGAGTCCCGGACGCTCCGCGGGCTCACGCGTGATCTATTACTGGGAGCATGCCGCGCGGCACCTTGGCATGGTGGAAGCGCTTCGCGGCGTGCTGGGCGAGAGCGGGTCCGCGCGAGGCTAGCCGCGACGCGGCGCCTCGGTGAGCAGCAAGTCGCGCAGGTCCGCCCCGGCGACGCCGCACAGATCGAGCACGCATAACAGGAGAGCCGCCTCATCCGACTCCGCGCGCCCGGTCTTGATCGAGATGTCGGTGGCGTACATCGCTTCGTACGCCCGCGCGATGTCGGACCGGGTGAGACCGCGCGCGTGCTGCACGTAGCGAAGGATCGCGCCAGACGACGAGCGGATGGCCTTCGCCTGGCGCTCCGCCTCGGCGCTCGACGGCGCCGTGGACGCGAAGAGCAGCACGCGGAACTGCCATAGCAGCAGCGCGAGGATCTGCTGCGGCGCATTGCCCTCGGCGAGAAGGCGTTCGAGCAGCGGCACGGCCTCGCGGTGGTTGCGGCGGACCACCGCGGTGGTGAGCTGGAAGATGTCCGACTCGATCGCACCGCTCACGAGGGCGCGCACGTCCGCGGCGGTGACCAGCGCGCCGTTCGCGTACGCACCGAGCTTCTGCACCTCGTTCTCGATGCGTTCCGTGTCGGGTCCGAGAGCGAAAGCGAGCGCGTCCATCGCGTCGGGCTGGAGCGAGACCTTATGCAGCCGTGCGCGCGCGCCGATCCATCCCTTCACCTCGAACGGCAGAAGGCGCTCGATCCGCTGGACACGTCCACCGATCTCCTGGACCGCATCAAGGAGGGACAGGTCCGCCGGCGCGCCGGCCTTCGCGCGTCCGCGCGCCCGACCGCGGCCCGCGCGAAGCGCCTCGACCGCGACCAGGACCAGCGCGGACTCGCTCGGGAACGACGTGAGGAAGTCGGCGCCAGCGAGGGCCTCGGCGTGCTCCACGAGAACGACCTGGCGCTCATCCACAGCGGCAAAGAGACCTTGCGACTGGCCGGCCATCGTGATCGCGTCCACCGGATCGGTGCGCGCGTCGATCCGGGTCAGCCCGAGAGAGCCGCCGAGCCGCGGCGACGGTCGCTCGGCGAGATCGCCGGGCTCACCTGCACCACCGGCGAGCAGCGACCCAACGAGCTCACCGACCCGCAGGCGCGTACGGAACGAATCCTCGCCGTGGAGGAGGAAGACCATTCGCGTGGGCGCGGACCACGAGGCCTGGGCCATCGAGCGAGACCTCCACCGTCCCGTCGCGATCGGTCCGGAACGTCGTGATCCCACCGAGGGCCGCGAGCGCGTCCGGCGTGGGATGACCATACCGGTTCCCGGCCCCGACCGAGATGAGCGCGACCTCCGGGCGCACGGCACGTGCGAGCATCACGGCGTGCGGCGTTGCCGCGCCGTGGTGCGGCGGCACGTAGACACGCGAGCGGAGCAGCTCCGGATGAAGCAGCAGTGTCGCGAGGGCTTCATCGGTCGCGTCGCCCATGAAGAGCGCGGAGAACCGACCGCGCTCGACGCGGAGGACGAGCGACGGCGTATCGACGCGCGGGTCGTCCTCGGGCGAGAGCACCGTGATCACCGCATCGGCGACGTGCACGCGCTGCCCGGCGCGCACGACGTGTCGCGCGGCGTGCGCGCGAGCGATGCCCGCCGCCCAGAGATCGGCCAGCGCACCCGGATTCAGACCCGCAGGCTCGAGCGTCATACCGACCTCATAGCGGTCGAGCGCCGCGAGGAGCCCCGCGCCGTGGTCGAGATGCGCGTGCGTCAGAACGATGACGTCGATGCGGCGCCGCCATGGCGGAAGGCTCGCGCCGAGCTGCTCCATAAGACGCGCGGGATCCGGACCGCCGTCGATGAGCAGCGTCGCTCCGCCGAGCTCCACCAGATAGGCATCGCCCTGACCGACGTCCAGCGCGCGCACGCGAACTTCCGGATCCGCGCTCGGCCACGCGAGTGCACCAGCGACGACAAGCGCGGGCACGGCGAGAAGCGCGGTACGCGGCGCAGCGAACGATGGCCGCGAGATCTGCGGGAGACGTGGTCGCCAACGGATCATCGGCGCGCCACGCGCCACCGCGACGAGCGCCAACGCGACGAGGGCGCCGGTGATCGGACCCGACGGGACGCTGATCGCCGCGACCGGCAGCGCGGCGAACATCTCGACCACCGTGCGTAGCGCGAGCGCGCAGCCGTAAGCGACAAGGGCCACCGGACGCGCGAGGTCGGGTGAGAGCGCGCCGACGACGCTCGCCGCCGCGCCCGCGAGCATCAGAGGTGGGAAGAGCGGCACGGCGACGAGATTCGCGAGCGGCGAGACGAGCGACACGCGCCCGAACGCAGCGGCCACGACGGGCAGCGTCGGCGCGCTGGCCGCGAGCGTCGTCGCCAGGCCCTCGCGGAGCGGGCCGGGCAAAGCGGCGAGGCGCGCGGCGAGCGGCGCCTGCCACAGCACGAGGCCGGCGGTCGCCGCCGCGGAAAGCACGAAACCGAGATCCGCGATCGCCGCGGGATCCGCGAACAACATCGCCGTCACGGCGACGCACAGCGCGTTCGCTGTCGCCGCGCGCCGCCCCGACGCGAGACCACAGGACGCGACGGACGCCATCAGCGCGGCGCGCATCACGCTGGGCGCGAGGCCGACGAGCACGCTGTACGCGACGATCGCAGTAACGGTCGCGATGGCGCAGGCAGTGGGTCGCGCGCGCCCGCGGAGCGCGAGCGCGACGGCGGTACCGACGAGCGTCATGTTGAATCCGGAGATCGCGAGCAGATGCGTGGTGCCGCTCACAGCGAACGCGTTCGCGAGATCGCGCGAGATGCTCGCACGCTCGCCGAGCACGATCCCGAGAAGGATCCCGCTTTCCGGTTCCGGCACGAGCACGCGCAGTGGGCGCGCGAGATCCGCTCGCAATGCATCAACAGAGAGGAGCTGCGCGAGATCGAGACCGGGCACGGGTCCGAGCACCAGGCGCAACGAAACGCCGACCGCGGAAGCGCAGGCGCAGGCCCACAGCGATCGGCGCGGACCATCGGCGCTCGCGATCGCGAGCGCGGCGCACACGACAGCGCTCACCGCGCCGAGCACGAACGCGAGCGGGACGGCGGCCTGCGCCGCGAGCGCGACGATAGCCGCGAGGAGGGCGGAGGGCAGGAGGGGCGCGAGCAGAAGGACGCTCACCCGAATGCGCTACCGGGTCGTCACGAGGTCGCGGATATCGGAGAGAACACGCGCGCTCACGAGTCCGCGCGTCTGCAGCTCCTCGACCTTGGTGAACGCCTTCGTCCCGCGCGCGCGAACGATGCGCGCGGCGGTGCTTGGCCCGATGCCGGGTAGCGACTCGAGTTCGGCGGCGGTCGCCTGGTTGAGGTCGATCTTGCGCTCCGAGCCGCTCCCGACGCTGCCGGCCGGCGGGATCTCGCCGTAGCGCGGGACGTACACACGCGCCCCGTCGCGCAGCGCCGCGGCCTTGTTCAGGGCCGCGGGGTCGGCGTCTGGCGTGGTGCCGCCGGCCGCGGCGAGCGCATCCGCGACCCGTGCGCCCGAGGCGAGCCGCACGACCCCGGGACGCGCGACCGCGCCCTCGACGTCCACCACGATGAGCGGCGGCGCGGTCGGCTCGGGTGTCGCCTCGATGACCTGGATCGGCACGGGCGCGGGGGTCCGCGCGCGAACGACCAGGACGATCGCGCCGACGGCGACGGCGACAACGACGGCGAAGATGACTGGCCGGGGCATGACGGGAGCCTGACCGCGCCGCGACATCGTGGGAAGCCCAGAGGGGCATCCCGGCCGTCACACGTTTGTGTGACGAGGCCGACTAATTTGCGGGACCGCGTGCCGACGCGACCTTAGACGAGCCCACGCGCCGCCCAGGCGAAGCTGACGAGCTCGAATGGCGCCGGCGGAAGGAGCTCCTGGCACCGCGCACTCACGCGTGCTCTCTGGGTCGCGTCCAGCTTTTGGAAGAGCGCGCCGGCTGGGCCGACGCCGAACGAGAACGGCTCCCACCACTCGTCGAAGCTCGGGTACTCGACACGCGCGACCAAGGTCGTGTCCTCGATGCGGCGCAGGCCGGCAGCTTCGAAGAGCTCCACGAGATGGCCTTCGCGGGCGCCGGCGAACGCAGACTCGTCCGGAACATCAAGCCCGAGCTCATTGACGGCCCGCCAGAACGTAGACAGCGGTGCGCGCTCACCAGCGAAATCCCACACGCAGGCCGCGACGACGCCCTCGGGCCGCGTGACTCGCACCATCTCGCGAAGGCCCGCCGCGGGATCGCCCATCAGGTGAACGACGAGCTGCGCCAGGACCGCGTCGAAGACGCCGTTGTCGTACGGCAGCGCCTCCGCCGCGGCGAGTTGGACGTCGATCCCCGGATGACGCGCGCTCGCCGCGGCGACGAAGGGCTCGGACGGATCGACGGCCGACACGCACGCGGGGCCGAGCCGCGCGACGAGCTCCGTCGTGAGGGCGCCTGGACCACATCCGACATCCAGGACCTTGGCGCCCGGGGCGAGTCGCGCGAGGTCGATCAGCTGCGGCGCGAGATGACGAGAGTGCAGACCCATGAATCGGTCGTATGCCTCAGCTGGGACATTGAAGCTCACGCCTCGACTCTAGCGACGCGTGTTCGCCGGCTAATTCGCGCGGCGGCGCTCACCGGGCGGCTGCATCTGCACGATCGAGACGGGAAGGTCGCCGACCGGCTGGCCATCGACGGTGAGCTCGAAGCGGTGCGTGCCGTAGGTCGTGAAGCTCATGTTGTTGAGCTCGACGATGACGTTGACATCCTGACCGGCGACCGCGTGCACGGAGATCTCCGGCGGGTTCGGCATCGACTGCTGCCCGTCGGGCCGCAGAAGGCGCACGACGACGGTGTGTGCGCCGACATCGAGCCCGAGGATCGCGACGAGGAACATCCGCGGATGCTGCGCGGGCAGGCCGCTCACGCTGATGTTCCGGAAAATGCCCATCAGGCTCACCTTGCCGTCCTGCCCCACCAGCGCGTGATCACAGAGCGCGCCAAGCCGGATCTCCCCACTCACGACGTCACGATACTCACAATGCGATCGGCCACGACGATGACCTTCGCCGGAGTCGTCCCGTTCAGCGCCGCCTGTACCTTGGGGCTTGCCAGAGCCCTGCTCCGTACGTCGGCCTCGGGCAGGCCCGCGGGCATCTGGATGCGATCGCGGAGCTTGCCGTTGACCTGAACGACGATCGTGACTTCGCGCGGCGCGGCGACCGCCAGGTCGAACTCGGGCCAGCTCTGCTGGTGGACCGAGCCGGTACCGTCCCGACGGTGCCACAGCTCCTCGGTCATATGCGGCGCGAATGGAGCCAGCAGGAGGATCAGCGTCGCGATGCCTTCGTTGCGACTTGTGCCGCTCGAGTGCTGCAGTGTGTTGGCGAGCTCCATCATCGTCGCGACCGCGGTGTTGAAGTGCTCGATCGTCAGGTCCTCGGTGACCTTCTTGATCGTGCGCTGGACCGCGCCGTCGACGTCCGCATCGCGCGGGCCGCCAGGCTCGGCGTCCGTCAGCGCCAGCTCCCAGACGCGTCGCAGGAAGCGATGGACGCCCTCGATGCCGGAGGCGTTCCAGTCCGCGCCGTCGACCCACGGGCCCATGAACATCATGAACAGCCGCAGCGTGTCGGCGCCGTACCGCTTCACGTACTCGTCCGGCGTCTGCACGTTGCCGCGCGACTTGGACATCTTGCGGCCTTTGAAGACGATCGTGCCCTGATAGCGGAACCGCAGCACCGGCTCGTCGAACCACAGCTCTCCCAGATCGCGTAGCGCCTTGGTCACGAAGCGCATGTACAGGAGATGCAGGATCGCGTGCTCGACGCCACCGGTGTACTGCTTCACGGGCACCCACTTGCGGCCGGTCTCTTTGTTCATGAACGTCGTGTCGATCTTCGGATCGACGTACCGGTACATGTACCACGACGAGTCCACGAACGTGTCCATCGTGTCGGTGTCGCGGCGTGCCGCTTTGCCGCACTTCGGGCACGTCGTGTTGACGAACGACTCGACCCGCGCAAGCGGGGAACCGCCGCGGCCCGTGACCTCGACGTCACGCGGCAGCTCGATCGGCAGCTGCTCGTACGGGACCGGAACCGCGCCGCAGTTCTCGCAGTGCACGATCGGGATCGGTGTGCCCCAGTAGCGCTGGCGCGAGATCAACCAGTCGCGCAGGCGATACGTGACCGATGCGCCGCCGATACCGCGCTTCTTGGCCTCCGCGGCGACCGCGCTCTTCCCCACTTCCGACCGCGTGCCGCTAAACGGCCCGCTGCGGACCATGACACCTTCACCGATGTACGGCGCTTCCAGCGACGCGTGCTCGATCCCGTCGGGGCTGATGACCTCGCGGATCTCCAGTCCGTGCTTCTTCGCGAACTCGAAGTCGCGCTCGTCGTGACCCGGGACGGCCATGATCGCTCCGGTGCCGTAGGTCGACAGGACGTAATCGGCCACGAAGATCGGGATGCGCTCGCCCGTGAAGACGTTGCGCGCGAACGCGCCGACATCGACGCCTGTCTTCTCACGCTCGGCTGACGTGCGCTCGATCTCCGCCATGTTGCGCGCGCGCTCGACGTACTTCTCGACCTCCGCGCGGCGCGCCAGCTCGGTGATCTTCGCGACCAGCGGATGCTCCGGCGCCAGGACCATGAACGTCGCGCCGTAGATCGTGTCGGGTCGCGTGGTGAAGAAGCGGATCTCCTCGCCGGCGTGGCCCTCGACGGGGAAGGTGATCTCGGCGCCCTCGGAGCGCCCGATCCAGTTGGTCTGCAAGACGCGCACGCGCTCGGGCCAGTCCAGTCCGTCGAACTTCAGCAGCTCGTCCGCGTAGCGCGTGATCCGGTAGAACCACTGTGTCATCTGGCGTTTTACGACCGGCGTGTCGCAGCGCTCGCATTTGCCGGCGATCACCTGCTCGTTGGCCAGCACGGTCTCGTCGCGCGGGCACCAGTTCACCGGCGCGTCGCCGCGGTAGGCCAGGCCCTTCTCGAAGAACCTCAGGAACATCCACTGGTTCCAGCGGTAGTAATCCGGATAGCAGGTGATGACCTCGCGCCGCCAGTCGATCGCCGTGCCCATGCGCTTGAACTGATCCCGCATGTGGGCCATGTTCTTTTCCGTCCACACCGCGGGATGGATCTTGCGGTCGATGGCCGCGTTCTCCGCGTTGATCCCGAACGCGTCGAAGCCCATGGGGAACAGCACGTTGTGGCCGCGCATGCGCAGGAAGCGCGCGGCGGCGTCCGGTGGCGCGAACGCGTACCAGTGGCCGACGTGGATGTCGCCGGACGGGTACGGGAACATCGTCAGGAAGTAGAAGTTCGGCTTGTCGCTGTCGTCCGGCGTGTCGTGGAGGCCGGAGCGCACCCACTCTTCCTGCCACCTGGGCTCGATGCTCGCCGGCTCATAGCGATCGATTCGCTGCTTCATGACTGCCACTACGTGCCTCCTTTCGCCAAAATACAAAACGCCCTCCGCCCCACCGGCCTCTGCCGACCAAGGGGACGGAAGGCGACTTCCGCGGTACCACCCCAGTTGAAAGCGTTCGGTGGAGCTGAGGGGATTCGAACCCCTGACCCCCACACTGCCAGTGTGATGCGCTACCACTGCGCCACAGCCCCGATCGCTCTCCGCTCGAGCACGCTGATAACGGACGTGACTCCGGCGAGCGCTAGGGCCTCCGACTCACGCTCGCGGCTCCCGGGCGAGTTCTGCGCTCCCCGACACCGGCTCGCACCATCCGCCGGCTCTCTTCGTCACGGGTTCCGCGTACTGCTCCCGATCGCGGCCTTTCGAGCGAAAGTATAGGTGGATGTTCCACCGCATCCGCGTCGACAAACGCATCCCAGACGGCTCGATCTGGCAGACGCGGTGGGGCTACCTGCTGCCACCGCTCGATGGTTGGATGCGCATCTACCAGCCGACGGGGACGCGGTGGTCGAATCCGCTCGGCGGCTGGACGGCGAAAACCGACGGCATCACCCTTCTCCATCCGGAACGTCCATTCACGATCGCGTGCCACGGTCCTGATGATCAGAAACGCTTCTACATCGACATCGCTCATCGAGTCCGCATGCTGGGCGAAGTCGTTGAGTTCGTGGATCTCTTCCTCGACGTGATGATCGATCCGTCCGGTGCCGTGAGCGAGAAAGACGAGCACCAGCTGATCTTCCTTGCGCCGGATGAGCGCCGCTTCGCGCGCGCGGCGCGCGACGAGGTGCGAGAGCTGATCGGGGCTGGTGATCCCCTTTTCGATCCGCGCGGTCCGTATTACGTGGTGCCGGAGGGTGCGAGAGCGCTGTCGCCGTCGACCCTCACAACGGAGCTGTCCGAGCCCTAGCCGAGCTCCGGTCCGGCACGCCGCATCGAGACCGACTGCAGGACGCCGAGCGCGAAACAGATCGACACGAGCGAGCTGCCGCCGTGCGAGATGAACGGGAGCGGGATCCCGGTCACGGGCATCAGCGAGATCGCCATGCCGACGTTCACCAGGATCTGGAACACCAGCATCGCAATGACGCCCGAGGCGAGCAGCATCCCGAACGAGTCGCGCGCGCGGAACGCGATGCGCAGCGCGGCCATGAGCAGCAGGATGAAGAGGGCGAAGAGGATCACCGCGCCTAAGAACCCGAGGTCCTCGGCGAGTCCCGCGAACACGAAGTCTGATTCAGCGATCGGCAGATATCCCAGCGGTGACTGCGTTCCCGCGGTCAGACCTTTGCCCGTCGCGCCGCCGGAGCCCACGGCGATGAGCGACTGGATGATGTTCCAACCCGCACCCTGGGGGTCCGCGTAGGGATCGATGAAGGCGGTGAGACGCGCCTGTTGGTACGGCTTCAAGAGACCCCAGATGAGCGGGAACGAGGCGCCAGCGATCGCGACCATCGCGACGAGCTGCCAGACACGCGCACCCGCCATGAACGCCATGCCGAAGAAGATCGCCACGAAGACCAGGCTCGTGCCGAGGTCTGGCTGGCGGTAGACAAGCACGAACGCCGGTCCAAGGATCGCAAGCGCGAGACCGATCGTGAAGGGCGAGCCGATCTTGTCGATGCGGTCGGCGAAGAACTTCGCGAGCACGACGATCATCAGCACCTTCGCGACCTCGCTGAACTGGAACGACATGCCAGCGAAGTTCACCGAGCGCTGCGCGCCGAGCGACGAGACACCGATGAACATCACAAGCGCGAGCAGTCCCAATGTCAGCAGATACAACACCGGCGCGAAAGTGCCCAGCCACGCGTAATCGAACATCGCGACCGCCACCATGACCGCGAGTCCGATCGACGCCCACAGGGCTCCGCGGATCACGTACTGCATCGGATCGCCGGTGAGCGTGCGCGACTCGACGGTGACCGCATACGTCATCACCAGCCCGTATGCGATGAGAAGGAGCGTGGCTATCAGTAGATACGGATCCACCTGGTCGAGACGGCGCGCATGCGGCCGGTCGTGCAGCGGCGAGGATGACCGCCGGATCTCGATCGCCCTGACGCTCACGGTTTCCCCGCGACGTACGCCTCGAGCACGCGCTGCGTGATCCCGACGGCGGGATTGAAGCAGTTGTTGCACAACGAGCGGCTCGAGTCGAAGGTGAAGATGACCATTGCGATCTCTGCGGTCGGATCGGTGTTGTCGGCCTTCGGAAGGTATGACACGAACCAGTTGTGGAAGCCGAGCAGGTTCCGGCCGGCGCTGTCCTTGCCAGCGGACGAGCCGAACTCCGCGGTGCCGGTCTTGCCGGCGATCGGGAGCTTGGCGTTGGGCATGAAGGCGTGGCCGATGGTCACGACGCGGCGCGCCGACTCGCGGAGCAGCGTCAGGTTGTCTTTGGTGATGCTCACCTCGCGGACGACCTTGGGCTGCTGCGTGAAGACGACCCTGCCGTCGTGACTCACGACGTCTTTCAGGAGGTGCGGCTGGTAGAAGGTGCCTCCGTTCGCCACGATCGCGTACGCGTTCAAGAGCTGCAGCGGCGTCACCGCGACGAAGCCCTGACCGATCGACGCGTGGTAGGTGTTGCCGATCGTCCACTGCTCGTCGAATGTCCGAACCTTCCACTCCGGGCTCGGCATGATGCCGGTGGCCTCGCCGGGAAGATCGATGCCCGTCTTCGCCCCGAAGCCCAACTCGCTCCCGTACTTGTAGATCGCCTCGGGGCCGACCCCCCGCTGCCCGGTGTTGGGATTGCCGCCGCCCAGCGTGTAGAAGTAGATGTCGCTCGAGTGAGCGAAGCCGTTCACGAAGTCGACCCGGCCGTGGGCCATCCAGTCGTAGAAGAGATACCCGCCGACGTTCAGCACCATCGAGTTCACGTTCACGGTGGTGCCGCGGGTCGCAACGCCCTCGTTGAGCGCCGACAGTCCGGTGACCATCTTGAACGTCGATCCCGGCGGGTAGATGTCGCCGATCGCCTTGTTTACGAGCGGGCGCCGGTTGTCGCTGTTCAGCTGCTTCATCTGGTCGGGCGTGATGCCATTGATGAACCAGTTGTTGTCGTAGCCGGGGTTCGAGTACATCGCGAGGATCTCGCCGTTCTGGGGATTCATGGCGATCCCGACAGCCTGCGTGAACTTGTCCTCGTCGACACCTTTTTTGAGTTCTGCTTCGATGAGCTTCTGCAGGCGGTCATCAATCGTGAGCCGGACGCTGTTCCCCACCGTGGGCGCTGAGTACCCCAGCTGCTTGATCTCACGCTGCGATGCGTCGCGCTCGATCTCGCGCCAGCCGTATCCACCTCGCAGGTGTGTCTCGTACACCGACTCGAGTCCGGTGCGCCCGATGAGGTCCGTCTGCAGGTAGCCCTGCTCGCGCAGCGTGGCGAACTCCTCTTCGGTGACGGGACCGACATAGCCCAGGAGCGGCGAGTACAGGACCGCGTCCTCGTACCAGCGGATCGACTCCGCTTCGACGCGCACACCTGGGAACATCTCCCCTCGCTCGGTGAGCAGCAGTGCGACATCGCGCGCGACCGGCCGGAGCGAGATCTTCACCGGCTCATAAGGGTTACGAACGCGCTGCGTGTCGATCGCCTTCGATACATCACGCGGCTCGCGCCCGATGAGCACGCCAAGACTCTGCGCAAGAGCCGCCTGCTTCGCCCGTGGAAGGTCGGCAGGTATGACCGTCACCGCAAAGCCGGGCAAGTTCCGCGCGAGCACCTTGCCGTTGCGATCGACGACGGTCCCCCGTTCCGCCTCGACCGGAAGCCGTAGCACACGGTTCTGCTCCGCGAGCACGCGGTAGTGGCCGCCGTTCACCACCTGCAGATCCCAGAGACGCACGGTGAGCCCGGTGAAGACGAGCACGATCGTCATCCCGAGCGCGAGGAAACGATTTGGCCGGACGAAGTCGCGCGACGTGCTTCTCATAGTCCGAAGGATGCCTGCTTCTCACCCAGCTGACGCACCCAGCGGGCGATCGGATAGGTAGCGATCGCGAGGATCCCGTTGTACACCGCCCCGGCGCCGACGCCGCCCGCGAGCAGGACGGGGTCCGAGAGCGGCTGGCCGACGATGAGCAGGATCAGCAGGTACAGAACGCCGGCCGCCAGCGTGGCGACGCCGACGAGCACCGCACCACTGACGACCGACCGAGGGCGCAGCGCACTCTCCCCCAGTCCGATCGCCGCGACCGGAAGCAGGGACGCCAGAGCCAGGGCGCCGAGCGGACCGCCTGAGAGCAGATCCGCCGCAAGTCCACCGATGAATGCCCACCAGACGGCCTCACGCGCTCCGGCCGCGACCGACCAGGAGGCGGCCGCGAGCACCGGGAGGTTTGGGCGCGCACCGGCGATCGACACGAACGGCACCACCGATCCTTGGAGGAGCGCAGCGGCGAGCGGTATGGCGATGGCGAGCGCGAAGCGCACGGAGCCCTCCTCTGGTAATGGCGGAACGCCGACGGCGCCACGACGCTACGCGCATGCGGCACAAGGAGCGTGGTTTGATCGCCACCGGCGAGGGTTGGCGATACCAAAAACGAGGGCGGACCGACCGTGTCCGGGGCGCTCGAGGGCTCCCGACAGGCAGATCGGCTCGCGCCGGCATGTCGTGCTCGTAACGCAGGTAGAGTGATCTACCGCAGGATGCGCAGGAACTGATACGGGACGCCGCACGCGCTTTTCGGATACAATCGGGAGCACGAACAGGACGATTTTCGTGCCCAGTTTTCCATAGGTTCTGACGCAATGTTTCACGTGTGTCAGGGGCCGAATTGACGGTCCTCGTGGTCAGTAATCAGAAGGGCGGGGTGGGGAAGACGACCACCGCGATCAGCCTTGGAGCAGCCATGGTGGAGCGCGGCGAGCGGGTCTTGATCGTCGACCTGGATCCTCAGGCGAACGCCACGAGTGGCCTCGGAATCAGCAAGGAGCGGGCGAATGGGATTTATGGCGTGCTTCTCAGAGAGCGGCCCCTCGCCGAAGCGGTCGTGCCGACCGATGTGCCGGGCCTTGATCTCATTCCATCCGGCCCGGACATGGCGGGCGCCGAAGTCGAGCTCGTGCCCCTGATGGCGCGGGAGTTTCGGCTCCGCGAGGCGCTCCGCGGCGCCACTCAGTACGACACCGTGATCGTCGACTGCCCGCCGTCGCTTGGGCTCCTCACGGTCAACGCCCTGGCCGCCGGCGATGGCGTGGTCGTCCCGGTCCAGTGCGAGTACTACGCGCTCGAGGGCCTCGCGCAGCTCATGGACACGATCGAGGCAGTCCGAGCGCGGCTCAACGAGAAGCTCGAGGTCCTCGCCATCGTGCTGACCATGGAGGACCGGCGAAACCGCCTGTCGATGCAGGTCATCGACGAAGTTCGCAAGCACTTCCCGAAGCTCGTCGCGCGCGCCCGGATCCCGCGCACCGTCCGGCTCGCCGAGGCACCCAGCCACGGCAAGCCGATCAGCGTGTACGACCCGCAGTCACGTGCCGCGAAGGCGTACGACGAGCTGGCGCGAGAGCTCATCGCGCGGATCAAGGCCCGCGAGCCGATCGCGCTCTCCGGAGCGATTGCCTGATGGCACGCACCGGTCTTGGCCGCGGACTCGACGTCCTCCTTGGGCAGCCGCCCGCGACCGAGGCTGCGGCTACCCAGGCAGTAGGGACGACTGAGATCCCGCTGGAGCGCATCCGACCCAACCGGCAACAACCGCGGACCAACTTCGACGCCGACGGCATCGCGGAGCTCGCCGCATCGATCAGGCGCCACGGCATCCTGCAACCAATAGTGGTCTCACGCGATGGTGACGGGTACGAGCTCGTCGCAGGCCATCGTCGCGTCCTCGCGTCTCGCGTCGCGGGAAAGACCACGATCCCCGCGGTCGTGCGAGACGATGTGCGTGACCGCCTCGAGCTCGCCCTCGTGGAGAACCTTCAGCGCGCGGATCTGAACGCGATCGAGACGGCTCGCGCGTACAAGCTATTGATGGAGACCTACGACCTCACCCAGGAAAAGGTCGCCGAGCGAGTGGGGAAGTCACGCTCGCAGGTCGCGAACATGCTTCGCACGCTCACCGCACCACAGCCGCTCCAGGACGCGGTGATGGAAGGCAAGATCAGCGAGGGCCATTTGCGCGCGCTGCTCCCGCTACCTCTTTCGGATGCGCTGAACGCGCTCGCCACCGTCATCGCGCGGCAGCTCTCGGTGCGCGACGCCGAGGCCCTGGTGCGAAAGATGGTCCATCCGCCGCGGCGGGGCCGCGCGCGTCCGCGTCTACGCGGCGGTGATCCGGACCTGGCGCAGGTGACGAGCGAGCTGCGTTCCGCGTTAGGAACGAAGGTGGAGGTCCTGCGCGGCCGCAAGGGCGGACGCATTGCGATCGACTACTACTCCGACGAGGACTTCGAGCGTCTGTACGAGCTCTTGGTCCGCGCCGGTCGCGCGTAAGGGAGAGCACGTGGCGGTCAAGAAGGACGACGACGGCGTGAAGACCCGGGGCGGCGAGAAGGCCGTCACCGGAAACGGCAGCAAGCCGCCCACGTCGTACAGCGCGAAGGACATCCAGGTCCTCGAGGGACTCGAGGCGGTGCGTCGCCGCCCGGGCATGTACATCGGCACGACCGACATCCGCGGCCTCCATCACCTCGTCCGTGAGGTCCTAGACAACTCGATCGACGAGGCGATGAACGGCACGTGCGACCGCATCAACGTGTGGATCCACAAGAACAATGACATCACGATGGCCGACAACGGCCGCGGAATCCCGGTCGACAAGCAGCAACAGACCGGCAAGTCCGCGCTCGAGGTCGTGCACACGATCCTCCACGCCGGCGGCAAGTTCGGCGGCGCGGGCTACAAGGTCTCGGGTGGCCTGCACGGCGTCGGCGTTTCTGTCGTCAACGCGCTCTCCACTGAGCTCGTCGTCGAGGTCCATCGCGACGGCAAGGTCTGGACGCAGACCTACGAGCGTGGCAAGCCGACGGGCCCGGTGAAGACAGTCGCGAAGCCGCACCTGCCGGAACCGCCGAGCATCGAGTGGAGAGAGCGCCCCCGGCTCACCGGCACCGTCACGCGCTTCACGCCCGATCCGCAGGTGTTCCCGATCATCGAGTGGGACACCACGGTCATCGAGCAGTGGCTCCGCGAAACCGCCTATCTGAACAAGGGTCTGTACCTGACCCTCTTCGACGAGCGGAACACCACCGAGGCGAACTACTACTTCGACGGCGGGATCATGTCGTTCGTCCGCCACCTGAATCGGTCGCACCAGGTCGTACACGCGAAGCCGGTGTACGTCGAGAAGACCTACGAGAACGACACGGTCGTCGAAGTGGCGCTCCAGTACAACGACAGCTTCGTCGAAAAGGTCTACACGTTCGCGAACAACATCAACACGATCGACGGCGGCGCCCACCTGACCGGCTTCCGCAACGCGCTGACGCGCACGCTCAACGCGTACGCGCGCAAGAACGGGCAGCTGAAGGAGTCGGATCAGAACCTCACCTCCGAGGACGTCCGCGAGGGACTCACCGCGGTCATCAGCGTGAAGATCAAGGAGCCGCAGTTCGAAGGTCAGACGAAGACGCGACTCGGCAACGCGGAAGTCGCGGGCCAGGTCGCCGCGGCGGTGAACGACGCGTTGGGCCAGCACCTCGAGGAAAACCCGACGGACGCCAAGCGCATCGTCGACAAGTGCCTCACGGCGTTCCGCGCGCGCGAGGCCGCGCGCAAAGCGCGTGATGTGTTCCGCAAGGGCGCGCTCGACGGCTTCTCGCTGCCGGGCAAGCTCGCGGACTGCCAGGAGCGCGACCCCGAAAAGAGCGAGCTCATCATCGTCGAGGGCGTGTCCGCCGGCGGCAACGCGAAGTCGGGCCGGGACCGCAGATTCCAGGCGATCCTGCCGCTCAAGGGCAAGATCTTGAACGTCGAGAAGGCCCGCGCGGACAAGATGCTCGGCAACGAGGAGATCCGGGTGCTCATCACCGCACTCGGAACGGGCATCGGCGACTACTTCGACGCGAAGAAGCTCCGCTACGGCAAGACCATCTTGCTCGCCGACGCCGACGTGGACGGCGCGCACATCCGCACGCTTCTGCTCACGCTTCTGTACCGGCACTTCCGCCCGCTCATCGACGAGGGCCGCGTGTACATCGGCCAGCCGCCGCTTTACCGCCTCCAGCTCGGCAAGGATGTGCGCTGGGCGTACTCCGACAACCAGCGCGACAAAGCGATCAAAGAGCTCAAGGCCCTGGCGAAGGCCAAGCGCGACAAACGCGCCGAGAAGGCCGAGGCCGAAGAGGAGAAGCCGGCCAAGGGTCGGCGTCGCGGCGCGCAGCCCGCGACGAACGGACCGGCGGGTGCCGATGGCGAAGACGCGCCGCTGTCGACTGACGAGGGCACCGACGACGGCAAGGGCGGCCGCGAGCCCGCGATCTCACGTTACAAGGGCCTCGCGGAGATGAACGCCGAGCAGCTCTGGGACACGACGCTCAATCCGCTCACGCGCACGCTCAAACGCGTCACGCTCGAGGATGCCGAACAGGCTGACTTCGCTTTCGACGAGCTCATGGGCACTGAGGTCGAGGGCCGTAAGAAGTGGATCATGGCGAACGCGTCCAAAGCGGAGCTCGACATCTAGTGGCGCGACTGTCGGAGCTTGGCATCGACTTCGAGCACTGGTGCTTCGCCTGCGGCCGGCTCAATGAGGCCGGGCTGCACCTCGACTTCGACGTGTCAAAGGATCGGGCCGAGACCGTCTTCACGCCGCAGCGGCGGCACGAGGGCTATGACGGCACGGTGCACGGCGGCATCGTGAGCGCCCTCCTCGACGAGACGATGGGGTGGTCGATCTTCCATCAGGGGATCTGGGGTGTGACCACTCGACTGAACGTCTCGTTCCGGAAGCCCGTGCGCGTCGGCGAGGAGCTGCGCGTGGTGGGCGAGGTCGCGCGGCAACGCAGTCGCGCTATCGAGACACGCGGGACGGTGTCGCGCGCGAGCGACGGCGCCGTCCTCGCCGAGGCCGACGCCACGTTCCTGGTCATGCCCGCGGAGCGCCGACGCGAGCTCGAGCGCCGCTACTCCGGCTCGAATGAGGCATTCGCGCGCATGCGCGATGCGGTCGAGCGGGAGCACGTAGAGCAGAACGGGAAAAGGGAGCACTTTCGCACGTGATGCAGCAACCGGGCGACGACCGCGTGATCGGCGCAGACCTCGAGGACGAGATGCGCAAGGCATACCTCGACTACTCGATGAGCGTCATCGTCGCTCGCGCGCTGCCCGACGTCCGCGACGGGCTCAAGCCCGTGCAGCGCCGGATCCTCTACGGAATGCACGAGATGGGTCTGCGGAACGATCGCCCGTTCCGTAAGTGCGCCGCGATCGTGGGCGAGGTGATGGGGAAATACCACCCGCACGGGGACGCGCCGATCTACGACGCCCTCGTGCGTCTCGCGCAGGACTTCGCGGCGCGCTACCCGCTTGTGCAGGGCCAAGGCAACTTCGGCTGCTTCGCCGGCGACACCAAGGTCGAGCTATACAACGGCGAGCAGAAGACCCTGGCCGAGCTTGTCGACATGGCGCACCGGGGCGCGCGCGTCGATGTCTTCACCGTCGACGCGCACCGCAACGTTCGTATCAAGCCGATGCGCGCGCCGCGACTGGTCCGCCGCAACGATCCGGTCGTGAAGCTGACGCTCGAGTCCGGCGCGGAGATCGTCTGCACACCGGACCACCGCTTCATGCTCCGCGACGGGACGTACCGCGAGGCGCGCGAGCTCAAGCCGAAGGATCAGCTCATGCCGTTCGCACGCTCGTCGATCCCCGAGCGCCTGCACCGCACCGGCGCGTTCCCGATCCCGGCGAGCCTCGCGCAGAAGGTCGCCAGCGTCGAGCCGGCCGGGCGCGCCGACGTCTACGACATCACGGTCGACGTCACGCAGAATTTCGCACTCGCGGCGGGGATCTTCGTCCACAACTCGATCGACGACGACCCGCCCGGCGCCTCGCGCTACACCGAGGCTCGCCTCGCGGGTATCAGCGGCGAGATCCTGGCGGACATCGACAAGAACACCGTCGATTTCATACCGAACTACGACAACCGCCACCAGCAGCCAACGGTGCTGCCGGCTCGCCTGCCGAACCTCCTGGTCAACGGCTCGGCCGGGATCGCGGTCGGTATGGCAACGAACATCCCGCCGCACAACCTGCGCGAAGTCGTCGCCGCAACCCAGCGACTCATCGAGGACCCGGACCTGACGAACGACGACCTGTGCGAGACGGTCCTCGGTCCGGACTTCCCCGGGGGCGGGATCATCTATCGCTTCGAGGAAGACAAGAACGTCGAGACCGGAAAGACCGAACGCGTCGATGGCATCCGCCGCGCGTATGCGAACGGCCGAGGCCGCATCGTCATGCGCGCGAAGGCCCACAAAGAGGACATGAAGGGTGGCCGTGAGGCCGTCGTCGTCAGCGAGCTGCCGTACGCGGTGAACAAGGCGTCACTCATCGAGAAGATCGCGGATCTGGTCCAGAACAAGAAGCTGCAGGGCATCAGCGACATCCGCGACGAGAGCGACCGCGAGGGCATGCGCATCATGATCGAGGTGAAGCGCGACGACTCGGCGGACCGCGTGCTCAACAACCTGTTCAAGCACACCGCGATGCAGTCGGCGTTCAACCTCAACATGCTCGCGCTGGTGGACCAGGGACCGCGCGTCCTTTCGCTGAAGGAGGTCCTCCAGCACCACATCGACTACCGACGCGAGGTGATCCGCCGGCGCACCGAATTCGACCTCACGAAGGCGAAGGAGCGGGCGCACATCCTCGAGGGCCTCAAGATCGCCCACGACAACATCGATGCGATCGTCAAGCTCATCCGGGCGCACAAGGGCCAGGAGCAGGTCCTCATCGGCAAGCTGCGCGAGGGCTTCGGGCTCTCTGAGGTCCAGGCGAAGGCGATCCTCGATATGCAGCTTCGCCGTCTGTCTGGGCTCGAGCGCGACAAGCTCGAGCAGGAGTACGAGGCGACCATCAAGCTCATCTCCGAGCTGGAGTCCGTCCTGGCGAGTCCGCGCAAGATCCTGGGGCTGATCAAGGCCGACCTTGACTCGCTGGCCGAGTCATACGGCGACGATCGCCGCACCGAGATCCGCGACGACGTTCCCGGTCAGTTCACGGACGAGCAGCTGGTCTCGGACGAGGACGTCGTCATCACGTTCTCGAGCCGCAACTACGCCAAGCGGATGCCGCTCTCGACGTACCGCGCCCAGCACCGCGGCGGTCGCGGTGTCATCGGCATGCAGACGCGTGAGGAGGACGACGTCCAGCACCTCGTGGTCGCGCGCAATCACGACAAGCTCTACGTCTTCACCGACCGCGGCCGCGTGTTCGCGCTCAAGGCCTACGAGCTGCCGGACGCGAGCCGCACCGCGAAAGGCACGCCGATCCAGAACATCCTCGAGGCGATGCAGCAGGGTGAGCGCGTGTCGGCGCTCGTCGCACTGCGCGACACGACCTCGGCGGCGTTCCTGATGATGGCGACGCGCAAGGGCTTCGTGAAAAAGACCGCGCTATCGGAGTACGCGACCGTGCGACGCGCCGGGCTCATCGCGATCGCGCTCCGCAAGGGCGACGAGCTCGCGTGGGTCGCGTCGTGCGCGAAGGACGACAGCGTCATCCTCGCGACGCGCAAGGGCAAAGGCATCTCGTTCAAGGCGTCGGACGCGCGGCCGATGGGTCGGCCGACGCAGGGCGTGACCGGGATCCGCCTCGGGAAGGGCGACGAGGTCGTCGGAATGGGGATCGCGCGCCAGCGGACCGAGGTCCTGTCCGTGACCGCGAACGGCTACGGCAAGCGCACGTCCGTCGACGAGTTCCCGACACAGGGCCGCGGCGGCCAGGGTGTCATCCTGGCATCACTCGGCGCGAAGACCGGCGACGTTGCGGCGATGCAGATGGTCGACGAGGGCAGCCAGGAGATCCTTCTCATCTCGACCAATGGCGTCGTGATCCGTACCCCGTTGGACCAGATCCGCGTCCTCGGGCGGCCCACGATGGGGGTCAAAGTCATGACCACCGGCGACGCGAAGATCGCATCCATCGCGACCTTCACGACAACGCGGCCGACCCAGACACAGCTCCCGGTGAAATAGCCCGGCGGCAGCCACCCTGCCGAGCCGCCGGGACCTGTCAAAGCCGCGTACGAAACCGGTCGCAGCAGTACCAATTGCTGCCGTTTGGCCGTTGTTTCGACACATGCAGGCCGATATGTTCTCCCGAGTAAGTGAGGAACCAGGCGTCGCTTGGCCGGTCCATCAGCCAGTCAGACGCCACGGGAACGCGTTGAGAGGGAAGGCACCGGGTTGATCGCGCTCGACGACGTCAGCAAGCGCTACCCCAACGGCACCTTCGCCCTGCGTGACGTAGACCTCCGAGTAGACGCTGGTGACTTCATCTTTCTGGTCGGCTCGTCCGGCGCGGGCAAGTCCACGCTCATCCGACTCCTCATCCGTGAAGAGCTGGCATCGAGCGGTCGCGTCGTCGTCGACGGTGAGGACGTCGGACGCATGCCGCGGTCACGTGTGCATCTGCTCCGCCGAAAGGTGGGCGTTGTCTTCCAGGACTTCAAGCTGCTGCCGCGGAAGACGGTGGCCGAGAACATCGCGTTCGCGCTGACCGTCACCGGTCACGAAGGACGCTTGGTGCGCGAAGAGACGGAGCGCGCGCTGTCGCTCGTTGGTCTCACCGCGCGTCGAGATCACTTCCCGAGCCAGCTCTCCGGTGGGGAGCAGCAGCGAACCGCGATCGCGCGCGCGCTCGTTAACCGGCCGCGCATCCTCATCGCCGACGAGCCGACCGGGAACCTCGACCCGGTGACGAGCTGGGAGATCATCAAGCTGCTCACTCGCGTATGCGAGCTGGGCACGACGCTGGTGATGGCCACGCACAACGCCGAGATCGTCAACGCGCTGCGCCGCCGTGTGGTCCATCTCGATCACGGCATGGTCGTGCGCGACGTGCGCGAAGGCCTGTACGCCGCATGAGGCGCATCGGTTACGTCCTCAGCGCGGCGGGCCAGGGCTTCTGGCGCAATCCGGTCATGAGCCTCGCGTCGACGTTCACGGTGACGCTCATGCTCCTGCTGTTCTCGTTCTTCCTCACCACCGACCGTGGTCTGCAGGCGGCCGTCACCGTGCTCGAATCGAAGGTCGAGATCGCGACCTTCCTCGACGACAACGCCAAGGTTTCGGAGATCCTCGCGCTGAAGGCGCGGATCGAGGCGGACCCCGCGGTGTCGCTCGTCGAATACGTCACCAAGGACCAGGCGCTGCAGCGGCTGCGCGATATCGCCGACCGCCGCAAGGACTTCGTCATCGCGGACGTCGACGCGAACTTGCTCCCCGCCTCGCTCGAGGTCAAGCTCGCGGACGCGCGCCAGGCAAAGCGGGTCGGTGACGACCTGCGCGCAGAGATCGGCGGCGGCGTGGTCGCGGACGTCATCGACAACCCGCAGGTCGTCGACCAGCTGCTCACGATCACGCGCGTGCTTTCGGTCGGCGGTATCGCGATCCTCGCGATGATGCTGTTCGTAGCGCTGTTCGTGATCGTGAACACGATCCGCATCGCGGTGCACGCGCGCCGTGACGAGATCGAGATCATGCAGCTCGTTGGCGCGTCGGACTGGTTCGTGCGCTGGCCGTTCATCCTCGAGGGGATGCTCGTGGGCGCGCTCGGCGCGGTCGTCGCCCTCTCCATCGTGTTCGCGGCGTCGGGGCCGGTCACCGGCGCGATGCTCGACTTCCTCGTGACCCTACCCATCTCGCTCGGGCCCCAATTCGCGTTCCAGCTCGCCGCGAGCGTGCTGGGCGTGGCGCTCCTGGTGGGCGCGGGAGGGGCGACGCTGTCCGTGCGCGCCCACCTGGCGAAGTGACACCGCCTCGCGCCTTGACCAGCCGCACACCACGGTGGGACCATGCCTCTGTGGATGCTCCCCGGTATCGCCGGGGAGGTGAGTGGAGGAAGAGCGGGCTTCGCGCGACCGTCGTCGCGCTGGTAGGCCTCGCCCTCTTTGTCGGTCAGCAGCTCCCCGCCGCCGCGGACGATCCGCTCGCGGACGCGCTCCGCCGCAAGGAAGCACTCGAGCGCGCCGTCGCGGTCTCGCGCCAGAACGCCGAGCGCTACAAGCAGGCGGCGAACCAGTTCCAGGCCGCCGTCGACTCGGCGAACTCGCGCATCTCCGACCTTGCCCAACGGCAGTCGTCGGCCGAGTCCGAGGCCGAGGCACTTGGTTACGAGATCCAGATCACCGAAGAGCAGCTCGCCCTCGTGGCGTTCCAGCTCGACGAGACGAAGGCGCTCGCGGAGTCGCTGACCGCGCAGGCCGCGGAGCAGCAGCGACAGCTCGTCCAGCGCGAGGACCTCTACGCCAAGCACCTCGTAGCGACGTACCGCCAGGCGCTGATCAGTCCGCTCGAGATGCTTCTCTCATCGCGGACGCTCACGGAGTTCGCCAACCGCGTGCAGCAGATGATCTTCGTGAACCGCCAGGACCAGCAGCTCGCGAACGAGATCCGCGGGCTTCGCGCGGACACCGCGGCGAAGCTCGACAACGCCGCCGGCAAGCAGAACGAGATCCTGGGTCTGCAGGACCAGATCGCGACGCAGCGCAAGAGCCTCGCGGATCAGAAGTCGAAGTACGAGCAACTCGTCGCGCAGATGCAGAGCGCGATCGAGCAGCAAGCCAATGCGCGCGCCGACGCGGCAACCAACAAGTCGCGCGCCGTCGGCGCCCTGGGAGCCGCGAACCGGGAGACGGCCGATCTCAACCGCAAGCTCGAGGACGCCGAGCGGCAGTACGCACAGCTCGCCGCACAGCTCGCCGCGAAGAGCGGCCTCGGCGCCTTCAACGGGGCGAAGCTCGGGATGTGGCCGCTCTCTGGCCCGATCACATCTGGTTTCGGTGCACGCTGGGGCGGATTCCACAACGGGCTGGACATCGCGGCACCGAAGTTCACCCCGCTGCGCGCGGCGTCGTCCGGTCAGGTCGTCACCGTCGGGCGTCCGTACATGGCGTACGGCGACACCGCCGTCGTCGTGATCATCGCGCACGGCTACAACTTCTCGACGCTCTACGGGCATCTCGACGACAGCCGCTGGCCGCCGGTCAGGGTCGGGCAGTTCGTGGCGGCCGGCACGATCATCGGTTACGTCGGCATGACCGGCTGGACCACTGGCCCGCACGTCCACTTCATGACGATCGTGAACGGACAGGCCGTGAACCCGCGTCCCTACCTCCCCTGATCTAGCAGCTCGTCTTCGCGGCATTCGCCGCGGCGCCTCGCTGCGGGCTCAGGGCTGGTGGTTGCTCCCTCGCCGGAGTGAATCCGGCTCGGTCGCGCCTGTCGCGTCGTCACGTTTCCCAGCAATTTGGTTTGCGACGTGGCTCACATTGACGGCGACTCGACAGCCATGTGAGCATGGATGGCGAAAGAAAGGAGGTGATGTGGAGTGGGTGATGCCTATGGGAAACCAAAGACCCAGGGGTGCTCACTTCGGCCTTTCGTAATGAAACCAACTGAGGTGATCGCGAACTAACCCGAGGTCTTTGGAGACCCGGTGACAGCGGCGGCAGAAATGCCGCCGCTGTCTCTTTTTGTCGCTCTGTACGCTCTCGCCATGCCTGATCGCAGATCGCCGCCGGTCGCCGCGCCTGAAAAGAAGCCGCGCGATCTACAACTCGCGGACAATCGCAAAGCGCTCTTCGACTACGCCGTCGAGGACCGCTTCGAGGCGGGTATCGCCCTCACGGGCACGGAGATCAAATCCCTGCGAGCCGGTCATGTGAACCTGCGCGACGGATACGCGCACATCGACAAGGGGCAGGCATATCTCCGGAACGTGCACATCGCGCCGTGGACCCACGCGGCGCACGACAACCACGAGCCGCTGCGACCCCGGAAGCTCCTCCTGCATAAGGGCGAGATCCTTCAGCTCGCGGGCGCCGTCGCGCAGAAGGGATACACGCTCGTCCCACTGCGCATGTACACGAAGGGCGGCCGCGCGAAGGTCGAGATCGGCCTCGCGCGCGGCAAGAAGCGCTACGAGAAGCGCCAGGTCATCAAGGAACGGGAGGCCGCCCGCGAGATGCAGGCGGCCGTCAAGCGCCGGGTCTAGTCGCCGTGGGCCGGCGCGCGCTCGCGGACCTCGTCGCTGCTGGGCTCCTCGTGTCCCTTGAGCGGGACCTCTTTCAGGAAGAGCGACGTCACGACCGCGATGCCCACGACCGCGGCGGCATAGATGAATACGTCGTGGAGCGACAGAGCCAGCGCCGTCCTGACCGCATCGAGGACCTGGTCGAAGAGCGGCTGGGCCCCCGGCGGCAGCGCGGCGCGAGTGGCCGCGATGCGGATCGGATCGAAGATCGCCTGCGCGCTTTCGCCACTCGGTAGTGTGGCTGACAGCTCCGGCGGAACGTTGAGTGCGCCGACCTGCGTGCGTATCCGATCTGGAAGCTGGTGCGAGATGACGGCGCCCAGGATCGCGACGCCGACCGTGCCGCCGACGTTCCGCCAGAACTGGATCTGGCTCGTCGCGACCCCCAGGTACTCGCGCGGAAGCGCGCTCTGCGTCGCGTTGATGTACAGGGGCATCGCGACGCCCATTCCGATGCCGACGAGGATCAGCGAGCGGACCACCTCGATCTCGGGCGTGCCGACCCTGACCTGCGCCAACCCCCAGAGGCCGATGACCATGACGATCAGGCCGATCGTCCCCAGGAACCGGTAGCGGGTCACCCGGACCATCAGCTGACCCGTGACCACGCTCGCACCGATGAGGCCGACCATCATCGGGGTGGCGAGCAGGCCCGAGTTCGTGGCTCCGATACCGAGCACACCTTGGTACACGAGGCCGATGTAGACGATCGCGCCGAACATGCCGAAGGCAATGAAGAATCCGGTGATCGCCGACACCGCGAAGGTCACGTTCTTGAAAAGGGAGAACGGCACGATCGGGTGAGCCACGCGCTGCTCTACGACGAAGAAGATCACGGCCATCACAGCGGCCAGGCCGAGGAGGCCGAGGACCTCCGGCGAGTTGAACTCGTGATCGCGGGTGATCGAGAAGCCAACGAGCAGTGGCACCAGCGTCGCCGCGAGCAGGCCCGCGCCGAGGAAGTCGATGTCCCGCCAAGATGCGCTGTGACTCGTGCGCGGCATCGTGAAGAAGACCACGGCGATGGCCAGGAGCCCGACGGGGACGTTCACGTAGAAGACCCAGCGCCAGCCGACGCTGTCGGTGAGATAACCGCCGACGGTGGGCCCGACGACGGATGCGACGCCGAAGATGCCGCCGAACACGCCCTGGATCTTCGCGCGGGTCTGCGGCGGGAAGAGGTCGGCCAGCGACGCGAAGACGCTCGCGAAGAGCACACCGCCGAAGAGACCCTGGATGCCACGGAATATCACCAGCTCGGCCATGGTCCGTGCCTGTCCGCACAGTGCCGACGCGAGCACGAAGCCAATCATCCCGAGCATCAGGAACGGCTTGCGTCCGAACAGGTCGCCGAGCTTGCCGGCGATGGGGGTCGTGGTGGTCGACGTGACCATGTAGGCCGTCGCCACCCAGGCGAAGTACTCGAGCCCGTTGAGCTCGCCCACGATCCGCGGAAGTGCGGTCCCCACGATGGTCTGGTCCAGCGCCGCGAGGAAGAGCGCGAGGCCGACGCCTATCGACGCGAGGATGCGGGCGGTGCGGTCCATCTCAGCGGGCAACCGGTCAGCCGCCGGCGGACTCCACTGCGGGTTGCTCGAGGTCGGCCGAGAAGAACGTCTTGCCGCCGCACGTCGCGCATTTCGCCGGGGCCGCGGCACCGTGCGTGATGGTGCCGCATTGCTCGCATCGGAAGTGACGCTGGCCGCCGGTCGCTGGTATGACGGCGGGTGCCTGCGCAAGAAGCTGCCGGATGCGGCCGAGCTCATGCGCCACGGCCAGGGGCTCGAGCCCCGCTCCCGCTTGATCCGCTTCGATGAGCTTCTGGGTCAGCGCGTCGAGACGACGCAAAGCTTCCTGCATCGGTGACCTCCCCTGGAATGTTGCGGAGGATACCGTCTCACGGCGGCTGCCCCAACTGCGTTGTAGTGGGACGTGAACGAGAATCGTCAGGCAATGCCCTATCTGGTCTTCATCGGCTGCTGCCTCATCTGGGGCAGCACCTTCCTCGCGATCCGCATCGGCAACGAGGCCGTTCCGCCGGTGTGGGCCGCGACGATCCGTCTCGCGCTCGCAGCGCCCCTCCTCGCGGGTCTCGTTCTCGCCACCCGTCAGCGCTTCCCGCGTGGCCCCGCGCTGCGCGGCGCGCTGCTGTTCGGGATCTTCAACTTCGGCGTCAACCTGTCGCTCCTCTACTGGGGCGAACGCGTCGTCCCGAGCGGGATCGCCGCGGTGCTGTACGCGACCGTGCCGCTCTCGACCGCGCTGATCGCGGCCGCGATGGGTGTCGAGCGCCTCGTGCCGCGCAAGCTCGTGGCCGCCCTGGTGGCGATCGTCGGTGTCGCGATCATCTTCGCGGGCGAGCTGAAGCTCGACGTGCCGATCGAGGGTTTGATCGCCGTCTTCCTCGCCGCGACGGCCGCGTCGCTCTCGAGCGTCTTCCTCAAACGCGCGCCCCAGCCGTCGGCCATCGCGGCGAATGCCGTCGGGGCCGTGGCCGGCTTTGTCGTATGCGCCGTCGTGAGCTTCGCCATCGGTGAGGACCACACGCTGCCGACCACGTTCGCGGCGTGGTGGCCGATCGTCTACCTCACGCTCGCCGGCTCGCTCGGCGCCTACGTGCTCTACACCTGGCTCGTCCAACACTGGCCGGTCACGAACGCGAGCATGATCGGCGTCGTCGTCCCCGTGATCGCCGTGATCCTTGGCGCGGTGGCCAAGCAGGAACAGCGCTCGCCGGAGTCCTACATCGGGGCGGTCGTGGTGCTCATCGCGGTCTTGATCGCCCTACAGCCGTGGGCTGGCACCCGCTTTGCGGGAAAGGCAGCGGTCGCCAAATAGAGGAGGACCGCCATGCGCATCGACCTCGGAGCAAAGGTACGGACCAAGGACGGCCACGACGCCGGAGAACTGAAGCAGGCGATCTGGGATCCGAACGGCAACAAGATCACGCAGTACGTCGTCTCCACCGGCGGCCTACTCGGTCACGACGTGATCGTGTCACCCGAGCTGCTCGAGAGCGCCACGCGTGATGGGAGCGCGATCGTGCTCGACATGAGCAAGCACGAACTCGATGCGCTCGCCCATTACGAGTCGACGGAATACACCGCACCCCCGGCGGACTGGCGCGCGCCGTCGGTCAATGGATTCCCGTCTGGTGGCTATCTCTGGCCAGTCGCGGACGCCAAGACGGTGCCCGCCCGTGACGCATCGCCGAGCGAGGGGCTGAGCCGCGGACCCAAGGTCAACAAGGGGACGTAGGGAGAACCCCATGGCTCAGCTCACGGAAGCCGGCCGGAAGCACGTCGCGCGCAAGAACTTCGCCTACGTCGACAAGGAAGGCGGCGAGCACCTACCCATGCACGACGCTGACCACGTCCGAAACGCGATCGCGCGCTTCAACCAGACGGCGTTCGAGAGCGTGGACGCGAAAGAGAAAGCGCGCCGCAAGGTCCTCGCCGCGGCGAAGCGGCATGGGATCGAGGTCGCGAAGGACGACGAGGTCGCCAAGCGCGCCGACTCGCTCAAACGCGTCCGCACCAAGCGCGGCATGCGTGGCGGGAAGAAAGTGGTGACTCGCCGAAGTTAGCGGTGGCGTCTCCTCGGTGACGCACGCGATGATGTCGTGCGGTGACCGGGCTCGAGGCACCTGACTACTGGCTCACGCGCCTCGTCTTCCAGCGCGCGCTCGCCGCCATCTATCTCGTCGCGTTCCTGGTCGCCGCTCGCCAGTTCGCGCCGCTTCTTGGTGAGCGCGGGCTCTTGCCGGTCCCCGAATTCGTGCGCGCCGTTCCGTTCCGGCGCTCACCGAGCCTCTTCTACCTCCGCTATTCCGACCGGCTCTTCGCGATCGTCGCATGGAGCGGTGTCGCCCTCGCGGTCGTGGCGCTGGTCGGACTGCCCGATGCCTGGCCGATCCCGCTCACGATGCTGCTCTGGGCCGCGCTCTGGGCGTTGTACCTCTCGATCGTCAACGTCGGTCAGACCTTCTACTCGTTCGGCTGGGAAACGCTTCTGCTGGAGACCGGATTTCTCGCGATCTTTCTCGGGCCGGCGTGGACGACGACGCCGCTCACGCTCATCTGGCTGCTGCGCTGGCTGCTCTTTCGCGTCGAGTTCGGCGCGGGTCTCATCAAGATCCGTGGCGACCAGTGCTGGCGCGACTTCACCTGCCTCTACTACCACCACGAGACGCAGCCGATGCCCGGCCCGCTTTCCTGGTACTTCCACCACCTGCCGAAGCTGCTCCACCGCGCGGAGGTCCTGGGTAATCACTTCGCGCAGCTCGTCGTCCCGTTCTTGCTCTTCCTTCCGCAGCCGATCGCGACGGTCGCGGGTCTCGTGATCCTCACCACACAGAGCTGGCTCCTGCTCAGCGGTAACTTCTCGTGGCTCAACGTCCTGACCATGGCGCTCGCGATCGCGAGCCTCGACGACGCGGTCCTCGGACTGATCCTGCCGATCGCGCGGCCGACGCTCGCCGCGGAGCCATGGCACCAGTGGCTCGTCGTCGCCGCGACCATCGTCGTCGTCCTGCTCAGCTACCGGCCCGCACGCAATCTTCTGTCCCGACGCCAGCTCATGAACTCGAGCTTCGACCCGCTGCATCTGGTGAACACGTACGGCGCCTTCGGGTCCATCACGAAGGAGCGATATGAGGTCGTGATCGAGGGCACCGACGAGGCGGTGCTCACGCCGAGCACGATCTGGCGCGAATACGAGTTCAAAGCGAAACCGGGGGACGTTCGCCGGCGACCGTCGCAGTACGCGCCGTTCCACCTGCGGCTCGATTGGCTGATGTGGTTCGCGGCGATGTCCTCGCCCATGTACCAAGAGTGGTTCGTCCCGCTGGTGGTGAAACTGCTCGAGGCTGACCCGCGGACGCTGCGCCTGCTGCGGCGCGACCCGTTCGGCGGCATGCGCCCGCGCTTCATCCGCGCGACGCTCTATCTCTATCGCTTCACGACACCACGCGAGCGCCGCGAAACACGCGCCTGGTGGGTGCGGTCGCGCGTCGACGCGTATCTCCAGCCGGTGGGACTGCGCGCGGAACGAGTTGTCTAGCCGCTGGGGTCGTCTGTGATACGCCGCCAACGCTCGCGTGTGATCGCGTAGACGACGTGACGCCGACCGGACCAGGCCCGCGGAACGCCAGGGTGGTCGAAGTCCTCTCCCGGGCGCCGCACCAGCCCGAGCTTCTCCATCACGTGGCGTGAGCGCTGATTGGCGGTGGTCGTGAACGAAACGATCTCGTCCTGGCCCAGGACGTCGAACGCGTGCGCGAGCGACGCGCGACCGCCCTCCGTCGCATATCCGCGCCCCCAGTGCGCGGCTGCAAGTCGCCATCCGATCTCGAGCACCGGCCGCCCGAGCAGCGCGTCGGCGCGATTCAGTCCGACGAAGCCGATGAACTCAGCGACACCCGGGACCTCGACGGCCCGGCCCGAAGCCCTGCGCCAACATCTTCGCGACGATGCGGTCGAACCCAGCGTCGGATTCCGCGCGCGTGTCCGTGGCTGGGAAATGCTCCATTACTCTCGGATCCGCGTTCATCGCCGCGAACGGAGCGCGGTCACTCTCGCGCCACGGACGAAGCACTAGCCGCTCTGTTCGCAGTGTCGGGACTGGCGTCATCGCACGAAACGATAGTCAGCGTCTAGAGCGATCCCTCGATCCACCGGGTCGTGTCGCCGATGACGGACGGGGCCTCCGCCTCGTTGTGCATTTCGTGGCGCAGCCCTTGATACACGCGCCGCGTCACGTTCGGACGTCCCTCCAGCGATGCACTCGATGACATGGGCACGATCGGATCATCGGAGCCGTGCAGCACGTAGGTTGGCACCGGGAGAGCGCCGATCTTGGCGAGACGAGCGGCGACGCGCGCTTGCTCGTGGAAAAGGTGCATTCCCAGCCGCGCCGTCGTGCGATGCGTGTTGAGAGGATCGGATCGATACGCCATCTCGACCGACCCGTCTCGCGATAGACCACCGGGTGGCAGGTCGTTGGGAATCTCGACGCGCGGGGTGAGACGGCCGAGCACATCGGCAAGGAGGCGCTTCCACCCCGGCACTCGGGCTCCGATTGCCGGCGCGGAGAGCACCAGCAGATCGGGGTGCGGTCGCGGCGGTTCCGCGAGGACGTAGCCGAGCGCGATAAGCCCACCCATGGAGTGCCCGTAGAGCACGACGGGCAGCCCGGCTGCGACAGCGCGGACCGCTGCGAGCTGATCCTCGAGGTCGTCGTGATATTGCGACCAGTCGTCGACATACGCGCGGAGACCCCCGGACGCGCCAAAGCCGCGCAGGTCGTAGGCGTGTGTTTCGATCCCGGCTTCCGCGAATCGTGAGGCCACATGCGCATGTCGTCGGGCATGCTCGGCGATCCCGTGTATGAGGAGAACGTGCGCGCGTGGCGCTCCCGCCGCGGCCCAGCGCAGCATGCGCAGATCGACGTCGTCCCGCGTTCGGGCGCAGCCGACGATGGCGTTCGTAGGCGTCGTCACAGCGCGACGATATGCCTTGGGTACCGGCTATCCCGGACGCGGCTCCGCGTTTCGGAGCCGAATGCCGCTGTACTCGAGTGTCGAGGCGACGACTTGATCCCACAGCGGCCACAGGTTCTCTTCGGTGCGGAGCGGGATGTCGGCGGCCACATGCCTTGCGATGACGTCGTCGATCGTGACCATGTCCAGTGGCTCCACGGTCGCGTTGCTGATCCAGTAGCCGGCAACATCGCGGTCCTCAGCGAACGTGTCTGCCGGCATCAGATAGAGATGAAGGCGCGTGGCCTTGAGCCGCTCGAGCCACCGTGTTTCGACGACATGAATGCGACGGTCACGTCGGCCGTCGACGAACCGGTCCACGTCCGCCTCGCTTGTGCGCGGGCCCGCCCAGAACGTGCAGCGCGGGCATTCGCGGGGATACCAAAAGAGAGGGAGATGACGCGTGTCCACAGCCCACACCCGAGGCTCGTCGGAAAGTGCTGTCTTCGCGCGGTGCGGCGCGAACATTTTGATCGTCGGGTCCTCACTGACATGCCAGAGCGCATGTGGACCCTCGCCGGAGTAGGGAGGTGCGGGTGCACGCATCACTTACCTCCGGCTCGTCCTGTGGAGATGGGGGAGGGTCGAACTCCCCGTCCAAGGCCCTTGATGTGAACGCATCTACGAGCGTAGTCGGCGTTTTTTTGTCTCGGGAAGCCCAGCGCGCACCGACGCGCTCTCGGCTCCCCCAGGCCGGAAATCTTGAGTCCGCCTACCAGCCGATCAGCGGACCGCACCTTCGCTTAAGTCGCCCTTCCCGGCCCGCGAAGGGGAGACCGGGAGGACGCTCACTGACTAGGCAGCGAGTGCGTAGGAATTGTTGCCAGTTATCTGGCTGCCGTTCGGATTAACGAGGAAGAACGACGTACCTCGGCTCGCGACGTTCACGTCGCCTGCCCTGTCGAAACCACGCATCCCCGTGGCCCTTTCAGGCACCATTAATTCTAACCTTGCTACGAGCCAGTTTCTTCCTCGCTTTGCTGGTGGCCTCCGCCTGCTCGGGATCCCCGTCCCGCGCCACTACCGCCGCGCCCCCGACCCCGTCCTCGTCCACAGTGGTACGCGTGAATCCCACCGCGGCCCCCACCGCAACGGCGGCGATCCGGTACGTCGCGATCGGCGCATCGGATGCGGTCGGCATCGGCGCCACGGATCCGGCGACCGGGTCGTGGCCCGCGCGCGTCGCGAAGCTGTTGCCGCCGGGCAGCGCGTTCGTGAATGTCGGTGTGTCGGGTTCCATCGCGCTCCAGGCGCGCACGGCGCAGCTGCCCGGTGCGATCGCCCAAAAGCCGACGGTGGTCTCGATCTGGCTCGCGGTGAATGACATGAACGCGACCATCGAGCCGGCGTCGTACGCGAACGACCTCGGCGCGATCGTCGATGGTCTCGTCTCGGGCACCGAGGCGAAGATCTTCCTCGGCAACGTCCCGGATGTAAGACCGGTGCCGGCGTATGCGGAGGCGGACAAGGCGGCACTGTTCAGGCTGATCCAGGCGTACAACTCCGTGATCGCCGCCATCGCGGCCAAGCATCCCGGGCGCGTCATCGCGGTCGATCTCTTCACCGGCAGCGCCCCGCTGGTCAGCACCATCACGGTGTCGGGCGACGGCTTCCATCCATCCGACGCGGGCTATCAGTTGATCGCGGACCGTTTCATCGAGGCGATGAAGGCGAACGGGGTCCCGCTTACCGGAGTCCGCTGAACGCTAGGCCTCGGCGCGCGCGACCTCGAGGACCGGTGTCGCGGGCACGCGAACGAGCTGAGCGAGCACGAGCGCGCCGGTGATCATGAGCAGCGTCCCGAGCACCAGCACGACCTGCGGCGGGACCATCCCCAGCAGCGCCGCGGCTAGGAACGGCGCGATCGTGCCGCGCACGCCGAGCAGGAATGCATTCGCAGCGGCGTACTCGCCGATCCGATCTCTGGGCGCGAGGTGGACGATGTTCGTGAACCCCGTGAGCTCGCCGCTCGCGACGACGATGCCGGTGATCACCGCGACCGGCAGGAGCGCCCACGTGCCCGGTGCGACGAGGTACCCGATCGGCACCAGCACGGTGAGTAGTGTCGCGATCAACGTTAGGCGCAGGGTCGACCCACGGTCGATCAGCCGCCCGAAGACGGGGTACGCGACGATCAACGTCGCCGACTGGACGATCGCGAGCGTGCCCACGAACGAGCTTGACGCATCGAAGTGGTCGACCAGCATGATCGGGAAGACCGCGAAGTTCATGAGGTTGCCGGTGCCGAAGATCGTGAAGGCAAGCATCAGCTTGCGATAGCGAAGGTCCGCCCAGACGTCGCGCGCGATCGTGGCGGCGGGTCGACGCGCGGGAGGCGTGGCCGGGCCGTCGTAGCGGATCGCGAAGAAGGCCATGGCACACGGCAGCCCCACGAGAGCGGCGGCCCCGAAGACCCACTGCGCCGGAACGGCGTCGATAAAGCTGCCAGCGAGGGCCGCGGCGACGATACCCGCCACGGAGGCGCCGACGCGGACGTTGCCCATCGCGAAGGCGCGCTCGCGGTCGGGGTAGATGCCCTGCATCAGCGCGGTGTAGGCGGCGATGTTCGATACGGCGATGATCCAGAACACCGC
>CAJDUG010000008.1_pt2 | contig 44771 bp, 40 predicted proteins | sample 7390021 | NCBI WGS metagenome assembly CAJDUG01 (sample SAMEA7055676, study PRJEB34461) | soil metagenome | biome: terrestrial ecosystem; feature: Peninsula; material: soil | place: Antarctica | collected 2016
GGCTCCGCGACGACGATGTCGCCGAGCGACGCAAAGGACGCGAGCACGCCGCCGGTCGTCGGATCGGTGATAACGCTCACGTAAGGCAGCCGCGCCTGATCGAGCCGCGCGAGCGCGCCGAGGATCTTCGCCATCTGCATGAGCGCGATCGTGCCCTCCTGCATGCGCGCGCCGCCCGACGCGGAGACGATCACGAGCGCCTTTCGTTCCGCAAGGGCGCGCTCCGCGGCCCGCGTGAGCTTCTCGCCGACCACCGCACCCATCGAGCCGCCCATGAACTCGAAGTCCATGACGGCGAGGACGATTGGGTTGTCCCCGATCGTCGCCTCGCCGGTGATGATCGCGTCCTTCTCGCCGCTCTTCGTCTGAGCCGCGGCGATCCGCTCCGTGTACGGCTTGCTGTCGGTGAAGCCAAGGGGATCGCCCGAGGTGAGGTCGCCGTCATGCTCGTGGAACGAGCCCTTGTCGGCGAGGAGCTCGATGCGCTCGCGCGCGCCGAGCCGGAAATGGTGCTCGCACTTGGTGCACACATTGAGGTTGCGCGCGAGCTGCTTGTTGAAGAGCATCTCGCTGCAGTTGGGACACTGCGTCCACAGGTGAGAGGGGAACTCGTTCGGCTTGCGGCCGAACGGCATCCTGAGTCTCACTTACTTCGCATCTTCTCAATCTCTGGCCTGCGGCCAGGAGACGTGCTCACGGCTGGTGGTTTCGCGCCTCGCGGCGCAGCCGCTCGTCGCTCATCTCGCATCTTCCTCACGGTACCAGCAGAGTCCAACGACACCGGGGCCAGCGCGCGCGCCGATGACCGGACCGGCTTCGGCGATCCAGTGCTCGACGCAGTGATAGCGCTGCTGCACCCAATCTGCGACCCCTGCCGCGCGCTCGGGCGCGTTGGTGTGGAGCGTGCAGGCGTGGATGCGCGCGCCCTCCGGCACGCGTGAGGCGACCAACTCTTTCATACGCTCGACGGCCTTCTCGCGTGTGCGCACGCGATCGGCCGGATGCACGATGCCGTTCGCGACCTCGAGGATCGGCTTCATCTTCAACATCGAGCCGAAGAGCGCCTGGGCGCCACTCACGCGTCCTGACCGTTTCAGGTACTCGAGCGTGTCCGCGACCGCGTAGACCGGGATCTTGCCCGCGAGCTTCTTCGCAAGCGCGACAGCCTCCTCAAATGATCCGCCGTCGCGGCGCAGGCGCCCGCACGCGGTCGCGATGAGCGAGATGCCACCGGCGAGAGAGCGCGTGTCGATGACCTCGACCGTCACGCCAAGGATCCCCTGTGCCGTCGTGCTCGCGACCGAGAACGTGCCTGAGAGCTCCGTCGCGATCGTCAGTACCAGGAGCTGCTTCGTTCCCTCGGCGACGATCTTGTCGTAGACGTCGCGGCACTCTGCGATGTTGGGCTGCGAGGTCCCGGTGAGCACGCCGGGCGCGGCGATGCGGCGATAGAACTCGTCGGCGCTGAGATCGACGCCCGCGGTGAACGTCTCGCCGCCGATGTCCACGTGGAGCGGAAGCACGCGGATGTCGAATTCCCGCTGCAGCTCCGGTGTGAGGCACGCTGTACCGTCGACCACGATCGCGAATTTGTCACTCAAGCCAGTGCAACCTCCCCCGCGACGACACGTTCCGTGCCTGATCGCGTCCGAACCACTAGCGCGCCGTCGTCGTCGATCGCGTCCGCGATGCCGCGGAATGGCGCGCGCTCGCCGGCGCGCACCTCGACCGTCTTGCCGAGGAACGTCGAGCGGCGGCGCCACTCGTCGAGCGCGACGCCACGCTCGGTGGTGTCTTCGAGACGGTCCAGCTCGCGCGTCAGGCGCGCGAGGAGGGCGAGCCGGTCGAGCGAACGCCCCGCCATCACGAGCGAGATCGCTCGCGCGCTGAGCTCCGCGGGGAAGTCGTCAGGTCGCTGATGCACGTTGATCCCGATACCGAGCACGAGCACGCCTCCGTCGCCATCCGATGTCGCATGGGCGAGCGCGCCCGCGACCTTGCGCCCCTCGACGTGTACGTCGTTGGGCCATTCTAGGCGGGCATCCGCGCCCGACAGGGCCTTCAGAGAACGCGCGATCGCCACGCCCGCGAGCGCGGCGAACAGCGCCGGAGCGACGGGCGCGGGGCGAGCGATCCACGACGCCAGGAGACTCGTGCCTTTTGGCGCGACCCAGACCCGACCACGTGTTCCCTGACCCGCGCTCTGCTCGTTCGCCACGACGATGCCGCGCGAGGCGCCCTGCGCCGCGAGCTCGCGGGCGCGCATCTGCGTCGATGGAAGGGAGTCGTGGTATTCGACCGTGCGACCAAGCTCGCGCGCGAAGGCTGACCGGACCGCGGGTTCGGCCAGCAGGGTCAGCCGCGCTATTTCAAGACCTGCGCGCCGGCGGCGCGCACGCGCACGACGCGTCCGCGCCCGGGAGCACCCGCGACCGCCGCCGCTTCCTCCATCGCGGCGACGACCCGCGAAGCGAGCCGCGTCGGCGCGACAGCCAGCACGCTCGGTCCGGCGCCCGATAGCGCCGCGCCGAAGGCACCCGCCTCACGCGCGGCCGCGATGATCTCGCCGAGCGCCGGCACGAGCGCGGTGCGCGCCGGCTGGTGAAGACGGTCCACCATCGCGAGCGCGAGCAACGCGCCATCCGCGCGCATGACCGCGGCGATGAGCGCGGCGCCGTGCGCGACGTTGAAGACGGCGTCGTCGCGGGAGACCTGCGCGGGTAGAACCGCGCGCGCCTGCTCGGTGGAAAGCGGGCGTCCGGGTATGAGCAGGCAAACCCGCCAGGTGCGGGGGAACACGAGGCGCGTCGCGACGGGGCCGCCCTCGTTCGGCAGCGCCACCGTAAAGGCGCCGTACAGAGCCGCGGCGACGTTGTCGGCGTGTCCCTCGACCTCGCTCGCGATGCGGAGCAGCGTGCGGCGGTCGAACGGCTCGCCGAGCAGCGCGTTCGCGGCCACGACTCCGCCGACGATCGCCGCGGCACTCGAGCCGAGCCCACGCGCGGTGGGGATCGCCGAACGTTGGGTCACGTGCTGCGCGGCAAGCTCGCGACGTGCCGCCTTCGCGGCAGCGCGCGCCGACACGACAAAGAGGTTCTCGTCATCCGGGGGGATGCCCTGTCCATCACCTTCGACGGTCACCGACCACGTCCGTGCTGGACGGAGCTCGAACTCGGCGAGCAGGGGCAGGGCGAGCGCGAACGAATCGAATCCGGGCCCGAGGTTGGCGCTGGAAGCCGGCACGCGGACGCGCAGGTCGCTCACGTGCGCCGCACCCTACACGCGCGAGGCGTGCGCGATCGCTCCCATCACCGCGTCAGCGGTCGCATCCACCTCTACGACCTCCCGACTGAGCGAGCGCGCGGTGTCCGGATCCTTGAGTCCGTTCCCTGTCAGGACGCAGACGATGCTCGAAACACCGCGCAGTCCCCCAGCCTGCGCGCGCTTGCGTAGCCCAGCGACCGACGCCGCGCTCGCGGGCTCGACGAAGATCCCCTCGTGACGCGCGAGATCCTGGTACGCGGCAAGGATCTCGGTGTCGCTCACTGCCTCGATCGCGCCCCCGGACTCATCGCGAGCGCGCAGCGCTCCCTGCCACGAGGCGGGCGCGCCGATACGGATCGCGGTCGCGATCGTCTCAGGCTCGGCGACCGGTTTGCCGAGCACGATCGGCGCCGCGCCCTCGGCCTGCCAGCCGAACATCAGTGGTCGACGCGTCGACATCGCCGCTGCCTCCGCCTCGACGAATCCGCGCCAGTACGCGGTGATATTGCCCGCATTGCCGACCGGGATGAACAGTGCGTCGGGAGCGTCGCCGAGGCTCTCGCAGATCTCGAACGCCGCGGTCTTCTGACCATCGAGCCGATGCGGATTGACGCTGTTGACGAGCGTTGCTTCCCCATGGGTGGCGATCTCTTTTACGACCGCCAGCGCCGCGTCGAACGGTCCGCGCACCGCCACGACCGTCGCCCCGAACGCGATGGCCTGCGCGAGCTTGCCCAGCGCGACATATCCCGCCGGCAGCACAACGGTGCAGGGAAGCCCGGCACGCGCCGCATAGGCGGCCGCCGACGCCGCGGTATTCCCGGTCGAGGCGCAGAGGACCGCGCCGGAGCGCTCCTCGAGCGCTTTCGCGATGGCGAGGACCATGCCGCGATCCTTGAACGAGCCCGTCGGATTCGCGCCCTCGACCTTCAGCCACACCGCCTCCACGCCCGTCTCGCGCTCGAGCGACGGCGCTCGTACCAGCGGAGTGCCCCCTTCGCCGAGCGTGAGGCGCGGCGTGCGGGGCGTCACGGGCAGATGCGCGGCCCAGCGATCGATGAGACAGAGCGCGGGTGTCACGGGAGGCGATGGTAGCCCTCCCACGCACCCATACCATGAGCGCCATGAGTCTCAGCGCGAGGGAACATCAGCTCCTGCAGGCCCTGGTGGTGCTCGCGATCGTGTATCTGGCCATCCAGGTATTCGGATTCGGATGGGTCGCCGTCGCGCAGATCGCGGACGTCATCATCATCTTCATCGCGGCGTGGGCGCTCTCATACCTCCTCTCGCCGCTCGTGAACAGTATCGACGCGGATACGCCCCTGAATCGCACCTTCTCGGTCGTCGTCGTGTACATCGCCATCGCGCTCATGCTCGTTCTCATCGGCCTCCTCGCGATCCCACCCCTCGTCGCGCAGCTGAACGACCTCGTAACGCGCGGACCAGAGTACGGCGAGCGCGCGACCCAGCTCGCCGCGAGCATCCAGACCACGCTCGAGCGGATCGGCATCCGCGTCGACCTCACCGAGTTCTACGGGACGCTGCCGCGCCGCCTCGGAGACCTCGCCGCGGCCTACGCGGCGGACCTCCTCGGCGTCGTATCCGCGACCGCGACGGTCTTCTTCAACGTCACCCTCGTCCTGATCATCGCGTTCCTGATGCTCAACGACGGCGACACGATGTGGAACCGCTTCACACGCGCGCTCACGCCCGAGCTCGCGAGCGAGGCGGAGCTGCTGCGGCAGAGCGTTGACAAGTCCTTCGGTGGCTTCATCCGCGGTTCGCTCATCCTCGGCGTCATCTACGGGATCGCGACGCTCCTGATCCTCGTCCCGCTGGGTGTGCCTTACGCGGGAGTGCTCGCGCTCGTGTCGGGCCTGATGATGATCATCCCGTTCTTCGGACCGATCATCGCGATGGTCCCGGTGATCGCGGTGACGTTCCTGGGCGCGCCGGATCAGCTGTTGCTTGTATTCATCCTCGTGCTCGCAGTGCAGCAGGTCCTCTTGAACATCGTCAGCCCGCGCATCATGTCTCGCAGCATCGGCATCCATCCGATCTTCATATTCCTCGCCTTACTCCTGGGCGCGAAGCTCGCCGGTTTCTGGGGCGTCTTTCTCGCGGTCCCCGTCGCGGGCATCATCAACACCTTCGCTCGATACGGATACGAGGTCGCTCGAGGGCGCCGAGATCGCATGCATGCCCGGACCCTCATCGCCGAGCGCGAGGCCGCGTCTGCCGCAGCGCATGCGGAAGCCAGAGACGCGATGGCGGACACGCGCCGCGGCGCTCGGAGCGGCCGTGGAACGGATCTCACTCCAAAACGCGAGTGAGGGCACGCCGGCACATCCTCATCACGAACGACGACGGGATCGATGCGGACGCGCTCGCGCCGCTCGCCGAGGCGCTTTCGCCCCTGGGTGACGTCGACATCATCGTGCCGGAGCGCAACTGGAGCGGGGCGAGTCACAGCATCACGCTCTTCCGGCCGCTGCGGGTGCGGCCCACGAAGCTGCGGAGCGGCCACCCCGCGTTCATGACCGACGGATCGCCAACGGACTGCGTGCGCCTCGCGGTGCTCGGGTTCCTCAAACATCGGCCGGACATCGTCGTGAGCGGGATCAACCGCGGCGCGAACATGGGCGACGACATCACGTACTCCGGTACGGTGGCCGCGGCGATGGAGGGCATCCTCTCCAACGTCCCGTCGATCGCGATCTCTATCGGCGCGTTCGGCGGCGACATCGACTACGGCGCAGGCGCGAGCTTCGCCGCGCTGTTGGCCCGCAACATCCTGGACCGCGGCTTCGCGCCCGACACGCTACTCAACGTGAACGTGCCGCCACTGCCGCGCGATCAGATCGCCGGCGTCGAGGTGACGCGACTCGGCAAGCGCACCTATCGCGATCAGCTCGTGGAGCGCCTCGATCCCTATGGCAATCCCTACTACTGGGTCGGCGGGCCGGCGGTGAGCGGAGAAGCCGAGGACGGCACCGACGTCGCGGCGATGGCCGCCGGCAAGATCAGCGTGACGCCGATCGCCCTCGACCTAACGAATCACGCGCTACTGGAAGAGCTCGCGCGGTGGGACTGGGGCTGGTCCGCTCCGGTCGAGGTCACTGCGGACTGAGCCTTCACGCGCGGCGGCTCGCCCAGGAGCGTCGCGATCACATAGCAGGCGATCCCGAGCCACGCGAGACCGGTGAATCCGGTCTCGAGCGCCAGACCGGCGGCGACGATCGAGCCGATGACCGACGCGACGCCGTTCACGCCCCACGCCCAGGCGAGCAGGTTGCGCTCATGCGCGCCAGCGGCGTTCAGCACACGCGGGAACGCCGTACCGAGAGGAAGCCCGAGCGCGACAGCGAAGCACAGAGCGACGATCACGCGCACGACGAGTGGGGCGGCAAGCGTCGCGTCCGCCGCGAGGGGCAGGATCAACAGGACGGCCGCCAGCGCCACGGTGCTCCCAAGGGCGGCGCCCCGCATGCCTCCGGGGAGCCGGCGGATGCTCGCTGAGCCGGCGGCCGCGCCGGAGAGCAGTCCCGCGACGCCGACCGCGAGCGCGAGCGTGGGCTGACCGAGATACAGCGTCAGACGCTGCAGGAGGACGATCTCGACGACGATGAAACCGGTACCCAGCAGCAGCGCGTAGCCCGTGACCCAGCGCGTCAGTCCGCCATCCGCACGCGACACGGTGCGGCGCAGCGGTAGCAGGATCACCGCGAACGACAAGAGCAGCGCCGTGATCAGAGCCGCGATGAGCGTCTGTTGCCCCTGAGCCAGCGGCGCGCGTCCGGCGATCGCCTCGGCGAGCGGGACGCTGTCGAAAAAGAATGGGCGGTCGTCGGTCGACGGAGCATGCTCGCCGCTCGGGGTGAATGTCGTTGCCAGACGTCCGCTCCTTCGGCTCGGGTCGTATGCCACCTCGAAGCCGTGCACGCCCGCGAAGTCGCGAACGACCTTCATGCTCCCCTCATCGAACTCCTCGGCACGCACAAGCATCAGCCCGAACTCGCCACTGCGAACAACGGCCAGATGACGCTCGGGTCGCGGGGCGCCGACGCGGCGCAGACCCGCGCTCGCGACCTCCATGGCGCGGAGGATCTCGCTTGGCGGATCGCGATACCAGCGACCGATCGATAGCGTCCCGCCCGGAGCGAGATGGCCGAGGTAATCGGCGAACGCCTCCTCCGTGTAGAGGTAGCTCTCGGAGAGCGAGTAGGCGCCGCTCTGCAGTGCGGCCCAGCTGTCCACGACGGTCATCACGATGACGTCGTACCGATCGCTCGAGCGCCGGACGAAGCTGCGCGCCTCGTCCGCGACCACGGTCACGCGCGGGTCGTCGTACAGCGCGCCGCCGTAGTCGCGGTACTGATCACGCACCGTGGCGATCACGGCGCGGTTCACGTCCACGCCAGTGACGGCGCGCGCGCCGCGCTGGAGCGCGACGAGGACGTCGATGCCGCCACCGGGACCGATGACCAGCACATTCGGCCGCTCGACCAGGTGGTACGGGGTCGCGAGGACGCTCGCGTCCAGTACCTGACCGTCCGCCTTCGTGCCGCCTTCGACGATCAGCGTCGAGGCATCCAGGTCGATCCGCAGGATCAGCGAGCGTGGCCGCTCTCCGCTGAAAGCCGTGTCGACGAGGAAGTCGTACGCGCTCGACGCTCCGTTGGCGCCGTAACGGACGACGTCAACGCGTCCCTGCGGATCCCAGCGCGCGGATTCGACGCTGGCGCCGCGCCTACGGTCCTCGAGGATCGGCTTGAACGCAGCCGGTCGGAGCGGCGCGATCTGGTCGCCTGCGGAGGCGAGCGCGAGCGTCAGCAGGACGGTCGGCAGGACCGCCGCGAACGCGACGCGACGGCGCGCCCGCGCGCCGGATAGGACGAGCGCCGCGCTCGCGGCGAGCGCCGCAGCGGCCCCGTACTCACCCGGCGCGCCGAGCGCCGGCATCAGGACGAACGCGAGGACGCCGCCCACCGCGGCTCCGGCGAGGTCTGCGCCGTAGGTGCAGCCGGCCGACGCGGGATCGGCCGCGAGGGCGCGAACGACTACCCAGCTAACAAGGACGTACGGCAGGCTGCTCGCCGCGTAGACGATCACGACCGCGAGGCTGACGTCGAGCGCCGCCGGATCGACGATCGTTGCGACCGCCATCGCGAATACGTAGCTCGCGCTCGCGAGCGCCGCGAGGCGCGACGTGCTCGGCGCGCCCGACCGCCCATCGATCAGCGTTGCCGCGGCCGCTCCGGCTCCAACACCGAGCAGCGCGATCGACACCGCGACGAACGTCAGGTGATAGCCCAGCGTCGCGCTGAAGAGACGTGTCTGCGCGACCTGGAACAGAAGCGCCGAACACGAGAGCAGGAAGACCGCCGCGGCGGTGCGGGTCGAGAACGAAGCGGCGCGCATTCGGGAAATCTAAGGGCCGCGACTGCTCTGACACGAGACCTGCTATGGCGGACTTATTCGACGATCCCCATCACGCCGGTCGACGTACTCGCTCACGACGCGCGGAGGTCCTCAGCCGGCACGAGCGCGTACTTCTTCCATGACGCTGGCGGGTTCGGGGATCACGAAGGGCCGCCCCTCGTGCGCGACGACGCGCAGACCCGGACCGAACACTGCGGAAACGAGCTCGGCCGTGATGACCTGACGCGGTTCCCCGTCGCGGACGACCGCTCCGTCCGCGAGCAGGACGACGCGCGATGCGAACGCCGCGGCCAAATTCAGGTCGTGGAGCACCGCGACCACCGCAAGACCGCGCACGCGGGCCAGGTTCGCGACCCGCTCGAGGGTCGCGCGCTGATGCGTTGGATCCAGGTGCGCCGTCGGCTCGTCGAGCAGCAGGACGCCGGCCTCCTGCGCGAGGGCCATCGCGAGCACGGCACGCTGACGCTCCCCGCCGGACACGCGGTCGATGCGGCGCTCGGCGAGGTCCGTCGCGCCGATCTCGTCGAGAGCGCGAGCGACCGCACGCGCATCGTCCGCGCCGAGTGTGCCGAGCGGTCCGAGACGCGAGGTCCGGCCGAGCGCGACGATCTCACGCACCGTGAACGGAAAGAGCGTCTCGAAGACCTGCGGCACGACCGCGACCTGACGCGCGACGGCGCGACGATCGAGCTTGATCACGTCGATGCCGTCGATCGTCACGGTGCCCGCCGTCGGGCGCAGCAGCCCGCCGACCACGCGCAGGAGCGTAGATTTCCCGGCGCCGTTCGGGCCGATGAGGGCGACGAGCTCGCCCGCGTTCGCCACGAGGTCGACGCCGCGAAGGACCTCGCGCTCGCGATACCCGGCTGTTATCCCGCGCGCGACGACGGTGCTCAAACGATCTCGCTCCGCGAGCGCACGAGCAGCACGAGAAAGAAGGGCGCGCCGACGAGCCCGGTGATGACGCCCACGGGGAGCTCAGCGGGGGCTAGCGCGGTGCGCGCGCCGAGGTCCGCGAGCACGAGAGCTATCGCTCCGGCTGGGACACTCGCGATGATGAGACGGCGGTGCGTCGCGCCGAGGAGGAACCGGACCGCGTGTGGGACGACAAGCCCGACGAACCCAACGAGCCCAGCGATCGCGACGGCGGCGCCGGTGAGCAGCGCGGTCGTGGCGAGCACGGCCGCGGTGGTGCGATCGAGATCGATGCCTAGTGCCGCGGCGGTCTCCTCACCGAACGCGTACGCGTCGATGCGGGGCGCGAGCAGCAACGCGCCGATCACGCCAATGGCGACGACGGCCGAGGCCACGGCGAGCTCGCTCCAGTCGATCACCGAGACCCCGCCCTGGAGCCAGCCGAGGACGGCTCGCAGACGCAGCGCAAGGCGATCGCTCGAGACGAGGATGAACGTCACGAGAGCGCCGGCGAACGACGTGAGCACGACGCCTGCGAGAAGGACCGTGAGGACGGTCGTTCTCCCGCCGAGTCGCGCGAGCCGCCAGACGAGCGCGATCGCCGCCATCGCGCCGCAAAACGCGGCGATCGGCACCAGCGCGGGCTCCAGCCCCGCCGCGACGGCGAGCACCGCGCCGAGAGACGCGCCCGCGGACGTCCCGGTGACGAATGGATCGGCGAGGGGGTTCCGAAGCATGCCTTGGAGCAGAGCGCCGGCCGCAGCGAGCGCCCCCCCGACGATCGCCGCGCCAAGCACACGCGGCAACCGGAGCTCGCGGATGATCGTGCCGTTCGTGCCTTCGGCGCCGAGGAGCGCGGAGAGCACATCGGACGGCGCGATGGCCACGGCCCCGACAAGGATCCCCGCGGCCGCGCTCACGACGAGCGCGACCGCGAGCAGCGCGAACACCGTGACGGTCCGCATCAGCGGTAGAGATCCGGACGCACGAGACGCGCGTACGCTTCCGCGGCTTCGCCGACACGAGGCCCAGGCCGGTTGACGAGGTTGGGCGCGATCGTGACGACGCGGTTGCTCTTCACAGCGGCGATAGCCGACCAGCCTGCGCGCGCGGCCACCTGCTCCGGCTTCGCGGAGTAGTCCGCGGCGGCGAGAACGATGATCTCCGGATCGCTGCGCAGTATCTCCTCCGCGGAGAGCTGCGGGTACGCGCTGGTCGCGCGCGCGGCGATGTTCTGGCCTCCCGCGATCTCGATGAGGTCCTGGATATACGAACCCGGGCCGACCGTGAAGATCTTGGTCGGGTCGGATGCGTCGATCTCGTGATACACGCGCGGTCTGGTCGGCCCCGCCGACGTCTTCGCCCTCACGTCATCGACACGTTTTTGGATGTCACGCGCCATCGCGTCGCCGTCGCTACCGACGGCGCGCCCGAGCAGGATCGCGGTCCGCGCGACATCACCGATGGTCTGCGGGTCGACGACCAGCACCGCGAGGCCCGCGCCCGCGAGCTTTTCGATCGTGCCGTCGGAGAACTTCACGCTGAGGACGAGATCGGGTCTGAGCGACACGACCTTTTCGAAGTTGACCTTGATGGCGCCGACCTTCTCGAGCTGCTTCGCGGCGGCGGGCTCGTCCGAGAAGTCATCCACACCGGCGACACGCGGGCCGGCCCCGAGCGCGAAAAGGAACTCCGTGATCGAGGGACCGATGGAGACGATGCGCTCGGGGCGCTTGGGCAGAGTGATCGAGCGGTTCTGGAAATCGGTGATCGTGACAGGGAACATGACGGCGGCTGCTGATGCGCTGGGCTGCTCGGTGGGCGTTGGCGTGGGAAGGGTGGCCGCGCCGCAGGCCGACGTCACGAAGAAGAGGACGGCGAGAACGGCAGGACGGAAACGCATCTGGCTCACTCCTTTTTCGCGAAGGCGTGTTGGCCGCGAGCAGGAGTACCAGGCGACCCGAGTTAGGACTGATCCATCACGGTTGCGCGACACTGCCGGACTCTCACCGGCTTCGCTGGGACCCTGCCTATTCAGTTGTGGGCACGCGGGACGCTAGGCGGGAACGCGCTCGGTCGTGTATTTCACCGCATCGGTGAGGTGGGTCTCGAAGAGGCGCTGAAGCGTCATGACATGGGCGCAAAGTCCAGAGGTATGGAAGTGATCGCATTCGCACGACCACTCATCTCCGTGGAGCGAGACGCTATGGGAGCTGTTGTCGCCGCGGAATCGGACCTCGAATTCCTGGAAGGTGATCCGCTGGGGCTCTTCGGCGTAACGCTTCGCCTTCTCGATCTTGGAGATGAGGCTCGAGTACATCCACCGACCTCCACCGCTCCGTCGTTCCGGCTGGCGCCGGACAAGAGCGATTCTAGGCCCGGTCGATAACGCCCGATTTCCCTAAGGAACGAGGCGTCGTCAGCTCGCCACCACTCGCGGGTGCGTGTGTGGTGCGTCGTCGGCGATCCTTGCCAGTTTGGCGACCGGGATGCTGAGGAACGCCGTCACGACGGCCGGATCGAACTGGCTTCCGGCGCAGCGCCGGATCTCTTCGCGCGCCGCGTCGATCAGGAGCGCCCGCCGGTACGGGCGGTCGCTCGTCATCGCGTCAAATGAGTCGCCCACCGCGAAGATGCGTGCGCCGAGCGGGATGTGCTCGCCCTTGAGTCCGTCCGGGTATCCCATGCCGTCCCAACGTTCGTGGTGGTGCCGGACGATCCGTGCGACCTCCTCCAGGAACGGGATGCCGGAGATGATCTGCGCACCGAATTCGGGGTGTCGCTTCATGACCGCCCACTCGGATTCGCTCAGCGCGGTCGGTTTGCGGAGAACGTTGTCGGGGACGCCGATCTTGCCGACGTCGTGGAGCAGCGCGCCGCGACGCAGCGTGGCGAGGTCCGAGCCACGGATGTTCATCTGCTCGAGCAGAAGCTCCATGTAGCCGACGACGCGGTCCGAGTGGCCGCCGGTCTCGTTGTCGCGGAAGTCGAGCGCGCTCGTGAGCGCCGTGAGCGTCGCGTCGTAAGTGCGCTCGCGCAGGGCGAGGGCGTCCTCGAGCGCGCTGGCCTGCGCGACGATCCGCCGCGAGGACCGCGTGTATACACCGCGCAGAACGAGCCACAGGAATGCCGCTGCGAGCGCGATGATCAAGGCGATGGTCATCTGAATCCGCATCAATGCGGCGTCGATGGCTGTCATGTCGCGCCAGACGACGACGGCGCCGAGAGTCTGACCGCTCTGCCTGACCTTCACCGGACTCCATGCCTCGAGCGAGCGGATCTCGCTCACGCCAGGGCCACGTGTCTCGGTGGCGGCGGCAGCCGACGATCCACCAGAGTGGTGCGTATTGAACGTGCCGAATGCGAGCGACGTGCCGGGGACGCCAACCTTCGGATCCGCGACGATCGTCCTCCGTTCGGCGGTGCGCATTCCCTTGAGTGCGGTGTCCAGCCCCGGGTACGCGGCGGGATCGAGACCACGACCTATCTCATCCTTGTCGTACGAGAAGACGATGGTGCCGGTGCGATCGAAGAACTGCGTGGCGACGGTGTTGTAGATCGAGAAGTGGAACGAGACGTCCCTCCGGAGCTCGAGCTGCTCCTCGGCGGTCAAGCCACGCTGGAAGACATCGTCCTCGAAGACCGTGCCGAAGTGGCTCGCCACCGCCGCTTGCGTGAAGGCCGTCGTCTCGTCCTGGACGTAGCGCGCCATGAGATATCCGGTGCCGGCCGCGAGCACGAGCGCGGTCGTCCCGAGGACGGCGGCCAGGGCGAGCGAGAACCGGGCCACCGGGCTCAGCCCGCCACGCCCAAGGTCCTCCATGCCATCGTTGGTACGCAAGCGCCTCACGTCTTGGATGCTCCCCTTAACTCGATCGCTCGCGCGTCAGCATTAGGGGGGACCGGATAGTCCGGCTAACTCGTGTGGGGGAGACGGGGTGGCTGGCGGGTATCGGTGTTTAGGGACGCGGTGGCTCGTATGCCCGCCACGCATCGAGGCCACGCGCAGTAGACGGCCAGGCCAGCTCCTCAAGTGGTGGGACCTCCTCGCGCGGGAAGAAGCGCGCCTCCGACGCCTCGTCCGGCGCGACGCGCAGCTCGCCGCGCTCGATCCGGGCACGGTAGACCACGACCAGGATCGGGAACCCTGGTCGCATCCAGCTCGCGAGGAGTCCGTCGAGGCTGACGTGGAAGCCCGTCTCTTCCTCGGTCTCGCGCACCGCGGCCTGCTCAGGCGTCTCGTCATCCTCGACCAGGCCGCCGGGAAGCGCCCAATGACCGTCTCTCGGTCCGTAGTTCAGGCGCACGAGCAGCACGCCGCCATCCTTCTCGACGATCGTGTTCGCGCCGATCTGGACGTGCATGAAGTCGGCGAATCCGCAGACCGGACAGGTCGGACGGTCGCGTCCATCGATGCGCGTCGGGACGAGCGCCGTGCCATCGCGCGGGCAGAACGCGAAGCGTGCCGCGCGGTGGATCACCCCTTGGCGAGTCGGTCCTTCAGATAGTCGATCGACTTCACGGGTGATGGGTCGGCGCCGTTCAGGAGCGCGACATAGAAGGAGACGTAGTCGGTGAAGAGCGTGAGCTGCAGCACCTCGGAGAGCATGCTCGCCCCGCTGAACTGCAGCGTCTTGTGCGGGACGCTCACGCGATCCAGCAGCTCGCGCGTGACGTCGAAACGGATCTTGTGCCGCGGGTTGTCGCGGTCGCTCCGTAGCAGGAGCACGGTGAGCGCCTCACGCGCGACATCCGGGTACGGAAAGCCCACGACCGCGTTGTGGTTGAGCTCCGGCAGCACGTCGAAGGCGGCCCAGTTCTTGGCGTTCTCGTTCCACTGACCCTTCACGCGGCGCGCCATCACGCCCAGCACGCCGCCGCCGTAGGCGAAGATGATCCGACCCTGCAGCTCGATCGCGAGCTTCTTCGCGTCATTCGTCCGCGCCCCTTCGTGTACACGCTCTTCGAGCTTCGCAAGGTCGGCGAGCGCGGCGTCGATGTCGGGGCTCAGGTCGCGCACGAAGCCGAGCCGCGTCAGGGAAGCCAGAACGAGCCCGAGGGAGTAGCCCAGCGCCGCACGCGGCTGCGCCGGATACGAGAACGTGATGACGGGGTACTTGGCGGCGCGCGCGAGCTCCGAGATCTTTCCGCCGGTCGAGAGCACGAGGACGCGCGCCCCGCGGCGCTGCGCCTCCTCGAAGCTCGTAAGCGTCTCCTCCGTATTGCCGGAGTACGAGGAAACGATCACGAGCGAGTCGCGCCCGACATAGGCAGGTAGCCCGTAGTCGCGATGCACGCTCATCGGGACCTTGAGCTCGCCGGCGAGCAGCGCCGACGCGAGGTCGCCGCCGATCGCCGAGCCGCCCATGCCCGCGACCGTGATGTTGCGCACGTCACCGTGCGCCGGCGGAAGCTGCGACGAGCTCGCGATCTTCCACGCATCACGGACCTGCTTCGGGAGATCTTTGATGCGGTCGAGCATGTTGCCCGGGTCCGCCGCGCGTATCCGCTCGACCGATTCGATGACCGATGTGTCCATCACCTGTTCCCCTTGACCATCTTCACGCCGATGTCGAGCATCGGCGCGAGCTCCGCCTCGCTGCGCGTCTCGGCGTAGACGCGCACGAGCGGCTCCGTTCCGGAGAGACGCATGAGCAGCCAGGAGCCGTCGTCGACGAAGTACTTCACGCCGTCACCGGTGTCGAGGTCCACGACCTTCGTCACGGTGTGCCCGGCGAGCTCGCGCGGCCTCTCGCCACGGAGCCGCTCCATGATCTTCGGCTTCACCTCGCCGTAGGTGGCGGCATCGAGACGAAGATCACGCCGTAGATAGAAGGAGGGCCCGGCCAGGTCCATCAGCTCGGCGATGAGCTGCGATGGCTTCTTCTTCGTCTTCAGCATGAAGTCGAGGAAGAAGAGGTCCGCGACGATCCCGTCGCGCTCAGGGAGGTGCATCGCGAAACCGAAGCCGCCCGACTCCTCGCCGCCCATCATCGCCCCCGTCTCCTGCATCTTGGGGCCGATGTACTTGAAGCCCACGGGCACCTCGTGAACGGGCACGTCGTATTTCTCACCGAGCCGGTCGATCATCGACGTCATGTTCACCGTCTTCACGACCGGCTGACGCAGCTTGCGTACCTCCAGGAGGTACCACATCAGCAGCGCGTAGGTCGTCAGCGTCGTGACGAACCGGCCTGTTTCGTCTCCCAGTCCCGCGCGGTCCGCGTCGCCGTCGACCGCGAGGCCGACGTCCGCCTTCTCCGCGACGATCCGCGCGAGGAACTCGTCGGTGTTCGGGGGGATGGGCTCGGGGTTGAGGCCGCCGAAGTACGGGTTGCGCTCGGCGTGCAGCTCGACGATCTGGGTCTTGCCGCCGCCGAGCAGCCGCGGGAAGTACCCGCTGGCGCTGCCGAAGAGCGGCTCGCACACGATGCGATACCCCGCCCCACGGAACGCATCGAGGTCGAAGAGCTCCGCGACGCGCGCGAGGTAGTCGGGTGCGGGGTCGAACAGCTCGATGATCCCCGCGGCCTTGGCGTCGTCGAACTTCATCCGGCGAACGTCCTGGGGTCGAGACTCGAGCGGATGGATGATGGCCTCGAGCTCCTTGAGCATGTCCGGAGCGGCGGCGGCACCCGTCTCTGATTTCACCTTGAAGCCGTTGTCGGGCCACGGGTTATGGCTCGCCGTGATGACAATCCCGGCCTTGGCTTTCTTCCGCATCGTCGCGTACGAGAACGACTGGGTCGGTGCGGCCGCGGTCGCGAGGAAGACGGGGATCCTGTGTGCCGCCACGACTTCCGCGGCGGCGGCCGCGAAATGCTCTGATGCGAAGCGGCGGTCATAACCGATCACGACCCCGCGATCGGACTCACCGCTCTTCTGGACCCACTCCGCGACCGACTGTGCGCACACGCGCACCGCGTCGAACGTGTACTCCTCGGCGATCCGCGCGCGCCAGCCGTCCGTCCCGAAGACGATCTTCATGCGGTCGCTCCGCGCCCGGGGGCCCCTACCCCCGCCTCGGCTTTCACCTGGTCCCGCCAGTAGTCAAGCGTGTCCCGGAGCGAGCTGCGCAGATCGACGCGCGGCGCCCAGCCCGTCCGTCGGCGGAATCGAGTGGCATCGAGCGCGAATGCCGTCGGCGCGCCGGATCGCACGCGCCCCTGATCGAGCTCCGCGCGCATCGGCACTCTCGCGAGCCCCATGAGGGTCTCGAGGATGTCGCCCACCGAGACGGCCACGCCGGTGCCGACGTTGTACACCGACACTCCCGGCTCGGTGAGATCCGCCGCCCGGGCGTAGGCGTCGGCCATGTCACGCACATCCAGAAAGTCGCGCCTCGAATCGAGAGCACCGTGCTTGACTACCGGCTCCGCGACGCCGGCCTCGGCCTCGGCGATCTGCTTGGCGAACGCCGACGCGGCAAGTCCGGGATGCTGTCGAGGACCGTTCTGGTTCGCGGGACGCAGCATCGTGGTGGCCACGGGCCGACGATCGCCGAACTCCCGTACCAGTGCCTCGGACGCGACCTTCGTGGCGGCATAGACATTCGCCGGCCGCAGTGGCGCGCTCTCGTCGACGATCTCTGAGTCAGGAGCGCCGTACACGTCGGCGCTCGACGCCATCACGAAGCGGATCTCCGGATGCGCATCGAGGGCGGCGAGCAGCGTTGCCGTGCCCAGCACGTTGACGCGCACAGCGGCGACCGGGTCGCGCGCCGCGAGCGTCGGGACCGCCTGCGCCGCAAGGTGCACGACCGCGTCGGGACGAGCCGCGGCGAGGGCGGCGCTCACGGCCGCGAACTCCAGGATGTTCCCGCGGTGCACGTGCACGCGATCAGCGACTGTGGCGAGGTGCGGGAACGGCGGATCCTCGTGCGCGATGCCGTGTACCTCATCGCCGCGACTCACGAACCGCTCGGCGAGATGGCTGCCCGCGAATCCCGTGATGCCAGTGATGAGGACGGTGCCGGGCACCTCGGAAGAGTATTAGTTCGCGGCGGTAAGCGCCGCCGGCACGGTGGTGAGCGGAAGCCGGATCGTGAAGGTGCTGCCGCGATCGACCGCGCTCGTCACGCTGACGGTCCCTCCGTGCTGTTCGACGATCTGCCGAACGATGGTCAGTCCGACGCCGCTGCCCGTGATCCGTCCCGCGACATTCGAGCCGCGCGCGAAACGATCGAAGATCCGGGCGACATCCGCCTCGGGGATGCCGATCCCTTCGTCGGTGACGGCGCAGAAGGCGACACGACCTTGTGGCGATTCCTCGATCCCGATGCGGACCATGACCCGGCCGGTCGCGGAGTTGTACTTGAAGGCGTTCCCGAGCACGTTCGCGACCGCGCGCTCGAGGCGCACCGCGTCCCATTCGCCGATGACCTCTCCCTCCGTCTCGATGTCGACCGTCTGCCCGCGCGAGAGCTCGGTCAGCTCCGAGGTGACACGACGGACGAGGTCTGTGAGATCGGTCGGCGCGCGATTGAGCTCGAGGGTCGGGTCCGCCTGTCGGCGCACGAGCTCGAGCAGCTCTTCGATGAACGCGGTCATGCGGCCGACGGCGCTCATGATCCGGTCCAGGCTCGGCGCGTTCGCGACGACCTCATCGCCCTGCATCCGCCGGCGCAGGAGCTGTGTCGTCCCGCTGATCACGGTGAGCGGCGTCTTCAGCTCGTGGGCGACGGCGGACAGGAAATCGTCGCGGGTCCGGACGGATTGACGGACTTCGTAATAGAGGCGTGCGTTCTCGATGCCGACGGCGATGCGACTCGCGAGCTCGCGACCCAGCGCCAGGTGCGCTTCGGTGTACACGCGCCCCGATTCGGCGGTGATGAACATGATCGTTCCCCGCAACTGTCCGCCGACGATCAGCGGCGCGCAGATGTACGACCGCGGCCCGAGCTCGCGGTACAGCGCGAGCTCGACGGGTCCACGCGCCGCGTCGACGAGAAACTCGTCCGACGTATTGCCGTTGAGCTCCTCGCGCCCCGACGCGACGACGCGTCCGATCGGACCTCGCGAACTGGCGACATCTGGTGGATAGGTCTCATGGAGTCGCTGTGCGAGTGGCTGTTTCGTCGGATCCGCGTGCGCAACCGCCGCGCGAGTTACTCGCCCGGCTTCCACGACATCGACGACACACCAGTCAGCGAAGTCCGGGACCGCGACGTCCGCGGCGGTGCTGAGTGTTTCCGTGTACTCGAGCGACTCGGTGAGGCGCTCACTCGCGGTCGCGAGCAGCCGGAGATCGTCTTCGCGGTGAGCCACCGCGGCCTGCATCGACCGCATCGCGGCGGACAGCTGCTCCACCTCGGCGCCGCCGGTCAGCTGCGGGATCACCGGCCGGTCGCCGCGCCCGATGGCCACGGCGCTGCGCGAGAGCTCGAGCAGCGGCTGCGCCAGGCGGTTCGCGACGAACGCAGCAAGCAGCGCCGCGACCAGCAGCGTGCCCAGGACCAGCGCCGCGTTGCCGACCAGGCGTGTAAGGAGCTCCATCTCGAGTGCGGCGAGCGGCCGCGTCATCGCCAGCGCCCAGCCGGTGCGAGCGATCGGCGCGAGCGCGCCGTAGCGGCGGTCGGTGCCCAGCGGGGTCGCGACGCCGTCGATCGGCACGACCTTTCCCTGCAGCGCGTCGCGGACTCCCGGCGCGTCGATGAGATCGATCTCGGTCGTAGCGGGTTCTTTGCGGTCGGAAGCGTACAGAAGCCGTCCGCGCTCGTCGATGAGCGCGAGCTGCGCGTCGGGCGGGACGTCCACGCGCAGCGCCTGTAGGACGCGCTCCGGGTAGAACGCGGTGATGACGAAGCCCCGAGTGGTCCCCCCGACCGCCCGTATCGGCCGTCCGAACGCGACGGTGATGTCTCCTGTCTGCAGGCCGCTGATCGAGCCGCTCCAGACACGCTCGGCGCCACCTTTGAGCGTTGCGACATACGTACGCGACGAGAGATCGACGCCGATGCCTTCGCCCGTGCCCGATGCCACGACCTTGCCGTTCGGATCGGTGATGAATATCGCGCGCACCTCCGGATACGCCTTGGCGAGGGAGCCCAGAAGGGCGCCGAAGTTCGCCTGGTCGTAGGGTCGTGTGGCGCCCGCAAGGACACCGGCCATCACGAACGTCGTGTTCTCGAGATCCCGCAGGAATCCGTCGACGATGGCTGCGCCGTTGCGGGCCGAGCGAGTCGCGGTGTCAAGCTCGCTCGCGCGCCGCTCGCGGTCCTGATCCGCGTACGACAGCCCGATGATGAGCAGGACCGGTATCGCGATGACCGCAATGAGCAGCGTCAGCCGTGTCGACAGCGACCAGGGTCCGCGCAGGCGCCTCATGGCTCTGACCTTACCGGTCGCGCCACGAATAGACCACCCTCACGCGTGACCGGCAGTGCGAAATCAAAGCGGTCGACCTCACAAGCAAGTTCGGCGTCACGACGCGGGAACCAATCGGGCCAGTTCGGATCCTCGTCCTTCCAAAGTGACGCGACGATCGCGGCGATCTCGGTAGGAGCGTCCTCGAGGCGCGCGGCGATGTAACGGGCACACGCCTCATCCTCGTCGGCGGTCTCCGCGGCACCGTGTCCCATCGCGACAACTGTGACGTCCTGTGCGCTGCGTCGCAGATAGGCGACCGTCGCTTCAGCGATGACGAAACTACCAAGGGTGATGCCGCGCGCTCGGGTCGCGGCGTTCACGCCCTGCGTGCCGGCGCTTGTTCGCTGCACGACGCGACGGCCCGACAGATCGAGGCGCTCGATCGCAGAGGGAGAGTTGCCGGCGTCGAAGCCCACGATGGGTCGCCCATCGATCTCGCCGGTGAGAAACCGCGACGGATCTTCGCGCTTGAGCGCGAGCGCCTGCTCGTGGTCGGCGACCAGCACGATCTCGCGCGCTCCGGCAGCGATGCAGAACGCCGCGGTGGTGAACGCGCGGAACACATCGACGATGACCGCGTGACCCGTCGCTTCACGCGCGCCGTCGAGGAAGCGAGTGACGCGCACGTTCACCTCGTCAGATCAGAGCACCGTGGCGGTGAAGGGCCGGCGGCCGCTCGCGAAACGCTCGAGTGAGAGGTCGGTGATGTCGAGGGTATGCGCGCGCCCGTCGAGCATCTCCTCGACGACGAGCTGCGCGGTCGCCGGCGTATGCATGAACCCGTGACCGGAGAAGCCGGCCGCGATGTACAGACCCGCGACGCCCGGCACGGCACCGACGACGGGGTGGTCGTCGGGCGTCATTTCGTAATAGCACGACCACGAGTCCGTGATACGAAGGTCCGCGAAGAGCGGATGCCGCCACGCGGCGCGCGCGCGCAGCCATGGCTCGAGCGAAGACGGCACGACCAGCTCACCGAACTCGCCGGGGAACACCTCCGGCGGGGAGCCGGGACCCTTCTCGACCCGACCGTCGGCGGTGAGGTTCGGCATCGCGAAACGCTGCTTCGCGCCCTTGGGTCGGAAGTGGAAGCCGGATTCCCACTCGATCACCATCGGGACACGAGCCAGCGCCGGATACGGGCCGGACTCCATGATCGATCGCGCGTACGCCCAGATCGGCACAGCGACGCCGGCGGTCGCCGCGATCGACGCGGTCCAGCAACCCGTTGCGAGCAGTACACGCTCGCATGAGATCACGCCGTCGGACGTCCGCACCCCGGTAACGCGATCACCCTCACGAAGGATCTCGAGCGCGGCGGCGCCCTCGCGGATCTTCACGCCACCCAGCTGCGCGGAGGCCGCGAATCCCGCGAGCGCTTCGATCGGATCGCCGTAGCCATCCTCGGCGCCGAAGCGCCCACCGACCAGGTCATCGGTGCGGATGCCCGGCACGAGCCGCTCGATCTCGGGCAGGTCGACCATTTCGACATTCACGCCGACGCCCTCATACATGGATAGCGGAGCCTGGAGCTGCGACAGGCCTTCCAGGGTGCCCGCGATGAAGAGGTAGCCACGCTGCTGAAAGTCGTGCTTCGCGCCGGTGCGGTCTTCGAACGATCGCCAGAAGGCAACGGCGAGCTTCGACAACCGCACGTCGAGCTCGTCCTCGAACTGATGGCGGATGCCCCCAAGACCGCCGCTGCTCGTCCCCTGCCCCAGCTTGTCTCGCTCGAGCAGCACGACGTCGTGCTCGCCACGCTCGCCGAGGAAGAACGCCGCAGCGCAGCCGACCACGCCACCGCCGACGATGACGGTGGAGGCGGTCGTCATTCCGCCACTTCGTCGAAGCGAAGCTTTCCTTCCTGCTCTGTGATCCGTCCGAAGCGCGGCAGATCGTGCGTGAAGCCGATGATCCATCGCTCGGAGACCGCGCGCGGCAGGATCATCTTCTTGGCCGCGAGCGTCTCGAGGGGGAACAGATCCATGGCGGGGATCCACGGCAAACGCAGGTGGTGCCGGTCGGGCATGAAGTCCGACGAGAAGAACAGCGTTTCACCGGCGTCGCTCACGCGGACCGTTTGCGTGCCGCGCGTGTGACCCGGGATCCTGTCGAGGCGGATGCCCGGCAGGATCTCGACGCTCTCGTCGATCAGCTCGAGCTTGCCCGCCGCCTCGAGCGGCGCGAAGTCGTCGGCGAAGTACGAGCCTCGGGTGCGCTCGTTCGGCGTGTTCGCGTCGACCCACTCAAGCCGCTGGAACACGTACGACGCACGGGGAAACGTCGCGACGACGTTGTCGCCGTCGCGGTATGTGTTCCCGCCGGAGTGATCGAAGTGGAGATGTGTATTCACGACGAGCGTCAACTCATCCGGTCGCACACCGCGCTGGGCGAGCTCAGCGAGAAGCCGCGGCGGCTCGTCGATGCCGAAGTTCCGCTTCGATCGCTCCGTGAGCTTTGGGCCCGCGCCGGTCTCCACCACCACGACATTGCCCGTGCCATCGCGGATGAGCAGGCAGTTCATGTTCAGGGCGACACGATTGTGTTCGTCGGCGCGTTGCTCCTTCTCCCACAGGAGCTTCGGGACGATGCCGTATTGGAGGCCACCGTCGAGCCGGAAGATGCCGTCGCTGAAGATCTCGACCTGGAAACGACCGATGCGCACGAGAGGCAGTATGGGGAAATGAAGGATGTGCGCGCGCAGTTCGGCAAGACGGCCGCTGCGTACGTGTCGAGCGCGACGCACGCATCAGGCGAAGATCTCGAGCGGCTCATCGCCGTGGCCGCACCTCGGAGCACCGAGCGCGCGCTGGATCTTGGCTGCGGCGTCGGCCACACGCTCCGGCGACTCGCGCCGCTCGTCGCGTTCGCCGTCGGCGCGGACGCGACGCTGGAAATGATGCAGGCGGGACGCGCGAGCGTCGTGACCGCGACCAATATCGCATTCGCGCAGACCGACGCTAGCGCGCTCCCCTTCGCGGACGCGACCTTCGATCTGGTGACGTGCCGTCTCGCCGCGCACCACTTCCACGACGCCGCGTCCGCCTTCCGCGAGGTCGCGCGCGTTCTGAGTCCCGGCGGCCGCTTCGTCCTCGTCGACAATTACGCGCCGGACGATCCGGCGCTCGACGCGTTCATCAATGAGCTCGAGACGCTCCGCGACCCCTCGCACGTGCGCAACGAGACCGTCGGCGGCTGGCGCGCGCTGCTCGACGGCGCGGGCCTGCGAGCGAGCACCGAGTCCGACCTCATGACGACGAAGCTCAGCACCGAAGGATGGCTCGCGCGATCGGAGACGCCGGCGGACCGCGCCGCCGAGGTGCGTCGCCGCCTGCGCGGCGCTTCGCCTATGGCGGTCTCGACCTTCCACATCACTGACACGACGTTCTCGGTGCCGAAGGTCGTGAGCCTCGGCGAGAAGCCGGCCGCCAGAGCTGGGAGGACAGGGTGATCAAGAATCGCTCGCACGGCGACCTCATCCGTATCATCCGCTCGTGACGCTGCAGGGGAAACGTCTCGCTTTCATCGGCGGGGGGACGATGGCGGAGGCGATGATCCGCGGCCTGCTGGATAAGCACCTTGTGCCGCCGTCACACGTCTTCGTCACCGGCCCGCGACGCGAGCGCCGCGCGCAGCTCACCAAGCAATTCGGAGTGAAAGCGCTCGCGTCGAACGCGGACGCCGCCGAGGGCGCGCACGTCGTCGTCCTGTCCGTGAAGCCCCAGATGCTCCCGGCGGTGCTCCGCGACCTGCGCGGCAAGCTGCGCCCGGACCAGCTCGTCGTCTCGATCGTGGCAGGCGCACCGCTCGCGGTGCTCCGCGAGGGCCTCGACCACGCGACGATCGTGCGTGCGATGCCCAACACGCCGGCACAGATCGGCATGGGCATCACCGCCTGGTGCGCCGCCCCGAGTGTCGAGCGCGATCAACGCGACCGCGCGAAGGCGATCCTCGGCGCGCTCGGCGAAGAGATAGAGGTCGAGGAGGAGGGCATGGTCGACATGGCGACCGCGCTCTCTGGGACCGGGCCGACCTACGTGTTCCTGTTGATGGAGGCGCTCGTCGACGCCGGCGTGCATCTCGGATTCTCGCGTCGCGTGGCGGAAGAGCTCGTGCTCCGCACCGTTGAGGGCTCTGCCGCTTTCGCGCGCAAGAGCGGACGGCATCTCGCGGAGCTGCGGAACATGGTCACCTCGCCCGGCGGCACCAGCGCCGCGGCGATCTACGAGCTCGAGAAGGGCACGATGCGTACCGTGCTGTCGCGTGCCGTCTACGCCGCGTTCGTTCGGACACGCGAGCTCGGCGCCGAAGCGCAACAGAAGCTGCCGAAGAAACCGTGACGGAGTCCGCAGCCTATGGTTCGATCTGCTCCACTTCGAAGCGCTCGCCCTCGTTCGCGATCTTGGCGTGCGCGTCGATCGTCTTCATCCACGCATTGCCGCCGGCACTCAGGGCCTCGAACGTCTTCGCCTCGGAAATGCTCGGCCACAGGAGCTCGGTGTGCTCGTGCGGCGCGCCTTCGGAGAGGAAGCGTTCGAGGTCCGATCGTTCGCTTATGAGGACAGCGGCTCCACGCTTCGAACCTTCGTGGGCCGCGTCGATCTTGCGCGGTGACCATTCGGAGAGCCAGCTCGGAGCGGCGTCGTCGTAGCCCACGACCGCGAGAAGCGGCGTCGGCCCGAAGTCCCACAGCCACGCGGCCGTTTCGGCGAGGGTTTCCGGGTCGGCAAGCGGGCGGTACTCCGCGTCAGCCGGCGGGAGCTCCACGACGAATCGGTCATATGCGACCTGGCTCACCTGCATAGGCGCTAGGAGTAGCACCGAGCGACCTCGCGAGCAGCCACGGACGGGTATCGGTAAGGACTAGTACTGCGGTACTAGGTTCCAGACCGCCGCAGGCGCGGATCCAGCGCATCACGCAGCGCGTCGCCGAGGAAATTGAACCCGAAGACGGCGGTGAAGATGGCGATGCCGGGGCCGACGCTCATCCACCACTTCAGGTTGGCGAGATAGCGCTGCGAGTAGTTGATGTCCTGTCCCCAGGACGGATAGGGGGGCTGTGGACCGAGGCCGAGGAACGACAGCGCCGCCTCGGCGAGGATCGCGAACGCCGTGGAGAGCGTCGCCTGGACGATGAGCGTGTTCATGATGTTCGGGAAGATGTGCCTCATGACGATGCGGAGCGGAGACGCGCCGATGGTGCGTGCGGCGACGACGTACTCGCGCGCTCGCACCGCGAGCACCTGACCACGTGTGAGTCGCGCGTACGCGGGGATCGCGACGATGCCGATGGCGATCATCGCGTTCTGGATCTGCGGTCCGAGCGCCGACGTGATCGCGATCGCGAGGATGAGTGCTGGGAACGCAAGCAGCGCGTCGATCCCGCGCATGATGAAAAGGTCGAACTTCCCGCCGAGATAACCGGCGGCGAGACCGACGGACGTCCCGACGAGGAGCCCGATCGACACCGAGATCACGCCCACCGACAGACTCACGCGCGAGCCCCACATGACCCGTGAGAGGACGTCCCGCCCGAGGTCGTCGGTCCCGAGCCAGTGCGCGCCGCCCGGCGGGATCAGCGAATCGGTCACATTCACTTTGATCGGGTCGTACGGCGCGAGGAACGGAGCGAAGATGGCGATGATCAGCCAGGCGAGCACGATCGCGCCGCCCACGATCATTCGCGGGTTGCGCCGCAGGAAATAGATCGCGGACGCCAGGCGATCGTCGCTGGCCTTCGGAAGCGCGATCGGGAACGTCCTGCCCGCCATCAGGCCTTCGCCGTGTCGTACGAGATGCGGGGGTCGATCCACGCGTAGAGCACGTCGACGAGGAGCGTGCTCAACATGAACGACAGCGCGGACACCAGCACCACGCCCTGGACCACCGGATAGTCGTTCGAGGGGATGGCCTGGACCACGAGTCGCCCCACTCCTGGCCAGGAGAAGATCGTCTCGGTGATGACTGCCCCTTCGATGATCGCGCCGATCTGGATGCCGACCAGCGTGACGACCGGGATCAGCGCGTTCTTCAGCGCGTGCCGCACGATGATCGTTTGCTCGCGCAGTCCCTTCGCGCGCGCGGTGCGCACGTACTCCTGGCCGAAGACATCCAGCAGGCTCGAGCGGACCTGACGCAGGTTCACCGCGAGGCTGGCCGTCGCCAGTGTCACCGCGGGCAGGACCAGACGACGAAGGTTCTCACCCGCATCTGTCGTGAATGGCACGTAACCGCCGGGCGGGAAGATGCGGCCGGGTATCACATAAGCGAACAACAGGATGAGCACGATGCCAAGGAAGAAGCTCGGGAAGGAGACGCCCATCAGCGTGACGCTCGACGACAGGAGATCGACGACCGAATTGCGCTTCACCGCGGAAAGGATTCCGACGATGAGCGCGAACGTGATCGAGATCGTCAGCGCCGCGAGGCCGAGCTCGAAGGTCGCGGGTAGCCGTTCGAGGATCGCTTCCGAGACCTGCTGTTTGTTCTGGAACGAACGGCCCAGGTCGCCTTGCACGGCGCGCGAAAGCCACGCGACGTACTGGACCGGCAGCGGCTGATCGAGGCCGAGGTCCTTGCGGATCGCCGCGAGCGCCGCGGGGTCGCGCTCCTCGCCCGCGAAGACGAGCACCGGATCGGCCGGCGATAGGCGTGCGAGCGCGAAGACTCCGATCGTCACGAGGAAGGCGACCGGGATCATGAGCACGAGGCGACGGAGGATGTATGTCGTCACTCCGTCGCCTCCGCTCTACCTACTCAGATGGCCTTACTTCTTCAGCTGTGCGGCCTGGAACCGCGGGATGCGGTCCGGGTAGGACTCCATTCCGACGAGGTTCTTGACGGTGATGAGCGGCGACACGCCGAATGCGAACCAGACGCGAGAGGGGTCATCCAGAACGTAGATCTTCTGCGCCTCGAGCAGCATCGTCTTCCGCTTGGCGGGGTCGGACTCCGCGCGCTGAGCCTTCATGAGCTCGTCGACTTTCGCGTTCGAGTATCCCGAATCATTGTTCGGGGCTCCCGTCACGACGAAGTCGTAGGTGTTGCCATCCGGGTCGAGCCGTCCGGACCATCCGATGAGCGTCATGCCGAGGTGCTTCTTCGCCTGCTGCAGGGTCACGATGTCGTTGAACAGCTGCGTCTTGATGTCGGCGGTGATATCCGCCTTTGCGAGCTGCGCCTGGATCAGCTGCGCGAGCTGAAGGATCGCCGCGTCCCCCGACGAGACCAGGAGCTCGAACTTGAGCGGACCCTTGCCCACTTCAGTGACGAGCTTCTTGGCGCCTTCGATGTCGGCCTTCGGCCAGGGCTTGAAGCTCGCGTCCCACGCGAAGTGCGCGGGCGAGATCGGACCCCAGCCGGAGATCCCAACGCCTTGGCGGGGACCCTTTTGGAGTAGCTCGTCGCGGTCAATCGCCATCGCAACGGCCTTGACGTAGCGCTTCTCGTTGAAGATGAAGCCGGCCGTCTCGTTCGGGATCAGGCTGTCCCAGCTGAACGACCCGACCTCGAGGTACGTGAGCGACGAATCGGCCTTGACCGCCGGCACGTCCTTGCCGGTGATGTTGTTCAGGATCTGCGCGTTGCCGGTGCGGAGGTTGGTGAGCCGAACATCCGCGTCGAGGATCGGCTTGACGATGATCTTGTCGAGGAACGGCAGCTTGTTGCCGGCGGCGTCCTTGCCCCACCAATCCGGGTTTTTGTCGAGTGTGTAGTGGTCGTTCTTCACGGCCTCGCTGAGGATGAAGGGGCCGGTGCCGGCCTTGAACGGCTTGAGGGTGAGGTCGGCACCCATCGTGTCGACGACCTTCTGGCTCAGCATCATGCCGGCGCGGTCGACGAGTGCGCCGAGGAGCGGCGAGAAGGCCTGCTTCAGGTTGAACCGGACGGTCGAAGCGTCGACGGCTTCGACGGTGTCGACGAGCGAGAGGTCACCCGTTCGGAGTGAGCCCTTACCCGTCTTGTAGCGCTCGATGTTCCACTTCACCGACGCGGCATCAAAGGCCGAGCCGTCGTGGTACTTCACACCCTGACGAAGGTTGAACGTGACCTGCTTGCCGTCGGTGGACGTCGTCCACTTCTCGGCGAGCCACGGGATGATGTTGCCCTTCGGGTCGACGCGCACGAGCGAGTCGTACATCGCGTAGTGGATGTTCCGGTCCACAAAGAGACCGGAGAGCATCGGATCGAGATTGCTGACGTCGTTCTCGAGCACGAACGTGATCGTGCCGCCGTAGGTCATTGCCGCGGCCGCGGGCGACCCCGTCGCGGTTCCGCCTGTCGTGCCCGAACCGGGGGTCCCGGCGCACGCGCCGAGCATGAGGGCGAGTGTTGTAAGGATCGCGAGCAGACGTGTCATGCACACCCCTCCCGAACCGCTCTTCGCAGGTCGTTGTGGAGGATACGCGCGAGTGGTAAGACCAGTTCAGCTTTCCGGCCCTCGAAAGGCGTTCTGGGCAAGAAAACGGGGCGGCTCGCGCCGCCCCGTCGCGTCTGCCGGGACTATTTAGAGCGGTCTTGGACCGTGTTCTCGACACGCGTCGTGTGCACTTCGTCCGTCTCGACACGCTCGCCGCCCTTCCGACCGAAGGCCGGGAGGACGCGCCGCGGACGCTCCGTGACGACTTCGCGCCGTTCCGTCATCCGCGTGACAGGCGCCCCCGTCCGCGCCGGGACCGGCCGGACGGGCGTGATGGCCGCGACCGGGTGGGACGGCGCGAGCAAGCCGCCGAGCCATCCGCCGAAGATCGCCGCGAGGAACCCGAGGATCGCCCCAAACGTGAGCGCATCGCCGAGCGCGTACATGTTGAGATCGCGAACGCCAGGGATCAGGTCGGCCGCCGACCGGATGCCCGTTGCGGCGAACAGCCCGTTGTCGGCTGCGACGCCGAGCAGCATGACCACGAGGACCACGAAAAGCGTAAAGAACGCGGTCATCATCCCGTGCCAGCTGGTGCGGTAGCCCGCCATGCGTCCGGCCACGTAGCCACCGACGATGTAAGAAAGGAAGAGGCCGAGGACGACGGGAACCGCGACGGCAATGTCGCCGACGGGCGTGCCGGGAACGACTAGAAGACCTGCGACAACGGGCGCGAAGAGGACCGAGGCTCCGATGGTCGCCACCCAGCCGCCGAGCACGGCTCCCCATGCGGTGGCTGCGGGACGCGCGACCACATTCGAATACGCCACAACACCCTCCTTTGATATGAACGTGATATGAACGCGGCTCGCTCGGAACGGGACGCGCGCGTTCCGGCCAGGTGCAAGCTTGCAAATCCCGGGCCGCACGGCGGCGGGTCAGGCTGCTAGGCGAGCGCCGCCTTTGCGCCTGCCCCGCGGGCCAGCTTTGGCGCGAGATCGTCGGTGCGCTCCCACGGCAGATCGAGGTCGGCGCGGCCGAAATGCCCGTACGCCGCGGTCTGCCGATAGATCGGACGGCGCAGCTGGAAGCTGTCGATGACCGCGCCGGGTCGGAAGTCGAAATGCTCCGCGATGAGCTTTCGGATGGTCTCGTCCGACACCTTGCCGGTGCCGAACGTCTCGACATTCAGCGAGATGGGACGAGCGCCACCGATGACGTATGCGAGCTGAACTTCAAAGCGGTCCGCGAGGCCGGCCTTCACCACGTTCTTCGCGACATAACGCGCCGCGTAGGCGGCTGACCGGTCGACCTTCGTCGGGTCCTTCCCGCTGAAGGCACCGCCGCCGTGCCGGGCGTAGCCGCCGTACGTGTCGACGATGATCTTGCGTCCGGTGAGGCCGGCGTCACCCATCGGCCCGCCGATGGTGAACACGCCGGTCCCGTTCACGAGGTACTTCGTCTTCGCGTCGAGCCAGCGCTCCGGGATCGCGGCCCTGACCACGACGTCCCGGATCTCCGCCTCGATCTGATCGTGGGTGATGTCAGGATCGTGCTGGGCCGCGACGACGACGGTATGCACACGCTGCGGAACGCCACGCGCGTACTCCACCGTGATCTGGCTCTTGCCGTCGGGCCGCAGCCACGGGAGGCGCTTTGACTTCCGCGCCGCCGCGAGCTCCTTCGCCACGGCGTGCGCGAGCGTGATCGGAAGCGGCATCAGCTCCTCGGTCTCACGCACGGCGAAGCCGAACATCATCCCCTGGTCGCCCGCGCCGAGCTCATGTGGGTCCGGGGGGAGGGGCCCCCGTTTAGCGAGCGAAGCGAGCGTAGCGGCGCGCGCCTCCGATGATTCGTTCACGCCCTGTGCGATCTCGCGCGATTGCTCCTTGATCGCGGTGAGGACGCCGCAGCTCTGGTAGTCGAAGCCGTAGTCCGCGTTCACGTAGCCGATGTCCCGCACGATCCCGCGGACGAGCCCGGGCACGTCGACCCACGCCGTCGTCGTGATCTCTCCGCAGACGAGGATCGTGCCGGTGGTGGTCGCCGTCTCGCACGCCACGCGCGCGTTCGGGTCCTGGCGGAGGCACTCGTCCAGCATCCCGTCCGAGATCTGGTCGCACAGCTTGTCGGGGTGACCCTCCGTGACCGACTCGCTCGTGAAGAGCGTCTGGTCCGCCGACATGAACGAGCTCACCACTCCTACGTTCCCGCCTTCCATGACTTCGCGTAGATCGCCTGTTCGTCGGTCATCTTGTCGATGCGCATGCCCATGGCCTCGAGCTTCGTACGGGAGATCTCCTCGTCGAGCTCGCGCGGCACAGCGTAGACCTGCGGGGCGAGCGTTCCGGCGTTCTTCATCAGATACTCGATCGAGAGCGCCTGATTGGCGAACGACATGTCCATCACCGCGGCAGGGTTCGCCTCCGCGGCGACGTGGTTCACCAGGCGCCCTTCCCCGAGCACGAAGATCTTCCGATCGCCAAGGTCGAACTCCTCGACGAACCGCCGGACCTCACGCCTCGAGCGAGCCTGTTTCTCGAGCGCGCCAAGCTCGATCTCGTCGTTGAAGTGTCCGGCGTTGGCCAGGATCGCGCCGTCCTTCATCGTGGGGAAGTGCTTTCCCGAGATCACGTTCACGTTGCCCGTGCACGTGATGAACAGGTCACCGCGTCGGGCGGCCTCCGCGATGGGCATGACCTGGTAGCCGTCCATCGCGGCCTCGAGCCCGCGCAGGGGGTCAACCTCGACGATGATCACGATCGAGCCCATGCCACGGAAGCGCGACGCAACGCCGCGGCCCACCCAGCCGTAGCCGGCGACAACGACGGTCTTGCCCGCGAGCAGGATGTTCGTCGCGCGAAGGATGCCGTCGACCGACGACTGACCGGTGCCGTACTGGTTGTCGAACATGTGCTTGGTCTGCGCTTCATTGACCGCGACGATCGGATAGGCGAGGACGCCTTCCGCGGCCATCGCGCGCAGGCGGATCACGCCCGTGGTCGTCTCTTCGGTCCCGCCCTTGACGTGCGTGAGCAGATCCTTGCGCTCGGTGTGGAGCAGCGTGACCACGTCCGCGCCGTCGTCCATGGTGATCTGGGGCTTCGTCTCAAGGACGGCGTTGATGTGCCGGAAGTAGGTCTCACGGTCTTCGCCCTTGCGCGCGAACACCGCGATCCCCTCCTTGACGAGTGCCGAGGCGGCGTCGTCCTGCGTCGACAGGGGGTTCGAGGCGCAGAGCGCCACGCTCGCGCCCGCATCGCGCAGCGCGATCGCGAGGTTCGCGGTCTCGGTGGTCACGTGAAGGCAGGCGGCGATCCGCAGTCCCTCGAACGGCCGCTCCTTGGCCATGCGCTTCGCGATGCCGGCGAGCACCGGCATTTCGCGGCCGGCCCATTCGACCCGCCGCGAGCCGACCTCAGCGAGCGCGAGATCGACGACGTCGTGACGCGGTGTGGTGACGCTGGTCATCTCATCCTCCCCAGGATCCGATCCCAGGCCGAGCGCCGCACCGCCGGGCCTTCGATGAACGGTCCATGAACGTGGTAACCAAGACGGTCGTACACAGCGATCGCCGGCGCGTTGTCCTGACGAACGTTGAGCACGACGTCGCGGTGCTGCTCGAGGGCGGCCTCGGTCACGGCGGACGTCACCGACGTGGCGATGCCGCGGTCGCGGTACGCGAGGCGCGTGAGCACGTTGCCGACGGCGGCGATGTTCGAGAGGCGCGAGCGCACGTGCGTCCCCGCAGCCGACACGAGCGTCTTCCCGATGTACACGCCGAAGTAGATCTCGCGCTCCATGCGGGCTTCAGTGAAGTACGTACGCGAAGCGTGCCCGTACAGGTCGATGACGTCGTCGAGCTGCTCTGGCCCTAGACGCGTGACCCCATGAGTGACGCGCGGACGGAACGTCGAGACGGAGACCGCCATCCGGTGCATCTTCTCCACGCGCTCGAAGCGATAGACGCTTTCGACCGCGAGACGGCCCGGCGGCGGCGTCGCGACGACGATGCGCGGCTCGCGGATGCCGTCGCGGAAGATCGACACGAGCGCCTCGGTCTCGCCGCTCGCGAAGCACGGTCGAAAGGGCAGCGCCTCGACCACCAGCGCGCAGGCGACGATCTCATTGCCTCGCGTCGCCGTCCACCAGCGGGCCTTCTCGATCTCCGCCGAATCGATGTCCGCGAGCGCGTAGGCCGCCATGAGGCGATCGCGCTGAAAGAATGCGCGCGCGCTCTTGGCCGATGGGTGTTCTTCGAGGCGGATCTCTGGCAGTAGCGGGGCCGCGGTCATCGGTCCTCCTTCTCAGTGAAAGGACCAAGCGGGGCTCCGCCGGTCGCTGGATCGCTAGGCCTGTATGAGTGTAACGATGTCGTACCCCGCGAGCTTGTCGCGTCCCTTGAGAGCAGTGAGCTCGATGAGGAACGCTAGAGCGACGATCTCTCCTTTGAGCTGTTTCACGAGCTCGATCGTCCCGGCGACGGTCCCGCCGGTCGCAAGGAGATCGTCGACGACGAGGACTTTCGCGCCGGGGCTGATGGCGTCGCGGTGCATCTCGAGCGTGGCCGAGCCGTACTCAAGGTCGTATTCGACACTGACCACGTCCGCCGGTAGCTTGCCGAGCTTCCGCACCGGCACGAAGCCCACGCCGAGCCTGTACGCGATCGGTGCGCCGAAGATGAAGCCGCGCGACTCCATGCCGACGACGACGTCGACGTCGCGCTTTCCCACCCGCTCCATCAGGCCATCGACGGCTGCCTTGAACGACTCACCGTCCTTGAGGAGCGTCGTGATGTCCTTGAAGAGGATGCCCGGCTTGGGGAAGTCGGGGATGTCACGGATGCGCGCCGCGAGGTCCTTGGTGGTCACCGGCACGCGCGAAGACTAAACGACGCTCGCATCGGTGAACAATCGCTCCACCCGATGCGTCAGACCGTCACTCACGACGACGCTCATGTTCGTGTTCGTGGCGGGACTGCGATCGAGCCGCGGCAGCAGGCCGAGGAAGTCGCTCATAAGGATCCGCGTCACGCCGCCGTGCCCGATCACGAGAACGCGCTGCCCAGCGTTCTCGGTGGCGATGCGGGTGACCACGCGGTGCGCACGAGACAGGACCTGGTCCAGCGTCTCACCGCCGGGCCAGGCCATGAAGCCGTCGTCGCTCCACTCCGGGAGGCCCCGGACCTCGTCGAAAGGCGTTCCCGTTCTCTCCCCGACATCGATCTCCACCAGGTCGGGCTCGAGATCGACCGGCAGCTGATGCCGGCGCGCGATGACGAGCGCGGTGTCGCGGCACCGCGACAGGGGGCTCGAGACGATCCTCTCGAACGGGACCTTCGCCAGCGCCTCGGCGACGGCCCTCGCCTGCTCCCGGCCTCGCTCGGTCAGCGGGCTATCGGTCCGTCCCGCGAAGCGTCGCGCGGCATTGGCCTCGCTCTCTCCGTGGCGCACGAAATAGAAGGTGACGGGCTCCGTCACGGGACGGCGAGCAGATCGGCGACGTCGGACCAGCCGGTGACGCGGGTGACGAGAACATGCTCGACCTCGCGGTTCCACGGATGATCGAACAGGAAGACGCGGATCCCAGCCTCGGCAAGGGTGCGGGAGATCACCTCGTCGTCCTCGCAAAACGCGTCGAGGCGCAGCTCCTGTGCCAGCCGCGTCTTGTACTGAGCCGAGCCGGTGGGGTCGTACCGACCGCGTGGAACATCGGGCCGGAACTCCCCCATGGGCTTGAGGTGGACGGCCTTCGCGTAGTCGAAAAGGCCCTTCTCGCGTAGCCACGTCTCGGTCACCATCCGGCGACGCTCGGCGCGCGCGGTGATGAAGTACAGCTCGTGACCGACGGCGACGAGCTGCTCCAGCACCGCGGGGCAGTCCTCGTAGACATCGAGCTCGCTGAAGAACTTGCCGTCGTAGAGCTTCATGCGGAACCGATCGCGCTGCTCAGGCGTGACGCTCCCGATACCCGGGACGAGCTTGTCCCACGGCGCGCCCTTCTCCATCCGCGACAACAGATGCCAGCCGATCTCCTGCTCGTCGGGCAGCTCGACGCCGAACTCCTCCGCGAACTTACGCAGGTACGGCACCGCGCAGATCGCCATCACGTCGTCGAGATCGATGCCGATCCTCATGCCGCCACCAGGTCGAGCAATCTGGTGAGCGCGTCGCGCCAGTCGCCGCGCGTGTCGAGGACCGAAAGGCGGATCTGGCGCTGCCCGGTCTGCGCTTTCGGGAATACGCGCGCGACCGCGCCGCGCTGCTCGGGCGTGATGTCGCGTGAGAACACCAGACGCAGCTCCGGACCGCGCGCGCGCACCTCCGTCGCGCCAGCGCTCACAGCGCGTAGCTTGACCTCGACGCCGTAGAGGAGGTTGCGCACCGGGTCGGGCGGCGGGCCGTAGCGATCGCGCAGCTCGTCGCGGAGTCCGCCAAGGTCGTCGAGCGAGCGCATCTCGGCGATCCGTCGGTAGAGCTCGAGCTTGCGCTGGCGGCTGGGAACGTACTCGTCCGGGATCGCGGTCGAGAGCGCGAGGTCCACTGTGATCTCCGGAAGGGCCTCAGCCTTCGGCGCGCCACGTTGCTCGTTGACGGCCTCCTCGAGCATCTGCGTGTAGAACTCGAAGCCGACCGCCGCGACATGACCGTGCTGCTCGGCGCCGAGGATGTTGCCGGCGCCGCGGATCTCAAGGTCGTGCATCGCGATCTTGAAGCCCGCGCCGAGCTCGCTCGCCTCGAACACGGCCTGAAGACGTTTGCGCGCGTCGTCCGAGAGACGTTCCTGCTTCTCGTGCAGCAAGTAGGCGTACGCCTTGGCGGCGCTGCGTCCGACGCGTCCCCGCAGCTGATAGAGCTGAGCGAGACCGAGCTGCCCGGCCCGGTCGATGACGATCGTGTTCACGTTCGGGATGTCGAGGCCCGACTCGATGATCGTGGTGCAAACGAGGACGTCATGCTCCGCGTCGGCGAACTCGACCATCACGCGTTCAAGCCTTCGTTCGTCCATCTGACCATGACCGACGATGAAGCGCGCCTTCGGAACGAGCGCGCGGAGGCGCTGCGTCTCGTGCTCGATGCCTTGCACTCGGTTGTGGACGTAGTAGACCTGCCCGCCGCGGTCCAGCTCGCGAAGGATCGCGTCACGCAGGACGTCGTCCGTGCGCTCGACAACATGCGTCTCGATCGGCTGACGGTCTTCGGGTGGCGTCTCGATGACGCTGATGTCGCGCACCCCCGACATCGCCATGTGGAGCGTGCGCGGGATCGGTGTGGCCGTCATCGACAGCACGTGCACTTCGGTCCGCATCTGCTTCATGCGTTCCTTGTGCTTCACGCCGAAGCGGTGCTCCTCGTCGATGACGAGTAGACCGAGATCCCGGAAACGCACGTCCTTCTGCAGCAGGCGATGCGTCCCGATGACGACGTCGACCTCACCCGTCTCGATCTGCGCGACGACCTCCCGCTGCTCGGGCGGCGTCCGGAAGCGCGAGAGCATCGCGACCCGCACCGGGAAGGTGGCGAGTCGTTCCGAGAACGTCTCGAAGTGCTGCTGCGCGAGAACAGTGGTCGGAACGAGCACCGCGACCTGCTTGCCGTCCTGCACCGCTTTGAACGCCGCGCGCAACGCGACCTCGGTCTTGCCGTAGCCGACGTCGCCAACAACGAGACGGTCCATCGGGCGCGCGCGCTCGAGATCGCGCTTGGTGTCCTCGATCGCCGCGAGCTGGTCCGGAGTCTCGGTGAACGGGAACGCGTTCTCCATCTCGATCTGCCACGGCGTGTCCTTGCCGAACGCGTAGGCGTTGATCGTCTCGCGCGCGGCGTACAAGCGGAGCAGCTCGCGCGCGATCTCCTCCACCGCCTTCTTCGCCTTGCGCTTCGTCGCGGCCCAGTCCCGGCCGCCGAGCGCGGACAGCGCCGGGGGCGTGCCCCCGACGTAGCGCGTCACGCGGTCCACGCGCTCGGTCGGCAGCGCGACGACATCGGTGCCGGCGAAACGGAGCTCGAGGTACTCGCGCACGACGCCGGCGATCTCGCGCGTGATGAACCGCTCGAACCGCGCGATGCCGTGGTCCTCGTGCACGACGTGATCTCCCGGCTTCAGGTCGGAAAGGAACGAGCCGACCGCGACACGGCGGCGGCGCCGCTCCGGATGCCGCGGCTTGCGGAATCCGAAGACCTCGGCGTCGGTGAACACGCGCAGCGCCAGCTCCGGCACGGCGAAGCCCTCGGCGAGACCGACGTGCGCGAGAACGAGCGCGCCGTCCGCGGGCAGCTCGGACACCGCGTCGCGCGGCGCGGCGGTCACGTCGCGATCGGCGAGCAGCTCCGCTAGCCGGGCGGCCTGAGGCGAAGCGACGACCCGCAGGTCGCGACCCGTGGCGGCGACTTCTCGCAGGAACGCGTCGAGCCGGCCGGCGTACGACGTGATGCCGCCCCAACCCAGACGGAGCGCGTCGGCATCGGGTCTTACGCGCACCGCGCCGTGCTCATCGGCCGCGGCGTCGATGCGGCCGCGCGGCACGTACGGCGGTGGGAATGCCGTGACTGCGAGTCCCTGCTCGCGAAGCTCGTCCCGCCGCTCCTCGGCCTGCGCCTCGTGCGCGTCCTGGGTGAGGCCGAGCTCGACAGAGTCCTCGAACACGACGGTGGCGCGATCGCCGAGATGATCGAACAGCGATGCGGTCGCACCGAGCGCGGCCGCGAAGGCGTCGGTGCCCGGCGCCGCGCGCCCCTCGCGGAGCGCCTCGACGAGCTCCGAATACGACGCGAGCTCGTCTCCCTCACCGCGCGGGTGGTCCCACTTCGCGGTGGCGAGACGCTCCGCGAGCGCGGCAGCGCCCTCCAGCGAGTACTCGCGAGCGGGGAGGACGTCGACGGTATCGACCGCGTCCTGCGAGCGCTGCGTGACAGGATCGAATCTGCGAAGCGTCTCGATGTCGTCACCGAAGAGCTCGACGCGAATGGGCATCTCGGCGGACGCCGGATACACGTCGAGGATGCCGCCACGACGCGAGAAGCTGCCGGGCTCGGCGACTTCGGCGACCGGTTCGTATCCAAGCTCGAAGAGCCAGGCCGCGGTCTCGTTCCACGACACGCGATCGCCGGCGCGCAGGGTCCGTCCGCGCTCGCGTAGGTCTGCGGGCGCGATCGTGTGCTGCATCAGCGCGCGCAGCGACGCCACGACGGCGACGGGCTCGGCGGAAGTGTGCGCGCGCCAGAGCGTGAGTAGACGTTGATGCACGGCTCCAGCAGACGCGGTCCCGATCTCGTAGGGCATCGTCTCGCGCTCGGGGAACGCGAGCACCCGCTCCTCCCCGAGCCATGCGGCGAGCTCCGCGCGCCATCGCCGCGCGCGGTCCTCGCTCGGCGCGATCACGACCACGGTCCGTCGCGCGACTTCGACGAGAGCAGCCCACGCGAACGCGCGTGCGCCCGCGCTGGCATCGGTGATCTTCGTCGGGCGCCGGTCTTCGAGGCGCTCGGCGAGCTCGCGGAAGCGCTCGCTCCGCTCGGCAAGCGCGAGGATGCCGCCAAGGCGCGCCGTGGATCCGAGCGCAGTCGTGCTAGCCATTGAAGGTATCCATCGCGCGCTTGATCCCATCGCGGACCGCGACCTCCGCCGCCTCCGCCCCGCGCACGATCATCTGGTCCGCGACGGCGCGCTCATCGGGCGAGAACGGCGAGAGCACGTACTGCGCGAGGTCATCGATCTCGACGCTCGGATCCGTTGGCGCGACCCCGATGCGCAGACGCGGGAAGCCCTCGCCGATCTCGCTCGTGATCGAACGCATTCCGTTGTGCGTGCCCGGGCCGCCGCGCTCGCGCAGCCGGACCTTGCCGAGCGGCAGGTCGACCTCATCGAAGATGACGAGGAGCGCGTCCGGCGTGAGCCGGTAGCGATCGAGCAGCTTCCCGACCGCTCGCCCGCTGTCGTTCATGAACGTCTGTGGCCGTGCGATCGCGATACGTATGTCGCCGAGCGAGCCTTCCGCAATGCGCGACTCGGCAGCTTTCGTGTCGAACTCGAGGCGCGCTCGCTTCGCCAGCTTGTTCGCAACTTGGAACCCCACGTTATGCCGCGTGTTCGCATAGCCGTCACCCGGGTTGCCCAGGCCGACGACGAGCCGATCGACGCGCGGTGGTGCAGAACGCTTGAAGAGGTTCGGCAGGCGGACCAGTGCCATCTCCTTCCAGGTAGACGCCGAAAAGGGGCTCCACCAATCACGCCGGTGGGGCCCCGCGGACGCGTATCAAGGGGAAGTTTAACGTGCCCACCGTGCGTCTTGCTCTGTACGGGTTCGGCAACGTGGGACGTGCTCTCGTAGGGATGCTCGTGGCGACGGGCGCACCGTTCACGGTCACGGTGCTCGCAACCAAGCGACACGGCGCTGCCGTGGACGGGAACGGCATAGATCTGCGGACGATCCTCGCGGGCACGGATCTTCCGCTTCGGCAAGCGCCGGTGATCGCAACTCTGCCTGCCGATGTCCTGGTGGAGATGACCCCACTCGATCCGGTCGCGGCTGAGCCGGCGCGCACGTACATCCGAGAGGCGCTCACCGCTGGCATGCACGTTGTCACCGCGAACAAAGGTCCGATCGCGAGGGCGTATCGCGAGCTCGACGCGCTCGCGAAGAAGAACGGCCGCATGCTGCGTTTCGAGGCGACGCTCGCCGACTGCCTTCCGGTGTTCACGCTGCGGCGCGCGGCGCTCCCGCTTGCGAAGATCACGGCGATCCGCGGGATCGTGTCGAGCACGAACAACCACATTCTCACCGCAGCGGCCGCTGGTGTCGCTTTCGCCGATGCTCTCGCGGAGGCTCAGCGGCTCGGCATCGCCGAGGCCGACCCGCGCAACGACCTCGAGGGTCACGACGCGGCGGCCAAGGCCACGATCCTGGCGAACGTGCTCATGGATGCCGACCTCGTGCCCGAGGACGTCACGCGTGAACCCATCGACGAACGCTCGGCGGACGCCGCCCGCATCGCAGCCAACAGCGGCGACCGCGTCCGCCCGGTCATCGAGATCGCGCGTCGAGGTGGACGGGTCGCCGCATCGTTCGGGCCACGCCGCCTCGCTCCGCTCGATCCGCTCTATGCGGTGGACGACTTCTCGATGGGCCTCAGCTTCGAAACGGACCTGGCCGGGCGCGTCGTCGTGCAGCTCCACGACCCGCACGTGGACCAGGTCGCGTACGCGATCCTCACCGACCTGCTCGAGATCAGCGCAGCGGGTACGATGCCGCGACGGTGAGGGGCTGGAACAAGCGCGAGACCAGATCGCTCTTGACGGGCCTTGCGTACCTCGCGCCGTCGCTCATCCTCTTTGCCGCATTCGTGTTCATCCCGCTCGCGCAGTCCATTTATCTGAGCTTCTTCAACACGCGAGCGACGGGCGCCATCACCACGTTCGCGGGGCTGGATCACTACCTGGAGCTGCTCACGTCCCCCGCGTTCCGGACCGGTCTCCTCGCGACGACATTGTTCGCCGCGTACACGGTGCCCATCGGGATCGCCCTCGGCCTGGTCCTCGCTGTGCTGCTCAACCAACGCCTTCGCGGGATCAACGTGTTCCGCACGATGATGTCGAGCACGATCGCGATCTCCGCGGCGGTCGGCGCGCTCATCTGGCTCCTCCTTCTAAATCCCAGCCTTGGCCTGCTCAACTACATCCTGTCGCTGGTGGGCGTGCGTGGCCCGGAGTGGCTCATCCAACCGACATTCGCGATCATCGCCGTCTCGATCACGACGATCTGGCTCACTCTCGGCACGAACATCATCGTGCTGCTCGCGGGCCTTCAGGGCGTCCCTGAGGAGATCTACGAGGCGGCTCGCCTCGACGGCGCACGCGGTCTGCGGATGTTCACTCGCATCACGATGCCGATGGTGTCTCCTTCGCTGTTCTTCCTGCTGGTCGTCGACACCATCGCGGTGCTACAGGCCTTCACGCAGATCCATCTGCTGACGCGCGGTGGTCCGGTGGATGCCACGCGAGTGCTGGTCTACAGCATTTATCAAGATGCGTTCCAGAACTTCCAGTTCGGGTACGCCAGCGCCCAGGCGGTGATCCTCTTTCTCCTGGTCATGGCGCTGACGCTGGTCCAGTTCCGCTTCGTAGAGCGGCGGGTGCACTACCAGTGAGCGAATGCCAGTGATCCGCACCTTTCTGACGTACGCGCTTCTCGCGGTCGGGTCGATCATCGTCGCCTTCCCGCTGCTGATGGCGCTCTCCTACTCCCTGATGAGCGAGTCGCAGATCGCGACTTTCCCGCCGCCGATCGTGCCGGTACGGCCCACGCTCGACAACTACGCAGATGTCCTCGCGACGATCCCGATCGGGCGCTACCTGCTCAACAGCTTCATCGTCTCCACGGCGGTCGTCATCGGTCAGCTGATCACCGCGAGCCTCGCGGCGTACGCGTTCTCGTTCCTGGTGTTCCGCGGACGCCAGGTGCTCTTCTTCCTGTTCCTCAGCACGCTGATGATCCCGTGGGAGGCCACGATCATCCCGAACTACATGACCATCAGGACGATCGGCTGGCTCGACACGTACCAGGGTCTCGCGGTGCCGTTCATGGCGACAGCCTTCGGCACCTTCCTCTTGCGCCAGGCCTTCCTGCAGATCCCGCGCGAGCTGTGGGACGCGGCGAGGATCGACGGGGCCTCTTCGCTCCGCTTCTTCATCTCGACGGTGATCCCGCTATCTCGACCGATCCTCGGGACCGTCGCGATCTACGGCTTCCTGTCGACGTACAACCAATACTTCTGGCCGCTCCTCGTAACGAACCAAACTTTCATGCGCACGACGCAAGTGGGCATCGCCCAGCTCCGTTTCGAGGAAACGCTCCGTTTCGGACTGGTCATGGCCGGCGTCGTCATGGTCGCGGTGCCAACGCTTGCGTTACTTGTGCTGGGACAGCGTCAGTTGGTCCGCGGACTCACTGCCGGCGCGGTCAAAGGATGACCGCGAGTGCCCGGCCGGTGAACGGTGGGTGGCGCGCGAGGCGGACTAGGATGGGAGGACTGGAACTACACGGTGACAAGGTGACAAGCAGGGAGGAAAAGATGCGCAGACTCGCAACACTCGCTCTCGCAATCACGATGGTGGCCGCGGCCTGCGGCGGCACGACCCCGGGTGGGACCACAACGCCGACCGGCGCGGCCGACATGAGCGCGCTCGCGCCGGCCAAGGACGTAGCGCCAGCCGCAACGATGACGTGGTGGCACGCGATGTCCGGCGTCAACGGCGAGGCGATCAACAAGATCGTCGCCGGATTCAACACCAGCCAGAGCAAGATCAAGGTCGAGACGGTGTTCCAGGGCAACTACGATGACCTGCTCACGAAACTCAACACCGCCATCGCCTCGAACGCGGCGCCGGCGCTCGTGCAGGTCTACGACATTGGCCAGGCCTACATGCGCGATAGCGGCCAGGTCGTGCCGATGCAGGCGTTCATCGACCGCGACAAGTTCGCGACGACGGACTTCGAACCAGCGGTCATCAACTACTACAAGTACCAGGACAAGCTGCAGAGCATGCCCTTCAACTCGTCGTCGTCCATGCTCTACTACAACAAGGACGCCTTCAAAGAGGTCGGGCTTGACCCGAACAAGCCACCGGTGACCTTCACCGAGGTCGCCGATGCGGCCAAGAAGCTCACCAAGAAGGACGCGGGCGGCCAAACCACTCGCTACGGCTTCGGCCCGTCGGTCTATGGTTGGCTCTTCGAGCAACTGATGGCCACATCGGGCGCGCTTTACGCAGACAACGGCAACGGGCGCGACAATCGCGCCACCAAGGTCGTCTGGAACAGCGCCGCCGGCAAGGCGATCCTCGACTGGTGGAAGGCCGGCGTCGACGGCGGCTACTTCTTCAACCCCGGCATCGACAACGACGGCGCGGCCAACGCCTTCAACGCACAGAAGACCGCGATGTACATCGAGAGCACCGCGCGCCTCCGCGGGCACATCAACACGGTCGCCGGCAAGTTCGAGATCGGCACGGGCCTATACCCGCGGCCCGACAGCAAGCCGAAAGAGGGCGGCAACATCATTGGCGGCGCGTCGCTCTACATCATGAAGAGCCGTCCGCCGGCTGAGCAGCAGGCCGCGTGGGAGTTCGTCAAGTACGCGATGACCCCGGCCGTGCAAGGGCAATGGCAAGCGGACACCGGCTACTACCCGATCGTGAAGGCCGCGTACGACACGGGTCCCAGCAAGGAATGGGCGACCAAGTATCCGCAGTTCCTGACCGCGGTCACTCAGATCCGTGAATCGGCGCAGAACCGCATGACCCACGGCGCGGTCCTCGGCGTCATGCCGCAGGCGCGTCAGCGCACGCAGAAGATGATCGAGTCGGTCCTGCTCGGGCAGGCGACATCGCAGGCAGCGCTCGACGCCGCCGTCACCGAGATGAACACGGCGATCGACAAGTACAACAAGGCGAATCCATAGTCGGGCAGCCTTGCTGCCCTCGTCTCCAGGCGTGTCGCTTCGCCACGCCGTAGTAACCACAAGAGAAGAGACGGTGCGGTCGCTCAGCGGCCGCACCGTCGATCTCCTCGTCATCGGCGGCGGCATCATCGGAGCGGGCATCGCGCGTGACGCGGCCCTACGCGGACTCTCGGTCGCTCTCGTCGAGCAGGATGACTTCGCCTCGGGAACGACATCGCGGCCGACAAGACTCATCCATGGCGGCCTCCGCTATCTCGAGCTGTTCGACTTCGCGCTCGTGCGCAGCGACATGCGCGAGCGCGAGATCCTTCTTCGCATCGCGCCGCACCTCGTCTTTCCCCTCCCGTTCCTGCTTCCCCTCTATCGCCCAAGCCTCTGGTACCGATTCAAACTGCGGATCGGCATGCAGCTCTACGACGCGCTGTCGCTCGACAAGAGCCTGCCGAAGCGGAAGTGGCTCGACCGCGACGAGACGCTCGCGGCGGAGCCCACGCTCGACCCGGATGGGCTCCACGGCGCATGGCGCTTCTACGACGCGCAGGTCCCCCTGGTGGAGCGCCTCGTCATCGAGAACGTTGTGGACGCAACCGAGCACGGCGCGCTCGTGCTCAACCACGCGAGAGCGCTCGGCTATCTGCGCGACGGCGCACGCGTGACGGGTGCCGTCGTGCACGACATGATCGCCGCCGCGGATCTCGAGGTGCGCGCGCGGTTCACAGTGAATGCGACCGGTCCGTGGCTCGACCGCACCATCGCGTCCGTTCGACCTCAGTCAAAGCCGCTGCTGCGCCTCACCAAGGGCATCCACCTCGTGACGCCACGCGTGACCGAGAAGGCGCACGTGCTCTTCGCGAAGAGCGACGGCAGGCTCTTCTTCGTGCTCCCCTGGCTCGACGCAACGCTGGTGGGTACGACCGACACCGACTACACCGGCGACCCGGCGGACGCGGCCGCGACCGAAGAGGACGTGCGCTATCTCCAGAACGAAGCACGGCACGCGTTCCCTAAGGCGCCGTTCGACAAGATCTACTACACCTACGCCGGTGTGCGCGCGCTCGTCCGCGAAGAAGGCGTGAGCGAGGGTGAGGTCTCCCGCAAGCACGCGCTCGTCGACCACGATTTACGCGACGGCACCGCCGGTCTGCTTTCAGTGGTCGGTGGAAAGATCACGGCCTACCGCGACATCGCCGAGGAGGCGACCGACGCGGTCGCCCGCAAGCTTGGGCTTAAGGTCGGCGGGTCCACTGCAGACGCGCCACTACCAGGTGCGCGGTCCGAGCCACTTCCGGCAGGACCTCGTCTCGGTGTCGACGGCGAGACGGTTCGGCACCTCGAACGTATCTACGGCACGCGCTCACGCGAGCTGTTGTCCCTCGCGAGCGCGCATCCGGAGCTGGGCGGTCCGCTGTGCACGCATCATCGCGGCATCGCGGCCGAGGTTGTCTATGCGGTCCTGAAGGAATGGGCGAACACTTTGGGCGACGTACTCCTCCGGCGCACGGCGCTGGGCCTGATGGCGTGTCAGGGTCTCGACTGCATCGAGGCCGTCGCCGATCACGTCGGCACGGCCCTTGGGTGGGATGACGTCCGGCGGGCGCGCGAGATTGCGGCGTATCGAGCCGAGATCGCGCCGATGCGCCGCTTCAGCATGGCGTGAAGTCCGTTCTAGCGCTCGATCAGGGCACGACCGGCTCAGCCGCGCTCGTCTTCGACGCGGCCGGCGCCGTCCGCGGCGTCGCGGACCGCGAGATCGCCCAGAGCTATCCGGCGTCGGGTCACGTCGAGCACGATCCGGACGAGATCTTCGCGACGACCATCGCGGTGGGGCGCCAGGCGATCGCCGCCGCGGGGATCGGCGCGAGCGACGTCGCGGCGATCGGGATCACGAACCAGCGCGAGACGACCGTCGTGTGGGAGCGCGCGACCGGCAAGCCGATCCATCCCGCGGTCGTCTGGCAGAGCCGC
>CAJDUG010000018.1_pt1 | contig 42941 bp, 43 predicted proteins | sample 7390021 | NCBI WGS metagenome assembly CAJDUG01 (sample SAMEA7055676, study PRJEB34461) | soil metagenome | biome: terrestrial ecosystem; feature: Peninsula; material: soil | place: Antarctica | collected 2016
CGCGCGGTGAGCCGCGCGCCCGGAACGCGCAGTCGCGCCGCGGCTCGCGCGGTCGCCCGTGCATCGCCGTCGCGCACTGACGCGTGCAGCGCCGCGCGACGAGCCGCGAGACGCAGCGCGTCGCGATCATTGATCAAGGTAGATCTCCAGCGCGAGCGTCGTTCCCGGATCGCCGGGCACGAGCTCGTGGTACGCCTTCGTCACGGTCCCCGTGAACTGACCGTCCTTCAATAGCTCGAGCGCCAGCGCCGCGATACGGTCGCCATCCGCAGCGCGCTCGTGCGCGCCGTACGCGAACACGATCGCGGCGTGGCGGCCGGGTGCCTGCGCCGCGAGCAGGTCGCGCACCTCGTCCGCGATGCGGCGCTGCTCCGTGCTGGAAAGTGCGGCGTCGGACGAGAGCAGCGCGAGTCCGCTCACTTCGATGCGCAGCACGATCGGCGTGGGATCGATGCCCGACGGACGTGCCGCCTGGATCGAGGGCGCGACCGCGTTCGCGGCCAGGAAGATCGCGAACATGCCGAGCAGCAGGTCGGCCCACAGCCAGCCCGCGAGATTGAACGAGACGCTGCGATTCGCCGAGCCTTGCATGGCTACCGCCGCGCGATCGAGTCGGCGGCGCGCTCGAGACGCATGGCCGCGTCGCGCAATTTGTCTACGACGCCTTCGAGATCGAAGAGCTGGCCCTCGCGCTCGACCGCGCGTTCGTAGATGCGGCGTTCCTCGGCGGCCATGTCGGCAAGGATCGACTCCGCGTCGCCGGTCCCGAAGTCAAGCGCGCCGAGCGATGACACGTTGCCGAGCAGCGCGCGGATCTCCGATTCTTTCAGCAGCGCCTTGGTGCGCACCTGCGCGTCGCGGATCTCGCTGCGGACGTGCAGCGCGAGCGAGAGCACGATGAGCACGCCGATGAGGCTCGCGTCGGTTATCGCGAGCGTGCTGAAGTTGAGCCCCAGCCGGCCGTCGAACCCTTCCTGCCACAGCAGCAGGAATGGACGTGAGACGAGATCGGGACGCGCAGTGAGCAGCTCGGCGTACGCGGTCGCGGCGATCGAGAGACCGAACCACGTGACGGCGATCGGCGCGAACACCAGCACGTTCCGGACGACCTCGAGGACGGCCCAGAGACGGGAGTGCTTGCTGACGAGCAGCTCGGCCAGGCCGCGCGGGTCGACCGCGCCGGTGTACGCCGCGGCCTCAGTCGTGCGCCCGTCGCGAACCGCGTCGGCCAGGCGCGCCAGGACCGTCCCGAGCGACGGCTCGCGCGCGGTCGCCTCGTCGGCGAGACGCTGTAGTGCCTCAGCGGTCCCCTGTCGATCCAACCCCGTTACTCCTCAGCCCGGGTCAAGAGTACGTCGCCCTGCCCCGCACAACGTGTCTTTTTGGGGGCCGGTGCGGAGGGTCAGTCGGGCTCGAGCACCGTCGTGGCCGCCCGGTAGGTGCCCAGGGGCTGGACCCACTCGCAGCAGGTCCGCATGAGCGCCAGCGCCTCCCGGGCGGGTGAGGTCTGCGGGTCCGCCTCGAAGTCGAGGTAGAAGACGTAGTCCCACGGTCCCGCGCGGCTCGGCCGAGACTCGATCTTCGTCAGCTGGACCCCCGCGGTCGCGAACGGCTGCAGCGTCCGCGTCAGCGCGCCCGGCACGTTCGCCGCGGCGTAGACCACGCTCGTTTTCCACGGGCCGGTCAGCAGCGCCGCGGGAACACGGCGCGCGACGCTGTCGTCGCCGTCGCGCGCGAGCGCGAAGAAGCGCGTGAAGTTGTCGGGACTCGTCTCGATCGACTCCGCGAGGACGGCGAGGCCGTAGCGTTCGGCCGCACGCTTGCTCGCGATGGCGGCGACGGTGCGGTCACCCGCCGCCGCGACGTCGGCCGCCGCACCGGCGGTGTCGTATGCGACCTCGGGCTGGATCTTCGAGCGCCGCAGGAACTCCTCGACCTGCGCGAGCGCCTGCGGATGTGACCGAGCGATCTTGATGTCGGCGAGCGACGCGCCGGCGACGGCGAGCAGGCAGTGACGCACGCGCACGACGGCTTCCGCCACGATGCGGATGCCCTGATGGTTGCGCAGCAGGTCGTAGACGTCGGCCACCGCGCCGGCGTGCGTGTTCTCCACCGGGACGACGGCGGCATCGACCTCGGCGTTCTCGAGCGCCGAGAAGACCTCCGAGAAAGTGCGCCGCGGCAGAAGCTTCTGATCGGGGAACAGCGCCGCCGCCGCGGCCTCCGAGTACGCCCCGGCCAGCCCCTGATACGAGACGCTCAGCGGTGGACCGCCGTCCGCCATTCCGCGTGACGTGGATCGTCGCCGCGCGCGATGGCGTAGTACGCGTCGCCGATGCGGCGCGCGATCGGACCGATCTTGCCGTCACCGACCGTACGGCCGTCCACGCTCACGCACGGCGCGACCTGCGCGCCGGTCCCGCAGAAGAAGACCTCGTCCGCGATGAACAGCTCGGTGCGGTCGATAGCGCGCTCCTGCACCGTGAGGCCGAGCTCCTCGCGGGCGATCGCCATGATTGTGTCGCGCGTAATTCCCTCGAGGATGTCGTCGGTGACCGAGGGCGTGATGAGCTGGCCGTCGCGCACCATGAACAGGTTCGCGCTGCCGCCCTCGGAGACGTGGCCGTCGCGCGTGAGGAAGATCGCTTCGTCGGCATCGGCGTCGTGCGCGTCGTCCACCGCGAGCGCCGTGTTGATGTACGCGCCGGTCAGCTTGCCGCGTGCCGGGATCGCGTCATCGGCGGTACGGCGCCACGTCGCCGTCCGCGCGGTGAGACCCGTGGTCGGCAGATACGCACCGATGGGGAACGCGAACATGCCGAAGCCGCTGCGAAGGTCGTGCAGCGCGACCTTGATCGAGCGCGCGGCCTTGTACGCAAGTGGACGGACGTACACGTCGGTGCGGAACTCGTTGCGGCGCAGCAGCTCGAGCGTGACGTCGGCGAGCGCGGCTGTGTCGCCCGGGAGCTCGATGCGCAGGAGACGGCAGTTGCCGCGCATCCGATCGAAGTGCTCCTGCAAGCGGAACACATAGAGCTGCTCCTGGCCCGCATTCCAGTACGCTCGGATGCCCTCGAAGACGCCGGTGCCGTAGTTGAGCGCGTGCGTCGCGATGCTGACGTGCGCGTCGGCGAGCTTCTTGAACACGCCGTCCTGGTAGGCCCACCCCGTCTCCGGGATCTCCGTCCCCAGGGCCGCTGTTTCCCTGAGCCTCTCGTGAACGCTGCTGGCCATCCGCTTCCTCCTCCTAGAAACAAGAAAGCCTCCCGATCTGGGAGGCTTCGTTCCGCTGGTCTGCTCTGCGCTAGCTGAGCGTGCCTCCTCCGCCGGCTCCCGTCGGGAGCTCGATAACGATGACAAAGGAGACGAATCGCGTCATGAGGACGCGAACGCTAAAGGTCGGCAGTGCCGCCGTCAATGTCAGATGCGTCCAATCACTTCGCCACGCTGCCACACCCTCCGCGCGATCTCGAGCGCGACGACGTCGGCGACGACGAAGAACACACCGAGACCCACCAGCGCCCAGCCGTCGGCGATGCGAGATGCCGCGATGCCGAGCACCGCGAAGATGGCGGCGGAGAGGCCGATCATCAGTCCCGAGATCTGCTGTCCGGCCCGGGTCGTGCGCACGATCGCCGCGACGATCAGTACCCAGCTCCCCGCGGTGATCAGATACAGGAACGCGAGCACGAGAAGAGCGAACAGGATCTCCGGCGGGAGGGCGCGCTGGATGCGCGCCGCACCGTGCACGATCGAACCGAGCACGTAATACACGCCGAGGCTTCCGGCGCAGATAACCATGACCGGACCGACCATCCCGAGCAGCTTGCCAACCACGATGTCGATGTCGCGCACCGGCGATGCGAGAAGCGGCACCAGCGTCCCGTTCTCCTTCTCCTGCGTGAACGTCGATGCGATGAGCGCGACGCCGGACAGCGCCGGGATGAGCGTGCTCTGCAGCGCCAGCACGAGGATCGCGAAGTCGTTCGGGCCGCCACCGCCGCGGCCACTCATCACGAAGAGGATCGGGAGCAGCGCGAAGAAGCCGGTGCGGAGGACCGCGCCGCGGTCGCCGAAGATCTCCCAGCGGATCTCGCGCCACGCGATGAGCGCCGCCTTACCCACTGTGCTCACCAGCCTCGGCGACGATCGAGAAGTAGGCGTCCTCGAGCGATCTCTCCTCGCGCACGAGCGTGATGACGTGAAGGCCGCCATCGAGCAGCGCGCGCAACACTGCGGGATTCGTCGTGCCCGGCTCGTCGGCGTCGAACCGGAGCGCCGCATAGCCGTTCTCCGAGTCGGCGGGCTCGGCGCTCACGCCGGCCCGCGCGAGCGCGGCGCGCGCGGTCGCGACGTCGCCGGTGAACGAGACGACGAACCGTGGGTGCACGTCGGCGCGAAGCGCACCGGTCAGGCCCTCGCGCGCGACGCGGCCGCGGACAAGGACGACGACCCGGTCCGCGATGCGCTGCGCCTCGTCGAGATCGTGCGTACAGAGGAGGATGGCCCGGTGTCGCGCGCGCAGCGACACGATGAACGACCGCAGCGAGCGCGCGGTCTCGGGGTCGAGCGCGGTCGCGGGCTCGTCGAGCAGCAGGACCGGGGGGTCGTGCACGAGGCCGCGCGCGATCGCCACCTTCTGCTTCATGCCGCGCGAGAACGCTCCGAGCCGGACGTCGAGGCGATCGGTGAGGCCGAGCAGCGCCGCGAGCTCCTCACTGCGGCGCGCGGCGGCCACGACGTCGTAGAGGCGGCAGAAGAATTCGAGATACGCGCGCAGCGTCATGCGCTCGTACAGCGACGGCTGGTCGGTGACCATGCCGCACCGAACGCGGATGCTGCCGGGGTCCGCGCGCACCGAGATGCCGTCGACGAGCACGTCACCCTCGCTCGGCGCGAGGATGCCGGCGATGATGCGGCTCGCCGTCGTTTTTCCCGCGCCGTTGGGACCGAGCAGCGCGACGATCTCGCCCGGCTCGACGCGAAACGACACACCCTCGAGCGCAACGGTGCGCCCGAAAGACCGCGACAGATCGCGCACGTCGATCATCGAACGAGCATATGCGGCGATGCCCTAGCCTTTGGGCGATGGACCTCGTGTTCTCGTTGCATGGACGTGTCGCTTACGCGCTCGTCCTCTACTACACGCTCGTGGGACTCTGGGCCATCCTCCAGGGCATACGCGATCGCGGCCCGGACCGGAGCCTCAGCGGAGCGATCGCGATCGCGACGATCGCCGCGGTCGCGCAGGGCGTGCTCGGCCTGCTGGTCCTGGTCTTCCGCGGCGCGCCCGCGGACACCGTGCACATGCTGTACGGCCTCGCGCTCGCGCTCGCGATGCCGCTGGCTGGGACGATGGTCCGCGACCGCACGCCGCGCGGTCAGTCCATCGCGCTCGGGATCGCAGCGCTGTTCACCGCCGGCCTTGCGATCCGCGGGATAACGACGGGATGAAGAACTCCGCGCGCTCAGCGGTATCGTCGCTCACGTGAGAGACGCTGCGCCAGAGATCGATCCCGCCCCAGACATCTCGCGCGAGGCGCTTCAGGCGCTGCGCGGCGACTTCCTCTACTTCAATGTCGCCGGGTCGGGCCCGACGTTCCCGGTCGCGCACCGCGCGGCCGACAGCTACCGCTCGTGGCTCTCGTCGGTCGGCATGTTCTCGCACGTGGGGTACGACTCGTACAACGCCGTCCTCGATCAAACGCGAGCCGACTTCGCCGCGGCGATCGGTGACGAGGGCGGCGCGACGCGCGTCGCGCTCGCGCAGTCCGCGACCGACGGGCTCAACACGCTCGTCGCCGGTATGCGCCTCGAGCCGAACGCACTCGTTGTCACGACCGCCGAGGAGCATGGCAGCGCGCTGCTCCCGGTGTTCGGGCGGCGCGCGCGTGGCGACAGGGTGCGCGTGATCCCGCATGCCGCCGACGACACCTTTCTCGATGACGTCCATCGCGCGTTCCAGGAAGGGGCCGAGGCACTCGTGATGTCGCTCGTCGGCTGCAAGAGCGGCAAGGTCCTGCCGGTCGCGGAGGCGGCGCGCATCGCCCACGACGCAGGCGCGACGGTCATCGTCGACTGCGCGCAGGCGCTGGGTCAGTACCCGGTCGACGTGGACGCGCTCGGCTCCGATGCGTACGCGTTCCTCGGTTACAAGTGGCTGCACGGCCCTCTCGGTGTCGGCGCGTTCTGGGTCCAGGATCCCGAGCGTTTCGAGAGCACGCGCTTCGGTTGGCGCTCGCAGAGCGCGATGGATCTCGAGGGCGGCGTAACGCTCAAGGCCGAGGCGTCGCGCTTCGAGACCGGGACCGTCGATGCGGGCGCGTTCGTCGGACTGCGGCAGACCTTAGCCGTGCACCGTCGATTGGGCGCGACGGTCGGCCAGCGCCTGCGCGCGCTGCGGGCGCGGCTGCTCGAGCGCCTCGCGGACCTGCCGTTCGACGTCCTCTCGCGGCCGAGCGACCCCACCGGCATCATCGTGGCCGCGCCACGGGGTGCGCCAGCGCTCGAAGTCGTGGAACGGATGTGGCGCGAGCAGCGCATCGTCGTGAAGCACCTGTCGGAGCCCGGGCTGGAGGCGATCCGCATCTCCTTCTGGGCGCTGCATCAGGAAGGCGACATCGACCGGCTCGCCGACGCGTTCGCCCGCACGCTTGCCAGCCCCGTTCCGTAAGCGCGCACACCCCTTCGTTATCGTTTCCGCCGTGCCCCTTCTGATCGGCCAGGTCGCGATCGTCACCGGCGCCGGCCGGGGGCTGGGCCGCGCCGTGGCAGAGACGCTCGCCGCGCTCGGAGCCTCGGTCGTGATGGCTTCGCGCAACGCGCCGGAGCTGGACGAGGTCGCGAAGGTCATCAAGCGCGCCGGCGGACACGCCCTCGCGCAGACCGCAGACATCGGCGACGAGCGCCAGGTCCGCGAGCTCGCGCTCGCGACCGCGCGCTGGGTCGGACCCGCGTCGATCCTCGTGAACTGTGCCGGCATGGTCGACCCCATGGCGCCACTGGCGCGATCGGATCCCGCGCTCTGGCTGCGCAACATCGCGATCAACGTCGGCGGCACCTATCTTCCGCTGCGTCACGTGCTCCCGGGGATGCTCGACCGTGGCTTCGGTCGCATCGTCAATATCTCGTCCGGATCCGCAATGCGACCGAGCGCGGGATGGACCGCGTACTCCGCGGCGAAGGCCGCAGTCGTGCAGATGACGCGCAGCCTCGCACTCGAGGTCGAGGGGACCGGCGTGACTGTGTGCACGTTCAACCCCGGCCATATGGATACCGAGATGCAGGAGCGGATCCGCCGCACTGCCGCCTCGGAATTCCCACGCGGCGACGAGTATCGCGAAGCCGCGCGCGAGGGGCGGCTCGTCGATCCCAAAGCGCCCGCACGCGTGATCGGCTACCTCGCGCTGCCGAGCACGCAGCGCAACGGCGAGGTACTTCAGTACGACGACGAGGAGCTGCGTCGCGCGGTGGACAGCGCCCTACCTGGGTAGGCAGCGGGTCAACGCTCCGCGGACTTCTCCCGGCCGGCGGGCCGATAGCTCTTGCGCTTCGCGATCGCGGCCGAAATGAGCTTGCTCACCCCGGCGGGGTCGGTCTGTGCCCGCCGCTCCAGCTCGGCCGGATTGCGTCCAATGAGACCGCAGGTCGGGCAGTCGCCCCGGCCGTCTAAACGGCCATGGCAGTTCGAGCAGTGCACCTCGAAGGCGGCCTGCGGCCGGAAGAGACCCAGCTCCTGAGCCTCGGTGATCAGCATCTGAGCATCTAGCGACATGTCGTCCTCCCTAACCGGAGCCGAGCACGACCGACTTCTTCTCGGTGTAGCTCTCGATGGCCTCCACACCGTGCTCCTTGCCGAAGCCCGATTGCTTCGCGCCCCCGAAAGGCAGCTGGTCGTACGCGATCTGGATGTCGTTGACCCAGGTGTACCCCGCGTCCAGCTGCTCGGCCGCCTTGCGTGCCTTGGCCATGTCTTTGGTGAAGATCGACGAGCCGAGGCCGTAGATCGACGAGTTCGCCTTCGTGATGGCCTCGTCGAGCTCCTTCACGATGAAGAGCGGTACCGCCGGTCCGAAGACCTCCTCGGTCGCCATGCGTGAGTCCTCGGGCACGTCGGTGAGGACCGTCGCCGGATAGAACCAGCCCTTGGAGTACTCGGCGCCCTCGGGCCGCTTGCCGCCGGCGAGCACCTTCGCGCCGCGCTTCACGGCGTCCGCGACCTGCGCTTCGACCTCGGCGCGCTGCTGCTCGGTGTGCAGCGGACCCATCTTCGTGTCGGCGGCGAACTGCTCACCGACCTTCCATTCCTTTTGCGCGCGCTCGGTGAACTTGGTCATGAACTCCTCGGCGATCTTCTCGAACAAGAAGATGCGCTTCACCGCGAGGCACGCTTGTCCCGCGTTGAAGAATCGTCCGATCGCGGCGGCCGCGGTGGCGCGCCGGATGTCGGCGTCGTCGGCGACGATCATCGCATCGCTCCCGCCGAGCTCCAGCGTCACGCGCGTCACGTTCTTCGCGGCGAGCTCCATGATCCGCTTGCCGGTGGCGGTCTGGCCCGTGAATGCGATCTTGTTGATCTTCGGGTGGCTGACCAGCGCGTCGCCGATCTCGCTGCCGGCGCCGTGAACGGTGTTGATGACGCCGGGCGGGAAGCCGGCGGAGTTGATCGCCTCGATCGCGCGCTGCGTCGCGAGCGGTGTCGTCGACGCGGGCTTAAGGACGATCGTGCACCCCGTCGCGAGCGCGGGGCACAGCTTGTTCGCGAAAAGGGTCAGCGGGAAGTTCCACGGCGTGATCGCCGCAACGACGCCCACCGGTCGGCGCATCGTGATGCCGAACTTGGACGGATCGTCGAGCGGGATGTAGTCGCCGCGGATCTTGTCGGCGAGACCGGCGAAGTACTCGAGGTTCTCAGCCACGCGCTGCGCCTCGATCTTGGCGTGCGCGAGCGGCTTTCCCTGCTCCATTGCGAGCAGCTTGGCCACCTCGTCGACGACCTCGTGCATCTTGAGCGCGGCCGCGTGCATCAGCTTCGCGCGCTTGCTGCCGGGCATCGCCGCCCACGCCGGGAACGCCTTGCGCGCCGCGTCGACGGCGGCGTCGACGTCCGCGGTCGTGCCGCGCGGGATCTGACCGACGACTTCGCCGTTGGCAGGGTTGCGGACCTCGATCGTCTTGCCACCCTGGGCATCGACGAGCTCTCCGCCGATGAGCATCTTGGCCATTCAGGACCTCCCCGTGGATCGAAGAGGAGTCTACTAAGGTATGCACTCACCATCAGCGGGGAGGACAAGAAGATGGCCGTGCGACTCGAAAAGCAGGATGCGATCGGACATATCGTCCTCGACCGGCCCCCGGCCAACTCCTATGACCGTGCGTTCATGGACGAGCTCGACGCGGCGATCGAGGACGCGCGGACGGACGACGGTGTCAAAGCGATCGTGGTGCGCAGCGCGTCCGAGAAGTTCTTCTCGGCCGGCGCGGACGTCTCGGTGTTCGCGAAGAGCAACTTCGACACGCAGAACGCGTTCGTCGCACGCGCGAACGAGGCGATGAGCAAGTTCGAGAGCACGCCCAAGGTCGTCATCGCAGCGATCAACGGGCACTGCCTCGGCGGCGGACTCGAGATCGCGCTGTGCTGCGACTTCCGCTTCGCCGCGGAGGGCGGCTACAAGATCGGACTGCCCGAGGTAACGCTCGGCCTGCTGCCGGGTACCGGCGGCACGCAGCGCCTGCCGCGGCTCATCGGCAGGCAGAAGGCGCTCGAGCTGATGCTGCGCGGCACGACGCTGTCACCCGAGGATGCGAAGGCCGCCGGCATCGTCGACGAGCTCGTGCCGGCGGCGGACCTTCAGGCGCACGCGGTCGAGCACGCGCGTTTGTACGCCGACGGCCCCAGCTACGCGCGCGGCCAGATCAAGCTCGCCGCAGTTCAGGGTTACGGGCGCCCGCTCGAAGAAGGACTGAAGATCGAGCGCGACGCGCTCATCCGACTATTCAAGAGCGAGGACGCGCGCGAAGGCGTGAAGGCCTTCGTCGAGAAGCGCAAGCCGGAATACAAAGGGAGATGAGCGACGACGGGCTTCGCCCGGAGGAGCGAATCCGAAGCCGCATTACGCGATGCGCTGCCCGAAGGGCGAGCAGCAGCGGAATGCTTGAGCAGGGCCGCTGATCACGGACAAGCGCGTCAGCATGGCGGACGCGGTCACGCGCTTCGTCCCCGACGGCGCGTCGATGGCACTGGGATGCGCGCTCGAGCCGGCCATCCCATTCGCGTTCACGCACGAGCTCATCCGCCAGCGAAGGCGCGAGCTCGAGCTCATCGGACCGATCTCCGACATCGCGTTCGATCAGCTGATCGGCGCCGGATGCGTGCGGCGGATAACGGCGGCGTGGGTCGGCAACGTCTCGGCGGGCCTCGCGCACGCCTACCGGCGCGCGATGGAGCAGGGGATACCCCATCGCATCGAAGTGCGGGACCACAGCAACTTCACACTCGCGCAGGCGCTGCTCGCCGGCGCGCTCGGCGCGCCATATCTGCCGACGCGCACGCTACTGGGGAGCGACATCCCGCGCGCGAACGGGACCTTCCTCGCATCGACGTCGCCGATCGACGGGTCGCCCCTCCTACTGATTCCGGCGATCACGCCGGACGTCACCGTGCTGGCGGTGCAGCGGGCGGATGCGGACGGGAACGCGCACCTCTGGGGCCCGTGGGGCGTGTCGCAGGAAGCGGCCCTGGCCTCGAAGGCGGTGATCGTTCTGGCGGACGAGGTCGTCGAACGCGAAGTCATCGCGAGCGATCCGAACCGCACAATCGTGCCCGCGCTGAAGGTGGTCGCCGTTGTCGAAGCGCCGGGCGCGTGTCACCCGTCCCCGCTCCAGGGCCGGTACGGCCGCGACCACGAGTTCTTCCACGACTACCATCGCGCCACCCGAACTGTCGAGGGATTCGAAGCGTGGATCGCGGAATGGGTGACGGGCGTGAAGGACCGCGCGGCCTACCTTCGTAAGCTGGGGGAGCGCTGGAGCGCACTCGCGGTCGCGGGCGTACCGGCCGTCGAGGCGCGGTTCTAGATGTCAATGCTCTCGCAAGCCGATCCGATGATCCAGCACATGATCGGCGCCGCGCGCCTCGAGCGGTCCGCTTACGAGGCGGTCGAGAAGGACAAGAGGGCCACGGGGCAGGCGGCCTACATCGTTGTCGCGACGAGTCTCGTCGCCGGCGGGGTCAGCTGGCTCACCACCGGGGCAGGGGGCGGCGGGATCATCGAATCGATCGCGGCGGTGATCGGCTGGGCGCTGTATGCACAGCTTGCATACGTGCTTGGGACCCAGGTCTTTCCAGGCAAGGAGACAAAGGCGGACTGGGGCGAGGTCGCGCGCACCCTCGGGTTCGCGAACACGCCGCGGTTCCTCATCCTGCTGGCGCTCATTCCCGGGATCGGCGGGCTCGTCCGCGCCACCGTCGAGTTCTGGGTGCTCATCGCCACGGTCACCGCGCTGCAGTCTGCGCTCGACTGCTCACCCGGCCGCGCGATCGGCATCGGCATCGCAGCCTGGCTCGCGCAGCTGCTCATCCTCGGCTTTGGCCTCCTGCTCATCCGTCTTCTCGTCCCAATGTGACCGAGCTATCGCCCGGCGAGCTCATGGTCGCGCAGGCGGCGCGCGAGATCCGCGATGGCGAGCGTGTCTTCGTCGGCATGCGCCTGCCGCTCATCGCCTTCGTGCTCGCGAAACGCACGCACGCGCCGAACGCCGTCGGGCTCTTCGAGCTCGGGATCGTCCGTGATCAACCGTCGCCCGAGCTGTTGTACACGATGGGCGATCCGCCGAACGTGACCGGAGCGGTGTGGTGCGCGCGGACCATCGACCTGATGGGACTGCTGCAGCGCGGCGAGGTCGAGGCAGGCTTCATCGGCGGCGCGGAGATCGATCGCCACGGCAACCTCAACACCACGGCGATCGGTGAGGACCGCGCGCGACCGACCGTGCAGCTGCCGGGCTCCGGCGGCGGCGCCGATATAGCGAGTCTCGCGCATCGGCTCATCGTGATCATGGCGCACGACAGGCGGCGCCTCCGGGAGCGCGTCGACTTCGTGACCTCGCCCGGCTACGGAGAGGGTGGCGGCTGGCGCATGCGCGTCGGACTGCCGCGCGGTGGCCCATCCGTCATCATCACCACCCTCGGCGTGTTCCGATTCGTGAACGGTGAGGCGGTGCTCGTGTCCTACCACCCCACGAGCTCGGTCGAGGAGATCGCGCAGAACACCGGCTGGACGCTGACCGTCGCCGACGACGTGCGCGAAACGCAGGTGCCCAGCGCCGAGGAGCTCAAGATCATCCGCGACTACGATCCGCAGGGATTCTGGACGCGACGAGGGGAGCAGGGATGAGCGAAGGCACGACGCGTGCGGTCTTCGCCGCGTTCATCGGCAACACGGCGATCGCGATCACGAAGGGCGTCGCCGCGAGCCAGACCGGATCCGGCGCGCTCCTGGCCGAGACCGCGCACTCCATCGCGGACGCGACGAACCAGATCCTGCTGTACGTGGGGATACGGCGGAGCGTCCGCCCGGCCAGCGAGCGGCATCCGCTCGGTTACGGCAAGGAGCGTTACTTCTGGGCGCTCGTGGTCGCGCTCTTCCTCTTCTTCGGCGGCGGCATCTTCTCGCTCTATGAGGCGTACAGCCGCTTCACCGATCCGCACGAGATCGGCGACGCGACGATCGGCTTCATCGTGCTCGGTCTGTCAGTGATCTTCGAGCTGTTCTCGCTCGGTGTCGCCGTGCGCGAGGTGAGGCACGCCGCACGCGAGGAAGGCGTCCCCGTCCGGAAGTTCCTCAGCCAGATGCGCGATCCCGCGCTGCGCACCGTGTTGTACGAGGACACCGCCGCCCTCGCCGGTCTCCTGGCGGCCCTGGCCGGCCTCGGGCTGACGGTGGTGACGCACGACAACCGCTTCGACGCCGCCGCGAGCGGCTTGATCGGCGTGATCCTCATCTACGTCGCCTATCAGCTGGCGACCAGCGCGCGTGGTCTGATCATCGGCGAGGCGGCGCCGGTGGAGATGGCCGATGCGATCCGCGCGAGCATCGCGGCCACGCCCGAAGTCGATCAGGTGCTCGAGCTGCGGGCGGTGCAGATGGGAACGAAGCAGCTCCTGGTCCTCGCACGCGTGTCGATGCGCGACGATGTTCCCGCCGGAGAGGTCGAGCGGCTGATGGTGAAAGTCCGCGAACAGCTGCGACGCGAGCATCCGGAGGTCATGGACTCGTACCTCGAGATCGTCCCCTGACGGGCGTCGTGCTCTATCACCGCATCGGCGATCCGGATAGCGCCGCGGCCCGTCTGCGCGTCGTCGAACTCGGGCTCAAACCACGCGTCGATTTCCAGAACGTGGACAACGAAGGCGCAGACGCGTTCGCGAAGCACGGCGGGCGGCGCGTCCCGGCCCTGTGGGACGGCGTCCGATTGCATGAGGGACGCGCCGCCGTGCTTACGCAGATCGTTCGCTTAGCAGATCGGCCTTAGTCGCCCGACCCGCTGCCGCTAGTGCTGCCGGCTTCCACCCGCTTCATCCGCGCTTCACGCACGAGGCGGTCGAAGAGCTCGCCGGCGTTCACGAGGATCGTCTGCAGATCGGTGACGGCGCGGTCGACGATGACGCGGTAGCGCTGCCGGAGATCGGCGAGGGCGGTGTCGCTGAGCACGATGCCCGTGTTCGGGTCCCCGTCGTCGCACGCAGAAAGGTTCGTGTCGAGCCGGATCTCTTCGCGAGCCCGACTGCGAACGGCGTCCATCTGCGCACGTACGTCCGCCTCCGCGGCGTCGAGCGTCTCATCGGACAGATCCTTATTGGTCCGCTCGGCCAGCGCCTCGGCCAGGTCGCGGATGACGCGAAGATCGGCGCGCGCCTTCGCGACCTCGTTGTCGAGTCGCCGCAGAGCCTCGCTCCGCGCCGCGAGCGCGGCCTCACAACCGGGTCCTTCGCTCGTCTGATGCGCGGCAGCGGGAGCGAATACCTGGATGCGGACCTCGTCGCCCACGACCGTGGCTGTGATGAGCACTCCGCTCAAGCCAACGATCAGCACCGCAGCCGCGGTGCCCATTTTCAGGTGCAGAACGATCTCGATCAGGCGGTCGAAAAGATGCGAAAACATGTTCACCTCTCCGCATATTCAAACGAACGCGAGAGCTTGGGGCATCGAGTACTCCCGTAGGGGTACGGCTTTCTCTTAGGATTTCGCGGGTTGGAAGACGGACTGCGGCCTGGCGCGGCGATCGATGACGACCTCGTGGTCGTCGAGCGGCTCGGCGGCGGACGCCGCTACGAGGTGTATCGCGCGACTGACCGACGGACCGGCACTGATGTCGCGGTCAAAGTTCTTCGGCCCGCGCTCGTCACCGATCAAAGCGCGCGCGATGCGTTCGCGCGAGAGGTGACGATCGCAACCGGCCTCGCGCATCCCGGTCTGGTCCGGTTGATACGTTGGAGCGAGGAAGCTCCACCGCGATCGATATGGGACTACGTAGGAGATCCCTCGCTCGACGTGCTTCTCGATGTCGTCGGTCCTCTACCCACCCTCGACGTCTGTCGCATCGGTGTCCACGTTTCGGCCGCTCTCGCGTTCCTGCACGATCACGACATCCTTCATCTTGATATCACGCCGGCGAACGTCGCAACGGCCGCGACCACGCGTCTGCTCGATCTAAGTCTCGCGAGGCGAGGTGCTCGTGGTCTCGCGCTCGCGCATCCGGTGGGCACCGCGCCTTACATGTCACCCGAGCAGTGCACCGCGGGAACTGTCGATGATCGTACCGATCTCTTCGGCCTCGGGGCGACGCTCTATGAAGCGCTCAGCGCGATCGCTCCCTTCGGCGAAGGAGACATGGACGGCGCCGACGTCATGGCACGCTACCCGCAGCTGTCGATCCCTCCGCAGCCACTGGGTGAACTCGTGCCGACGGTTCCACGCGTCCTCGTTGATCTACTGGAGTCATGTCTGTCGACGGATCCGAATCAGCGACCGTCGTCGGCGCGGGAGCTCGAGGCAGGGCTGAGGCGCGTCAGCTCGAGGCTGGGACGCGAGATACCGCCGTCATAATCCCTGGCGTGGGGGAGCTGCGACTACCGGACCTCGGCGACCGGTACAACGCGACCCAAACGTACGTCGACGCGCACCGCGTGGCGCGGCCGGACAAGGTCGCGATCCGCTGTCAGGGCACCTCTGTCACGTACGGCGAGATGGCGGCGAGCGTCGATCGCTGCGGCAACGCCCTGCGCGAGCTCGGCGTCGACATCGAGGACCGCGTCGTCATTCTCTGCCTCGACTCGCCAGCGTTCGTCTACACGTTCTTCGGAGCGATCAAGCTGGGCGCGATCCCCGTGCCGGCGAACACGCTGCTCATCGCGCGCGACCTCGCGTACATCCTGCGTGACAGCCGCGCAGTCGCGATCGTGGTGAGCGCGCCGCTGCTGCCAAAGGTGCTCGAGGTCCGACAGCAGTGCCCGCGGCTCCGGCACATCCTCGTGACCACCTCAGGCACCGCGCCGCAGGACGGCGCGCTCCCGGAGGGCGTTGAGTCGTTCGAAGAGGCGCTGGCGGCCGCGGACGACGAGCTCGAACCGGCGGACACCACGCCAGACGACATGTGCTTTTGGCTCTATTCGTCCGGCACGACAGGGTTCCCGAAGGGCGCGGTGCACCTGCAGCACGACATGATCTATTCGGCGGAGACGCTCGGCCGGCACGTCCTTGGTTGCACCGAAGACGACCGCTACTTCACGGTGTCGCCCCTGTTTCACGCGTACGGTCTCGGCAACGGCGTGTTCGTGCCGATGCGCTACGGCGCTTCGGTCGTGTACAAACCCGAGCGCGCGACGCCCGATCTCGTCTACGGCCTCGTCACCACCGAACGGCCGACGGTGATGTACACGGCGCCGACCTTCTTCGCCGCGCTGCTCGCGTATCCGGAAGCCGATTTCAAATACGACCTGTCATCGCTGCGGTTCTGCGTCTCAGCCGGTGAGGCGCTGCCGAAACCGCTGTTCGACGCATGGAAGAGACGTTTCGGGATCGAGATCCTCGACGGCATCGGCTCGACCGAGATGCTCCACATCTTCATCTGCAACCGGCCGGGCCAGGCGCGCGGTGGGACCAGCGGAACGGTCGTGCCCGGCTACAAGGCGAAGATCGTCGACGACGACGGGCGCGATCTTGCCGCGGGTGAGACCGGGAACCTGTGGGTCTCGGGAGACTCGTGCTGCGCCTTCTACTGGAACAAGCACGAGAAATCGAAAGCGACGTTCCGCGGCGAGTGGACGGTCACCGGTGACAAGTACCACCTGGACACCGACGGCTACTACACGTACGAAGGCCGCTCCGACGACATGCTCAAGGTCTCGGGACAGTGGGTCTCGCCCGCGGAGGTCGAGGCCGCGCTCATCGATCACCCGGCGGTCCTCGAATGCGGCGTCGTGGGCGCGAAGGACAAGGATCAGCTCGTCAAGCCGCGCGCCTTCGTGATGCTCAAGAAGGGTCATGAGCCGAACGACGCGCTGGCCGAGGAGCTGAAGCAGTTCGTGAAGGCGAAGATCGCGCCGTACAAATACCCGCGCTGGATCGTATTCGTCGACGAGCTCCCGAAGACGGCGACCGGCAAGATCCAGCGGTGGAGGCTCAGGGAGCTCGGCGGCGGTTAGGAGGACCAGATGGGCGCTCTTCATCCAAAGGTCGCGGCATGGAAGCGCGAGGCGACAGAGGATCCGGAAGGCTTCTGGGGACGCGCAGCGGAAGAGCTGCCGTGGTTCCGCAAGTGGGAGCGCGTTTTCGAGTGGGAGCCGCCGACCTTCCGCTGGTATTGCGGCGGGCTGTCGAACCTCGCCTACAACTGCGTCGACCACCACGTGAAGACCGGCGCGGGATCGCGCACCGCGCTGATCACGGAGAACGAGCGCGGCCAGCAGCGGACCCTCACGTACGCGGAGCTGCACGACGAGGTCAAGAAGGTGGGAGCGGCGCTGCGCGGACTCGGTATCAAGCGGGGCGACCGCGTTGCGATCTACATGCCGACCTGCGCCGAGGCGATCGTGCTCATGCTCGCCGCGGTGCGCATCGGCGCGGTCATCATCGTGATCTTCGCGGGCTTCGGCGCCGGCGCGCTCGGTGAGCGCATCCGCCTCGCGGGCGCGCGCGCCGTGTTCGCCACCGACGTCACGTATCGCAAAGGCAAGGACGTTCCACTGAAGCAGATCGTCGACGACGCGGTCGCAGCGGCGCCGACGGTCGAGCGCGTCATCGTGCTGAGGCGTGGGACCAGCGCCGTCGCGATGAAAGACGGCCGCGACATCACCTGGGAGGACTTCCTGCGCGGCGCCGCCGGACAGGACGACGCGCACGCCGAGATGGAGGCGAACGAGCCGGCCTACATCCTCGCGACCTCAGGCACGACCGCGAAGCCCAAGCTCGCGGTTCACACGCACGGCGGCTATCAGGTCTACGTCCACAGCATGGCGAAGTGGATGTTCGGCCTCCGGCCGACCGACATCTGGTGGTCCACCTCCGACATCGGCTGGGTCGTGGGGCACTCGTACATCGTCTTCGGGCCGCTGCTCGTCGGGTGCACCACGCTCGCATACGAGGGCGCGCTCGATCATCCCGACGCGGAGACCTTCTACCGGATCATCGAAAGCCACCGCGTGACCGGCGTGTTCACCTCGCCGACGGCGGTGCGCCTGCTCATGCGCTATGGGAGCGCGCCGGCCAAGAAGCACGACCTCGGTGCTCTCGAGCGCGTCTTCTGCGCGGGCGAGGTCCTCAACGCGCCTGCCTGGGAGTGGTTCCAGAAGGAGGCACTCGGAGATCGCATCCCGGTGATCGATCACTACTGGCAGACCGAGACCGGCGGACCGGTCGTCGGCAACCCGTACGGAATCGCGCTGCTGCCGATCAAGCCGGGCTCCGGCGGCATTCCGCTCGCAGGCATCGAGGCTGCCGTGGTCGATGCTGACGGCAACGAGCTGCAGGCGGGCGAGAAAGGGATCTTCGTCATCAAGCGTCCGTTCCCCGGGCTCACCGCGCGCCTCTGGGCGGAGCCGGAACGTTATGCGAAGGATTACTGGGAGAAGGTCCCCGGGAAGAACGTCTACTTCACCGGCGACGCGACCTCGATCGACGCGGACGGGTACGTCTGGTTCTCGGGGCGCGCCGACGAGATCATCAAGATTGCCGACCACCGCATCGGCACGATCGAGGTCGAGACCGCATTCCTCCGCCATCGGGCTGTCGCCGAGGCCGGTGTCACCGGGCGGCCCGACGAGCTGCGCGGCATGGTCATCTCCGCCTTCGTCGTGCTGAAGCAGGGGCACTCGCCGTCCGACGCGCTCAAGAAGGAGCTGCTCGCGACGGTCCGCTCCGAGCTCGGACCGGTCGCGGTCATCGGCGAGCTGAACTTCGTCGACATGCTGCCGAAGACACGCAGCGGCAAGATCATGCGACGCGTGCTGAAGGCGGTGATCCTCGGCAAGGATCCCGGCGACATCTCCACCATCGAGGACGAGGGCTCGGTCGAAGAAGCGCGCGAGGCCTGGGAGCAGATGCGGGCCAGTGTCACGACGGGGAGCTGAGCCGAAGCCACCCTGGTCGGCGGTGCCCCGTGAGGTAAGGGACGAGGTCGCGCGGATCCTGGGGTCGCCTGCCGCGCGCGCTGCGCGTGTGTACGGCGGCTACGCGCCATCCGCAACCTTCCGGATGAGGCTCGCGGACGGCCGCCCCGCGTTCTTCAAAGGCGTCAACGCCACGAGCAACGACTACATGCGTGACGCGCTGCCGCGCGAGGAGCGCGTCTATCGCGAGCTGGACCGGTTCATCCGCCCGTGGGCTCCCGCGTTCCTCGGCTCCTTCAAACGGCTGGATTGGCACGTGCTGCTGCTCGAGGATGTCGGGCCGCAGACGATGCCGCCGTGGTCGCCGGCCAAGGCGCGTCGCTCCGCGCGGTCGTTCGCGACGTTCCACGCGAGCACACATGGCCGGCCGCTCCCGCGCTGGCTGTCCCGGACCGAGCATCACGAGTCCGCCGGGTTCTGGCGGAGCCTCTCTGAGAGCGGCGACATCGCGAAGACGGCGGCTCTCGCTCGTCGTCACGCTGATGAGGCACGCGAGTGGCTCGACGTTGCGCTGCCGGTGCTGCGACAGAACGCCGCGCGCCTTGTGCATCTGCGCGGCCCGCATTCGCTCGTCCACTTCGACACGCGTTCGGACAACACGCGCCTCCAGGGAGAGCAGCTGCGGATGTTCGACTGGAACTTCGCGAGTGTTGGTCCGCACGAGCTCGACGCCGCGGCGTTCGCGCAGGCCACCGAAGCGGAGGGCGGGCCGTCGGCCGAGCGGATCTTGGGCTGGTACGCGGAGGTCATGCCTCTGCGCGAGCCCTACGTCGACGCGTCTGTCGCGGGGATCGCGGGCTATTTCGCGGACCGCGCGTGGCGCCCGCCGATCCCGGGTGTACCGCGAGTGCGATCCTTCCAGCGCCGTCAGCTGGTGGTCTCGCTCGCGTGGGCGGCGCGGCGGTTCGCGCTCCCCGAGCCGCGCTGGCTCGCCGCGGTCGCCGGCTAGTGCCGGAGTGGCCCGACCTCCACGTCCTGCGGGGCCGTCTGGATGCGGCGTTCGTCGGCAAACGGGTCACCGCCGTGCGCGTGCACGACCCGCTCGTCCTGCGCGCGACGCGGCCGCTGCCTGATGCGCTGAAGGGACGTGCGCTCGCGGAGGTCATTCATCGCGGCCGCTTTCTCGTCTTCGTGTTCGACGACAACACGCGCCTGGTGATCAATCCGATGCTCTCCGGCCTGTTCGACATCCTGCCGACGGACACGAAGCTCCGCGCCACCACGGCATTCGCCATCACCTTCGACGGGATCGGCGCGGGGGCACCGCTCAAAGATGCTCGCGACCTGCGCTATCGCGACGACACTCGCATGGGCAAGGTGTATCTCGTCGAACCGGGCGCGACCACCACCGACCTTCCGGGATTCGACCGCCAAGGTCCCGAAGCCGGTGCGCTGCCGTGGAACGCGGACGAGTTCGCCCGGCGCGCGAAGGCGACGCGGCGCGAGCTGCGCAATCTGCTGATGAGCGGCGACTTCATCGCCGGCATCGGGAACGCGTATGCGGACGAGATCCTGTGGCAGGCGAAGCTGCATCCGAAGCGCCGCGTGGCGAGCCTCGACGAGGGCGAGCTGGACCGGCTGCACGGAGCGCTGCGCTCGACGCTCGCGCGCGCGGCCGAGATCGTGGAGCACGAGCTACCGGCGGAGCTGGGCACGAAGATCCGCACGCACATGAAGATCCGGGGCAAGGTCGGCGATCCCTGCGCGCGATGCGGCACCAAGATCGTGCGAACGCGCCACGGACTGGACGAGATGTTCGTGTGCCCGAAATGCCAGCCGCCTCCGAAAGGGCAGCTCCGTTAGCTAGCCCGCGACGGTCGCGGCTGTCGGACGCGTGGCGAGCGTCGCACGCCCGATCCACTCCGCGGTCTGATCCGCGGGCATCGGGCGTGAGATGAGGAAGCCCTGGATCGCATCACAGCCGAGGGCGGCGAGGCGCTGGCGCGTCTCCGCGTTCTCCACGCCTTCAGCCACGACCGCGTAGCCGAGGCCGTGGCCAAGCTCGACGGTGGCGCGAACGATCGTCGCGCTGGCCTCGTCGTCGACCATGCCGATGACGAACGAGCGGTCGATCTTGATCTGGTCGAGCGGCAGGCGGTTGAGGTAGGCGAGCGATGAGTAGCCGATGCCGAAGTCGTCGAGCGCGATGTGCACGCCCATCGCGCGCAGCGAGTCCATGGTCTGGAGCGCGCGCTCTGGATCGGCGGCGAGGACCGTCTCGGTGATCTCGAGGCGCAGGAGATCGGGTCGCGCGTCCCAGCGTTGAAGCAGCTGCGCGATCGTCTGCGGGAGCTGCGGATCGTGCACGTTGCGCATCGAGAGGTTGACCGCGATCGGCACGCGCAGGCCGGCGAGCTCCCACGCGCGCGCCTGCCGGATCGCTTCGGTCAGCACCGTGCGCGTCAGCCGCTTGATGAGCCCGGTGCGCTCCGCGAGGGGGATGAACTCATCCGGACCGACGAGCCCGCGCTTCGGGTGCATCCAGCGGGCGAGCGCTTCGACGCTCGAGATGGCGCCGGTCCGAAGGTCGATCTGCGGCTGGTAATAGAGGACGAGCTCGCCCTCGTCGACGGCGCGCCGCAGATCCGACATGAGAGCGAGACGCCCGGCGCCATCGCGCTCCTGCTCCGCGGAGAACACCGCGAGTCCGGCCAGCGAACCCTTCGCGGTGTACATCGCGACGTCCGCGCGCGACAGCAGCTGTTCCGCCTGCGTCGCGTGCGCGGGCGCCACCGCGATGCCGACGCTGGCGCCGATGTCGAGCATCTCGCCGTCCAAGGGGAATGCCTGCTCGAGCGCCGCGAGCATCTTCTGCCCGACGCGCGCCGCGCCGGTCTCGTCCGTGCCCGGAAGCAGGATCGCGAACTCGTCGCCGCCGAGGCGCGCGACGGTGTCCGCCGCGCGGAGGCTCGCCATGAGCCGCGGGCCGACCTGGCAAAGCAGGTTGTCGCCCACATCGTGACCGAGGCTGTCGTTCACGGCCTTGAAGTCGGTGAGGTCCATCACCAGCACCGCGACGGATTCGCCGGTGCGCGGCTGGCGCAGCAGCTGTTGCTGCAGGCGCTCGATGAGCAGCGCGCGGTTCGGTAGGCCGGTGAGCAGATCGTGGAAGAGCTGGTACTCCCGCTGCTTCCGCAGCTCGAGCAGCTCGCGTATCGCGCCCGACATGATCAGCGCGGTCATGAGGTAGAGCGACACCGCGAAGGCCACGCGCTGCAGCTCGATGTCGTAGCCGTACGTGGCGTTCCGCCACCCGACGATCACGAGATACGCGGCGGTGATGATGGCGGTCGAGGCGAGGGCGCCCAAGCGGCCGAAGCGGAACGCCGAGCCGATGATGATGAGCACGCCGACGACCCACGCGGTCCATTGCGGATCGGCCGCGAAGACCCAGATCGCGTAGATGACGACCGAGGTATCGACGACGAAGCTGAAGCGCGCGATGCGTTCGTAGCCGGCGGCGGTCCGCGCGCCCTCCACGAGACGCGTGTTGACGAGCGTCCACGCGAGGAGCGCAGAGCCGAGGATGAGAACGTGGCCCGGCGCGAGGCTCGGGAACAGCGGGCCCAGGGCGAAAACGAGAAGGGCGCCCGCAAGCCGCGCTACCTGGAGCGTGCGCTCCAGACGGCGATCCTCGAACAGCGCTTCCCCAACGACAGCCATCTCGGACCGACGAGGCTAGCGGGCGGAGCCGCGCTTGGACCGCTGCTGTCGGGGGCATCCGGTATCAAGCCGGTCGCGCATACTGGCGCCAGTTTCACGCCGGAGGTCAGCAGTGCCCAATACCGTCCTCGTGACGCGCGAGCCGCCGATCGCGATCGTCCAGCTCAACCGGCCCGACGTCCTGAACGCTCTCAACGAAGAGGTCATGGGAGAGCTCGTCGCCGCACTGGAGGGGCTCGATGACGACGGGGAGATCCGCTGCATCGTCTTGACCGGCAATGAACGCGCGTTCGCCGCGGGCGCGGACATCAAGGAGAGCTTCGTCACCGCGACGCCGGTCACGATGCTCGCGCAGGACCTCACCGCGCGGTGGGAGGCGATCCGCCGCGTGAATACGCCGATCATCGCGGCGGTGTCGGGGTTCGCTCTCGGCGGCGGCTGCGAGCTCGCGATGACCTGCGACATCATCGTCGCGTCTGAGACGGCGAAGTTCGGCCAGCCGGAAATCAACCTCGGGATCATCCCGGGCGCCGGTGGCACGCAGCGGCTCACACGCGCGGTGGGGAAGTGGGTCGCGAACGAGATCATCCTCACCGGGCGGTTCGTCGGCGCGCAGGAGGCGAAGGCGATCGGTCTCGTCGCGCAGGTCTATCCCGCCGCGAGCTGGTTGCAGGATGCGAAGACGCTCGCGCTCACGATCGCGGAGAAAGCACCGGTGGCCGCACGGCTCGCGACCGAGGCCGTCGATCTCGCGTGGAACTCGACCCTCGATGCGGGGCTCGAGTTCGAGCGCAAATCCTTCTACCTCCTGTTCGCGACCGAGGACAAGAAGGAAGGCGTCGATGCCTTCGTCAACAAACGGAAGGCGACCTTCAAGGGAAAGTGACGACGCGAGCCCCCCTGCGCGTCGAGCGCGACGGCGCGCTCAGCGTGATAACCCTCGACCGCCCCGATGTCCTCAACGCGTTCGACGAAACGCTCACGAGCGCGCTGTCGGCCGCGATCTTCGACACGGCGGGCGACACTTCGGTCCGGGCGGTCGTCATCACCGGTGCGGGGCGCGCGTTCTCGGCGGGTCAGGATCTCCGCGACCGTGCGATGCAGGTCGAGGCGGGTGCGGACCTTCGCCTGGGCGACGAGCTGCGACGCCGGTACCACCCGGTCATTGCGAAGATCCGCGAGATGCGCAAGCCCGTCGTCGCCGCGATCAACGGCGTCGCGGCTGGCGCTGGTCTCGGCATCGCCGTCGCGTGCGACGTGCGCGTCGCGGCAGCATCGGCGTCGTTCCGCGCGGCGTGGAGCCGCGTCGGCCTGGTGCCTGACGCCGGCTCCGCGTACTTCCTTCCGCGGCTCGTCGGATGGGGACGGGCGATGGACATGATCCTCACCGGAGATCCGGTGAGCGCGGACGACGCGCTCCGCATCGGTCTCGTGACGCGCGTATGGCCGGACGGGGAATTCGCCGATGCGTGGCGGACGTACGCGCTCGCCCTGGCTCAAGGGGCGACGGAGGCGTATGCGCTCTCGAAGGAGAGCCTCAACGCGTCGTGGCAGCTTGAGTTCGAGTCTTTCCTCGAGCTCGAGTCATCGCTGCAGGATCGCGCCGGCCGCACGAAGGACTACGCCGAGGGCGTACGGGCGTTCACGTCGAAGACCGCCGCGAAGTTCGAGGGAAGATAGAAGGATGAGCCGCCATCCACGCGATGCCGTCGTCCTCGGCTACGTGCGCACGCCCGTCGGCCGTTACGGCGGCGCGCTCGCGCAGGTCCGGCCGGATGATCTCGCCGCGCATGTGATCCGCGCGGTCCTCGAGCGCACCGATATCGGTGACGACCAGGTGGACGAGGTCGTCTTCGGCGCGTCGAATCAATCCGGCGAGGACAACCGTAACGTTGGTCGGATGGCGGCGCTGCTCGCGGGGCTGCCCGACTCGGTGCCAGGCGTCACGGTGAATCGCCTCTGCGGCTCCGGTCTCGAGGCGGTGAACGACGCCGCGCGCAGGATCAAGGACGGCGAGGCCGACATCGTCATCGCCGGCGGCGTCGAGAGCATGACGCGAGCGCCGCAGGTCACGCTCAAGCCGTCGGAAGCTTTTCCGCGCGGCGAGCGCGTGCTGTACGACACGACGCTCGGTTGGCGCCTGGTCAACCCGCGCATGGCGGAACTGGGATACCACCAGATCTCTCTCGGGGAGACCGCGGAGAACGTGTGTGTGAAGGAAAAGGTCCCGCGCGCGGAGCAGGACGAGTACGCCGCGCGCAGTCAGGAGCGCTACGCGAAAGCGAAGGCCGCAGGCTTCTTCACCATGGAGATCGCGGCGGTGCACAACGGAACCGCGCTCGTCAGCGAGGACGAGCATCCGCGGCCCGATTCGAGCGTGGAGAAGCTCGCGAAGCTGAAGCCCGCATTCAAGCAGGACGGGACAGTGACCGCGGGCAATTCATCGGGCATCAACGACGGCGCGGCGGCGCTCATCATCGCCTCGCGCGAGAAGGCGGGGGAGCTGGGGCTGCGCGCGCTCGGGCGCATCGTGGCCGCGGCCTCGGCCGGCGTACATCCCGACTACATGGGACTCGGGCCGATCCCGGCGGTGCGCAAGCTGGCCGAGCGGACCGGCGTCGCGCCCGACGAATGCGACGCGATCGAGCTGAACGAGGCGTTCGCCGCGCAGGTGATCCCGTGCATCCGCGCACTGCATCTGCCCGAGGACCGCACCAATCCGAACGGCGGCGCGATCGCCATCGGCCATCCGATCGGAATGTCCGGAGCGCGCCTCGCGGGCACGGTGCTGCGCGAGCTCGAGCGGCGCGGCGGCCACTACGGCATCGCGACGATGTGCATCGGCGTGGGGCAGGGCCTGGCTACGCTTTTCGAGCGCGAGTCGGCCTAGCCGTCGGCGGCCCGAACCGGGCATGCCGCATCGCGGTAAGAGAGGAATCGCTGCCGCGCTTGCCAGCCGTCACGGCGGTGGCTAGCCTCGCGCGGTCAGACCAGCGCGAAGAGGGGGGATCACATGGACGAGAACAAGGGTGGAGAGCGTCGCTCCTACAGGCTTACCCGACGGCAGTTCCTCGCGGCGTCATCGGCAGCCGCCGCGCTCGCGGCCTGCGGACCGGCTGCGACCCCGAGTCCGAGCGCGACTGGCGCGGCCACCTCGACGGCCGCGGCGACCGCCTCCGCCGGTCCAGCATTGAAGATCGGCCAGCTGCTGCCGTTCTCGAAGGTCTATGCGGAGCTCGGGGCATCCATGAAGCGTTCGACGGATCTCTATGTGAAGCAGAAGGGCGGCAAGCTCGCGAATCGTTCTGTGACCTTGATCTACGAGGACGAGGCCAACGACCCGGTCGTCGGCACGCAGAAGACGGCGAAGTTCATCGACCAGGACCGCGTGGACGTGATGATGGGGATCGTCGCGACGCCGATCGCGTACGCGGTCCGCAACGCGATCGATGCGGCCAAGCTTGTCTTCATCGAGACGAACGCGGGCGGCAACGCGCTCACGCGCACCACGAACAACTGCACGCCCTCGTGCAAGAGCAAATACATCTTCCGCACGTCGTTCAGCTCGTACCAGATCAGCCATCCGATCGGCGAATACCTGTCGTCCAAGAGAGGCGTGAAGGAGGTCTTCACGTTCGTTTCGGACTACGGGTTCGGAAACGAGTCGGCCGCCGACTTCACGACCGGATTCACCAAGGGCGGCGGCAAGATCACCGGCTCGCTCAAGGCGCCACTCGGCAGCGCCGACTTCCTCCCATATGTCACGACTCTGAAGGGCCAGCCGACGAAGGACATCTACTCGTTCTTCTCGGGCACCGACGCGATCAACTACATCAAGGCATGGACGCAGCTCGGCATGCCGGCTGCCGGCTACAAGATGAACGGCGCCGGATTCCTCACCGAGCAGGACGTGCTCAAGGAAGTGAAGGAGCAGGCGAACGGCGCGGTCACGTCACTCTTCTGGGCGGTCACACTCGACAACGCGGAGAACAAGGCCTTCGTCGACCTCTATCAGAAGGAGTACAGCCTGCTGCCCGACGTGTTCGCGGTGCAGGCGTGGGACGGGATGCAGGCGCTCGACCTCGCGCTGCAGGCGACGAAGGGCGACACCACCAACAAGGATGCCTTCATCGCCGCGCTCGAGAGCGTGAAGTTCAAGAGCCCGCGCGGCGACTTCGAGTTCGACAAGGAAACGCACAACCCGATCCAGGACATCTACATCCGCGAGGTGAAGGTGCAGGGCGGCCAGGCCGTCAACACGATCGTTGACAAGGTCGCTCGCGTGACCGATCCAGGCAAATAATCTGTCGGGATGACTCCCGAGACCGCGGTCGTGCAGGCGCTGAACGGCATCTCGTTCGGCGCCTTGCTTTTCATACTCGCCGCGGGCCTCTCGCTCATCTTCGGGATGATGGATGTCGTCAACCTCGCGCACGGTGCGTTCTACATGCTCGGCGCCTACATCACGCTGACCGTCGTGCAGCGCACCGGACAGTTCTGGCTGGCGCTCGTGCTGGCACCCCTGCTCATCGGCGCGCTTGGGCTGCTCATCGAGCCGCTGCTGCTCCGGCGGCTACGTGGCCGTCATCTCGAACAGGTGCTGCTGACGATCGGCATCTCGCTGGTGATCGCCGATCTGATCGGCCTCACCTTCGGTCGCGAGATCCGGTCGATCCCGTTCCCGGCTGGACTCGACCACGCGATCACGATCGTGGGCGGTGACTACCCGGTCTATCGGCTGTTCGTTATCGGCTTTGGCATCGCGCTCGCCGTCCTTCTCACCGTCGTTCACCGCCGCACCCGCGTGGGCGCGCTCATCCGCGCCGGCGTTGACGACGCGCCGATGCTCTCGGCGCTCGGCGTCGACATCGACCGCCTCTTCGCTGTCACCTTCGCAATCGGCGCGGCCCTCGCCGGGCTCGCGGGCGTCATCGCCGCGCCGGTGTTCGGCATCTATCCCGGGATGGACGTCGACTACCTCATCTACTCGCTCGTCGTCGTGGTGGTGGGAGGACTCGGCACGCTCTCGGGCGCGGTCGCCGGTGCTGCGCTGATCGGCCCCGTCGACACATTCGGCAAAGTGCTGTTCCCCGAGTTCGCGCTGGCGTTGATCTTCGCGATCATGGCCCTCGTTCTCCTCATCCGGCCGACGGGCCTGCTGGGACGGGTCCGGATAGCGCGGTGAACCGCGCCACGTTGCCGCGGAGCCTGCCGCGACCAATTGGCCCGAGCGTCGCCGTTGTCGCAGCAGCCCTGCTCGTGACGTTCCCGCTCTGGTCGAGCGCGTGGGAGTCGTCGCGTTATGCGACGACGATCCTTCAGAGCATGCTCGTGGTGGCGATCCTGGCGCTGTCCCTCGATCTGCTGGTCGGCTCGGCGGGTATGCCTTCTCTCGGTCACGCCGCGTATTTCGGCGCTGGCGCCTACGCGGCGGCGATCGCCGGGCAGCGTTTGGGAAACGACGATCTCCTGCTGGGGCTGGGCGCCGCGGTGCTCGTATCCGCGGTGCTCGCCCTCGCGATCGGCGCGGTCGCGGTGCGCGCCGCAGGGATCTTCTTCCTCATGCTCACCCTGGCATTCGCGCAGATGGTCTTCGCGATCGCGTTCCAGGCAGCGGACATCACCGGTGGCTCGAACGGCTTCTCGGGCGTGCGCCGGCCGACGCTCTTCGGCCTCGACTTCAATGACGCGACCGCGCTGTTCCATCTGGTCGCGGTGGTCTTCCTGCTCGTCCTGCTCCTTGTTTGGCGCATCCGCTCGTCGACCTACGGTCGCGCGCTGGTCGGACTGCGCGAGAACGAGCGACGCATGCGCGCGCTGGGCTACGACACCACCCGTCTGAAGCTCTCTGCCTTCGTTCTCGCAGGCGCGATCGCGGGTGTCGGGGGGGCGCTGCAGGCCTACTCGATCCGCTTCGTTTCGCCGAACGACGTGGGGGTCGCGCGCTCCGTGGAGGCATTCGTGTCGGTCCTCATCGGCGGCTCGAGCACGCTCCTCGGTCCTGCGATCGGCGCCGCCGTCGTCGTATTCATCGAGCGCGTACTCGACTCGTACGTCCCGTACGCCGACACGATCCTGGGTCTGGTGTTCATCGTCTTCGTGCTGGCCGCACGCCAAGGCATCGTCGGTCTGGTGCGCGTTGCGTATGTGCGAGCGCGCGCGTGATCGAGACGCGCGAGCTGCGGCGCGAGTTCGGTGGGATCAAGGCACTCGCGGGCGTGACGCTCACCGTGGCCGAGGGAGAGCGCCGCGCGATCATCGGTCCGAACGGGGCGGGGAAGACGACGCTGTTCAACGTCCTGACCGGCGAGCTCGAGCCCACCGCCGGAGAGGTGCACCTCGCCGGAGAAAACGTGACCGGCCGGCGACCGCACGAGCTCGCGCGCCGCGGCGTCGCGCGCATGTATCAGAGGAATGAGCTCTTCGACCCTCTTCCCGCGCGCGACAACATCGCGATCGCCCTGGCTGCGGCCGCGGGGCCGTACCGACCGTTCCGCGCGCCACCCGCGAGCGAGCTCGCGGCCTCCGAGGACCTGTTGGAGCGGGTGGGACTCGGCGGTCGCGGCGCCGTAGCGGCGCGCGCGCTGTCGCACGGCGAGCGGCGCCAGCTTGAGCTCGCCGTCGCGCTTGCGAGGCGGCCCCGGGTGCTGCTGCTCGACGAGCCGACCGCGGGCATGTCGCCCGCGGAGACGGGCCGCATCACGGAGCTCATCGCGTCGCTGGACCGATCGCTGACCCTCGTGATCGTGGAGCACGACATGGATGTCGTGTTCCGGCTTGCGGAGCGCATCACGGTGCTCCACGAAGGCCGCGTCATTGCTGAAGGAACGCCGGCCGAGGTCCGCGGCGACACGCTGGTGAACGAGGTCTATCTCGGCAAGGTGGTCGCATGACGCTCGCCGTGCGCGACCTGCACGCGTACTACGGCGAAAGTCACGTGCTGCAGGGCGTGTCGCTCGACGTCGGGGACGGCGAATCGGTCGCGCTGCTCGGCCGCAACGGCGCGGGCAAGACCACGACGATCAACGCGATCGTCGGTTTCGTACGGCCGCGGCGCGGAACGGTCCGCGTCGGTGACCGAGACATCACCGCAAAAGCGCCGCACCGGGTCGCGGCAGCCGGGGTCGCGCTCGTCCCACAGGGACGGAGAGTGTTCGCGGATCTGAGCGTCCTCGAGAACCTGACCATCGCAGCGCGAAAGAACGGAGGCGGTTGGGATCTCGCGCGCGTCCTCGAGCTGTTCCCGTCGCTCGAGCGGCGACTCGCGAACCGTGGCGACCAGCTTTCCGGCGGCGAGCAGCAGATGGTCGCCATCGGGCGGGCGCTCCTTCGCGACCCCGCGTTGCTTCTCTTGGACGAGCCCTCCGAAGGTCTCGCGCCGAAGCTGGTGGCGGAGGTCGGCGACGCGCTCGTCCGGCTGCGCGAGAGCGGCCTCTCGCTCCTGCTGGTCGAGCAGAATCTCGCGCTCGCGACGCGCGTCGCGCAGCGCGTCTATGTCATGAACAAGGGCACCATCGTGTTCTCCGGGACGACCGCCGAGCTCGCGGCCGCCGGCGACGTCGAAGCCCGCTACCTGGGGGTCTGATGGAAGGGCTGCTCGACGCGCGCACGCTGCCCGGCGCGGGCGACGATCCGGGCCACATGGACGACGCGCTGGCCGAAGCTCGTGCGGCCGCGGCGCACGACGACGTCCCGATCGGCGCCGTGATCGTCCGCGCGGGCACAACCGCCGCGAGATCGAACACGATCCGACCGCTCACGCCGAAGTGCTCGCGCTCCGCGCGGCGGGGACGACGCTTGGACGCTGGCGCCTGGGCGAGTGCTCGCGCGCGTTCCGCTCGTCGTGTTCGGCACGCCCGACGACAAAGCCGGTGCGGTCGTCTCGGTCGCGCAGTTGTTCGAAGAGCCGAAGCTCAACCACCATCCGAAGTGGCGTCTCGGCGTGCGGCGATCGGAGAGCGAGGCGGTCCTGCGCGAGTTCTTCTCCACGCATCGCGGCGTACCATCCGCGTGATGGACGCCGGATCGCGCGCCGGTCAGCTTTCCTGCGCGAGAAGAAGTGTCCGTCAGCCGAGGGTGATGTCTCGCGTGCGCAGTCGCCAGAAGGCGACCGCGACGAACAGCACGGTGTAGATGGCGAGGACTACCGCCGCCTGTCCCTGGTCCGGGAGCGCGACCGTCGAGGGGTCCTGAGTGACGCCGGTTGCCGTGACGTCACGCGTGAGCGCGGTCACGTTGCGACTGAGTCCGTAGTTCACCATGTTCGCGTAGTCACGATTGAGTTGTACCAGCAGGCTCGCGATGACGCCTTCGGTGAAGTACAGGACCAGGCCGGCCGCGATCCCGGCGCCGGCGGAACGCGACCAGAGCGCGATGAGCGAGGCGAGCGCCATATACGGCAGGAACGTGTAATACGCCTTCGTCGCAGCCGTGGCGATCGCGCCGAGGTCGAGCCCGCTCGTATCCCCAGCCGCGATCGTCGTTGCGAGATAGCTGCCGATGATCGCCGCGACGACACCGACGAAGATGAACAGCACCCCGAAACCCGCGATCGACAGGAGCTTCGCTCCGAGGAATGTCGCGCGGCCCGCGCCGTGCGCGAGCAGGGTACGTAGCGTGCCCCAACCGAATTCCGTCCCGACGTGACTCGCCGCGAACACGATGAGCATCACGCTGCCGATACCGCTGACGATCGAGATCCCGAAGCCGTGCACGTTGGCCGGGCGCATCTGCCGCAGCAGGTCGTTCATCGCCTCCTCGGTGCCCGGCTGCGTCGGGACCGCTCCACTGCGCTCGGCCTGGAGCGATGCCTGCGCGCCCGCGTACACGAGCAGGTAGAGACCGATGCCAGCCAGCACGATGCACACGAGCAACACCCAGGGCATCCATCGCCGCCGGAGCCGATAGATCTCGCTACGAAGCAGCCGGAGCATCGCCTTCCGATTCCGTCAGGTCGAGGAACACGTCCTCGAGCGAGCTAGTTCGCGGAACGATCGCGCTGGCATAGATCCCGGCCGCGGCGAGCGCACGGTTCAGCTCGGCGCCGCGACCGGCGTCGGCGACGACCTCGAGCGCGGACGCCGTCTCGCGGATCTCCGTCACACCAGGGAGCGCGCGGAGCGCGGACGACGCACGGCCGACGTCGGGAACGACGATCTCGTAGTAGCTGCCGCGGTGCGCGACTTCGGCAATCGTCCCGCTTGCGATGAGCTTGCCCTTCTTGATGACGAGGACGCGGTCGCACACCTGCTCGACCTCGTAGAGGAGGTGGCTCGCGAGCAGCACCCCGCGCCCCTCCTTCGCCAGCTCGCGCGTGAGCTCACGGATCTCTCGCTGGCCGGCGGGATCGAGTCCGTTCGCGGGCTCATCGAGGATGACCAGGGCCGGGTCGCCGAGAAGCGTCGACGCGATGCCGAGTCGCTGCCTCATGCCCAGCGAATACGTGCGGAACTTCGATCCACCGCGCGCGGCAAGTCCCAGGCGCGCCAGAACGGACTCGACGCGGGAAAGCGCTCCCTTGCCGCGCAGCAGCGCGACGGCGACGAGGTTGTCGCGGCCGGAGAGGTGCGGGTAGAAGGAGGTGACCTCCAGCATCGCGCCGACGCCCGCGAGCGCTCTTTCCCGGTGCGTCGCGACCTCGCGCCCGAGCACCTGCGCGCTCCCCGCCGTTGGGGCGACGAGTCCAAGCACCATTCCGATCGTCGTGCTCTTGCCCGCGCCGTTCGGCCCGAGGAGGCCGACGACCTCGCCGCGCTTCACGTGAAGGTCCAGGTGATCGACGGCGGTCAGATCGCCGAAGCGTTTGGTGAGTCCGCTCGTGCGAAGGACGACGTCGTCGGCCACGCCGCGAGCATATGACGGCAGGGCTATCCTGACGCGGTGCCAGATCTCGCCGAGATCGCTCGCGCGCTGGTCGCTCCGGGCAAGGGCATCCTCGCCGCGGACGAGAGCACGAGCACGATCAAGAGACGTTTCGATGCGATCGGCGTCGACAACACCGAGGACAACCGACGGGCGTACCGCGAGCTGCTGTTCCGCACGCCGCGCGTCGCGGAGTACATCAGCGGCGTGATCCTGTACGACGAGACGATCCGCCAGAAGTCCGCCGATGGCACGCCACTGGTGAAGATCCTGCAGGACCAGGGGATCCACCCGGGCATCAAGGTCGACCTCGGCGCGAAGCCGCTCGCGTTCGCCGATGGCGAGGTCGTCACCGAGGGCCTCGATGGTCTGCGCGAGCGTCTGGCGGAATACAAGGCGCTCGGGGCGGTCTTCACCAAGTGGCGTGCGGTCATCACGATCGGCGATGACATCCCGTCGCTGTACTGCATCCGCGTCAATTCACACGCGCTCGCGCGTTACGCCGCGCTCAGCCAGGAGGCGGGCCTCGTACCGATCGTCGAGCCCGAGGTGCTCATGGACGGAGCGCATTCGATCGAGCGCTGCAACGAAGTCACGATCCGGACGCTCCGCAACGTGTTCAACCAGCTCGCCGCGCAGCACGTCCGCTATGAAGGGATGCTGCTCAAGCCGAACATGGTCCTATCCGGGAAAGAGGCGTCGGGGCGCGCGTCGGCAGACGACGTCGCGCGCTATACCGTGGAGTGCTTCCGCGAGACCGTTCCGGCCGCCGTACCGGGGATCGTGTTCCTCTCCGGCGGTCAGTCCGACAACGAGGCCACGGTGAACCTCGACGCGATCAACCGCTACGCGGCGAAGGTGCGCGCACCGTGGCAGCTGACCTTCTCATACGGGCGCGGCCTGCAGGCGGCGCCGCAGAAGGCCTGGTCGGGCAAGGCCGGCAACGTCGCCGCGGCGCAGCGTGCGTTCGAGCACCGCGCGAAGCTCACGGCAGCGGCACAGCTGGGCAAGTACACACCGGCGATGGAGAAGGAGACCGTCTCCGCCTAGCGCCCGTGCTACGCGTGTGCTGCTTCGTACACGGTCGGCGGCGCCGCACGTCCGCTTTGCGGGATGCGCGACACCAGCGACACCGCGATGAAGCCCATGACCGCCGCGCTCACGAACATGAGGTGGTAATCGCCGAGGAGCACGCGGAAGAAGCCACCCGCGTACGCCGCGAGCGCCGCGCCGACCATGTGCGAGAACCAGATCCAGCCGTACAGCGTGCCCACCGACGCGCGGCCGAAGATCGTCGCGGTGAGGTTGACGGTTGGTGGCACCGTAGCGATCCAATCGAGCCCGTACACGACGGCGAAGATGAGCAGGCCCTGCATCTCGTAGATCAGCGGCAACGCCAGCAGCGACAGGGCGCGGAAGCCGTAGTAAGCCGCTAGGAGCTTGCGGTTGTCGTAGCGGTCCGTCAGCCAACCGGACGCGAGCGTGCCGACGATGTTGAGCGCGCCAAGGAGGGCGACGGCGCTCGCCGCGGCGACCTCGGTGAATCCGTGCTCGACCGCGTGCGGGATGAGATGCGTTCCGATGAGGCCGTTGGAGGTGTAGCCGCACACGAAGAAGCTCCCGGCGAGCAGCCAGAACTCACGGCGGCGCAGCGCGTCGCGCAGCGGCGTGCGGCGCGCGTCGTCGGCCTTCTCCGCCGCCGTGAGCGTCGCGCCCTCGCCGACAGCGCGCTGTCCGACGTCACTCGGCCGGTCGCGCATGAACAACACCAGCGGAACGACAGCGACCGCTGCCGCGCCAAGCAAGAGCGCGATCGCGGCGCGCCAGCCCATCGTGACAGTGAGGGCGGCCATTGCGGGGACGAAGACGAGCTGGCCCGCGGACGTCGCTCCGCCGAAGAGGCCGACGATGACGCCGCGATGCGTGCGGAACCACCGCTGCGCGATCGCCGCGCTCGCGACCTGTCCGGCCGCGCCGGTGCCGAGACCGATCACGAGGCCCCACACGAGGTAGAGATGCCAGAGCTCGCTCATGTTGATCATCGCAAAGAGACCGGCGCCGATCAGGAGGATCCCGCCGGTGAGAAGTCGCCGTGGCCCGAATCGCTCGAGCAGCCAACCACCCAGCGGTCCGCCGAGCCCGAACGCGAGCAGCGACACTCCGACCGCGAGCGAGATCGCGGCGCGATCCCAGCCGAATTCCTTCTCGAGCGGGACGATGATGACGCCGGGCGCCGCACGCACCGCCTGCGCCGCCATAAGCGTGGCGAGTGTCACCGCGACAATGACCCATGCGTAGTGGAAGCGGCGGACCTGCATCGGCACCTCGAGTCTAAGGAACCGCGCCGCGTCTAAACTCGACCGCGGAGAGGTGTCCGAGTGGTTGATGGTGCCGCTCTCGAAAAGCGGTAGGCGAAAGCCTCGCGGGTTCGAATCCCGCCCTCTCCGCCGTCGATAATCGCCATGTTGGAGAGGTCGCATAGTGGCCGAGTGCGCCCGCTTGGAAAGCGGGTAGCCGAAAGGCTCGCGGGTTCGAATCCCGCCCTCTCCGCACGATGACCGTGAGACACCGCGTGCTCGTCTTTGACGTCAATGAGACGCTGCTCGATCTGCGCGCGCTCGATCCCCATTTCGCGCGCGTCTTCGGTGACGCGGCCGTCCGGCGCGAATGGTTCGCGACCATGCTGCAGTCCGCGCTGCTGCTCACCGTGACCGGCCCGTACTTCGACTTCGGTGCGCACTTCCGCGCGGCGCTCGCGCTTACGGCGGAGAAGCGGGGCGTGACCGTGTCCGAGGCGGATGAGAAGGCGATCCTCGGCCAAGTGCGCAAGCTGCCGGCTCATCCCGAGGTGCGTGAGAGCCTCACTCGTCTTCGCGACGCGGGCTTCCGCATGGCCGCGCTCACGAACTCCATCGGCCTGGTCGAGGAGGCGCAGCTGACGAACGCCGGTATCCGTGACCTATTCGACGAGGCACTCAGCGCCGACGACGCGAAGCGCCTCAAGCCCGCGCCCGAGGCGTATGCCGCTGCGGCGAGCAAGCTGGGCGTGCCCCTGGGCCAGGTTCGCCTCATCGCCGCGCACGGGTGGGACGTCGCGGGCGCGATGCGCGCGGGCTGCGCGGCCGCGTTCGTCGCGCGGCCGGGCGCACTCTGGAATCCGCTGCTGGAGAAGCCCGACGTATGGGGGAACGACCTGCGTGAGGTGGCGGATCAGATCATCGCGCGCGACCGGTAGCCGATACCATTGGTGACGGCCGTGCTAGGCGGGGAGCTAGCGGTGCCCTGTACCCGCAATCCGCTCCAGCGGGGCTGAATTCCCTCCCAAGGTCCGGCGTCGCGGGTCCTGCGTGCGTCGCGTGGCGTTGACGATCGGGTCCTGTGCAGCGTCGGTCCGTGAACCCCGTCAGATCCGGAAGGAAGCAGCGGTAAGCGGTCGCCGTCGCGTGCCGCAGGCAAGCCTGATCCGAGCTGCGCAGCGTGTGCGTGTTCGTGATGTCCGTGATCGACGGAGGGTGCACGGCCAGTACCTACTGCGGCGGGCGCGAAGCGCACCCGCCTAGCAGACGAGAGCGGCGAACGCCGCTCGACTATCCTCGACTCGTGCCTGAAAGCTCTGCCCTCTATCGCCGCTATCGCCCGCAGACCTTCGCCGCCATCGTCGGTCAGGAACATGTCACCCGCACGCTGAAGAACGCGATCGGCTCGGGCCAGGTCGCGCACGCATATCTCCTGTCGGGCTCGCGTGGGATCGGTAAGACCACCATCGCGCGGCTCATCGCGAAGGCGGTGAACTGCACGAAGGCGAAAGACGGCGAGCCCTGCGATCGCTGCGAGAACTGCGTTGCCATCCGCGACGGCAGCTTCCTCGATCTGATCGAGATCGACGCCGCATCCAATCGCGGTATCGATGAGATGCGCGACCTGCGGGACAAGGTGCGGTTCGCGCCGTCGCAGGGTCAGTACAAGGTCTATGTGATCGACGAAGCTCACCAGCTGACCAGCGAGGCGTTCAACGCGCTGCTGAAAACGCTCGAAGAGCCCCCGCCGCACGCGATCTTCGTGCTCGCGACGACGGAGTCCGGAAAGATCCCGGCGACCATCGTCTCGCGCACCCAGCGCTTCGACCTCCGGCGGATCCCGTACAAGGGCGTCGTCGCCCAGCTGGCGAAGATCTGCGAGCAGGAGAAGTTGAAGGTCGAGCCGGCGGCGCTCGAGGCGATCGCGCGACACGCTCAGGGTTCGCTCCGCGATGCCGAGAGCGTCCTCGACATGGTGGCGGCGTTCTCCGAGGGCGGCGTCAAGCTGGCCGACGTCGACGAGCTCCTCGGTGTGTCCGAGTGGGAGGAAACGTCCGCTCTGTTCGACGCGCTCGCCGCGAATGACGGCGCGGCGGGGGTCCGCATCGTCGGCAGGCTCGTCGACGAGGGCCGCGACCTGCGCCTCTTCGTGAAGCGCGCGATCGATCACACCCGAGCGCTCGTGCTCGCGAACGCGCAGGGCAAGCCGCCGGAGACCGCGAGCGAGGGTGTCGCCGCGAAGGTCTGGGAGCAGGCGCCCAAGTTCCCGTTGCCACGGCTCGCTGCGATCGCGAAGCGACTCATCGAGACCGAGCAGCACCTCAAAACGAGCGAGGGCACACCCTTGCCTTTGGAGCTCGCGATCCTCGACCTCGTCACGCAGCCCGGGGTCACGGGACCGGCCACCCAATCAACGCCGCGCCGCGAAGCCGCACCGGCCGCGCGTTCGGCGGCGGCGCCAGCTGTGGACCGCGGCACGCCGACGCGCGCGAAGGAGCGTCCGCAGGAGCGTCCGGGCGTGATCGACCTTGCGGCGCGTCGCGCACAGACGGGCTCGCTCACGCTCGGCGACGTGCAGAAAGCGTGGGCCGAGATGGTCGCGCACGTGAAGGAGCAGAGCGTCGGGAAGGCGTCGCACCTCGTGAAGGCCGAGCCGGTCACGGTCGAAGGCAGCACCGTCGTGATCGGCTTCGACAACGACTTCGCGCGTGCTTACTGGCAGGATCGTTATCGCGTCGAGCTCGAGCAAGGATTGTCGGAGCGCCTCAGCCTCACCGTGCGTGTCCGCTGCGTCGTGCAGAAGCTGCCCGCGGATGCGCCCTCGGCCGCCGAGGACCCGATGCTTCGCGCCGCGCTCGAGACATTCCGCCGCCCAGAGCGGATCTTGGAGATCGAGTGATGAAGAACATGGGTGACCTACAGAAGATGGCTCGCGAGATGCAGGCGAACATGGCGAAGGCGCAGGAAGAGTTGGCCGCTGCGACGGTCGAGGGGACCGCCGGCGGTGGCGCCGTCGTCGTGGTGCTCAGCGGGACGCAGGACATCAAGTCGGTGAAGATCCAAAAGGATGCTGTCGATCCCGAGGACGTCGAGACGCTCCAGGACCTCGTCCTCGCGGCGTTCACCGACGCGCTCAAGAAGTCGCGCGAGCTCGCCGCGCAGCGGCTCGGCGGCGTGACCGGCGGTCTCAAGATCCCCGGTATGTGATGCCGAGCGCCCTCGCGCGCCCGCTTGCGCGTCTCATCGATGAACTCTCGAAGCTGCCCGGCGTCGGTCCGAAGACCGCGCAGCGGCTCGCGTATCACATCCTGCGCACGCCTCTCCCAGACGCCGACGCGCTCGCAGCCGCAATACGTTCGGTGAAGACCGATCTCCGCTATTGCTCGGTGTGCTTCAACATCGCCGAGGCGGACCCCTGCGTGATCTGCTCATCCGACGAGCGCGACGGGGCGCTGGTCTGCGTCGTGGAAGAGCCGCTCGACGTCCTCGCGATCGAGCGCACCGGTCAGTACAAGGGCCGCTACCACGTCTTGCACGGCGCGATCTCGCCGGTGAACGGCGTGCGGCCCGATGACCTGAAGATCGCTCAGCTGGTCCAGCGGATCCGCGCCGGTGGGATCGAGGAGCTGATCCTCGCGACGAACCCGAACCTCGAAGGCGAGGCGACGTCGATGTACGTCGCTCAGATGCTCGCGGGCAGTGGAGTGCGTGTGACCCGTCTCGCGCGCGGCCTACCGATGGGCGGGGATCTCGAGTATGCCGACGAAGTGACGGTCAGCCGTGCGCTGGAAGGTCGGCGGGCTCTGTAGCGATGAGCACGGGCGCTTCCGGGTTCTCGAGCGCCCAGAGGTGGTCGCCCACGCGCACGTCGTAGGCGCAGAAGGCCCATGAGCGGTCGTGGATGGTCATCGTGTCCGAGAGATCCTTCGTCGCGCGCTGGTGCTCCGGGTTGGTGCAGCGATAGCGGATCAGCGTTGCGAACGGTTTCATGGTTCCTCCCCTCCGGCTGGGTCTCGCGTCCCGAATACATTGAAAAGGCCACAGTGGGTGCGCGATAGATGTACGTTTCGGAACGTATGGGACCGGCGGCGATAATTCTCACGCCCAAGCAGGCCGAAGTGATCGACCTGGTGGCGCGCGGATACACGAACAAGGAGATCGCCGCGCGAAAGCGCGTGACGCAGCGCGCAATTACGGCTCAGCTCAGCCGCCTGATGCGGAAGTTCGACGTGCCGAACCGGGCCGGGCTCATCGCCGCGGTGATGTCAGCGGCAGGCGTCGGGCTCCCAACCGGCACCGCCTTGCCCGGTCGGCGGATTCGCGGCGCAGCTCCACATTGCCCCGGGCAACCCAGCGGCCGTCTACGAGACCGCCCCCCGTTCATGGTCGCGGTGACGCTCGGTCCCGACCACGTCTATTCGTTCGTGAATCGGCTCGCGGCGCAGGTGGCCGGTCGTTCGGCTGACAGCCTGGTGGGAAAGAGCGTTCGCGAGGCTTACCCGGACATGGACCCGCGCTTCACCTCCGCGCTGGACCAGGTGTACGCGGCGGGATCCCGTGGTCGGCCGGCGACGCGTTCGTCAGGTGGACCCACCTCGACGGCACGAGTCGGGAGGGAAAGGCGAACCTGATGTTCCAGCCGCTTCGCGATGCGGAAGGCCGGGTGGTGGGGCTGCTCCACATCGGAGCCGAGGCCGCCGAGGGCTGAAGATCCGCGATTAGGCCGGTGCGCGAGGGCCCTCCGATTGACGCAGGCGAGCGTGGGTGGGTATCATGAACGTCCGCATCACGCCCGTAGGCCGAATTCCATTGGGAGGTCGGGGCACGATCTTTAACAGCTGAAGAGTGACAGGAACGCCAAGCGAGATTTCGTTGATTTTTTGATCGAACTCGAAGCTCAAATGGACCGCCCGCAAGGGTGGTCTGATTTTTTGTCGGAGAGTTTGATCCTGGCTCAGGACAAACGCTGGCGGCGTGCATAAAACATGCAAGTCGGACGAGCCAATCCCCGCAAGGGGAAAGGCTAGTGGCGAACGGCTGAGTAACACGTAGGTGATCTGCCCTGAAGTGGGGGATAACGACTCGAAAGAGTCGCTAATACCGCATGTGACCATCGATTCGTTTTCGATGCTCAAAGTCGTAAGACGCTTTAGGAGGAGCCTGCGGCGGATTAGCTAGTTGGTGAGGTAATGGCCCACCAAGGCTTCGATCCGTAGCTGGTCTGAGAGGATGGCCAGCCAGACTGGGACTGAGACACGGCCCAGACTCCTACGGGAGGCAGCAGTTAGGAATTTTGCGCAATGGGGGAAACCCTGACGCAGCCACGCCGCGTGCGGGATGAAGGCCTTCGGGTCGTAAACCGCCTTTCTCGAGGAAGACACCCGACGGTACTCGAGGCATAAGCAACGGCTAACTACGTGCCAGCAGCCGCGGTAATACGTAGGTTGCGAGCGTTGTCCGGATTTACTGGGCGTAAAGCGCACGCAGGCGGTTCCGAAAGTCGAATGTGAAAGCTCCCGGCCCAACTGGGAGAGGCCGTTCGAAACTTCGGGACTTGAAGGCGGGAGAGGCAGATGGAATTTCCGGTGTAGCGGTAAAATGCGTAGATACCGGAAGGAACACCAGTGGCGAAAGCGATCTGCTGGCCCGCCCTTGACGCTCAGGTGCGAAAGCTAGGGGAGCGACCGGGATTAGATACCCCGTTAGTCCTAGCCGTAAACAATGGGCACTAGGTGTTGTCGGTATCGACCCCGGCAGTGCCGAAGCTAACGCATTAAGTGCCCCGCCTGGGGAGTACGACCGCAAGGTTAAAACTCAAAGGAATTGACGGGGGCCCGCACAAGCAGCGGAGCGTGCGGTTTAATTCGATGGTACGCGAAGAACCTTACCCAGACTTGACATGCGAGTGGTAGGAACCCGAAAGGGAACCGACCCGCAAGGGAGCTCGTACAGGTGTTGCACGGCTGTCGTCAGCTCGTGTCGTGAGATGTTGGGTTAAGTCCCGCAACGAGCGCAACCCTCGGGGTCTGTTGTACCTCTCAGACCCGACTGCCGAGAGAAACTCGGAGGAAGGTGGGGATGACGTCAAGTCAGCGTGGCCTTTATGTCTGGGGCAACACGCACGCTACAATCGCCGGTCACAGCGGGTCGCGACAACGCAAGTTGAAGCTAATCCCTTAAAACCGGCGTCAGTTCAGATCGGAGGCTGCAACTCGCCTCCGTGAAGTCGGAGTTGCTAGTAACCGCAGGTCAGCACACTGCGGTGAATATGTTCCCGGGCCTTGTACACACCGCCCGTCACGTCATGGGAGTCGGTAACACCCGAAGCCGGTGGGCCAACCGCAAGGAGGCAGCCGTCGAAGGTGGGACCGGCGACTGGGACGAAGTCGTAACAAGGTAGCCGTACCGGAAGGTGCGGCTGGATCACCTCCTTTCTAGGGATACGTGTTCGGATCCTTCGGGATCTCGATCCAATCCCAGGTCGATCGTCGGAGCCTGAAAACTCGGACGAGACACTTCCAACGGAAGTGGTTCAATCAACAAATGCGCGGAGGATCTCGACTCACGATCGATGCATCCGAAGCGGCAACGTTATCGAGCCGTGTTCCTGTCACTCTTCATCGGTTAACGATCTGCTCCGCATGCCACGCATGGGCGCTTAGCTCAGCTGGTTAGAGCACTGCCCTGATAAGGCAGAGGTCTCTGGTTCGAGTCCAGAAGCGCCCACTCGCGCTTGCAGGACTTGGAAGATCCCCGGGCAGGTATCGGTAAGCTCGTGGGCGCTACGCTTAACGCGGCTTCGCCGCGTGGGGCCCAACCTGCACCACTCGATCGCTCGCTTACGCTCGCGATCGAGGGCGCAGCCGCCCCGAAAGCGGCGCAGCCGCTTTCGGGGCCGTAGCTCAGCTGGTAGAGCGCCTCCTTTGCAAGGAGGAAGTCAGGAGTTCGAGTCTCCTCGGCTCCACGGAGATGCGAAGCGTCCAAGCGTCGATAGCACTAGTTTCGAGGGAGTGTGGCGATGAACAAGGGTTTGTGGGCGGCCCAGGTCTTGGGCGGGTTGTTCTTCATCTCCGTGGGGATCATGCACTTCATCGTGCCCGAAGGCCTGCCAGCAACGTTTTCCTGGATGTATGACCTCCCTGGCACCGTACACGTCATCTCGGGCACGGCGGAGATCCTTGGCGGTCTCGGCTTGATCCTTCCGGCCATCACCAGGATCCAACCGCGACTGGTCCCGCTGGCCGCCATCGGTCTTGCCGCAGTGATGCTCGGGGCGGTTGTCTATCACATCGGCCGAGGCGAGTTGGTCAACGTGGGCACGAACGTCCTGTGGGTGGCCCTCATGGCCTTCATCGCATATGGCCGCGGGAAGACCCACCCGATCCAGCCAAGGGCCGCGGCTTGACTCGTCGCCGAGCCTGAGCAGCTCGGCTCAGCCCGGAATGGACGCCAGCGCCGCGCGCTGGCATCATTAGAGGTCCGCGCCGGCTGAGGTCGGCGGGAGGGCGAAAGCGATCGATAACCAGCTTCCAATTTGTCCGCTCAGGCCTGTGCATGGCTACGTGCCGTGCCCTGACCTGAACGAGCAGATGGTGCACCTTTACAAGTGAAGAGGAAGACGAAAACGAGTTTCGCCAAGTCGAGATTCGTACCGATCGTTATTGGAAGTACTGCAGCATCAGCTCGCCCTTTCGAGGGCCGGGCTGGATGTTGGAATAGTTAGGTCAAGCTACAAAGGGCGCACGGTGGATGCCTTGGCGCTTGAGGCCGATGAAGGACGTGGTTACCTGCGAAAAGCTCCGGGGAGTTGGTAGCAAACGGTGATCCGGAGATATCCGAATGGGGGAACCCGACCAGGTCGATCCCTGGTCACCCGCACCTGAATACATAGGGTGCGTGGAGGGCACCGGGGGAACTGAAACATCTCAGTACCCCGAGGAACAGAAAAGATTCCCTGAGTAGTGGCGAGCGAAACGGGAAGAGCCTAAACCCGACCCGCGTGATAGACGGCAGTCGTTGCGGTTCGGGGGTTGTGAGGCTCGACTGTGGACCTGCCGGTCCACGACGGAGTTACAAACGTGATCGTTAGTGGAAGGCTGCCTGGAACGGCCAACCGAAGAGGGTGAGAGTCCCGTACACGAAAGCGATCACGCTCCGGTCGAAGTCCTCGAGTACCACCCGGAAGGTCTCCAGGGTGGGAAACTCGGCAGACCATTGTCGAAGGCTAAATACCTCAAGCGACCGATAGTGAACTAGTACCGTGAGGGAAAGGTGAAAAGCACCCCGGGAGGGGAGTGAAATAGAAACTGAAACCGTGTGCCTACAAGCAGTCGAAGCGTGTTGCTGCGCAAGCAGTAGCGTGACGGCGTGCCTATTGAAGAATGATCCGGCGAGTTAGCTGTATGCGGCGAGGTTAAGGCCTGACGGCCGGAGCCGAAGCGAAAGCGAGTCTG
>CAJDUG010000010.1_pt1 | contig 41708 bp, 40 predicted proteins | sample 7390021 | NCBI WGS metagenome assembly CAJDUG01 (sample SAMEA7055676, study PRJEB34461) | soil metagenome | biome: terrestrial ecosystem; feature: Peninsula; material: soil | place: Antarctica | collected 2016
TCCGCCGGGCATCGCAAGCGAGTCAAGAAAGGGACGAGGAAGCCGGAACGCTGCCCGCAGAACGACGCGCTGGTCCTCGAACCCTGCGGCCACACGGAGTGATCATGTAGCACCCATGATCATATCATAGGTGTTACGTCGCCCAAAGGGTCGCCCGACCATCTTGCCGAAGCCCCGCCGTCAGCAGGCTCCCTGGCGCGTCAAGGGCACCCGCGCGCGTGCTTGCGCATCGCGCGCGGGTCCCGCCCTGTGACCCGCCTGGCGACGCTCCTGCTAGCGGGGCTTCATGTGAGCGGTATGCGAGTGATGGGCGGGACCGTCACGCGCAGTGGCGCGCGCATCCCCCTTCACAAGCCGGAGCATCTCGTTCATGCCACTCGGGCCGTCGGTGATATGGCGCAGCTCTAGCGGGTACCAGCCGCCCGTGTCGTCGATGAGGTAGATGTCCTCGCCGTGCTCGAAGACGCGAGCGAGGATCTCCTCCCACTGCTGCGGCGTGAGCTCACACGCGAGACAGTCCCGGTCCTCGCACGGCCAGGGCCCGACGGTCAGCTCAGACCACCGCCGCTCGCCGCTTGGCCTGCCGCTTGCGAACTGGTCGTTTGACACCGGAATCCACCTCCTCCCAGTCGATGAGGTTCGGCTCGATCCCGGCGTCTCTGAGCGCCTTCAGGTCACGCCAGACGGTCATGCGGTCGTACTTCTCGCGCATCGCCTTCGCGCCGTGCATCTCCACGAACATGGCGAAGCCGATGAGCGTCAGGGCGCGACGCGGCCCGTACCGGCCTTCGAGCTTCTTCAGCGCTGCGTCAGGCGTCATGGCGGCCTCCCGTGCGATGTAACGCTGGTGATAATATCATCAGAGTTACTTGGCTTGTCCCATCAGCGCAGTCCGCTCGGCCTCTAGACCGTACGCGGTTCGTAACACAGACGCTGCTGGATCTTGCCTCGGTGGACCATGAATCGCTCCTAGAATCCCCGCATGCCACGGCCGGTGACCCGACCCTCGAAGAAAACGACCGCCGCCAAGACCCGCGTATTCCTGTTCTCCGACCTGCGCGACTACACGAGCTTCGTCGAGACGCACGGCGATGCGGAGGCGGCGCGGCTCCTCCGCGATTACCGAGACCTCGTCCGCCGCGAGGTCACGCGTTTCGACGGCGCGGAGATCAAAACCGAGGGCGACTCCTTCTACGTCGTGTTTGAGTCGGCTTCCGCGGCGCTCGACTGCGCCGTTTCGATCCTCAAGAGGATCGCGGCGCAGAAGGAGAGGGACCCGGTGCGCCGGCTGCGGGTCGGCATCGGGCTGCATGCAGGCGAGACGAGGTTCTCGTCTCGGACACGCTGCGCGGGCTGGTCCGGACCGGGCGCAGCTATCCGCTGGTCGAACGCGGCGCGCTCGCGCTGAAGGGCGTGAGCGAGCCGATCCAGGCGTGGAGCATCACTGTCGCCGAGGAGCGCGCGGCTCCGGCGATGCCGCTGGCTCCCGCTCCCGCGCCACACGCCCCGGCCGCCGGCCAGATCCTCTGTCCCGTCGTCGTCGGCCGCGAGAGCGAGCTCACGCAGGCCGCCGCGGCGCTCGACGCAGCGCTCGCGAGCCATGGCCAGACGGTCGTCCTCGCGGCGGAGGCTGGCGGCGGTAAGACCGCGTTCGTTCGCGAGCTCGAGCAGCGCGCGAGGGAGCGCGGCTTCCGGGTCCTGATCGGAGCGACGCTCGAGTCGGACACGGCGCTCCCGTACTCGCCCTTGGTCGCCGCCGTGCGTTCTGGCTTTCGTGGCATCGAGCGCGAGCGCCTAGGACGCGTGCTCGCGCAGATGGCGCCCGATCTCGCGCAGCTCTTCCCGGAGCTCGGACGCGCCGCGCGCGCTGACGGCGCGGCGCCGATGGAGCAGCACCGGTTGTCGGTCGCGTTCCACGGGCTGTTCACCGCGTTCGCCCGCGAGGCGCCGATCCTGGTGGTCCTCGAGGACCTGCACTGGTCCGACGAGGCGAGCCTCGACCTACTGCACTATCTCGCCCGCGAGCTCCGCGATTCGCGCTCCCTCTTGCTCGCGACCTACCGAAGCGACGAGATGCACCGCCGCCACCCCTTCCTGAGGACGCTCGCCAGTTTGCAGCGCGAACGGCTCGTCACGGAGATCGCCCTCCGCCGGCTCACTGTTGACGAGGTCGCGACGCTCATCCGTGAGACGTTCGCGACGACAACCGCGGTGAGTGCGGAGTTCCGCGACGCGGTCTACGCGCGATGCGAGGGCAACCCGTTCTTCACCGAGGAATTGCTCAAAGCGCTCGTCGAGTCGGGCGGTATCTACCGCACCGCGACGGGCTGGGAGCGCAAGCCCGTCGAGGAGCTCCGCATCCCCACCTCAATCCGTGAGGCCGTCCATGGGAGGATCGAGCGCCTCTCGGCGGAAGCCCAGGCGACCCTCTCGGCGGCTTCGGTCATCGGTCTGCGCTTCCCGTTCGCCGTGCTGCGCGCGACAGCGGGCGGAACCCCAGCGGACGTGCTCGCGCACCTGCGGCAATTTATCGAGCTTCAGCTTGTGATCGAAGAGGGTGGCGAGGACGACCTGTACGCGTTTCGGCACGCGCTCACCCGCGAAGTCGTCTACGACGAGCTCCTCGCGCCGGAGCGGAAAGCGCTGCACCACGGCATCGCGGCGGTGCTCGAAGCGCGGCCGCGCACGGAGCCCGCGCTGCTTGCCCTGCACCTCGTCGCCGCGGGCGAACAGCAGCGGGCCCTTCCGCACCTCCTTGAAGCGGCCGACCGCGCGATGGCGACGGGCGCGCCGCGCGAGGCGGCGACCCACTACGAGCGCGCGCTGGAGATCGGGGTAAGCGAAGCCGATCTGCCGCGGACGTACGAAGCGCTCGCGCGCGTCTACCGGCGTTTCGACTTCACGCGCGGCCGCCGCGCCGCCGAGCGGGCGCTCGCCCTGTACCGGAAGGCCGACGATCACCGCGGGATTTCGCGTACCCTTCTCATCCTTTCGGACGACGCCACCATCCTTGCTGACACCCGCGCGCGCGCGCTCATCGACGAGGCCGTGACGGTCGTCGAAGGCCTGGGCGACACCGTGGAGCTCGCGCACGCGCTGGGGAAGCTCGGCTTTCGCGCCGGCGGCCTTGGCGTGATCGCGGATATCCGAAGACTCGCCGACCGTCTCCTCGCACTCGGCGAGCGTCTTCACGACGAGGGGGCGATCGCCCGCGCGTATCAGCTCCAGGGGGTCGCGCTGATGAACGACCGGCCAGCCGCGGGCCTTGAGCTCATCGTGCGCGGACAGGACCTCGCGATCCAGTCCGGGCGCACCGACATCGCGCTCGGCGGGTATCTGCGGACCACGGGTGCGATGACCTATCTCCGTCGACCTAGAGAAGAGATCTTCGCAGTGATCGATGCGGGGTTGTCGTACGCGCGCGATCACGGCATCGAAGAGACACCCCTGATCCCCGCTCGCGCCTACTACCACCTGAACCACGCGGAATGGGACGAAGCGCTCGAGAGCGCCCAGCGGATCGAACGTTCGACCTGGTACGACAACGTGGTCGAGATCCGCGCCCGGATCGCGGAAGGGCGCGAGGGGCCCGCGTCCGCGGCGACGCTGTACCGCGAGCATGCGCGCGCCTGGCGCGCCCTGACCGGCGAAGCAAGGCCACCGGCTCTCATTTCCACGGCCTACGCGGCGCTCCTCAGCGATGAGCGGGCCGCCGGCACCGCCGCGCTGGAAGAGCTGGGACGGCTGGGTGCCTCACCGGTGCAACTCATCAATAGCGGCTGGTCGCTACTGCTGCTTTGCGCCACGCTGCTCGACCGACCGAAGTGGATCGACGCCGTCGAGCCACTGCTCCAGCGGGGTGAGTGGACGGGGATGCGCGCCGGCGCAGCCGCCTGTCGTGCCGGTCGGGCATTCTTGGCGGGTGACGCCGCGGAGTGCGGGCGGCTGCTGTCCACCATGGCCGGGTTGGACGCTCCGCCGAGTCACTTCGGCATCGATACCGCGAACGTCGACTACATCATCGGGCTCGTCCGGGAAGCGCGGTCGCGCGGCTGGACCGTCGGACCGGAGTGGGACGGTGCGCTCTCAAGCGCTCGCGCCTTCGCGGAGAAGGCGAAGGCGAGGCCAGCCTGATGCGACGCACGACGCGATCTTGGCCCGCAACCACCCTAGCCGTTTGACGGCTACGGAATCGCAAGGAGACATCGGTTTGACCCGCCGCGGGCCAGCGCGGGCGCGGGTCCTTTCTCGTTTTCGCCAAGGATTTCGTCTGAGCCGACCCCGGGTCTCGAACCCGGAACCTGCGGTTTACAAAACCATTCGCGGTGATCTCGTCGTCGTGACGTCGAGCGACAAGGCGAGGAGCTTCACGACACGCGACCGCCCGGTCCAGATAGCCAGAAGAAGCCGCGCGAGCGCCGCGCGCGCTCCGCATAGAGCGGAACAGCTAGCCGGGTGTTTTCCGACGAGGGTGACGATGGAGCGCGCCCGCCCTCGTAAATTTGCTGAGCCAACTCAGAGATTTCGCGTACTCGGCTTCGGATGTCAACCAAGGGATTAAAAGTCCCCTGCTCTACCGTTGAGCTACGGGCCCGCGTTTCCGGCCATTTTCTCATCATTCTGAGGCCGCACTCATCTCGTTGTTCGGCGGGGGCGTTATAGGCTTCCAAGACTGTGGAACGCGAGGAGATCCGGGCCTGGCTCGACACGACCGACGCGATCCGCTCGACCTGTGACCTTGACCTCCTCGGCTTCTTGACGCGGCATCCACACACACTGCTGACGACCGAGCAGATCGCGAACTTCGTCGGGTACAGCGCGAGCGCGACCTCCGAGGCGCTCGAGCACCTGCTCGCCGCGGGCCTCGCGACACGCCTCCGCGGTCGGGCACCCGACGTCGACCTGTACATACTCACGGGAGGACGCGGCAGCGGCGGCAGCGCGGTGTCCCTGTTCTCGTTGCTCGAGTTCGCCTCGACGCGCGACGGCCGGCTGGCCGTCATCGACGCGCTGCGGCCTCTGCTCACGGCGAAGGGAGTGAAAAATGGTGGAGCGTGATCTCGTTCAGACCGGAATCGCCGGCGTCGATGCGCTGCTCTCGGGCGGGCTGCCGCGGCGCAACATCGTGCTCGTCGAGGGCGCGGTCGGGACCGGCAAGACGACGCTCGGCGTCGAGTTTGTGTATCGCGGTGCGAGCCTCTTCGACGAGCCCGGCATCGTCGTGCTCTTCGAGGTCTCGCCGGCGAAGCTCATCCGCGACGCGGCGGGCTTCGGCTGGGACCTTCCCGCACTCGAGCGCGACGGACGCCTGCGGATCATCTTCACGACGCGCGAGGTCTTCCGCCAGGAGATCCAGCAGGCCGACAGCCTGCTCCTCGAACAGGCCGCGAAAATGAAGGCGCGGCGCATCTTCGTGGACGGTGTGTCAGCTTTAGGCGCGGGCGTGCTGGAGCCACGCGAATCCTTTCACGTCTTCGTGGAGGGCCTCCAGCGCGAGGATCTCACGCCGGTGCTGGCGCTCGAGGCCGCGGCGCTGCGGAACGGGTCCGCGCTGCTGCCGGAAGAGTCCATCGCGGACACGGTAATCCGGCTGACCATCGAGGACGTGCAGCGCGCTGCGGTGCGATCGCTCGAGATCGCGAAGTCGCGGGGCCACGACTTCCAGATGGGCCGGCACACCTTCCGCATCGTCGACGGGAAAGGTATCGAGGCGTACCGCCGGGTCCAGGCGCCAAGGGTCGCCGCGCGCGAGCGCGCGGCGGCCTACGACACGACGAAGCGCGCCACCACCGGGGTTCCGGGCCTCGACGACATCGTGAACGGCGGCTACTTCCACGGCAGCACGACGGTCGTCGCGGGCATCTCGGGCGTCGGTAAGAGCGTGATGGCCCTCCAGTACATCGCCGAAGGCGCTCGCCGAGGGGAGCGCAGCCTCATGCTTTCGCTCGACGAGCAGGTCCCGCAGGTCATTCGGAACGCGAGCACCATCGGCATCGACCTCCCATCCTTGATCGACGGCGGGCTCATCAGGCTCCACTACGACCCGCCGCAGGAGATCGAGGTCGATCATCACTTCGACACGATCGAGCGGATCATCGAGGAGTTCCGCCCGGCCCGTGTGGTCATCGACAGCCTCTCCACCTACGGCTCGAACCTCGGCACGGGCGGGCGCGTGTTCCGCGACTTCTTCCACGCGCTGATCGCGCTCATGAAGGAGAATCAGATCGCGGCCGTCTACAACCACGAGAACCCCGAGATGCTCGGCATGACAAGGATGATGGGCAACTTCGCAATGAGCTCGCTCGTCGACAACATCCTCCTTCTGAACTGGGTCGAGCTCGGCGACGAGTTCCGGCTGGGCCTCACCGTCGCAAAGATGCGCGCGAACCCCACCTCGCACGTAACGCACGAATGCGAGATCGTCGACGGCCAGGGCATGCGCGTACTGCCGCGGCGGCTGCCCGTACAGTCGACGCACGCGGCCTTCGCCGCCTACGGTGGCCTTATCTCGCGAGCGCCGACGCGCCGGCAGGACAGCCGCGCTCCCGACGGCGAGGACTAGCCCGGTGGCCCAGGTCGGGCAGGGCCTCTTCGACAGCGGCACCTGGTCGGCGGCGCTCGAGAAATACGGTGCCGCGACCGCGCTGACCGTGACGGTCTACGGACTGAACGGCCAGATCGCCTGCGGCCCGCTCCATCGGACGCCGCTCTTCGACCTATTCACCCGCCACGGGTACGAGCCCGGGATCCTGGCGGAGTGCGCTCGCCGCTGCCTCGCGCAGGCGCGCGAACGACCGGCCGTGGTGGTCGCTCCGGAGTACGGCCTGGCCGTCGTGGGTACCTCCCTCGTGCTCGACGGCGAGATCGTCGGCGCGGCGATCGCCGGATATGCGCTCGTCGATTTCTGCCGGTCCGCTGCGATCGAACAGCTCGCGCGCGAGGCCGGCGTTCCGTTGCGGGAGCTCTGGGACATCGCGCGGACGCACCAACCGATGCCCGAGCGCCGGCTCCTGGTGCAGGGCGAGCTGCTGCAGGTGCTCGGCGACGCGATCCTCCGTGAGAACTACCGAACGCGACAGCTCGAGTCGACCGCGGCTCGCCTGGTGGACGAGTCAACCGCGAAGGATGACTTCCTGGCCATGCTCTCCCACGAGCTTCGGACGCCGCTGACGCCCATCCGCGCCTGGGCGCGGATACTGAAGCTCGGCGCCCACGACCCCGCCCGATCCCTCCGCGCCGCGGAGGTCATCGAGCGGAACGCCGTGCTGCAGACGAGGCTGGTGGACGACCTGCTCGAGCTGAACCGCGCCAGCCGGGGAACGTCGGCGCTCGTCCTCAAGGTCCACGACCTTGCCGACATCGTCCGCTCGGCGACCGAGACCATGGTCCCGGATGCGCTGGACAAAGGGATCGTTCTGGATGTTGAGGGCCCTGGTGAGTCGCTCTTCGTGGAGGTCGATCGCGACCGCGTGGATCAGATCTTCCGGAACGTGCTCTCGAACGCCGTGAAGTTCACGCCGGACGCAGGTCGCATCTCGGTGCGCGTCGCGGGCGACGCGCAGTGGGCCACGATCACGATCCGCGACACCGGTGAGGGTATCGCTACGGAGTTCCTCCCGTTCGCGTTCGATCAGTTCCGGCAGCAGGAGCGAGGCACCCGCCGCCGGCACTCCGGGCTCGGCATCGGTCTCGCGCTGGTGAAGCAGCTGACGGAGCTCCACGGCGGCGAGGTGACGATCGTCTCCGACGGCGTCGACCTCGGCACCGAGGTTACCGTGCGGCTCCCGCTCACCTCCGCCGCCGTTGACGTCCACCCGCCTCCGTCAACCGGCGAGCTGCCGGACCTCACCGGGCTGCGCATGCTCGTGATCGATGATCAGCACGACACGCTCGTGGTGCTGCAGCTGATGCTGGAGGAGGCGGGCGCCGAGGTTCAGTTAGCGTCCGACGGCAGCGAGGCTCTCGAGCTGGTGCAGCGGAGCAGCTTCGACATCGTTCTCTGCGACGTGCGGATGCCGCTCTTGGACGGCTACGAGTTCATCCGGGCGCTGCAGGCCCTGCCGGACGCGGCTCCGCCCGTGATCGCCATGTCGGGCTTCGCGAGCAGCGCGGACCACCTGCGCACGGACGCTGCAGGGTTCGCCGGTCACGTGGACAAGCCGTTCGACGTCCGTCGTCTCGCCGCGGCGCTCGAGGCCGCGATCGGCGGTCGCAGCGGCCGACCGACGACGAACTCTGATTCGGAATCCGCTCCGTGACGCCCACACGATTCGGCGGCGCTGCTCCGGCGTGGCTAGCGACCAACCACGACGATTGATCCGGTTGATGACGCCAAGTTACCGGCGCCCGCTGGTTCTGTCCTGCCGAGCACGACCGGCCGTTGCGGTCCGCGGGCGGCTACAGCTTGCGTCCCGCTCATGTGCTCGCATCCTGCGCGTCCCACCACGCAATCCACTCGGCCAGACCCTCCACGGTCACGTGGTGTGGCTGCGACGCGCGTCCACGCTGGCTTGAGGCTTCGGAACTCCACCACGCTTCGAGCCCGGCGTCAGAACAGCGAGGGCACGCGAGCTCGACGGCAAGCGCTAGAACAGGTGATTCGATCGCAGTCAATGAGCTGCTGGGAGCCCGTAACCGCGATTTCATTCGTGAACGTGGTGCGCGTCAGCGTGAGCGCACCGGGTTATTAAAAGTCCCCTGCTCTACCGTTGAGCTACGGCCCTAGGCCGTCCTTCGTCACTGCCGCGGAGTGGAGGAAGGCGGCGGGACATTTCCCCCGACGAGTTTGCGCCGCGCTACCGCGATCGCTGCGGCGATGAAGCCGGTGATCACCGCCATGAGGATCACCTGTGGTGTCGCCACGTCGAGTTGGAGCGCGACCACCGCGGCCACCGCGCCAGCGACGCCGCCCTCGATGACGTCGCGGACCACCTTCCCGATAGACGTGCCAAGCCACTGCTTCACGCCACGATGTTACGACTCGGGCACACGCATCCGGATGAACCGCTGCGGTCCGTAAGGACTGTCGTGATCGAACGTCTCGAGCACCTCCGCGGCATGGAAGCGCACGATCTTGTCCGCGTAGCCGTTGGGGATCGCCGCATCGCGCTCGATGAAGCGGGCGCCCGCGGTACGAACGTCGGCGTAGAGCTTGTCCATGAGCAGCTTGACCAGCCCGCGCCCCTGGTAGCTTTTCGCGATCGCGGTGTTCGCGATGTAGTAGGTCTCGTGAGCGTCGGCGGGCTGTGCCTGCGTGTAACCAATGAGCGTGCCGCCCTCCGAGGGGCCATCCCAGAGGAGCACCACGAGGCTATCCCGCCCGTTGAACGCGAGGCGCAGCTCGCTCGGGCTAAACGCGTCCTTCCCGAAGCATTCATATTCCAGCTCGACGATCCGCTGTTTGATCGTGTTCCAGGGAAGGGTGCTCCCGAAGCCCGACGACTCGACGCGGATCTCGCTCACGCTCTCGGGCGGCCTGCGTGCTTAGTGAGTATCCGGCGGCGGTTCGTTGAGGCTGAGCCAGTACAGCCCGATCTCCCGAACGACCTCGACGAATCGTGCGAACTCCACCGGCTTCTGGATGTAGCTGTTGGCGCGCAGCTCGTAGCTCATCAGGAGGTCGGTCTCCTCCTTCGATGAAGTGAGGATCACGACCGGGATGAGCGCGGTGCCCGGGTCATCTCGGATCTGACGCAGTACTTCGAGGCCATCGACCGTCGGCAACTGCAGGCCCAGCAAGACGATCTTCGGATCGGGCTCGCTGCGGTCCGCGTGCGCCCCCGCTTGAACAACAGTCGAGTGCCTCGGCGCCGTCGCGGACGATGACGACCTGGCCGCCGAGGTTGCTCCTCGCAAGGGCGCGCACGGTCAGCCTCGTGGTCAGGGTTATTTTCGACCAGCAGGATGAGCTTCGTTTCGTCAGCCACCGCACCCACCACACCGGATTTGCGAGCGACCAGAATTAGAGGCTTCGGTCCGGCCCGTCGATAGCCATACTTACGTATAGTTGAAGCCAACGCGAATTGGGCGACTCGTCCCAAAGCGGCCTCGTCGTGCCGTTGACTAGCTCGGTACCGATTTCATCCACCTCGAGCGCAACACCAGTGATCGACTTTCGGCAAGCGGGCGACCGAGCAAACGCTGAACGGCGACCACTCGCGCTGCGGCCTGGGCGACCGTAAAGTGACGGGCCATGGAAGCGGTGACGGCGCAACCCCCGGGCGATAAGTCCGCCTCGGCCGAGGGCATCTACGTGTACTGCATCATCGAATCGGCCGAACCGAGGTCGTTCGGCAAGATCGGGATCGGCGGCCGCAGCGATGAGGTCTACACCGTGCACCACGAAGACCTCGCGGCGGTCGTCAGCCGAAGCCCACTCATGGTGTACGACCCGACACGCGAGAACGCGCTGACGCATGAGCACGTGAACGAGGTCGTGATGATCGACAACAACTTCACGCCCGTTCCCATGAGCTTCGGAACGCTCTTCAAGACCGAGGAGGACACCCGCGAGTTCCTGAAGGACACGTACAAGGAGCTCCGCGACGTGCTCGGCAAGATGAAGGACAAGCTCGAGTTCGGTCTCAAGGTCAACTGGGACCGAGAATCGGTGCTCACCGAGGTCGAGCGTGATTACGAAGAGATCCGACGCCTCAAGGCCGAGATCGAATCCAACCAGCAGTCGTCAACGTACTTCGCCCGCATGCAGCTCGGCCGCCTCGTGGAGCAGGCGCTCGCGGAAAAGTCCGAGGCGTACGTTCGCGAGATCTACGAGGCTCTGCAGGACTCGGTGATCGCCTCGCGCTCGAACAAGGTCATCGGCGACCGCATGATCATGAACGGCGCCTTCCTCGTCGCTCGCGACAAGGCCAGCCAGTTCGACAAGTGTGTCCAGGACATCGGCAGGCGCTTCGAGGGCAAGCTCTCGTGGAAGTACACCGGCCCATGGCCACCGTACAACTTCGTCACGATCCGTTTGAAGCTGGAGCGGGGCGCCGGGTCGGGGGCGTGATCCTCTTCAAGCTTCTTGCGCTGCCGCTCACAGCGCCGGCAGCCGGCATCAAGTACTGCCTCGATAAGGTCCTCGAGGTCGCCGAGCACCAGATGTGGGACGAGGATCCCGTTCGCGAGCAGCTGATCCTCGTCAACGAGGCGTACGAAGAGGGCCGGATGCCCGAAGCGGAGTTCCGCGAACGTGAGGCGGAGCTGCTCGCACGCCTGCGTGAGATCCGCGAGCACAAGAAGGCGGTAGCGCGCTCGCAGCAATCGGCACTGCCCGACGAGGGCGCGCGCGAGGTCGTCATCGAGCTGCCCGACGAGATCCGATGAGCCCGCTGCGCTACGTCTACGGCATCGCGCGGGCCAGCGACGCCACGCGCGTTGTGACCGCTGGTCTCACCGGCATCGATGAGAGCCCGGTCGGCTGCGTCGTCGAGGGCAAGCTGCTAGCCGCGGCTAGTAATGTCGCCGAAACAGAGTTCAATGAGGTCGCGCTCAACGAACACCTGCGCGATCTCGATTGGCTCGCCGTCCGCGCCGCGCAGCATCAGGCGGTGAATGGACGTTTGCTCGAGCTGCTCGGGACGGTCTTGCCGCTGTCCTTCGGCACGATCTACCGGGACGACGAGCGCGTGCGGCAGATGTTGAGCGAGGACGCCGCGGACCGGAGCACGCAGCTGACGTCGCTCGACGGCCACGCCGAATGGGTGGTCACAGTCTCGCGCGATGCGAGGGTTCCCGCCGACGACGCGGATGTTCGCGCCCTCGACAAGCAGATCGCAGCAAGCCCGCCCGGCCGCGCGTTCCTCCTGGACAAGCAGCGCGACACGACATTGTCCCGAGCCGTCGAGCGGCGAGACAGTGAGGCGGCGTCTTCCGCGCTCGCGGTCCTCGAGGGTGTCGCCGTGCGCACGTACCAGGAGCCCGTCGTGACCGGAGGCACCGACGCCGTCGCTCTTCGCGCGTCGATCCTCGTGGCGCGAGAGCGTGAGCCCGTGCTGGCGAAGGCGATCGGGGAGCTGGAGAGCCGCCTCGGCGAGCGTGGCTATCGCGTTCGCGCGAGCGGGCCGTGGCCCGCGTACCGCTTTGGCAGCATGTCCTGATGCGAGAGGCCGCCACCCTCGACGTGCCGCTGGTCGAGCTCGTCGACCGCCTGCTGAATCGTGGCGTCGTTCTGACCGGAGAGCTCACCATCTCCGTGGCCGGCGTCGACCTCGTCTACCTTGGCCTCAGCGTGGTGTTGTCGTCGGTCGAGACCATCCGGGGCACGGGGACCGACATATGACACTTCTTCTCAGAGCGATCGTTGCGCGGGATGATGCCGGCGTCGGGGCGGAGCTGGATCTCACGGAGGTGCCCGCGACACGCGTCGCCGCACTCGCGTCGCCGTGGGAAGCCGTCGGCGCCGCGAGTGAGGCGGAAATGCTCGATCACCACCGCGTCATCCAGGCGGTATTTGCGCGAGTGCCCTGTCTCCCGGCACGCTTCGGAAGCACCTTCCCGGACGCAGAGGCACTGCACGTGCGGCTGGCCGTACGGGAAGAGGCGCTTGCGTCGCAGCTAGCGCGCCTTGGTCATCGCTGCGAGCTAGCCATCACCTGCGCCTGGCGAGACGCCGGCGCGATCGTGCCTGCGAGGAGCGTTCCCGCCCGGACCGGGCGCGCCTACCTGGAGCGCGGCGTGGCGCGGGCGCGCACCCAAAAAGAAAGGCTGCGGCGCGCCGACGAGATCGTCGCCCGTCTTCTCGGCGAGCTGGCGGTCGAGCCAGCATTCATCCGTCACCGGACTTGCCCTCGACCGGCCGTGGCCGTTTCAATGTCCGCCTTGGTGACGCGGGACGAGATCGACGAGTTGAGTTCGCGCCTCGAACGGCTAGGCGCGCAGCTTCCCGACGTCACGACCGTCGTGCAGGGACCCTGGGCTCCGTATACGTTCGCGGTGAGCGAATGACCTCCTCCGACACGACGAAGATCGAGCTCGAGCTCCGCGAGGAGATCGAGCGCCTGCGCGCGCTCCTTCCCGAGCGCATCGACCTCGATCCAGCCGACATCGAGCGCGGCCTCGCCGGTCTCGTGTTGACACTTGTGGAGTTCCTTCGCCAGGTGCTGGAGCGGCAGGCCATTCGGCGGATGGAGGGCGGATCGTTGAGCGACGACGAGGTGGAGCGGGTAGGACTCGCGCTCATGCGGCTCGAGCAGAAGATCGGTGAGATCGCGAAGCAGTTCGGGCTCGATGAGGACGACATCCAGCTGCGGATCGGGGCCGCGTCATGAGCATGCGGCTTCCTCCAGGACAACAGCACGAGTCGGCGACGCTCGTCGATCTCCTCGACCGCGTCCTCGACAAAGGGCTCGTCGTCGCTGGCGACGTGAGCGTGTCGCTCGCGAACGTCGAGCTGCTGACGATCCGCATCCGGCTACTGGTGTGCTCGATCGACAAGGCCGAGCAGATCGGCCTCAATTGGTGGCGGAACGAGCCGGCTTTCGGCGGCAAGAAGAGCGACGGCGTCGCAACGGGCGACGTCGCACGCCTCGAGGCGCGAATCGCCCAGCTCGAGCGACAGCTGAAGACAAAAGGGGGTTAGCAGATGGCGGTCGTAGAACGCAGTCCGGGCGGCTCGAGCCTCATCGATGTGCTCGACCGCATCCTGGACAAAGGCATCGTCATCGATGCTTGGGTCCGCGTGTCGCTCGTCGGCATCGACCTGATCACCGTCGAAGCGCGCGTGGTGGTCGCCTCCATCGACACATACCTGCGGTACGCCGATGCGCTTGGGATCTCGCCGCGCCAGGCGACCGGGACGCTGGGCACCGGCGCCGGCTCCGTTGACGCCGCGCCGAGCCGATCACGTACGACGCAGGAGCGGTAAGCCGTAAGGTCGAAGCCGAAGCGATGCCAGACCTAGTCGAGCGACAGCGGGAGCAGGCCACCGGTCGTGACCCACGCGAGACGCTCGAGCCGATGCTCGACGATCTCGTGCGTGGCCTCGGCTACGACAAGGCGGTCGTCCTCGTGTACGACGAGTCGACCGCGTCGCTCCGCGGGATCTTCGGCTGGAACGTCACCGACGATCAAGCGCGCCGGCTCGCCGTGGGCGTGGCCGGTTCGGATAACCCGCTCGTCGTCGCGCTGCGGACCGGCGCACCCCAGCGCGTCGACCTCGACAATGGCGCGACGCTGGACATAGATACCGGAGCGACGCTCGCCGACATGGGCATCGGCAGCTTCGTCGCGGCGCCGCTCCGCTCCGCGACCGGCCGCAGCGACGGACCGCGAGCAGTGGTCCTCCTCGCACGAAAGGACGGAGTCCGCGACGCGGACCTGGAGCGGCTCGTTCCGTTCGCGCGTCAGGCGAGCGCCGCGCTCACGCGCGAGCAGGACGTGCAGCTGCTGCAGCGAGCGAGCGAATCGCATGCGGTCGAGAAGGAGTGGCTCTGGTGGATGGTCAACTCCGTCGCCGACCCGGTGCTCGTGACGGACCCGCAGAACGAGATCCTTCATCTGAACCGTCGCGCCGAGCACCTGTTCCGCTCGAGCGACGAAGACTCCGCCGGAAAGCGGCGCGCGGTCGTGATGAACAACTTCCTCTTCACCGCGGCCCTGTCGGCCTGGAACCTTGACACGGCGAGCCGCGCGACGAACCGCGAGGTCACGCTCGTCGATCCCGTTGAGGGCACCGAGCTGATCTACGAAGTGATCACACAGCCGGCCCTGAACCACCGCGTCGGCGAGCGCGGCGTCGTGTCCGTTCTGAAGGACGTGACCGACATACGGCACATGACCGAGGAGCTCGCGCGCAGCGCGGAGCGCATCCAGACCGCCGACCTGCAGATCCGTGCCGAGCGCGACCGGCTCGATCTGGTCCTGCGCAGCGTGCCGAACCCGATCATCGTGGTCGACAACGACAACGAGATCCTCACGCTCAACGCCGCGGCCCAGCATCTCTTCGCACTCACGCGCAGCGGTGGTCGCCACGATCAGCTAGCGCTGGCCAACGACGCGCGCTTCACCTCGTTCCTTTCGCAGCTGCGCCTCGAGCCGTCGAGCACCCGACGAGGTGAGGTGATGCTCACCGATCCGGACACCGAGGAGCACCTGGAGATGGAGGTGACCGCCGCGGACGTGCGCGGTCCCCACGGATCCGTCGTCGCCACGGTCACCGCCATGCAGGACGTCGGTCGCCTCCGCGAGCTGGAGCGCCGGCGACTGGAGCAGGTGCTCTTCGACACTGAGAAGCTTGCGGCGACCGGCCGGCTCGCGGCATCCATCGCGCACGAGATCAACAACCCGCTCGAGGCGGTGCAGAACTCGCTCTACCTTCTCTCGCGCTCCGTCCCCGAGGGAGCGCCGGAGCGGTCCTTCCTCGACATCGCGACGCGCGAGACGCAGCGAATGTCGCGCATCCTCCGTCAGATGCTCGGGTTCTACCGCCCAACGACCTCGATGGGGGCGACGGACGTGAACGCGCTGGTCCTCGAGGCCGAGACCCTCGTGGCCAAGCGCTTGCGGGAGAACGGCGTACGCATCGAGAAGGAGCTCGTGCCGGACCTGCCGGTGATCCGCGCGTCGGCGGATCAGCTGAAGCAGGTGCTCCTGAACCTCTTCCTCAACGCGACCGAGGCGATGCCGAAGGGTGGGCGGCTCATCGTGACAACGCTCGTTGGCGGTGGCGAGCTCGATGCGCACTCGACCGACGTCGTGCGGATCGACGTTCGAGACACCGGCACCGGGATCGGCGAAGAGGCCGTCGCGCGTATCTTCGAGCCGTTCTTCTCGACGAAGATGGAGAAGGGCACCGGTCTTGGCCTCTGGGTCTCACACGGCATCGTTCAGGCGCACGGCGGGACGCTTAAGGTGCGAAGCCGCGCCGGACAGGGGACCACGTTCACGATCACGCTTCCGATCGCGGGACCACCCGACAATGGCGACCAGTAAGATCCTCGTTGTCGACGACGAGCAGAGCGTCGCGACGACGATCAAAGCCATCCTGCAGCTCGACGGCAACGACGTCACGGCTGTCACGACCGGCAAAGAGGCGCTGGCTCAGCTGCGCGAGAACGAGTTCGACGTCGTCCTCACTGACCTGCGTCTCGACGACCTCGACGGAATAGAGATCCTGCGCGAGACGCAGAAGCTTTGGCCGGACACCGTGTCGATCATGCTCACCGGATACGCCTCGCTTGAATCCGCAGTGACTGCGCTGCGGAGCGGCGCGTACGACTACCTCATCAAACCATCTGACGTTGACGAGCTGCGCGCGACTATCGGTCGGGCGCTCGAGCGCCGCCGGCTGCGCCAGCGCCTGGTGGAGCTGGAGCAGCTCGATAAGCTGAAAACGCAGTTCCTTTCCATGGCGTCGCATGAGCTGCGCACGCCGCTGACTGCCGTGAGCGGTTTCATGCAGATCGTGCGACGCCGGATGTCGCGGCTGGCCGGGGCCGACGAGGTCCCGCAGGCGTGGCGCGACGAAGCGCACAAGTCCGACGAGACGCTGGAGATGGCGAACCGCCAGGCAAAGAAGCTGGCGCGCCTCATCGACGAGCTCCTCGACGTGTCACGGCTGCAGCAGGGTCGGGTGGAGATGCGGCTCGCCGAGATCGACCTCGCCGATGTCGTGCGTGAGGTCGCCGAGCGCATGCGGCTGCTGAGCAAGAGTCACGAGATCGAAGGGAAGATAGAAGGAGCGGCCCCGATCGTCGGGGACCGCGATCGCATCGAGCAGGTCTTCGAGAATCTCGTGGGCAATGCGATGAAGTACTCGCCCGAGAGCAGCCGGATCGAAGTCTCACTGCGCGTGAACGGGACGAGCGTCGTCGTCTCGGTGCGCGATGAAGGCATCGGTGTCGCGCCGGGCGAGGTCGAGAAGATCTTCGGCCTCTTCTACCGGTCGCCAGACCCGCGCGCCGACCATGTCGGCGGACTCGGCCTCGGCCTCTACATCAGCCGCGAGATCGTGTTACGGCATCACGGAAAGCTCTGGGCCGAGCGGAACGCCGAGGCTGGGACCACCTTCCACGTGACGCTGCCGCTCGCGCAGGTCAGATCCCGCGAAGAAGCTCGGACAGCGTGATGTCGAGCCGGCGCGCGAAATGCGCGAGCGCAGCGAGCGACGGCGCGACGCGACCGGTCTCCATCTTCCACACGTACTGCCGCTCGAAATAGGCGCGGCCGCGTTTATCTGCGCCGAGTTGCGCCATCGTGAGCCCGCGCTTGCGCCGCATCGCCCGCAGGCGCTTGCCGGTGCGCTTCAAGAGGAGCGGTTCGCCGGGTACGTCGGGATTGACGCGGACCGGCATCAGGTTCCGCGCGCCACGAAGTCCACGATCGCGTCCGTCACTTCGGTTCCGTAGGGCGCCGCGAACATCGCGCGCGAGTGCTCGCTACCGCCGAACATCAGCAAGGTCTTCGGCTTCGATGCGACGTCGAAGCATCGAAGCACGTGCGGCGCGAGCGGCGCAAGGCCGTTTGGCGCGCGGTCGCCGTCGGCGAACACGAATAGCTTCCGTCCGGTGATGCGCCGCGCCAGCTCGTCCGGAACCGCGGTGACCGGCGCCGAGACCGAAACGATGCATTCGACGTCCGCCTCGAAGCTCGAAGCGAGGATCGCGTGACCACCCATCGACGCTCCGACGAGCGCGAGCTCTCGAGCGCCCCGCTCGCGAAGTAGCGTCTTCGCGGCCCGCAGGTCGGCGACCGGCGACCACGGCGCCGGTGGCGCGTAGTCGTTCGTCCTGCCGCTGGAGCCGTCGTATCCGCGCAGATTCAGTGCAAGCACCGGCACTCCGCGCGCGACGAAGAGTGGGGCGACGTCGCGCCATCCGCTGGCATCCCAGGCCTGACCGTGCACGAGGATCGCGACGCGACGTGACGGAAGGTCGCCATAGAGGTCGGCGAGCAGCGTTTCGCCATCGCTGGAGAGACGCACGGTCTCGGGCATGACACGCGCTCCGCCGCTCACGGCGCAAATGGTGCTACAAAAAGGCCTGTGGCTCGTACCGTGACTTCTGAGGTCGAGCGCCTCTACGCCGACTCCGCATCCGCCTTCCCCCTGTGGGAGGTCACGAAGGATGTCGTCGACGAATTCATCGACATATCGCTCAACTACCGGCAGAGCGGTCATCCCGGTGGCTCGCGGTCAAAGGTGCACCTGCTGCTCGCGTTGCTGCTGTCCGGTGCGATGCGCCACGACCTGCTGAAGCCCTGGCGGCCCTTCGGCGACCGCTTCATCCTGTCGGCCGGCCATACCGTGCCGCTCATCTACGCGACGCTCGCGACCCTCAATGAAACGATGCGTGTGCGGTACCAGCGCACGCAGAGCGAGCGGTTCGCCTTTCCTTTCGAAGGCAAGTACGCGCTGACCTGGGAGGACCTTCTCGGTCTGCGCCGCCATGGTGGACTTCCGGGTCACGCGGAGATGGCCGGCAAGACCCTGTTCCTGAAGTGGAACACCGGGCCCTCCGGTCATGGGATGCCGCCTACGGTGGGTCAGGCCGTGGCGCTCAAGATCGCGGGCGCGGAGCAGGTGAAGGTGTTCGCGGTCGAGGGCGAGGGCGGCCTCACGCCGGGAGCCAGCCACGAGACACGCAACTCCGCATGGGGCCTCGGTCTTTCGAACCTCGTCTTCCTCCTCGACTGGAACGACTTCGGCATCGACGTGAACGCGGTGTCGAGCGTCGTTCACGGCGGGCCGCGTGACTGGTTCGAGCCGTACGGCTGGCGCGTCGTCGGCACCGAGCAGGGCAGCGAGTGGGACGACGTCACCAGGGTCGTGCTCGAGGCCGCGCGCGGCGAGAATCCCAAGAAGGCTCCAAGCGTTGGCTGGTTCCGAACGCGAAAGGGACGCGGCTATCTCAAATATGACTACGCCTCGCACGGAACGGCGCACACCATGAACCACGAGCTTTTCTGGCAGCTGCGGAAGGACTTCCAGAAGAAGTACGGCGTCGAGTACGAGGGAGTGGACCAGCCCGCGCCGAAGGACGCTGACGGGATACGCGCAGAGGCGCGCAGGAACCTCGAGGTCGCGGCGTCAGTGCTCCGCTCGCGTCGCGACGTGAGCGACTACCTCTCCGACCGCCTGGTGGAGATCGCCGGCACCGTCCCCGATGAGATCCCGACCTTCTTCCTCGGCGGGCGCGCGAAGGACATCTTCAAGGACGAGAGCTTCTTCGACTATGAGCACTACCCAGAGTCGATGTGGGCAAAACCGGGCGAGAAGAAGCCGAACCGCGCGGCGCTCGCTACCTGGGGCTCTTGGGTCAACAGCCATGCGCGACTGAAGTACGAGCGGCCGCTCTTCATCGCGATGTCGGCGGACCTCGCCGAGTCGACGAACATCGCGGGATTCATGAAGGGGTTCGGTGAGGTCGAGGGCTGGGGCTGGTACCAGCGCGACGCCAACATCCACGGCGCGCTCCTGCCCCAGCAGATCACCGAGTTCACCAACTCCGGAGTCGCCTGCGGCATCGCGTCGGTGAACCTGGCCGAGGACCCGTTCGAGCAGTTCAACGGGTTCTGGGGCGCGTGCTCGACGTACGGCGCGTTCTCGTATCTGAAATACGGGGAGATGCGCCTGTTCAGCCAGCTCGCGCAGGACTGCGAGCTCCGTGTCGGGAAGGTCCTCTGGGTCGCCGGTCACTCCGGACCGGAGACGGCCGAGGACTCACGGACCCATTTCGGGATCTTCGAGACCGGCGTGACGCAGCTCTTCCCGGACGGCGCGGTCATCGATCTGCATCCCTGGGAGTACAACGAGGTCCCGGTGGTCCTCGGCGCCGCATTCCAGCAGAAGGCGCCGATCGTGGCCCTCCATCTCACCCGCCCCAATGTCGATATCCCGGACCGCAAAGCGCTTGGCATGGACTCGCACTTCGCCGCGGCCCGCGGCGCCTACCTCATACGACGCTATCGCCCGGGGCAGCCGCGGATGGGGACCATCTTCGTGCAGGGCACTTCGACGACGGCGAACGTCGTGAAGATCCTGCCGCAGCTCGATGAACGCGCGCTCAACGTGAAGATCGTCGCCGCGATCAGCCCACAGCTGTTCGCGCTGCAGGACGAGCGTTACCGCGACGAGATCGCTTCGGCCGCGGACCGCGTCGACGCGATGATCATCAGCAACCGTTCGCGGCGTGTCATGCGCGACTGGATCGAGCATCCGGTCGTCGCCGAGTACTCGCTGACGTCCGACTGGGACGACCGCTGGCGCACCGGCGGGACGGTCGACGAGGTCATCGCGGAAGCGCACCTTTCGCCGCAGCACCTGCTCGCCGGGATCGAAAGGTTCGTGGCGGAGCGCAAGGATCGTCTCGCGCGCGTCCGCGACGCCGTCGACGCGGCTCTCGGCGACTAGGGCTCGTGCCACGTAAGAAGAAGCGCGCGGTCCGAGGGACCACGCGCGCGAACGCGCCGAGTCGTTACCCCTGGCACCGCCGCGTGCCGTGGATCGCGATCGGGGCCGCGGCGATCGTCGTCGTCGTCGGCGTGCTGCTGGCGCGGTCGTTCGGCATCGGCGAGAGCGCGGGTCGCTTCACCGGACCTGGCACCGGTGTCGGCAATCATCAGACCGATGGTGTTGCGATCGCCTATCCCGTATATCCACCGACGTCAGGTCCGCACTGGCCGGGGCCAACGACCTGGGGCTTCCATACCGAGCCGGTCCCCGACGAGCGCGCGGTGCACAACCTCGAGCACGGCGGTGTCGTCGCGTCGTACAACAACATCCCGGCCGAGTCGCTCGCGGCGCTGCAGGCCATCCTCACGACGTATCCGAAGGACAAGTTCAACCAGGTCAAGCTGGTGATCCGTCCGTACGACAAGATCCCTTCGGGCACGCTCGTGCTCACCGCGTGGAGCTGGGTCGACGAGCTGACCACGTACGACGACGCGCGCGTTCGCAACTTCCTACGCGCCCACCTGAACCAGTGCTGCGAGGACGTCCCCTGACACGGCGCGTCGCCGTCGACGATGTCGGCGAGCACAACCGTCGGATGTGGGAGCGACTCGCGGAAGCCGGCATCCCCTACACGCGGCCGCAGGGCAAGCCGCCACGCGACGCCCGCGGCAAGCGGCGCTTCCTCGATGACCTGACGCGCGGGCGTCTCCGTGGCATCGACCTCGAGGGCAAGAGCGTCCTGTCGCTCGCGGGCGGCGGCGGCTGGGATGCGGTCCTGTTCGCGGAGCTCGGTGCCGCGACCACGCTATTCGACATCTCCAAGCGCCAGCTCACGACGGTGCGCGCGCTTGCGCGGGAGCGCGGAACGAAGCTCCGTTTCCTGCAGGGTGACATGCGCGATCTCTCGGCGTTCGCCGATGGAGAGTTCGACATCGTGAGCCACCACCATTCGATGGTGTTCGTCCCCGATGCGGAGCGGGTCATCGCCGAGGCCACGCGGATCCTCGCGCCGGGCGGGATCTACGTCTTCTCGACCATGCACCCGGTCGCGCTACGGATGCAGGAGACATGGACCGGCACCGGTTGGGGTTTCAAACAGCGCTACTTCGACGATGGGGCGGTGCCGTTCGCGGACGCGCTGTGGGAGTTCGGCGCGGTCAAGGTCGAGGCGCGCACCCTCGAGTACGGACATCGCACCAGTGATCTCGTCAACGCGTGTGCGAAGAACGGACTGCTCGTCGACGGCCTCTGGGAGTACTCGCCGAGCTACGAAGGCGGCGAGGCTGGATCAGCGGATGAGCTCGAGCGCTGGCTGCCCGCGTACCTCGAGATCAGGGCTCGTCGGGTAGCGCCGGCGGCTCGTCGCGCCCGGAAACGCGTCGGCGCAAAGAGGCGCTCGATTCGGCGTACTGCGACACGATCTCGCTGATCTTCCGGGCGGCGACCGGGATGTTCACGGCCCAGCCGACGCCGAAGACCCTGTCGGAGAAGACCTTCTCGTTCTCGGGATTCCAGTACGCCTCCTGCAGCCGGTCCAGCGTTGGCAAGCGGAAGTCATAAGGGACGACGCCCGCGACCTTGCCATTCCAGGAGCGCGCCTCAGGCGGCTTGCGGAGCTCCTGATAGATCGCTGCCGCGAACGCCATCCAGGCAAGGGTCCGGATCAACCTGACGAGCTCTTTCACTGGCGCACCACCTGAGCAGGGGTCGTGCCAGACTTCATGACCGGCACGCCGTCAGCACATTGTGGGCAATCGCCCGGCGCGTATGTCGGGATATCGACCGCCCACAGCGCGTGCAATGGGACATCGAGACTCGCAGTGCCGCCCGACCGGTCGACGAGGACGGCCGCGCCGACGACCTCTGCGCCTGCGCGGCGCACCGCGTCGATCGTCTCTTGGACGGATCCGCCCGTCGTCATGATGTCGTCGACAACGACCACCCGCTCGCCCGAGCCGAGCTCGAAGCCGCGGCGGAACTCGCGGCCCCGCCCGTTCTCGGACCGCTCGGCGTAGACCGCACGAAGATCCATCTGCCGCGCGACCTCGTGCGCGAGGATGATCCCGCCCGTCGTCGGTCCAGCCACTGTCCGGGGCGCGAGGGATCGCGCCCAGTCCGCGATGTCGGCGCAGAGAGAAGTGGTCCGCGCGGGCCACTGAAGCACCTGGAACTTTTCGAGATAACGCGGCGAGTGTTTCCCCGAGGCGAGAACGAAGTGTCCCTCGCGGAAGGCACCGGCCTCGCTAAACACGCGCTCGACTTCCCGTGGCGTGACCATCGCGAGTCAGTATCGCGGCCGGAGTGCCCATATGCTCCCCGCGTGCGAGCGCTCACGGTCGTGCCGGGACGCGCGGGCTCCGGCGCGGTGCGCGACGTGCCCGAGCCGACCGTCGGCGATGGCGAGGTCCTCGTTGATGTCGTGCGCGTCGGTCTGTGTGGCACGGACGCCGAGATCGAGCGCGGCGACTACGGGCGCGCCCCGGACGGCGCCGACGTGCTCGTTCTTGGTCACGAGAGCTTCGGGCGGGTCGCGCGCGACGCGGGGTCCTTGAAAGCCGGCACGCCGGTGGTCGCGAGTGTTCGCCGCCCCGACGGCTGTCCGAACTGCCGCAGTGGGGAACAGGACATGTGTCTCTGGGGCGGCTTCCAGGAGCGCGGGATCACCGGCATCCACGGGTTCGGCGCCGAGCGCTTCGCCGAGCGACCCGAATACCTCTTCGTCGTGCCCGAGTCAGTTGCCGACATCGCGGTGCTGCTCGAGCCGCTGACCATCTCCGAAAAGGGTTGGCGCCACCTCGCCGCGGCGCAGCGCCGCATGACGGTCTGGGAGCCGCGCACCGCGATCGTCGCGGGCGGCGGACCGGTGGGAATACTCGCGGCGGTCAAGCTTCGGCTCCAGGGGCTCGATGTCATCGTCGTCGAGCGCAACCACAAGCCGGAGAAAGAGGCGCTGCTGGCGCGTATCGGCGCGGGCTACGCCGCGACGAGCGTCACGTCGCTCACGACGCTTGCCGCCCGCTCGAAGCGGATCGACGTCGTGATCGAGGCGACCGGCAACGCCGCTGTGGCGTTCGAGTGCCTGCAGCTGGTGGGTCCGAACGGTGCGGTGTTGCTCACCAGTGTCACCGGGGCGATGCGCTCGCTCGAGGTTCCCGTTGACGTCATCAACAAGAAGCTCGTGCTCGACAACGTGATCGTGCTCGGCACCGTGAACGCGAAGTCCGACGACTTCCGCACCGGGATCGCCGACCTCGCGCAGGCGGAGCAGCGCTGGCCGGGTTTCCTCGGTGGACTCATCACGCGGCGCGTTCCGCTCGCGGACGCGGCGCGAGCGCTGCCGCACGATCCGGCCCAGATAAAGACAGTGGTGGAGGTCCATGGATGAAGGTGCACGACGTTTCGCTGGTGATGCGCGCGGGCATGCCCACCTGGCCGGGCGAAGAAGGGCCGAGAATGACGCCGCTCCGGCGCATCGCGAAAGGCGACGCGGCCAACGTGTCGGTCGTCACCTTCGGCAACCACACCGGGACGCACGTGGATCCGCCGATCCACTTCATCGAGGGAGCGGGCACCGTCGACCAGCTCCCGATCGACGCACTCGTCGGAGCATGTCGCGTCGTCGAGTTCGATGGCGCTGGCCACATCGGCGCGGCCTGGCTCGAACGCATTGGCGTGCCGGCGAGCACGCAGCGGATCCTCTTCAAGACCCGCAACAGCGAGCGTTGGCGCGAGCCGGTCAAACCCTTCGACCGCGACTTCGTGGCACTCGATCGCACCGCCGCACGCTGGTGCGTCGATCGCGGCATGAGACTCGTAGGTATCGACTACCTCTCGATCGAGCCGCAGGGACCCGAGAAGGCGGGTTACCCCACCCACAAAACGCTTCTCGGCGCGAAGATCGTGATCATCGAGGGCCTCGACCTGAAGGACGTGCCGCCCGGCGAATACGACCTCGCGTGCGGCGCGATCAAGTTCGAAGGCGGTGATGGTGCTCCCGCACGGGTCTTCCTCATCGAGCGCTGACGCTGGCGGCGCCGACGCCGCGGAGATCGGCGACGCGCCGCGCCGGTTCGAACGAGCGATCACCTGGACGCGTGTCGCAGGCGCGGTCGCCGCGCTGCTCATTACACCGCTCTTCCCGAATCTCGGCCTCCCCTACGTGCTCGCACTCTCGGGATTCCTCGTCGCGTGGGCAGTCTTGCTCCACGTGCTGTCCGGCAGCGCCACGACCGAGAGGGACCAGGCGACCATCACCAGGATCGCGTTCGTCGGGGACTGCATCGTCATCTTCCTCGGGATGCTCGTGATCACGCCCGAGCCGAACTGGATGCTGTTCCCGCTGTTCGCCGTCCTCTTCATCATCACCGCGGCGTTCCGGCTCGGCGACTTTGGCGCGGGCGCAGCGACACTGATCGTGTCGCTCGAGTTCGTTGGGATCGCGATCTGGCGCGACAGCGCGCTCGGCCTGCCGGTCCAGATCCCCTACCTCGCGTTCATCCTGGTCCTCTACAGCCTGACCGCGCTGATCGTGTCGGCGATGATCCGCGAGGTCGGCGTCATGCGCCGTGAGCGCACGGCCCTGATCCGCGACGCGATCGACGTGGGAGACCTGCGACGTGCCGACAGCGAGCGACGCGAGCTGCTCGACCGCGAGCGCGCTGCGCGCACGGAGGCCGAGGTCGCAACGGCACGGCTCGAGGCGCTGCAGCGCATCACGGACGCCGCTCTGGCGCGCAGCGGGCTCGACGACCAGCTGTCCGAGATGCTGCGGCGGATCATGCCGGTCTTCGACGCGGAGGCGGCGCTCGTGCTCGTGCCGGGTCAGCCCGCCGGCAGCTTTGCCGTGCGCGCCGCGGTCGGGATCGATCAGATGCTGCGCGCCCCGGTGCGCATCCGCGGCGGCGACGCCGAGCGCGCGATCCAGTTGCGCCGTCCGATGGCCATCCACGACCTCTCGGGCGCCGAACTCGATGCGCTGGTCGGCACGCCGATCCAGGCATCCGTCGTGGCGCCGCTGCACGCCGAGGGTGAGCTCGTCGGTCTCCTGTATCTCGCCGGCGAGCACGGGCATGCGTTCACGCCGGACGAGCTCGGGCTGCTTCGCCTCATCGCCGAACGCGTGGCCGGCGCGATCGACCGCGCCGCCCTGCTCGATGCGGAGCGACGCGCACGTGCGGCGGCGGAAGCGGCGGAGGGTCGCATGCGACTCCTGCTTCAGGCGGGTGAGGCACTCGGCAAGGAGACCGCGGTGCAGCTGCGCCTCGAGCAGATCGTGCGGCTCGCGGTGCCGAAGCTCGCCGACTTCTGCGCGGTCGATCTCCTCGAGGCGGACGGGTCGCTGCGACGCCTGGCGCTGGCCGCGCTGGAGGTCGATGTGGAACGCGCGAACTGGGCCGTCGCAAGCCGCTATCGGCGTGATCCGCTGGGAGCGCATCCGGTGTGGGAGGTGCTGCGCGACGCGCGGCCCCTCATCTGGGACGACGTCGACCCCGACCGCTTGCAGCGCCTCGCGCGGAACGGCGAGCACTTACGCCAGCTGCTCGAGCGCGGTATCTGCTCATGGATGGGCATCCCGCTGCAAGTGGAAGGGCAGGTGCGCGGCGCGATGTCGTTCACCAATGCGGAATCACAGCGCCGCTTCGCGCCGGAGGATCTGGCGACCGCCGAGGAGCTCGCCGGCCGCGTCGCGGCAGCCATCGCCCGATCCCCGGGCGATACGATTGGCTGAGATGGCGACGGTGCAGCAACCTCTCGCGCTCCGCCGCGACCTGGTCCGGATCTTCGGCGAGGACCGGTTGGTCGCGGTCATCCGCACCGCCACGCCGGAGATCGCCGAGCGCGCCGCGCGCTGGGTGGCGGAGGCGGGAGTTCGCCTGGTCGAGATCACGCTCACCGTGCCCGACGCCTACGAGCTGATCGCGAAGCTCGCAACGGATGAGGTCTTCGCGAAGCAGGGCGCGATCGTGGGTGCCGGTACCGTCCTCTCCGGCGCGCAGGCGGAGGATGCCGTGCTCGCGGGCGCACGTTTCCTGGTAAGTCCCGCTCTCGTCCCCGAGATGCTCGAGGTCGGACGCGCGCGCGACGTCATGACCATGCCCGGGACGATGACGCCCAGCGAGATGGTGAAGGCCGCCGAGCTGGGTGCCGACTTCATCAAGATCTTCCCCATCGCGACCATCGGCGGGCCCGACTTCGTCATGAACGTTCGACGCGCGCTGACCCACCTACCGCTCGTGGCGACCGGGAATGTCGAGTACGACGAGATACCGGCGTACTTCAAGGCCGGCGTGGTCGGCTTCGGCATCGGCGGGCCGCTCATCCGCGGCGACCTCCTGGAGCGCGGCGACCACGCGGGCGTCGTGGCGAACGCGAAGCGCTTCCTCGCGGCCACCCGCAGGGCCTGATTTGCCTCGCGACCTGCCGCTGGGCAATGGCGACTTCCTCGTCACCTTCGACGGGCGCTATCAGCTGCGCGACATCTATTACCCGCACGTCGGGCAGGAGAACCACACCGTCGGTGATCCGTGCCGTTTCGGCGTGTGGGCCGACGGCAAGTTCAGCTGGTTGGGCGGTGACGACTGGGAATACCACATCGCGTATGAGCACGAGACGCTCGTGGGTGACACGACGCTGCACAACGCGGCGCTGGGTCTGCGACTCCGTTGCCGCGACGCGGTCGACTTCGATCGGAACATCTACTTCAAAGAGGTCACCGTCGAGGACGAGCTCGGACGCGAACGCGAGATACGCGTGTTCCAGCACTTCGACGCGCACCTGTTCGGCAACGACGTCGGCGACTCCGCCTTCTACGACCCGCGGTCGCAGGCGATCGTCCACTACAAGGGTCGTCGCGCCTTCCTCATCTCTGGGACCGCGGGCGGACACTCCTTCGGACTGACCTCGTTCGCGATCGGTCAGAAGGACGCACCGGGCAAAGAGGGCACCTGGCGGGACGCCGAAGATGGCGTGCTGTCACGGAACCCGGTGGCGCAGGGCTCGATCGACAGCGTTGGGATGCTCAGCCTCCGCGTCCCCGCGAACGGCAGCTCCACGGTCGTCTTCTGGATCGCCGCGGGCCAGTCTTACGACGAGGTGCGCGAGCTCGACAAGCTCGTGCGTGAGCGCGGGCCAGCGTCGTTCCTCGCGCGGACGAAGGATTACTGGCGGCTCTGGGCGAACAAGGACGAGTCGATCGCGGATCACCTGCCGGTCGAGATCGCGCGGCTGTACAAGCGCTCGACGCTCATCATCCGCACGCAGGTCGACAACCGCGGAGCGATCATCGCAGGGAACGACTCCGACGTCCTTCGCTTCAACCGCGACACGTATTCGTACCTCTGGCCGCGCGATGGTGCGCTTGTCGCCGACGCCCTCGACCTCGCCGGCTATGGCGAGGTGACGCGCCGTTTCTTCTTCCTCTGCGGCGACCTCATGACGCGCGAGGGGTATCTCCTTCATAAGTACAACCCCGACGGCTCGCTTGGTTCGTCCTGGCACGCATGGTCTACACCCGAGGGGCGTCTCGAGCTGCCCATCCAGGAGGATGAGACGGGCCTGCCCATCTGGGCACTCTGGCAGCACTACGAGCGCGACCGCGACATCGAATTCATCCGGCCGCTGTACCGCAAGCTGGTGCGCACCGGCGCGGACTTCATGGCGACGTTCCGCGAGGTTCACACCAAGCTTCCGGCGCCCTCGTTCGATCTCTGGGAGGAGCGCCGCGGCATCCACGCGTTCACCACCGCCGCGGTGTGGGCTGGGCTCACCGCCGGGCGAAACTTCGCGGTCGCCTTTGGGCAGCACGAGCTCGCGAAGCGCTACGCCGTCGCCGCCCAAGAGATCCGGGAGGCCGCGCTGGCGCATCTATGGGATGCGGATCGCGGTCGCTTCGTTCGCACCATCGCCGTCCTGCCCGACGGCATGATCGTCAAGGACGCGACGATCGACATATCGATCGCCGGCATCTTTCTGTTCGGCATGCTGCCCGCGGACGATCCGCGAGTGGTCGCGACGATGAAGGCCATCGAGCAGCGTCTCACCGTGCGGACGGTGGTCGGCGGCATCGCGCGCTACGAGAACGACTACTACTTCCAGGTCTCGCAGGATGTCGCGAGCGTTCCCGGGAACCCGTGGTTCGTGAGCACGCTGTGGCTGGCCGAGTGGTACATCGCGACCGCCGCGACGCTGGACGATCTCGATCGACCGCTCGCGCTCCTGCGCTGGTGCGCGGGCAAGGCTCTTCCGTCCGGCGTTCTCGCCGAACAGGTGCATCCGTACACGGGCGAGCCGCTGTCGGTGTCGCCCCTAACGTGGTCGCACGCCGCCTTCGTGAGCGCCGTCCAACGCTACGCTCGCGTATCCGCACGTATACAAGGGAAGCTACGGGACCGAGCCGTACGTTCCGGCGAAGTCATCGCGTGATGCACATGCGGAGGCAACGAGTCGCCACCGAGGGCCCCCGCGCGCGAGGGGTCCCCGTCCCGAAGGGACGGGGTTTCGCGCGTTGAGAGGGTTTCGGTGGCGACTCGTCGTCGCGGCACTGCTGATCGCGGCATGTCAGCCGAATGCGGATCCGGTCCCTAGCGCTCCGGTCAATCCGGGAGTCGGAGCGCAGGCGAGCTTCATCCTGGCGAATCCCGGTGGGCTGCTGGCGCTCGACAACACCGCGCGCACCCTCGGACGCCTCGTGGATCTGCCACCGCAGAGCGCGCCATCGACGCCCTCGCTCCACCCGAGCGGAAAGTCGATCGTGTTCGCGCTCACGGGTCAGCCGGACCCCAAGCGCGGATTCGGGTCAGATCTCTACATCGTGAACATCGACGGCACAGGTCTCCGGGCCGTCGTGCAGCACGAATCCGACAACGTCTTCTACGCGAGCCCGCGTTTCGACGCCACGGGGAACGTCATCTACTTCCACCGCCGCGCTGCGATCATCCAGAACGGGTCCTTCACCGGCAACGACGATGCCCTTGAGCGAATGGATCTGCGCACCGGCGAGCGCAAGCGCCTTGTGAAAGACGGCGCCGATCCGACGATCAGCCCTGACGGACGGACGATGATCTACGTGCATCTGAAGGATGGGCAGGTCGACGCCCTGTGGCGCGCCGACATCGATGGCGCGAATGCCCGTCCACTCCTGCAAACACGGGACACGTTCTGGTACCTGCAGGCGCCGCGGTTCTCCCCCAACGACTGCCTCGTGGCGTTCTCCGCCGCCGGCCACACCGTAACGCGTGGGAGCGGCGGGAAGCTCGCGCATCTCGGTGTGCCGTCGGATCTGTTCCTCGCCCCGTGCGACGGCACTGGCGTGAGATCGATCGGGCAGACCGGCGATGACGTCGTGCCCGCCTGGTCGCCCGACGGGACGAAGATCGCATACGTGGGACAGGGTGGGTTTTTCGTGCTCGACGTGAAGTCTGGCGTCGCGCGAACCGTCGCGCAGGGGCAGGACTTCTTCTTCGGTGACCTGCTCTGGCTGAAGTGACCCGCACGCGCCCGGATACCCCAACGATCGCGGCCTACGCCGCGATGATCGTCATCGCGGGGAGCAACTTCGTCGCCGTGCGCTTCAGCAACGAAGAGCTGCCACCGTTCTGGGGCGCCACACTGCGATTCGCCATCGCGTGCGCGCTGTTCTTCATCGTGATGCGCTGGCGGGGGGCCGCCCTTCCGCGCGGCCGCGCGCTCGCCGGAGTCGCGATCTATGGCGCACTCGGGTTCGGCGCGTTCTACGCGATGATGTACTGGGCTCTGGTTTCGGTACCCGCGGGACTGGCGTCCGTGCTGGTCGCGCTCGTGCCGCTGCTCACGTTCTTCCTCGCGATCGCGCACGGCCTCGAGACCTTCCGGTTGCGCGGGCTGGTGGGCGCGCTCATCGCGGTCGCGGGTATAGCGGTCGTCTTCGCAGAACAGCTCGGCGGCGCGGCCGAGGTCGCGGCGCTCCTCGCCTGCATCGCCGCCGCCGTCTGCGCCGCCGAGGCGACCGTCCTGGCTAAGCTCTTCCCGCGCGTCGATCCGGCCGCGACGAATGCGGTCGGCATCCTCGCCGGGCTCATGATCCTGGCGCCGCTCTCACTCGCCGCGGGTGAGACGTGGACGATCCCACAGCGCACGGACACGATCCTGTCGGTGGCGTACCTGGTCACGATCGGCTCCGTGGGGCTGTTCGCGTTGTTCCTCTACGTGCTGCGGCGCTGGACCGCAACGGCGACGTCGTATCTCCTTGTCCTCGCACCGCTGGTCACCGTTGCGGTCGCTTCGCTCCTTGCGGGCGAGCAGATAACCCCGCAGTTCGCTCTCGGTGCCGCGCTCGTGGGCGCGGGTGTCTATGTCGGGGCGCTCTCCGCACCAGGCTCGGATCGACGCGCCGCCCTCTCGCCCAAGGAGGGCTCGACCGAGGGTCGTATTCCCTGAGTTCTCACGCTTTGTGTGGCACTGTCGATGTGTGCCCGATCGGGGCTTGGGGAAGGGGACATCTGATGAGACTGGTTTCACGCGGCCTCTGCATGGCCGCGATCCTCTTGGCGTTCATCGCGCAGCCGGCCGCCGCGAACGTGGAACCGCAGCACCAGGGGCTTCTCGCCGGCGTGAACGCCTATCGCGCAGCGCGCGGCCTCGCGACCGTGGTTGTCAGCCCCACTCTTCAGGCGGCAGCGCAGTTCATGGCCGACGACGTCGCGCGGCACGGACCTCCTGCCATACCGCACCGCTCGACCGACGGCCGCACGGCAAGGCAGCGCATGTCGGATGCGGGGTATCCCGTCAGCGAGTCGTTCGCGAGCGAGATCATCGCCTGGGGCGCGCCGAGCGTGGACAACGCGCTGCGTCTCTGGCACAACTCGCCTCCACATTGGGCCGAGCTCAACGACGGGCGCTACCGCGCCGCCGGCCTCGGCGTCGCGTGCGGCGGGGTCTTTCCCTGCGTCTGGGTCGTCACTTTCGGGTCGATCGTCGATCAGGCGATCTCGCTGTCGCCGTACCACACCGCGTTCTACGCGCAGTCGCCGTTCCCTTCGGTCGGCCCCGGCCAGACCGCGGAATGGGTGATCGCGCTCACGAACACCGGTACGACGGGATGGGACCTCGGTCAGTCGACAGGGCTTCGTCTGGGGACCTGGAGTCCGCAAGATGCGCCGAGCATGCTGGCGTCATCCGCGTGGATCGCCCCGAACCGTCCCGCGCAGCAGACGACGACCTGGGTCGGTCCGGGCCAGCAGGCCTGGTTCCGCGTGCTTCTCCACGCACCGAGTACACCCGGGGTCTATCGCCTTTATGTCCGACCGGTTATCGATGGCGTCCAGTGGCTCGAGGACTTCGGGGCGTACGTGGACGTGCGCGTGCGTTAGGCCGCCTGCGCCGGCCTCTTTGCGACTGGCAGCACTGCTCTATTCGCGGATCTCGAGCTGCGCCGGGTCCCACACGCTCCGCGTCATGACGTTGAGCGGATTGGTGTCGACGATGAGCGCGCCACTTGGCTGCTGAGTGATGTGGAAGAGATCGAGAGGTCGCGGAGCGGGATTCCGGAGGACCGCCGCGGTGTGCTTGTCATAGCGAGAGCCATGACATGGACACTCGAACTGATCCCGTGCGACGGAGAACGGAACGGTGCAGCCAAGATGGGTGCACTTACGGTACGCGGCGATGATCCCCCCCGGCGCATGCAGCAGGAAGAAGCGGCCCTCGCGAAAGAGGATCGGGCGGTCGTTGGTCTTGGCGAACTCCGCCAGGACCTCCGCGGCCGTTCCGACGGCGACGGGCGCTCCAAGACCGGTGATCCGAGTCACGCGCAGGAACGGCGCGATGGCCGCCGCCAGCTCCGCCACGATCAGCACTAGAACCCCGGCGAACCCGATACGCAGGAGCTGGCGCCGCTGAAGTCGCGTGCCGTCGATCGCTGAGGGCCGGATCACGCCGCGATTCTAGTTGGCTCTCATCAGCCGACGTCCAATACCTATTGGGAATGCTCGCGATTCGCTAGACGCTGGGCGGTAGCCGAAATCCCGCGAGCGCCGGCTCGCCGCGGAGCTTCGCGAAGCCGGGCTTGATCGTGCCGTAGATGTGCGCGAGGCGCTCGTCATAGCCGATGAACGCGCTCTTCATTGCGTTCATGGTCAGCCTCTCGACATCCTCGAGTGTGAGCGCGAAGGCGCGCGACAGGCGGCGGAACTCCTCGGACAGCGTGACATCGGACATGAGCCGATTGTCGGTATTGACGGTCACGCGGAACCGCTGCGCGATGAAGTGCCGGATCGGATGCTCCTCGAGCGAAGGCACCGCGCCCGTGTCGACGTTGCTCGAGGGACAGAGCTCGAGCGGGATGCGCTTGTCGCGGATGTATTCGGCGAGCGGCCCAAGCTTCACGACGGTCGACTGACTCCCAGGACTCGCGTCCGCGATCGCCATGTCCTCGATCAGCCGCACGCCGTGCCCGATCCGGTGCGCGCCGCAATACTGCAGCGCCTGCCAGATCGAGCGCGGACCGAAGGCTTCGCCGGCGTGGATCGTGATCGAGAAGTTCTCACGTCGGCAGAGCTGGAAGGCCTCGAGGTGCGCCTTTGGCGGATGGCCCGCCTCCTCGCCGGCGATGTCGAAGCCGACGACCCCCTGCTCGCGGTGGGCGACGGCGAGCTCGGCCATTTCGAGTGAGTCGGTGCGGTCGCGCATCGCGCAGACGATCTGACGCAGTGTGATCGGATAGCGCCCTTCCGCGCGCTCGAAGCCACGCACCACGGCGGTGACGACCTGCTCGAGGTTCAGGCCACGCTGCGTGCTGAACACGGGCGCATAACGGATCTCGGCGTACACGATCCCATCACGCGCGAGGTCCTCGCCGCATTCGTAGGCGACGCGCTCGATCGCCTCGACGGTCTGCATGACCGCGATCGTGTGCGCGAAGCCACGAAGGTAGAGCGACAGCGATCCGCTGGCCGCGCTCGCATGGAACCAGCGGCCGAGCTCACCTGGATCCGTGGTCGGAAGGCCTCCGTATTTCTGGTCGCGCGCGAGCTCGACGATCGTCCCTGGCCGGAGCCCGCCGTCGAGGTGGTCGTGCAGCAGCACCTTCGGCGCGGCGCGCAGCGTTTCAAGGGACAGCATCGCGTGAATGATGCGCGCACGCGCAAGCGCCTACGCGGTGCGCATCGCTCCGCGAGGATCGTTCCCCGGCATGACCACCCACCCGGATCGTGACGAGACGCCAAAGACGATGTCGTCGGGGCGGACCGGGACTCGCTCGAGTGCGCGCCCGGTCGCCGCGCGGATGGCCGCGACGATCGCGGGCGTGCTCGAGATGGTGGGTGGCTCGCCGACGCCTTTGGCGCCGTACGGCCCGTCGGGGTGGGGGTACTCGATGAGATCGCAGACCACCGGAGGCATGTCGAGCATCGTCGGCAGCAGGTAATCGGTGAACGACGCGTTCCGCACCTTGCCGTCCTTCAGTAGGACCTCCTCCATCACCGCGAGACCGAGGCCCTGCGCGATGCCGCCCTCCAGCTGGCCGATGACGGAGAGCGGATTGATCGCCTTTCCGACATCCTGCGCCGTCGCGATCTGAACGACCTTCACCAGACCGGTGTCCACGTCCACATCCACGACGGCGCGGTGCGCGGCGAACAGGAACGCGACATGACCGTCGTTCTGCGTTGTGTCGTTGCGTTTCTCCGTCGGGCGGTGCCGATGCGTGACGAGGCGTTCGACGGGCGTGTCCAGGAGCTCGCCGATATCCACCTGATCGACCCGAAGTCCGCGTCGGCCGGCCCTGCTCGCGAGCTCGACCTTCACCTCGCGACATGCCGCCAGCACGGCCCCACCGGTCATCCATGTCTGTCGCGACGCGGAGGACGAACCGGCGGAGCCGATCGTCGTGTCCGGGGTCTCGACGATGACGCGCTGGACGCCGAGCTCGGTGCGCGCGATCTGCTCGCACACGAGCACGATCCCCTGCCCCACCTCGGACGCGGCGGTGTGGACGCGCACGACGACGCCCTCCCCGTCGCGCTCGACGCGGACGCGCGCGGTCGAGAAGTCGTCGAACTCATGGGAGTAGCAGACGTTCTTCATACCGACCGCGAATCCCACGCCACGTCGAACGCCTTCGCCGCGCGTGAGGTTGCCGGCCCCGCCGGGGAGCTGCAGCGGGTCGCTGGAAATGCGTGCTTCGGGCAGCTGCAGGGCCGCACAGCGGTTGATGATGTCGGCAACAGGCGCAGAGCCTTCGACCGGCTGACCGGTCACGATGCGGTCGCCATTCTCGAGCGCGTTACGCGCGCGCAGCTCGATTGGATCCATCCCGAGCGCGGCGGCGAGCTTATCCATCTGCGCCTCGTACGCGAAGCACGACTGCACCGCGCCGAAGCCGCGCATCGCGCCGGTCGGCGGATTGTTGGTGTACGCGCCGACGGCATAAATCAGCGCGTTCGGGACACGGTACGGCCCAGCGCCGAAGCACGCCGCGTTCGCGACGACGGCGAAGGTGGACGAGGCGTACGCGCCACCATCGAGGACGATCGTGGCTCGCACGGACACGAGCCGACCGTCGCGCGTCGCGCCGTGCCGGTACCACATCCGCGCGGGATGACGGTGAACGTGTCCGTAGAAAGACTCCTCGCGCCCGTAGGTCATGCGCACGGCCCGCTTCGTCGCGAGCGCGAGAAGGCAGACGTGGATCTGAAGCGTGACGTCCTCGCGCGCGCCGAACGCGCCGCCGACGCCGGCGAGCACCAGCCGCACTTTCTCTTCCGGGAGTCCCAGGCACGGCGCGATCTGGCGCAGGTCCTCATGAAGCCACTGCGTGGCGATATGGAGCGTCACCCCGCCGTCCTGCCCCGGTATCGCCAGGCCCGCTTCCGGCCCAAGCGCGGCCTGGTCCTGCATCGCGACCTCGTACTCGCCCTCGACCACGACATCGGCCGTCGCGTCGACATCGCCGTGCACCACGCGCACGTCCTCGATCACGTTGCCGTCCTTCGGGTCGTGGAGCCTCGGGGCATCCGGCTGCAGCGCGGCGACGACGTCGGTCACCGCGGGGAGCAGCTCGTACTCGACTTTGATCGCCTTCGTCGCAAGACGCGCCTGCTCGGCGTCGTCCGCCGCGACGATCGCGACCGCCTCGCCCACGTAGCGCACCACCCCTGTCGCGAGCACCGGCTGGTCCGAGCGCATGAGGCCGAACTTCTCTTGTGTTGGAAGGTCGTCGGACGTCATCACCGCGCGCACGCCGGGCATGCGGCGCGCGGCTGAGACATCGATGGCGACGACGCGCGCGTGCGCGTGCGGGCTGCGCAGCGTCGCTCCATAGAGCATGCCCTCACGCGACAGATCGCTCGCGTAGAGGAACTCGCCCCGCACCTTCGGCGGTGCGTCGACCCGAGGAGCGGACTCCCCGACGACGCCGCGCAGTCGTTGCTTGGGCGGAGCGACCGTCATGCGCCGTAGCCCTCCGCCGAACGGTGCACGGCTTCGAGGATCTTCCCGTAGCCGGTGCAGCGGCAGATGTTGCCGGACAGCGCTTCGCGGATCTCGGGGTCGGTCGGCTCGGGGTTGTCGCGCAGAAGCGCGGCGGTCGCGACGACGAAGCCCGGAGTGCAGAAGCCGCACTGCACCGCGCCCGCCTCGACGAACGCGCGCTGCACCGGATGCATGTTCTCGCCGTCGGCGAGGTCCTCGACGGTGCGGACGTCGCGCCCCTCGGCTGCGCCGGCCAGGACCAGACACGCGCACACCAGCTGACCATCCATCAGGACGGAGCACGACCCGCACTCGCCCTGGTCGCAGGCGTTCTTGCTGCCCCAGAGACCTAGGCCCTCGCGCAAGACCGTGAGCAGGCTCTCGTGCTCGCGCACCTCGGCCTCGCGCTCGCCCCCGTTGACCTGGAGCTTCAGCCTCACGCGATCGACCACACGCGCGCGAGAGCGCGCGCGCCCATGACGGCCAGCACGTGGCTTCGGTACGCGGCCGTGCCGCGCTGGTCGTCGATCGGACGCGCCGCGGCGGCGACGAGGCGGCCGAACTCGTGCTGCTCGGCGTCGGTCGGCGCTCCCTTGGCTTCCCAACCACGCGCCTCGAGCAACGCCGCCGCGAACCGCTCCGCCTCCCGCGCGCGCAGGATCGTCGGCCCGCACGAGCCGAGGCCGACCCCGACGCGACGTCGCGTGCGGTCGACAACGAGTGCCAGCCCCGCTACGGCGATCACCATCGCGTTGCGCGTGCCGACTTTCATGAACGTCTGCGCCGGGCCCGCGTCGTCCCACTCCGCGCCGACGACGACCTCATCCGCGCGACGGACGTTCTTCTTCGGGCCGGTCATGAACTCGGTGAACTTCACGCGACGCTCGCCGGCCTTGGACCGCAGCACGACGGTCGCGTCGAGCGCGGCGAGCACCGGCAGCGTGTCGCCCGCCGGCGAGCTCGTCGCGATGTTCCCGCCGAGCGTGCCCGCGTTGCGGATCTGGGGAGAGCCCACGGTCCTCGCGGCCTCACGCAGCGCGGCGGAGCCGACATCCTCCGCGAGCATCCGCGTGTACGTGACACCCGCGCCCATGAGCACCCGGCCGTTACGTTCGAGGTGCGCGAGCTCCGGAACGCGGTCGATCGCGAGCACACGCCCGGGTCGTTTTCGGCCGAAGTTCAGGTCGACCATCAGGTCGGTGCCGCCGGCTAGAAGTGTCACGTCGGTGGCGCTGGAAAGGTGATCGACTACGTCGTCCAAACTCCGCGCGACCGCAATGCTCACGCGCGGATTATCGCTTTCGTCCTCGCAGCCGGACGCCTAGCATGACCGCGTTCGAAGGGGAGGAAGCTTGACGGAGGCTGAGGCGCGCGGCGCGGACGACGCGGATCTTGCGGTGGCGCTGGCGAGCGCCCGCGAGCAGCAGGCCGCCGTTTCGGACATCCTCCGCGTGATCTCGCGCTCGTCCAAGGACCTGCAAGAGGTCTTTGACGTCATTGCGACGAGCGCGCGACGTTTCTGCTCCGCCGAGGACGCGATGGTCGCGCTCGTCGAAGGCGATCGACTGGTCGGCAAGGCTCACGAGGGGGCGGTCGGTTGGGTCGTCGGGTCTGAGCTGTTGGACCGGCAACTTCCCGCGGCACGCTGCATCGTCGACGGGAAAACGATCCACGTGCGCGACATGCAGACCGATACGAGTGAAGACTTCAGGAGCGCTCGGGAGATCGCGGTGAAGTACGGGATCCGCACCGTGCTCGCGACGCCGATGTTCCACGACGGCAGGGCGATCGGCTCGATCACCCTGCGACGCACGGAGGTCCGCCCGTTCACGAACGAGCAGATCGAGCTGGTTCGTACCTTCGCCGATCAGGCCGCCATCGCGATCGAGAACGTGCGGCTCTTCAACGAGACGACGGACGCCCTCGACCAGCAGACGGCCATCGCCGACGTGCTGAAAACGATAAGCCGCTCCGCCTTCGACCTTCAAGCCGTGTTCGACGTGGTAGTCGAGAACGCGACGAAGCTCTGTCGTGGCGAGTGGGGGTACCTCTTCCGCAAGGAGGGTGATGTCTTTCGCCTGATCGCGACGCACGGCGGCACCCCCGCGCTGATCGAATACGAGCGCGCGCACCCGACTGTCATAAGCGATCGGACACTGATCGGGCGCGTCGCCCTGCGACGAGGCGTCGTCCACATCCCAGACCTCTTCGACGATCCGGACTACGACTGGCCTTTGAACCGCGAGCACGGAGTCCACACGGTCCTGGGTGTGCCGATCCTCCGTGCCGATGAAGTGGTCGGCGCGATCGGGGTGGCTCGGAACGAGCGCAGCCCATTCTCGGACGCGGAGATCCGGCTGGTGCAGACCTTCGCTGACCAAGCGACGATCGCGATGGAGAACGTTCGCCTCTTCAGCGAGACAAAGGAATCGCTCGGGCAGCAGACCGCACTGAGCGACGTGCTCCGGACGATCAGCCGATCCGCATTCGATCTCGACGCCGTCCTCCAGACGATCGTCGAACGAGCCGCAGCGCTCGTCGGTGCCGAAGCGGCGGCGATCACGCGGCGCGACGGCGACGAGGCGGTCGTGCTGGCGCAGTTCGGGTCGATGCTTCCGGCCTCGCAAAGGCAAGGGACGCGTATCCCGGTCGTTCAGCGAACGGCGATCGGTCGGGCGATTCTTACCGGCAAGCGTCAATACATCGCCGACGCTGCCGAGGATCCCGACCTTGCGCAGATCGGGCCACGCACCCGACTCGTGATCCCGTTCCTGCGCGACGGTACCGCGATCGGCACCCTCGGCGTGACACACAATCTGCCCAAGCCGATCGGCGACCGCGAAATGAAGATGCTGGAAACGTTCGCCGACCAGGCCGCTATCGCGATCGAGAACGTGCGGCTCTTCAACGAGACCAAGGAGTCGCTCGAGCGGCAGACCGCGCTCGCGGAGATTCTGCGGGTGATCGCGTCGTCGCCGTCGGACCAGCAACCGGTCTTCGAAGCCATTGCGATGAACGCCGCGCGCTACTGCGGCGCCGAAGATGCCGCCGTGCAGCTCGTGCAGGGCGACGAAATGGTCCGGGTCGCACACCACGGTGCGGTCCCCTACCACATGGGGCCGAACGCACCGCTCGTGCGCACGGGCGTCGCCGGGCGCGCGATCCTCGATGCTCGGACCGTCCACGTGGCGGACATCACCGGTCCCGCAGGAGACGAGTTCCCAACAACGCGGCAGCGGGCAGCGGTAACCGGCCAGCGCGGCATGGTGGCGACACCACTTCTTCGTGAGGGCAAGGCGATCGGCGCGATCCTTCTGCGCAAGATGGAGAGCGGCGGTTTCACGCCCAGCCAGATCCAGCTCGTTGAAGCGTTCGCCGACCAGGCCGTCATCGCGATCGAGAACGTACGGCTCTTCAACGAAACGAAGGAGGCGTTGAAGCAGCGCACGGCCACGAGCGAGATCCTGCGGGTCATAAGCGAGACGCTGGGCGACCCGCAGCCGGTGATGCAGGCGATCGTCGATACGGTCCTTGCCGTGTGCTCCGCGGACAGCGCCGGCTTCTTCCGCAGGTCCGGCGATGATCTGCTCCTCCGCGCCGTCAGTGGCAGTTGGAGAGGCCCGCGCCCGTCAGAGGTCGGCCCCCAGCTGCCGTTTCATGGCGATTCGATCGTTGTCTCAGCGCTCGAGGAGGGGCGCTACCAGCACGTAGCGGATACGTCCGCGGACCCGCGCTACGACGCGGCTGCGCAGTGGAGCCGCACTCGACTAGCGGTACCGGTGCTGCGCGGATCGGAGGCATTAGGCGTCATACGCGTCGGACGTACCGCTGCTGGTGGCTTCAGCGAACGCGAGATCCATTTGGTACAGGGCTTCGCCGAGCAGGCCGCGATCGCGTTCGAGAATGCGCGACTGTTCAATGAGACGAAGGAGGCGCTTGAGCGCCAAACCTCGATCAGCGACGTCCTTCAAACCATCGGTCGCTCCGCATTCGATCTTCAGCCGGTGCTGGACACCGTTGTCGAGCGTGCGGTGAAGCTCTGCGACGCTCGAGAGGGATCGATCAGCACGCTGGAAGACGACGTCTACCGAACTCGAGCGTATTGGAGTGCGAGCTCACTGCCGCCGGCGTACATCGACTTCATGCGTCAAGAGGTTCGCACGCCCGGGCGCGGGAGCCTGACGGGACGGACTGCCCTCGAGGGTCGTGTCGTGCATATCGCGGACGTCCTGGCGGACCCTGAGTACACCGCGACCGACATGCAGCAAGCAGCCGGATACCGGACGCTGCTGGGCGTCCCGCTACTTCGTGACGGCAAGGTCATCGGCGTGTTCGCGTTGACGAGGAGCGAGGTCCGCCCGTTCTCCGATCGGCAGATCGAACTCGTCCGGACATTCGCCGATCAGGCCGCGATCGCTATCGAGAACGTTCGCCTCTTCAACGAGACGAACGAGGCGCTCGAGCAGCAGACGGCGGTCGGCGACGTTCTGAAGACGATCAGCCGCTCAGCGTTCGACCTGCAGCCCGTGCTCGACATCGTCCTCAACAACGCTGTTCGTCTCGCCGGCGCGGACATCGGATGGATGTCGCGCGTCGAAGACGAGAAGTTCATGACTGTGGCGTTCAGCACAGCGTTCCCGCAGGCAGTGCGAGACGAGCTTGACCATCAGCGTGCGCAGGGCCAACTCCAGGGACCCTGGGTCCCGCTCGGAACGGGCGGGGGCCTTATGGGCTTCACGCTCGCCGAGGCCCGCACCGTTCACCTGCCCGATGTAAAGGAGGACCCGGAACTCAAAGGCTCGATCGTCGCGCGCATGACGCAGTCGCGGACCGTCGTAGGCGTTCCGATGCTCCGCGATGGCCGCAGCATCGGCGGAATGGTCCTTGCACGCTATGAGGTCCGGCCGTTCGGTGAACGCGAGATAGAGCTTGTGCAGACGTTCGCGGACCAGGCCGCGATCGCGATCGAGAACGTCCGACTGTTCAACGAGACAAAGGAGGCGCTCGAACAGCAGAGCGCTGTCGCGCAGGTGCTCGGCGAAATCAGTCACAGTGGCTTTCAGCTGCAGCCGGTGCTTACCAGCGTGATCGAGGCCGCAACGAAGCTCTGCTCGGCGCAGCAAGGCTTTATTTACCGCAGGGAGGGTGACGTCTTCCGCCTCGTCGTCGCACACGGGATCACTCCCGAGTTCAAGGCGTTCACTGACGCCAATCCACTGAATCCAATGGGCCGCGGCACAGTCACCGGACGAGTGGCCGAAGACCGCAAGACTGTACACATACCCGACGTGTTAGCGGATCCCGACTACACGTACTGGGAGGCCCAGCGGCTCGGCAACTTCCGCGCGATCCTCGGTGTGCCGATGATCCGTGACGACGAAGTCATCGGCGTGATGCTCTTGTGGCGCACTGAGCCGCAGCCTTTCACCGACGACCAGATCGCCCTCGTGACGACGTTCGCGAATCAGGCCACGATCGCGATCGAGAACGTGCGCTTGTTCGACGAGACGAAGGAGGCGCTCGCTCGACAAACGGCGTTGAGTGAGATCTTGAAGGTGATCAGCGGATCGACGTTCGATCTGACCCCGGTCGCCGAGACCGTTGTCGAGCGAGCCGCACGTCTTTGCGACGCCGACTACGCATGGATCTTCCTCCCCGAGCGCGGCCAAACTCGCGCCAAACCGACGGCGTTGTACGGCGACGTCAGCAGGGAGATCAGAGATGAGCTCATGAACACGTACGTCGAGTTCGCCGGTCAGTCAGACCTCGCGAAGACCTTCCAGGAGCCGGACGTGCAGGCGGTGACCGGTTGGCGCATCGGAGGGAAACTTGGGGTGCGCACAGCGGTGTTCGTACCCGTTGGGCGGGATCG
>CAJDUG010000017.1_pt1 | contig 40524 bp, 37 predicted proteins | sample 7390021 | NCBI WGS metagenome assembly CAJDUG01 (sample SAMEA7055676, study PRJEB34461) | soil metagenome | biome: terrestrial ecosystem; feature: Peninsula; material: soil | place: Antarctica | collected 2016
TCTTCGAGGCACAGTCGGTGATACGCGATGTCCGTCCCGAGATACGTGGGGTCGCCGTTCGAGCGGATGACGACCCAGCCCTCCTCCCCCTCGCGGTCGAGCGCGCGCGCTTCGGGCGTCTCGAACCAGACGGCGCCGTCGCGGTCGACGAGCAACCCCCTGCGTCGCAGCTCCTCCATCGTCTTCGTGAAGTAGCCCGATTCGAGGAACGACGACTGCTTGAACCACGTGTCGAAGGTGATGCCGAACTTCTTCGTGACACGCTGCGCGTCGGTGACGACCCAGTCGATCGCCATCGGCGCGAACACGCGACCCTGTTCCTCGAGCGAGAGCGGACGGTAGATGTCGCCGTGCCGCTCCTTGACCTGCGCGGCGATCTCCTTCACGTAGTCGCCCGGGTAGGCGTCCTGCGGGACCTCTATCTCCTCGCCGTACAGCTGCCGATAGCGGATGGCGACCGACTCGCCGAAGCGCTTGACCTGCGTGCCGCCGTCCTCGACGTAGTACTCACGTTTCACGTCAGCGCCAGCGAACTGCAGCACCGTCGCGAGCACGTCGCCAAGTGGACCGCCGCGCGCATTCGCGAGCGTGAGCGGCCCCGTGGGATTCGCGGACACGAACTCGACCTGGATGCGCTTTCCCCTGAGCGTGGAGGAGCGTCCGTAGTCGACGCCCTCGCGGATGATCGTGTCGACCTGCCCCCGCAGCCAGGCCACGTCGAGACGGACGTTCACGAAGCCGCCACCGGCGACCTCGGCAGAAGCCAGGGGTGGACGGAGATCGAGCTGATCCCTGATCGCGTTGGCGATCTCGTTGGGCGACTTCCGCAGCACCTTCGCGAGGCGCTTCGCGATGCTCGTCGCGTAGTCGCCCTGCTCGGCGTGCGGCGGCACCTCGACCTCGACCTTCTCGCTCTCCCAACCCTGCCAGCCGTACTGGCGCGCGGCGCGTCCGAGCGCATCTGAAAATGCGGCCGCGACGAGATCACGCGCTGGTGTGGTCACGTGCGTGAGTCTGGCGCAGTGATAGCGCCCACGCCAACGTCGCCGCTCGGAACGTGCCGGCGGAAGAACAGGAAGATCAACACCGCGGCCGCGGCGTAGAAAACGACGAGCGTGAGCAGATTCGCGGTGTAGCCGCTCGCGCCGACGATGCCGCGGATGGCGCCGGAGATCACGGCACCCGCGGCGGACCCGCCTGCCCACGCCAAAGCCGCGACGGCGTTCACGCCGGCGCGCTCGCTGGAGGTGAACGAGGAGAACGTGATGGCATTCCACGTCGCGGTCGAGCCGTACATGAAGAAGGCGCGCAGCGCGAGGACCGCGATAGCGATGACAGCATCGCCCGTGAAGGCGGCGACGATCGCGAACGGCAGCGAGGCGAAGACGACGCCGACGACAGACGGCACCGCGCCGTAGCGGCGCGCGATGCGGCCGTGCACGAGCGCACCGAGGCTGCCAGAGGCCGCGATCGCGCCGAGGACGATCCCGAGCGTCGCGAATGGCATCGCGAATCGCTCCGCGAAGAACAGATTGGTGAACGGGAGAAAGCTGCCCGCTCCGAGACCGAAGACGAACTCGACGATGAGGAAGAGCGCGAGCAGGCGGTACCGGCGCGGTGCGTCGAACGCGGCGCCTGCGACCGGCACGTCCTTGATGAAGAGGATCGGGATCGCGCTCGTCGCGGCGATGATGCCGCCGCCTCCAACGAGCGCGCGCAACACGATCGCGTCGCCCGGCTGCGCGCCGAGGAACGCCGCGACCGGAGCAGCGAGCACGCCGGCGAGAGCGCTCGCGAAGAACGCCGCCATGGTGCCGAGCGCGATCTGTTGACCGAAACGCGACGAGCGGGACGACGCGACCGTCGCGTCGGCGAGCAGCGCGGCGCCCGACGATGACGCGAGGAGACCACCGGCGCCGAAGAGCGTCGCCGATATCAGGAGCGGCACGATCGCGTCGAACAGCACCAGGCCGACCAGTCCGGTCGCGGCGACGACACCGCCGCTGAGGATCACCGTGCGTCGTGACCGTCCGCGCGCGATCGTCGCGGCCGGGATCGCGCCGATCACGATGCCGAACGCCGAGGCACCGACGAGCGCGCCGAGAGCGATGCCGTCGTAGCCGAGCGCGCGATACAGGAAGTTCAGGTAGAACGCGGCGACGCCGAGACCGAAGCTGCCGAGCGTGGCGGCCGCGAGATAAAGGAAGGCGTCGCGCCTTCCGAGCGTCACTGAAATGTTCGTCAGTGGAGTGCTGGTCAGCTCGGGCGGGTGGCCAGCGTCACTTCGACGGTCTGCGTCGCGGTGTCGCGGATGATCGTGAGACGCACCCTGTCGCCCGGCCTGAACTTGAGTAGCAGCGACTGCAGCGGATGCGCCTGGTCGATCTGCTGATCGTTCAGCTTCGTGACAACGTCGTTGACGCGCAGTCCGGCCTGAGCGGCCGGCGAGCCGGGCACGACCTGTGAGATCTGGATCCCGGCGGCCGGTGGCAGGCCAAGCGCGACGGCGGCGCGCGGCGACAGCGGCGCGTACTGGATGCCGATGAAACCACGGTCGACTCGTCCGTTCTTGATGAGCTCGTCGGCGACGGTGCGGATGGTGTTCGAGGAGACCGCGAAGCCAAGGCCCTGCGCGTTTTGGGGATCAGCGATGAGCGTGTTCATGCCGATCACCCGGCGCGCCACGGCCCAGATGAGCGGACCGCCGGAGTTGCCCGGGTTGATCGCGGCGTCCGTCTGCACGAGGTCGTCGAGGAATACGTTCTGGGACACCTGCAGGCGGCGCCCCTTCCCGGAGACGACGCCCGTGGTGACCGTGTTCTGGAACTCACCAAGGGGACTGCCGATCGCGACGACCGTCGCGCCGACGGGGACGTCGTCGCTGTTGGCGAGCTGCGCGACCTTTAGATCGCTGCTCGCTGGGATCTGCAGGACAGCGATGTCCGTCTCGGGATCGCGGCCGACGAGCGTTGCTCGCTGCGTCCGGTTGTCGCTGAAGATCACGTCGAAGAGCGCTCCAGCGCCGCCACCACGGGCGTTCTCGACGACGTGGCTGTTCGTCACCACGTAACCGCGCGTGTCGATGACGAAGCCGGAGCCACTCGATTGCTGCTGACCCGAGGCGAGGCGATTGACGACCGTCACGACCGCCGGAAGCAACTCTTTCGCGACATCGACGATCGGGTCCGCGCCCGCCGGCACCGTGACCGGTGAGCTCGAGGCGATGGCGGTCGGGGCCGGTGAGGACACGAGCTCGGCAGGAGTACGGCCGTCCAACAGAGTGGCCGTCGCTCCGCCCGCGATCCCGCCGACGATCACGCCGACAAGGAGGAGGGCGGCACCACTGGGACCGGTCGAGCGTGGTGGCGGGCCGTACGTGGGGGTCGGCGTGGGCTCGTACATCGGCGGAGGGTCTACCTCCGGGGCCGGGCCGGAGTTTCACCCGTGGGCGTCGTCGTCTTGCGGCGCCTCGCAGTTGGACGGATCACGTCCGGCTCGACGAGCTGCCCGAGCGCGGTTCCGCGGATCTCGAGGTCGACATGACTGTCGGGCTCGATCTCGACGTTCCAGGTCATCGTGATCTCGAGCTGCTGGTAGATGCGCTCGAAGCCGGACTCGGAGTTGGTCACGGCGTAGATCGGCTTCGTGGCCACCAGCGCCGGCGGATCGATCGCGAGCGTGAGATCGAAACGCTTGGACTCCGAGTGCACCTGTACCTCGGTCACGTTGCGGACGTCGATCGGCTTCCCTGCCGTGGTCTTGCGCGTGCCGACGGTGATGACGTCGAGGGCCTCGTGCTCGCCGAGGAGCCCGAGGTTCGAGGCGCTGGTGAACGACAGCTCGATCGTCTCGTCGCCATCGTTACGCAGGCGGTATCGCACGCCGGCCGCGAGGCCCTCGTCCGCGATGCGGATGTCCTTGCGTATGCCGAGGCCCGGTGTCGCCGCGAGGGTTCGGGCCGGCGGCTCGAGCGTGAGGCTCACGGTGCGCGCCTCGCGCTGCGGCGTGAGCGCGTAGTAGACCGCGTGGAGGTTCACCGGTTCGCCCTTACGCACGGTGAAGCTGTCCTGGAAGAGAGCGCGGCGAGCGGGGTCGTATTCGAGCAGCTTCGACATCCCGCGCTCCTTCGCGCGCACGGCCTCGTGGATAGACTTCGTTTCTTTCTCTGCGGCCTTGCCCACGAGGACCTTGCCCGCCTTCTCCGCGCGGCGCAGCTCGTCATGCTCTGCCTCGGGCCGGCGCGCGAGCGTGTCGACGAGATTTGTCGCCGACGCGTAGATGTCCCACTCGATGACCGCGCCACCCTGCACGTGCACGAACACCGCGCCGGCGTTGCCGCGGAAGATGTACTCGTCGTATCCGTCGACGTCGTAGTCACGCGACTCACCCGCTGCGACGCGGCGCTCCGACAGGATGCGCTCCGCCTTGAGGAGCGACGCGTACGCGTCACTTCGGAGATGCGGAAAGTAGATGCCGCCGAAGACGCCGTGCCAATACACGTCGTTGCCCTGCGCGCGCCAGAGGTTCTGCTGCGCCTGCCGCACTTCCTGCGACGAGTCGAGGATGCTGCGGCGCGCGAGCTCTTCGGACACGATGAGCATCCGCTTGTGGAGCGCGTTCGACTCGGGATACTTCGCGAAGAAGTTGCGCCATAGCGGTGCGGTCACGAGCGACTCGAGCTCCTCGCCGAGCTTGTGGCGCGCCTGCTGGAGGCGACGCGCCGCGGCCGCATCGAGCGCCCACGCGCTCATCTCGGGATACGCGCCGCCCGGGATGTAGATGCGGCGAGCCGGTTTCTGGAAGATCCACGCGTCCTCGAGCGTCGCGGTCTGTATGAAATCAGCCTGCGACAGCGCAGTGAAGAACTGCTCGAGCCAGCCGTCCTTGTGCACGCGCTGGTACGTGCCCGGCCATGCGCCGAACTTCTCGCCATCGTCCGCATAGACGACGAGGCGCGCCCCGGCCGCGTGCCGCTCGCGCAGCTCCTTGATCGTCGCGCTCACGTCACGGAACGGGATGAGGTAGCGGAGCTTCATGCTGCCGGGGAACACGATGACCGGGAGGCCTTGATCCTCGGTGATGTACGACTCGCCGGTCTCGTCCTTCTTCAGGCCCGCGCGCAGGAAGTGCTCGTCGTCGAGGACCGTGTAGGCGATGCCCGCTTCAGCCAATAGCGATGGAAGGTGCGGCTCCCAGACGCGCTCCGTTAACCACGCCCCAAGCGGTCGCTGGCCGAAGATCGCGTGAACGCGATCGGTCAAAGCGCGGATCTGCCCCACGCCGTCGCGGCGCGGCACGCCGACGAGCACCGGCTCGTAGTAGCCGCCCGAAAGAAGCTCGATCTGGCCGCGCCGCACAAGGTCGGAGAGATCGCCGATGACGTCCGGCCGGTTCGCCTCGAGCCAGTCGAGGAGCGGTCCGGAGAAATGGAGGCTCGCCTTCACTTCGGGATGGCGATATAGGGCGGCCACGAGCGGCGCGTACGCGCGCTCGGTCACCTCTGAGAAGACAGACGGGAAGTTCCCCGCGGGTTGGTGCTGGTGGAAAACCAGCGCCACGCGCAGCCGGTCGGCCAATTAGGGCCATTTTAGCGTAGAACCGTCATCGACGCCCGCTTCGTACGCTCTGCGTACGAAGGGCTCGCCAGTTTGTATGTGAACTCGACAGAGCAGCGGGGATGCGTCACGATCGTGTCGTTGAACCGCCGCATCCTTCCATATGGCGCCCTGCTGATGGCCATATCGGTCGTCGTGGTGGGCGCTTGTGGTCCAGAGCGGGTCGTGCTGCCGAGGCCGAGCCCGAGCGTCAGCGGTGCGCCGACCGTCGCGCCGACGATCGCGCCGACCGCGGCCGCGACCGCCACCCGGACCGCCACCGCGGCACCTACGACCCCGCCGCCGACAGCGACCGGCGGGCCCAGTCCGACCAGCGCGGCCAGCCCCGGCAGCACGCCCGCGACCGCCTGCCCGGAGCGCACGGGTGGCGCCACGAACACGCAGGCACAGCTCACGGCCATCCGCATTGCGCACAACCCGGGCTTCGATCGAGTGGTCTTCGAGTTCGGGCCTAGCACGGCGCCGGGCGTCTATGGCATGCCGGACTACCGGATCGCGGTCGCCACAACGCTGTCCGGACCGAGCGGCCAGCCGGTGCCGATCGAAGGAAACGCTCTGCTCGGCGTGCGTTTCCGGAACGCGTCAACCGTGAATCCGGCCGACGGCTCGCGCAGCTACACCGGCGCGAACTCGCTGAAGCCGACGACAACGCCCCTCGTTAAAGAGGTGCGGCTGGTCGAGGACTTCGAGCGCGTCCTCGTCTGGGGTATCGGCCTGCAGCGGCTGCAATGTCCCACGATCCTGAATCTGAGCGGTCCGGTGCGGCTGGTCTTGGATTTCCCGACGCCACCCTGAGATACTTAGGACCTCGCACGCTTTCGTAGGGGAGTTCCGCCTTGGCCGAAGCCCAAAAGCTCGCTGTCCAGCCCCGCCAGGTGGTGGGTAAGAAGGTCGCCCAGCTACGCCGCGAAGGCGTGCTGCCTGGCGTCGTCTTCGGCGGGCACAAGGATTCGGCCACGGTCCAGACCGACCTCCGCGCGTTCGAACGCTCCTACCGCCGGTGGGGCAACACCACCCTGCTCTCGCTCGAGGGCCTCGACGGCGAGGCGATCCCCGCGTTGGTCCACGGCGTCGCGCGCGACACCATGACCGGCCGCCTGCTCCACGTCGACCTACAGCGCGTGAGCCTCACGGAGAAGACGCAGGCCGAGGTACCGCTGCACTTCATTCACGAGTCACCCGCCGTGAAGACGCTGGGTGCCGTGCTCGTTCACGCCCGCAACCACGTGACGGTCGAAGCGTTCCCGCAGGACATGCCGCACGCGATCGAGGTCGACCTCTCGCCGCTCGCCGAGATCGACGACGCGATCTTCGTTCGCGACCTCATCGTCGACAAGACGATCGTCGAGATAATCGACGACGGCGATGAGCTCGTGGTGAAGGCCGTGCCGGTGCACATCGAGGAAGAGCCGGTTGCCGCCGCCGCAGTTCCCGCCGAGGGCGAGGTCCCAGCGGAAGGTGCGGAAGAGGGCGCCGAAGGCGCCGCGCCTGCAGGCGGTGCCGCACCCGGTGCCGCTGGCGCGAAGCCGGGCGCTGCCGCCGGCGCGAAGCCGGGCGCTGCCGCTGGCGCGAAGCCAGGAGCGGCACCCGCGAAGCCCGGCGCACCAGCCGGAAAATCCGGCGCTCCCGCGCCGAAGGGCGAGGGCGCTAAGAAGGGCTAGGCCCGCGCGGCGAGTGCGCCGCGTCGCGACTGGAAGTCGTCGGGGCTGGCGTCTGGGAACGGATTGTCCGCGCGCTCGAGGCTGCGGAGCTCGATCTCTTCCGCGCTCGTCCCATTTCGCGCCAGCTCCACCCCGCGGCGGAAGCGAAGCGAGTGGCTACGGAAACGTTCTACGGCGTAGTCCGCGGCCTGGCCCGTCGTGACCAGGAACGGCCAGTCGCTCGACTGGGCGAGGAGCAGCTCACGCGCGGCCTGCCGCGCGGCGCGCTGACGCAGCGGATCGGTCGGCGGCGATGCGCGCAGCTCGTCGATCTCGCGGGCCATCCGCGCGAGGTCGCTCCACATCCAGGCATTGCGCTCGTTCGACCACGTCGAGTGGTCGTTGTTCTTTCCCCAGGATCCTTCAACGAGATCGATCCGCTCGGTCGCGGGACTTCGGCGTAGGTACTCAGCAACGCTCATCGGCGGAGGGCCGTCTGCCGCGAGCTCGCGAAGAACGTGGCCGAGCCAATCAACACCCTCGAACCACCAGTGACCGAAAAGCTCGCTGTCGAAGGTGACCGTGATCAGCGCGTTGGTGCCGCGCTCCTCGCGATGGCGCGCGAGGGTCTCACGCACCATGCCGACGAAGTGGACCGCATGTCCACGCACACGCTGCGACGCGGTGTCCGGCGAGTACGGCTCCTTCGCGCCCAGGCCCGTCTTCGTATCGGTGACGCGCCAGTAGCGGAGCCCGCTGCGGTCGTCCTTCCGGTGGAACTCGCGATACGCGGGCTCGCCGGGGTACCCCATCATCGCCGACCACACCTGACCCGAGACCTTGTCGTGACGCGCGATCGCGACGACGTTCGACTCGCGCACGAGATACGGGCGCAGCGTGTCCGCGTTGGCCGAGGAGATCAGGGGTGCGTCGAGCCCGCTGCCACTCCGATCGCGCTCGAATGCGTGTCCCTCGGCAACGAGTCTCTTTCCGCCGAGAAGCGCGGCGTCGGTGAAGAAGTGTGTGAGCCCATGTTGCTCGAGGATGTCCTCGAGGCCCGGCGCGTACGCGCACTCGGGCAGCCAGATCCCGCGTGGCTCGACACCTAGCAGACGTCGAGTCGTCCGCGCGCCGACCGCGAGCTGCGCGTGGACCGACGCCTGGTCGAGCAGCGGCAGGTATCCGTGCGTCGCACCGGAGGTCAGGACCTCGGCGTGGCCGGTCTGCGCGAGGGACGCGAACGCGCCGACGAGATCGCGGCCGAACCGCCGCACATACGCGTCGCGATGCGCGCGGTAGAGAGACGCGTAGAAGCGAGCGAGCGATGCACGATCAGCGTTGTCGTCAGCATCAAAGCGGCGAACATCGGTATCGGCCCGCTGGATCTGATCGTCGCAGTACTCGGTGAATCGCGTGTCGATGTCGTGGTCCGCGAGCTGCTCGATGAGGGTCGGTGTGAGCCCGATCGTGAGCTTGTACGCGACGCCGTCGTCGCGTAGGTCATGTAGCAGACCGAGCAGCGGCAGATAGGTGCCGAGGATCGCTTCATGCACCCACTCCTCGCCATGCGGCCAGCGGCCCGCGCCGCGCGCGTAGGGCAGATGCGAGTGGAGGACGAGAGCGAAGGCTTCGGTCATGCCGCCCGGACCGTCTTCGACATTGGCCTCATTGTGTCTTAGGCGGCTTCACGGGACACTCCGCCCAACACCGCGAGCGGCACCTCGAGCCACTGCTGGACTAGTCTCCATCGCCATGAGCGAGACGGCGTTCGTCATCGACCCAGACATACGCGTCGCGAAGACGCTTCCAGCGCGCGTCTACTCGGACCCCACTCTCTTCCATGCCCAGCGCGAACGCGTCTTCGCACGAACATGGCAGTACGCCGCGCACGACGATGTCGTTCGGGTCGCGGGGCAGGTCTATCCCTTCACGCTGTTGCCCGGCGCTCTCGACGAGCCGCTGCTTCTCACGCGCGACGCGCAGGACGACGTGCACGCCCTCTCCAACGTGTGCACGCATCGCGGCACGCTCGTGGTCGAGGGAGCCGGACACGAGCAGCAGCTGCGCTGCCGCTATCACGGGCGTCGCTTCTCGCTCGACGGCCGCTTTCACTCAATGCCCGAGTTCGAGGGCACCGCGGACTTTCCATCACCGGCCGACGATCTGCCGCGCACCGCGCTCGGAGCGTGGGGGCGCTTCCTGATGGTCGCGCTCGCGCCGACGATGACCTTCGAGGACGTCGTCGGCCCAATGCGCGCGCGGCTCGGTCATCTCCCTTTCGATCAGCTCGTGTTCGATGCGGCCGGGACGCGCGACTACGTCGTGAGCGCGAACTGGGCGCTGTACATCGACAACTACCTCGAGGGCTTCCACATCCCGTACGTGCACAACGGCCTCGCGGCGGTGATCGACTACGGAGCGTACGCGGTCGAGCTCGAGCGATATGCGGTCCTGCAGGTCGCGATCGCGAAGCCGGGCGAGACCGCATTCAGCGCGCCGCGCTCACACCCGGACGCCGGCAAGCTCGTCGGCGCGTACTACTACTGGCTGTTCCCGACGACGATGTTCAACGTCTATCCGTGGGGCGTCTCGGTGAACGTCGTCGTGCCGCTCGCGGTCGATCGGACGCGCGTGTCCTTCCTCCCCTTCGTCTGGGACGCGAGCAAGCGCGAACAGGGCGCGGGAGCTGGGCTCGACCGCGTCGAGAGGGAGGACGAGGCGATCGTCGAGGCCGTCCAGCGTGGCGTGCGATCGCGCCTGTACGACCGAGGTCGGTACTCGCCGACGCGCGAAGGCGGTGTGCATCACTTCCATCGCCTGCTCGCCGAGTTCATGCATCCGTGATCTCCGCCGATTGACCGTGCGCGACCGCGCCGCGCGCGAGGAGGATGTCGAGCCGGCGCTCGACCTCTTCGTTGGGACGCTCCGCGACATGCTCGCGCGGAACGGCATCGACCCAGGTGAGCTCGCGCGTGACGAGTGGCGGTACGGCTACCCGCATGTCTTTCGCACCGGGATCTTTCGCGTCGCCGAGGATGACAGCGGACTGGTGGCGATCTGCCACGCGATCGTGCGCGGACCGCTCTGGTTCCTCTCGGGCTTTTGGACGCGACCCGATCGCCAGAAGTCGGGCATCGGTGGCCGCCTGCTGCGCGAAGTCTGGGACGAAGGACGCACGCGCGGCGCATCGACCTTCTTCACCTGGTCGTCGATCGACCTCACCGCGATGGCCAGCTATCTCCGGCGAGGCATGTTGCCGGGCTACCAGATCCTGAGCTTCGTGGGCGAGCCGAATGGCACGACACCCGTACCCTCCGATATCGCACCACTCACTCTCGAAATCGCGTCGGCGCTCGATCGTGACGTCATCGGGACGGCGCGTGAGATCGATCACGGCTTTTGGTCCAATGAGCCCGGTCGCGTCGGGCGCGCCGTGATGCGCGGCGGCAGAGCGGTCGGCTACTACTACGTTCGTTCCGGCGCGATCGGCCCCGCGGCGTGGTCGTCGAGCGCTGATGCGGACGTCGTGCTGCGCTCAGCTCTTGCTGATGCGCGCGCGCAGTCGGCGATCGTTCGACTCCGTGCTCTTGGAGCGAATCACGACACGATCCGCTTTGCGCTCGCGAATGGCCTGCGGCTCACGGGCTACTCGCACCTGCTCACGACCGCCTCGTTCGGCCATCTAGACCGTTACGCGCCGTCCGGTCCGACGCTGTTCTGATCCGTCTTCTTAGCGAATCCTTAGCGCGAGAGGTCCTCGCGGCGTGTAAGGTCGGGCGTACACAACGCGGAGGAACCGATGATCTCTCGACATCTTTCTCGCACCGCCATGCCGCTCGCGATCGTGAGCTTCCTTCTCGCCGCCTGCGGCGGAGCAGCGGCGCCGAGCGCGACCGTTGCGCCGACCGCGACCGCGACGACAGCCGCAGCGACCGCAACGCCGAGCGCGAGCGCAGCGACGACCGGGACGTGGACGGTGAGCAACACGTCAAAGGCAACGGTGCGCGTGCGCGAGCAGCTCGTCGGCGTGAATCTCCCCTCCGATGCGGTGCTCGTCGCAACTGGTGCGACCGGGACCTTCGCGCTGAAGGACGATGGGACGTTCTCATCCGACGCGAAGATCAGTTTTGATCTGACGACGCTTGCGAGCGACAACCGCAACCGCGACGACTTCGTGAAGAGCGACACGCTCCAGACCCGCCAGTTCCCAAAGGCCGAGTTCGTACCGACGAAGACGACCGGGCTAACGCTCCCGATGCCGGCGAGCGGTGAGTTCACGTTCAAGCTCACGGGTCAGATGACGATCAAGGGCAAGACGAAGGAAGTGTCCTTCGACGTGCAGGCGAAGCGGACCGGCAACCAGCTCACCGCGACCGCGACGGCCGCGCCAACGTGGAAGTTCGCGGACTTTGGGATGACGGCGCCATCCGTTCCGTTCCGTGTCGTGAGCATCGTCGACGAGCTCCGCGTCGTCGTCGACCTTGTGGCGACACTGGCGTAGAGGCAGAGGACGACGGACAACGACGACGCCCAGGTCGGCCGGATCCTGAGCCGCAGAGAGGTCCTCGCGCTCCTCGGTGGATCGAGCGTCGCGCTCCTCGCCGCGTGCGCGCCCGGTGCGCTCGCCTCGCCGTCGCCAACGGTCACCGCGCAGCCGACGAGCGCTGCGACGACGACCGCGGCCGCGACGTCTGCGGCGGCCGCGACGAACCTTCCGTCGTGCATCGTGCGGCCGGCGCTCACCGAAGGGCCGTACTTCATCGACGAGAAGCTGAACCGCTCCGACATACGCTCCGATCCCGCGACCGGCGCGGTGCGGCCCGGCGCCATCCTCAACCTGAAGTTCCTGGTGTCGCGCGTGAGCGGTGGCGCATGCACCGCGCTGAGCGGCGCGATGGTCGACGTCTGGCAATGCGACGCGCTCGGCGTCTACCCCGGTGTGGGCAGCGCGAGCGGTCAGAAGTTCCTGCGCGGTTTCCAGAACACCGACGCGTCCGGCAGCGCGAAGTTCATGACGATCTATCCCGGTTGGTATCAGGGACGCGCGGTCCACATCCACTTCAAGATCCGCCCGACGTCCTCGAGCGAGTTCACCTCGCAGCTCTTCTTCGACGATGCGCTCAGCACGCAGATCTTCGCGCAGGCCCCGTACTCGCAAAAGGGCACCCAGGGCATCACGCGGAACGCCTCTGACGGCATCTTCCAGCAGAGCGGCGGCAAGCTGCTGCTGAATGTGACGAAGAGCGGCGACGTTTACTCGGCTACCTTCGACATCGGCCTCGCGAGCTGACCACCGTGTTATCGCAGGGGGAGAACCCCCTGCAACCCGCCGATTCATCGCAGGGGGAGAACCCCCTGCAACCCCCCTGAGAGCAAGTAAGAAGGTCGTACTGCCCCGTTAGGCGCGAACGCAGCGCGTGGCCTGCTCGTCCGTTAGTCGCTGTTGTGAAGCGTTCGGACGTCACCGAGGTCCTATCCCCATCCGGTCGCGACGTGGGCACGGTCGTTGCCGGTCGCTACCGTCTCGCCGCGCACATCGGCACCGGAGGTACCGCGGACGTCTGGCGCGCGTACGACGAGTCGCGCGATCGCGCCGTCACGCTGAAGATCCTCCGCGACGTGCAGGACGCGGATGCGCGGCGACATTTCCTCGCGGAAGCACGGCGCCTCGAGACGCTCGACCATCCGTCGATCGTTCCGGTGCTCGGCGTCCACGACGCGCTCGGCGACACGCTCATCGCGTTCGCGCAGGTTGAAGGCGAGCCGCTCGATCAGCTCACCGGTCCCGCGCTCGCGCCGCGGCAGGTCGCGCTCCTCTTGATCCAGCTCGCGGATGCGGTCGAGGCATTCCACTCGCACGGCTTCGTGCACCTCGATCTCAAGCCCGCGAACGTACTGATGGCGACCGATGGCCGGCCGCGCCTGCTTGACTTCGGCATCGCCGAGCCGATCGGCCATCCGCCCGAGGTGCCTCGCGGCACTCCCGGCTACGCGTCGCCTGAGGTGGCCGCGGGCGGCCCCGCGTCGCGCGCGAGCGATGTCTATGGGCTCGCCGCGATCGCGAAGCAGCTGCTCGGCGCGCACCCGACCCCGCGCGTCGCGAGCGTCTTGCGCCGCGGTCTCGAGCCGGATCCTGCCCGACGCTACCGCCGTCCGCGCGCGTTCGTGTACGGCGTGGCGGTCGCGGTGCTGATCGACGAAGAGCTGGCCGTCCTCGCGCGTGTGACGCGTCGGGCGCGCGTCGCGCTCGCCGACGTGCTCTCGCGCGGGGCCGCGCGGCGCGTTATCGCGTTCGCGAAAGCGCGCCCCGAGCTTTCATTCCGGGTCGCGGCGGCATCGCTCATCGTGGTCGGTGTGCTCCTGCAGCAGACCAGTCCAACCGCAAGCACCGCCAACGCGGGCGCGCTGCCCGCACTCGTGCGACCGGCGTTCGACGTTCCGCCTCTCGGTGCCTACGGCGCGGCGTTCGAGTCGCAGGCGCCGTATCCGAACGCGTCGCCGAACAGCACGGTCGAATGGACGCTTGCCCTGCGCAACACCGGCTCGGCCGGCTGGTACCGCGGAGTCGACGGCGCGCAGGCGTCGCTCATCCTCGCCGACGGCACCGTCGTCGCCGTGCAGGCGACGCAGTACGTCGGGCCCGGTCAGATCGGCTGGTTCACCGCGCGATTCAAGGCACCCGCCGAGCCCGGAACGCACCGGATCGGGCTGCGGCCGGTGATCAACGGGCGCGGTCCCCTGCCCGACCTGGGCATTTACGCGGTGGTGACAGTCGCGCGCTGAGGACAGGGACTGCTAGCCTCTCCGACCACACGACCAACGAAGGGGAGAGAGGCATGAAGAGATTCTTCGCGACCTCATGCGCCGCGCTTCTCATAGTCATCGCACCCGCCGACACACCTGCCGGTGCGCGCGCGGGCGACTGTTTCGACGGCACGACCGTCGCCGCCGTCCCGAGTGAGCAGAGTCACGCGCTCGCACGGGGGGGAGACGGCGAGCTCAGGGAGCCCGTCCTTGACGAGCCTGTCGCATCGCTTCCGGCATCGGCCAAGGGCAAAGGCAGTGCGAAGTTCAAGGAGACGGTACCGGTGTACTTCCACGTCGTCAGCGACGGCGCGGTCGGCAACGTCACGCAGACCCAGATCGACGACCAGATCCGCGTCATGAACCTCGCGTTCACCGGCGTTTACGGCGGTGCCAAGACGGGCTTCACGTTCCAGCTCGCCGGCGTCACCCGGACCGATAACGCCGAGTGGTTCAATGCCGGGCCCGGTTCGCCGGCGGAGCGCGCGATGAAGAAGGCGCTCACGACGAACGCTCCCGAGGCGCTGAACTACTACTCGACCACGGCAGGCCCGTACCTCGGCTGGGCATACCTTCCGGGACTCACGCCCTCCCGGATGTTCCTCGACGGCGTCGTCGTGGACTGGGAGTCGATGCTCTACACCTCAACCCGCTACCTCGATCGCTATGACCTCGGGCTCACGGCCGTCCACGAAGCGGGTCACTGGCTCGGTCTCGAGCACACCTTCTGGGGCGGCTGCAACGCGAACGGCGACTACGTCGACGACACGCCGGCGATGAAGGTGCCCACGAGGGGATGCCCGTTGGGCAAGGACACCTGTCCGCAGCCGGGGCTCGACCCGATCCACAACTACATGGACTACTCGTACGACTCCTGCTACTTCGAGTTCTCCGCGGGCCAGGGCCAGCGGATGCAGGACCACTTCCTCCACTTCCGCGCGGGCGACCAGAAATAGCGAACGCGCCGGGCTGGCGTCGTGCCGGCCCGGCGCGTTCTCATCATCGCGAGGTCGCCCTATGGGCAGCTCCCCCGTGCGACAGTGACCGGACTACGGGCAGAGTTGTTCGCGAACGCCCCGAAGTGCACGTTGGTGTGGAAATTGGAGAACGCCTGGTGCGGTCCGTTTGCTGTGAGTCCACCGGCGATCACGGTAGTGGTGCCAGGTGTTGTCAGACAGTGCAGATGTGTGTGGATCGCCGAGGCCGGCGTCGAACTGGCGAGCGTTGACGCCAGAGCGAGGATCAGAGCCGCGATGAACGCACGCATGTGAACTCCCTCCTTTGTTGGGCAATATCGCCTCCGCAGCACTGGAGCCTATAGGAGACTGGAGCCTAACTTGCCCGGTCGCCGCTCAGCGCCTCGTCGTCTCAGCGAGGAACAGCGTGATCGCCGTCATCATTCGCTCACCGGCAAGCAGCTCCGGATCGTTGTGGCCCACACCGTCGATCACGACGAGCCGCTTGGGCTCCACGGCCCTCTCGAAGACCGCTCGACTGAAGCGCAGCGGAACGATCGCATCCGCGTCACCCGCAATGATCAGCACCGGCGCTCGCACGCCCGAGATCTGCTCATCGATCGGATAACGGTCGCGGATGAACTGCGCCACCGGCAACCACGGGTAGTGATGGCTTCCGACAGCCGCGAACGACATGAACGGCGACCGGAGGATGAGCGCAGATGGCGGACGCTCGACCGCGAGCGCGGTCACCACCGCTGATCCGAGCGACTCACCGAAAAAGGCGACACGCGCGTGGTCGACATCGGGCCGGTCCTGCAGGTGGTCCGCGGCGGCGCGTGCATCGTTGAGCAGACCCTCCTCGGTAGGACTCCCTGGATTGCCGCCGTATCCGCGGTAATCAAAGAGCAGAACGGAATAGCCCGCTCGCATCAGCGCCGTCGCGAGCGGTGCGCGGTCGGAGCGGTCGCCCGCATTGCCGTTCGCGATGAGCACCGCTGGTCGCGGCGGCGCACCGCGTCCGGGAACGAACCAGGCACCGAGGCGCAGCCCGTCGCGCGTCACCAGCTCGACATCCTCAGCGCCGGCGATAACCAGGCTGGCCGCATGAACAGGATCGGGGGACGGGAAGTACATAAGGCTTCGCTGAGTCCACCAGAGGACGGCGAGCCCGACGACTCCGGCGAGGACGATCGCGACCACGACTTCGGCCATCCGCGTCAATCCTCGCCGACGCGCCCTCATCAGCGCTCCGTCTCGAACTCCCACTCGTCGACGACATTGTTCGCGGCCACGATGAGCTCAAGCCGAACGCGGTAGCGCGCACCGGGAGCGAGCGGACTCGCGGGGATGATCGCGACGTAGTCCCGTTCGTAGAGCTGCGGCACGACGTGATGAGGGAGCTCGCGCCCGCTCGCATCCGTTAAGCGGGCGCTGCGCAGATCGACGGCGCGCGCACCCGAGTACACGACCATGATCGGATAGCCGACCGGCCGCGGTGCGCCGGCAGGTACGACCTCGGGGATCTCCTCGCCGGAGTACGTACCCGCGACGCGCTGGTCGGGTGCCGGAGCGCGGACGCGATCGGGTGCGGGCGCGTTGAAGTCGTACACGATGACGCCCACCGTGATTCCGCGGCCCGCTCGCTCCGCGTGGCCCCAGCCGGCGACGATCGCGTGCGGATGCATCAGACCGAGACGGTGATAAGGAAGGACCCACAGCGAGCGCACGCCCTCGGTGCCCGAGCTGAAAGAGGTCGCGACCTCGCTCGCGTTCGCATCTGTGTAGCCCTGCGCGGCGAGCCGATCGCGCACCGAGGCGCCCGTGAAGCCGGGCGAGCCGGGCACCTCATCGTGTCCGAGCGCGTTGTTTTCCGCGAGGTACTCCGCGTGCCGCTGCGCCGCGGTCGTGACGCGATCGTCCGCGCGCACCGTTGGCGCGGCGACCGCGGCGCGAAGCTGGTTGTGCACGCGCAGCATCTCGGCAGCGTCGTTCGCGCGGGGTGATGCCGCGGGACTCACGGTCGGGCTCGCGGGCGATGCGGTCACGTTCGGCGTCGGCGAGAGTGGCGCGCTCGTCGTTGACTGCGCGACCGCCGACCGCGTCGGTGTGGCGGTGCCGACGATCACCGAGTCGCGCGTCGACAGACGGCCGGCGATAGCGAGGCCCACGGCAAGGACCACCACGAGCGCGAACGGCAAGAGCGTGAGAGCGGTGGACGCGCGTCGCATGACGCGACGCTAGGGGTTCTTGGCGACCGTGACGACCGTGTAGATCCCAAGCTCCGGCAGCAGCCCGCGGCCATCGATCCTCGGCAGGAGATGGACCGTGTAGGTGCCAGTCTCGGCGCGCGCCTTGAAGCGGACGACGAACCAGCCAACCTGGTCCGGCGCGACGTAGTCAGTCGATTGCACGGCGACACCAGCGCCATCTGTCGTCATGAGCGCCGCCTGCGCACCTTCGATACCGCGGTGCCAGCCGGCCGACCCGGTGTTGCGGAGCGCGACCACCCACTCGACGGTCCCGTTCGGCACCGTCGTTGGGTATGGGCCTTGCGATTCGAACGTCGCCCCGTATGCGCTGAGCGGTGGCACAACGAAGGGTGCGGGCACGAGTGCGGCGCGAGGAGCCGGTGTCGGCGACGGCGCAGGCCCGCCGCGCAGCGCGCCTCCGATCGCGTCGTCGAGCGGCGATACGACGACAAGGACTGCGAGCAGGAGCAAGGCCGAGCCAGCCAGGGCCAGGCGGTTCCCGCGCACGCGAGCGACGAGCGCAGTCACGCCGGTCACGAGCGACATGACATCCGGGAGCGTGACCTTCGGCAGCGTGACCTTCGGCAGCGTGACCTTCGGCACCGTGACCTTCGGCAGCGAAGCGCCGACGCCGACGTGCGGAGCGTCCGCCTTGTCCGGCCGAGCCGCGTCGAACCGCTTCGCAGCGCGCGCGCGAGCATCGGAGATGAAAGCGCGAGCGTCCGCGATGAGAGTGTCCATCTGCACGTCGTGCATCACATCGCGAACGAAGCCGCGCGCGTCCGCGAGAAGGCGCGTGGCCCACGGTACGACGCGCGATACATCCGTTGCGGCCGACGAGAGCGAGCGCGTCGCGTCACGCAGCGTCTCGGGCAGGCGCGTTGTCGCTGCGACCAGATGCGGCACCGATGGCTCGCGCGCGTCGTCGAGCTCGACGATGGTCCGCGCGGTCTCGTCACCCACGGGGACCTCTTGTGCGGCGGCGCGCGTGGGTCCTGCGACCGCGGTCAGCGTCGCGGGCGCGACAGGCGCCGGTGCCTGCGGCGCAGCGGGCAGGAGCACGACCGTCTTGTCCTTGTCCTCCGCGGCCTTGGTCGCCGGCCGCACGTCTCTCGCGACCGCCGTGAGTCCGGTAAGGACCACAGGCAGCGGGATCAGATGCTCGAACACGATGAACGTCTCCGTGCCTTCGTCGACGATCGACGCGACGCGCATCACCGACGGCCTCTCGATGGCCGCCATGCGGCGCGCCTCTGCGAGGAAGCGCTGCCGGGTGGCGTCGTTGCCACGGTCGCGGAGGATCTCGAGCGTGACGACCTGTTGGGTCGACTCGTCGAGGGCGTGCCAGACGTCGGCCACCTCGTCCCCACCCTTGGACATCGCCAGGCGGTAGCGGCCCGCGAGGAGCTGGTCGACCTGACGGCCGCCAACGGCCGGCGCGGGGGTCACTTCGGTGCTGTTCACTCGTCCCGACTAACGCCGGTCGCGCTCTTTCTCATCGGGGGACCGTCGTACTGGCCCGCGGACCGGCCGGACTGCTTCCCTTCTGTAACGAGGTCAGTGCACGATGACCGGCGCCAGGCCGGGGGTGGGCATCTCGGGGTCGAGCGGATAGATCGGGCGGTCGAGTCCGCGGTGGCCAAGGCGAGCGATGTCCTGGTCAACGCCGCCCGGCGTTAGCGCGAGCACCCAGCCCTTCGCCGCGTCGAAAAGATCCGGCACGAGGTAACCGATCTTCACGACGGTCAAGTCGTGCGCGGCTGGATCGAGGCCCAGGTCGGTGAAGTCTCGGATGAAGTGGAACGGCTTTCGCCGGCCGGTGACGATCGCGCGTACGCCGCCGGACGCGACGACCGCGATGTCACCGCCGACCGGATCGCCCATCAGCACGCGCTGCACCGCTCCGCGCAGCGCGACTTTCCCGTGACCGGAGCCGAGCGCGCCGCCGAGACGCAGATCGACGGTCGCGCCCTCGCCGGCATCGACGCATCGCGCGACGGCGGACGGATCGACGACGCTCGCCCAGATCGCTGTCGCCTTTCCCGACGACAGCGCCGGATGCGACAGCAACCGCTCGAGCATGAACGCGACATCGCCTGCACCGCCGGCCGTCGGATTGTCGCCAGAGTCGCTGATGAAGAACGGCCGGTCACCGCTGGCCAACCCGGTCGCGATGCACCAGTCGGCGTCCCCCGCGGCCGTGCTGAACGCGAATTCCTTGCGCGCGCTCCAGTACATTTCGGCGAGACCGCGCGCTTCCCGAAGGATCGCGTCGTCGTCGGTCCCGGTCACCACGATCGCGGCGCTGCAGCGCGGTTCGTCGGCCCACGCGTAGCCGATCCATACCGCCGCATCGATGATTCCCGCAAGTCGCTCGATGGACGAGAGCCTGCCGTAGATCCCGCGCGCGGGCTCATCGCGGGTGGACGCTTTCTCACCGGGCAGGAGCACGGGGACGCGCACCCACGCCTTGCGCGGACGCACGCTCCGGCCCAGGCACGCGACGAGATTCGCGACGGCGCGCTGCCTCGTCAGCGCCGCATCCTCATGCGGCGACATCCGGTGTGAGGTCGCGAGATCGAGCGCGGTGATGAGCTGGCGCGACATGTTCCCGTGCGGATCCATTGACGCGGAGATCAGCGTGTCGGCACCCACGACGCCTCGGACCGCAGACGCGAGATCGCCCTCCGCGTCGGTCATACCCACGACCGTCATGGCGCCGTGGATGTCGAGGAACACTCCGTCGAGCGGCAGCGACGCGCGCAGCCCCGCCAGCAGCTCCCGCTTGATCGACTCGTAGAACTCCCGCTCGACAGCACCGCCCGGTAAGGCGCGCGCGTGCACGATCGGGATCAAGTCCACCTCGGACGGGAGGTGGTCGTATCGCGCCAGCAGCTGCGCGCCGCGCGTCACGGTGAAGTCGGCTGGCCCGCTGCGGTGCGGCGAGAACGTGCTCGACTCGATCTGCATCCCGCCGATCGCGATGCGGTGCCGCGCAGCGCGAGGAGCGTGCTGCAGTTAGCTCTTCTCGTCCGTGCGCTTCTCGACGGTCACCACCGCGTCCGTCACGATCGCGGCGATGGCGGCGATGGCCGCCCAAACGGGCAGCAGCAGCGCCCCCACGACGCCGAGCGTGAGCGGGACCTCGATGATCGTGGCGCCGACGCGATTCTTGACCAGGATGCGGCGCGCGTTTCCCTCCTCGACGAGTGCCTTGATGCGCTCGATGACGCGGTCAACGCCCTCTTCGTCGATGTGGAACGTCTCGAACAGGGACTCCTTCGTCGTTGGCATGTCATATCTCCTTCGTGGCGATATCAAGTGTGTCACCGGACGTCCCGGCGGCTCTGCTCGATGTACGGCTCGAGCGTGCCTCGGATTTCGTCACGTGCGCGACATTCACGACGGGCGAGGATCCCGGATCGGTGAATGCGAGCACGCTCGCCCTCCGAGACGACCGCGTCCATGTCCTTCCGTCCGATGGCGAACGCGCGAAAGCCCTCGAGCCGCGTCCACAGGCCGACGTATGGATCGATCGGCTCCTGCGCCTGCATCCCCACCAGCCGCTCGATCGCGTCCGTCGCGGAGATCCGCGAGCGAGCGAGCAAGAGCTGCCGCTCGAGAAGGGCGCGATTGGGGGCACGCCGGCTGAGGATCACGCCGCAGGTATAGTCGACAGCGAGATCCGCACGGAGGAACCGAGATGGAGCGCACCGACGGGACGACGATCAATCGGAGGCGATTCCTGCAAGCACTTGCTGCGGTCGGCGTCGCCACCGCCTGCGGTCCCGCTCCGAGCAGTGCGAGTCCAGCCCCGTCAGTCGGCGCATCGGCGACCGTGGCGGCGGCCAAGCCCGTCAGCCTCGAATGGTGGCGGCGGAACTACACCGCCGGAACACAGAACGCTGAAACGCTGACGTCAGACGGGGCCGTGAAGGCCTTCCGGGAAAAGAACCCGAGCTTCACGATCTCGATCCAAGGTGGTCCGTTCGGCCCGGAGACCGACCAGAAGTTCGACATCGCGATCCTGCAGCAGAAGGCGGGGCCCGACGTCTTCCACACCACCGGCGGCGACGTGCTCAAGTACGCGGCCGCGGGCCAGCTCTCGGAGCCACCGCTGACCGCGGCGGAGCGGAGCGACTTCAACGCGAGCGCACTCACGGCGACGACGTACAAGGGCAAAGTCGTCGCCTATCCGCTCTGGATCGTGCCGTGGTTCGAGTACATCAACCTCGACCTCTTCAAGGAGCGCGGCGTCACGCCGCCGGCGGACGGCAACTGGACCTATGACCAGTTCCTCGATGCCGCCAAGAAGCTCACCTTCAAGCGAGCCGATGGCAAGCAGATCTACGGCTTCGCACACGCGAACGACGAGTTCGCGTTCATGCTCATCGACGGCGGCCGCCTCTACGACACGGAAGTCAAGAAGTGGACCTTCAACAGCGCCGAGGCCGTCAGCGGTCTCGAGAAATGGGTCGCGCTGGCGAAGGAAAAGGTCATGCCGCCCGACTTCTTGACGCTGAACCCCAACGACTCACAGGCGCGGTTCATCGCCGGCGAGATCGCGATCCTCCAGCGTCCGAGCGCGATGATCAACGTCCTCAACGCGGACGCGAAGTGGAAGTACGGAACGAACTGGGAGATCGCGAACTTCCCGAAGGGCGCGACCGCACAGACCGCGTGGGGCGGCGTCGGCTTCATCGCCGTTCGCGAGCAGCAGGACGCCGACAAGAAGGCCGCCGCGCACGCGTTCGCGAAGTACCTCACCGGCCCCGACATCGGTCCGGACCTGAAGAAGATGACCCCGCCGATCGAGTACTGGCTCGCGCCCGCCGCGCGCACGACCGCGGCCGGGATCTACGGCGAGTACCACGCCGCGAAGGCGAAGGTCGCGAAGATGGGCTCCTTCACCTACGTGTTGCCGAACGTCCGCACCTGGTCGGAGATCGACCAGAAGCACCTGCGGCCGGCGCGCGACGCGGCGCTCGAAGGGAAGAAGACGCCGAAGCAAGCGTTGGACGAGGTGGCGGTGGCCGCGCAGCGGTTGCTGGACGAAGCGAACAAATAGCGTGCTGACGCCGCACTAACCATGCGTGCCGCGCTGCGGCGTCACGGCTGGTCGTACCTATTCGTCCTGCCGACGTTCTCGCTGTTCGTCGTCTTCACACTTCTGCCCGTCGTGCAGGCGTTCGGGCTGTCGCTGCAGAGCGCGACGATCGCCGGCGGCGAGTGGATCGGGCTCCAGAACTTCGTCACGCTCGCGGAAGATCCGGTGTTCCGTCAGGCGCTTGGAAACACCGTTCTTTACTCGCTCGTCGTCGTCGCGGCGCAGCTGACGCTCGCGCTCGTCGTCGCGAGCCTGATCCAGCCTCTGGGGCCCAAGAGTCAGACGTTCTACCGCGCGCTCTTCTACCTGCCGCTGGTGAACTCCGCGATCCTCGTCGCGATGGTCTGGCGCTGGATCTTCAACCCGAATCCCTTCGGTCTCGCGAACACGGTGCTCGGGGCGGTCGGATTCGAGCCGCTTCTCTGGATCGGGAGCTCGGACCAGGCACTGGCCGCGGTCATCCTGAGCGCGGTCCTCACGATCCCCGGCGGTGGCGTCGTCCTCTACTCCGCCGCGATGGGGTCGTTGCCGCGGGAGCTCTACGAAGCGGCAGAGGTCGAGGGCGCCGGCGCGCTCACGAAGTGGTGGTACATCACGGTCCCGCTGCTCAAGCCGACGACGCTGTATCTGCTGGTCATCTACACGATCCTCGCCTTCCAGGTCTTCGAGCGCGTGTACGTCATGACGAACGGCGGCGGCCCGAACAACGCGACGATCACGATCGTCCAGCTCGTCTACAGCACGGCGTTCCAGTTCGGCCGCTACGGCCTCGCGAGCGCGATGGCCGTCGTCCTCTTCATCATGGCCGTCGCCGTCGCGGTCGTGCAGTTCCGCTCGCTGCGGTCCGATGTCGAGTATTAGGACCAGGCTGCCGGTCCACCTCATCCTGCTGGCGGCGGGTCTGCTCTCGCTGTTCCCCCTGTACTGGCTGTTCCTCACGTCGCTGAGTCCGGCGCAGTACGTCGTGAAGGTGCCGCCGGAGATCGTGCCGCGCGAGATCACCTTCAGCAATTACCAGCGACTGTTCGAGACCACGCCGATCGTCCGCTGGCTCGTGAACACCGTCGTCATCGCCGGCGTCATCACGACCTTTCACCTGCTGTTCGACAGCATGGCCGGCTATGCGTTCGCGAAGCGGCGCTTCCCAGGCAAGAACCTCATGTTCTGGCTCGTGGTGAGCACTCTCACCGTGCCCGCGCAGGTCACGCTGATCCCGGTGTTCTTCATCCTGCGCACCATCGGTCTGCTCGACACGTACCCGGGTGTGATCGTTCCGGGACTCGCGGACGTGTTCGGCGTGTTCCTGATGAAGCAGTTCATCCAGACGCTCCCGAGCGAGCTCGAGCAGGCCGCGCGCCTCGACGGCGCCTCCGAGTGGCAGGTCTATACGCGCATCATCCTGCCGCTCTCGAAGCCGGCGCTGGCGGTGCTCGCGATCTTCACATTCAACCGCTACTGGAACGCGTTCATCTTCCCCCTCGTCATCCTGCGCGATCCCGCCAAGTACCCGGTGCAGGTCGGGCTCGCCACTCTGCAGGGTGAGTTCAACACCGACTTCGGGATGCTCATGACCGGCGCGGCGGTCGCCGCGATCCCGATGATCGTGGTGTTCTTCGCCTTCCAGCGCTACTTCATCGAAGGCATCCGCGTCGGCGGCGTGAAGGGATAGGCACGACTAGCCTCATACCGTGACGCGGCGGCTCTTACTCGTACTGCTCGTCGTCGGGGCGATGGCCGCACTGTGGTCCCCGCTCATCAAGCCAGCCGGACAGGCCGCGATCCTGATCGGTGACATCTTCAGCGAGCAGCTTGTCGGTACGAACCTCGCGGCCGCCGTCACGCCCGAGCCTCGGATGGTCGAGGCCAACGACAGCTTCGCCGGCACTCCGATGCGGGTCACTTACTGGCGACCCGGGTGGGGCGACCGGCATCCCGCGATCATGATCGTTCCGGGGGCGGCGCCACGCGGGAACGACGAGCCGACCATGCGAAGCTTCGGTCTCACACTTTCACGGGCCGGCTATCTCGTGATGCTGCCCGAGTTCCCCTTCCTGAAAGAGGGCCGGTTCGACAGCGCGGCGACGCGACAGCTGGATGCGGCGTTCGCCCACGCGCGCGAGATGCCGGAGACGCAGGGGCAGCGCGTCGGCGCGTTCGGCGTCTCGGTCGGAGCGGGGATGATGCTGGTCGCCGCCGGTCGTGAGCGCGCACTCCGTGATGCGGCGTTCCTCGCGGTGCTCGGTGGGTATTACGACCTCGATACGTATCTCGCGAGCCTCGCGAGTCGAACGCAGCCGTCCGCGAGCGGCACTGTTGCGTGGGAGCCGAGTCAGGAAGCACAGGACCGCCTTCCACCGGCTGCGGTCGATCTCGTGCCCGCTTCCGCGCGCGAAGCCGTGCGGACCGCGCTCGAGCCTGCGTCCTACGAGGTCGCGCTCGGCCGCATCCGGGCGCTCCCCGCCGGGGCGCGGTCCGCATACGACTCGGTCTCGCCGGAGACGGTCTGGAGCGAGATCCGCCCACCCATCTACTGGATCCACGACCCGCTCGACACGTTCGAGCCGCTCGCGGAGGCGGAGGCTGCGCTCGCCGCGCCGCGACCGGGACGCATGCAGCTTGTCGTGCCGCGACTGGTCTCGCATGCCGCGCCCATCGGAGAAGAGGCCAAGGCTCAGGGACCCCTTTACGTGGCGGGCGAGCTGTGGCGGCTCCTTACGTTCACCTTCGAGGTCTTGCGAGTCGCGGGCTGATCAGCGCGCGGCAGTCGGACGGCTGAGCCGAGACGCGCGCTGACCGCGGTCGTGCGCAGCTTTGGGAACTTCGCGCGAAGGTCGGCGGCCTGAAGCTGGAACAGCGCCTCCGGTTCCGGCAGGCCCGCGAGCGCGTACTGGCCCAGTGTCCGGAACGCGATGCCTTCTGGCAGCCTTCCCTCGAGCGCATCGCGCGACGCAGACGAGAGCAGGATCTGACCGCCGTGTCCGGCGGAGCACACGCGAGCGGCCGTATGCACTGCGATACCAACGTACCCGGTCTCGGTGAGCGTCGTGCGGCCGGTGTGGATTCCGATGCGAACGCAAACGGAGACGGCCTCGGGCCACTGACGCTTTCCGAGCGACCGCTGTATCCCGAGCGCCGCGTCCAGTGCACGCGCGGGTTGACGAAAGGCGGCGAAGAACTCGTCCGCGCGCGCATCGACCTCGTGGCCACCGGCGTCGCGGACACTCTTCCGGATCAACGCTCTCACGTCACGGAGCACCAAGGCGTATGCATCGCCGAGCCGCTGTGTCAGACCGGTGGAACCCTCGATGTCGGTCAGCAGGAACGTCACCGTACCGCGTGGGAGGCTCGCGATGTCCCGCGCGCGCGCCTTGATCTCGGTCTGCCGGCGCTCCTTCCGAAGCTGGCCATCGAAGAACCCGATCGGGACGATGCCGTATTTCTTCGCCGCTCTGAGCAGCCGCTGGCGCGCGCGCTCGCGGGTGACGTCATCTTCAAATGCGGTCTGGTCGAAGCGCGCCAGCGCGTTCCGCACGTGCGACGCATCGTGGATCGGCAGACGCCGGCGTCCCTGCGAGTCGACGTACGCGAATGCGCTGGCGGGGAGGCGGGCGCGGGCGCTGGCGGCGAGTTGTGGCAACGGTTCCTGGACCCCCTGAAGGTCAGATGATATCGGCGGAGAGGGCGCAGGACTCCAGCGCGACAAGCACGAGTGCCGCGTCAGCTCGCTTTGGAGAGTGCTCCTTCGGCATTACGGTGGACGACTGCGCGAGCAGCGGCCCGAGAGGTCACGACCGCGCGGTGCCGCGCATCAAGCTCTCGTGACCATGATGTACGGCGCACGCTGTCGAAGCCACGGTTGAATGAACCGATCGCGAGGAAGCCCGTGACGATCGTGCCGAGCGCGAGCCCGAGGACGAATGAGAGATCAAGCACGCGCTGACTGTAGGCCGGCAAGGTGAGCGTTACATGACTTTTTCGTCATCGCGCGCACACGCATCACGTCCACACTTCGGGCATGGAACCCATCGTCTGGCTCGTCGTAGGTCTCATCGGCGGTGCGACATCCTGGTCGGCATCCTCGGCGGTGTGGCCGGTGCACTGCTCTTCGTCTTCATCGTGCCCGCCGACGAACGCACGGGATTCATCGGCACCATCGTGGTCGCTCTCATCAGCGCCGCCATCTTCGTGGGTGTGGCGCGACTGCTAACGCGCCGAGCTGTACGGGCGTAGCTTCGCCCCGGCTAAGCCTTTACCGCCAGCTCCTCTGAGATCTGCGCCTGGATGCGTTCTCGGTTTGCGCTCCCGCGGTTCTTGGCGACCTTCTCTTTGAGCCGGGCGACCGTCTCCTGAGGCGTCCTCGTAGCGAATTCCCCGAGCTGATTACGCGGCCGCGTCGTTTTCCTGTCCTTCGTCACGGATTCGATTCACCCCGTTTGCCGGTGACCGCGCGAACGATCGCGACGATCAGTGCCGCGAGAAGCACAAAGAAGATGATGGACAGGATCGTGGCGATCTCGACGACCGGCGTACCGGCCGGTTGCGCGAAGATGCCGCGGAACGGCGCAACGAGCGGCTCGGTGATGCCATAGATGGCAGACACAAAGGGCTGATCCGCGTTCGCTGCAAGGAGCTTGAGCGTGAATCGAACGAGCAGCAAGACCTCGAGGACGGTGAACACGAGCGCGATGACGCGGGTCGCCGTCCAGATCGAGCCGCCCTTTGCGGGCTCGGACGACACGTTGACGTTCGTTGCGCTACGACTTGTTGCCGGGACAGTGGGGTCCGTCGGTCTGTTGATTGTCATTGATAGAGCGTGGCCCATGGACCACGAGAGGGCATGACGGGACCGTCATGCCCTCTCGCTCGCGCTGACCGGGGCTCTACTTGCCGTTGCCACCCTTGCGGCCGGGGTTCCCGGGCGTCCCGCCGAGCTCGTCATTCGACCGAGTCCGGTCGCCCTGGTTCGAGTTGCCTGGATCGCAGCCCTCGGGCCCGTTGCCCACGCCCTGGTTGCACTTTTCCTTGTCGTTGCCGCCGCCGCCAAGGCTTCCGCCGGTGCAGCCGGTGAAGGTGCCGCCCGTGATCGTCACTGCGGCTTTTGCGAGGGCGCGCCCGTGGAAGGTTCCGACGCCTCCACTGGTCACGGTGATGGCCGCCCCGGCGAGAATCGTGCCGATGAACTGCGAAGTGGTCATGGTCGCGCCCGCTCGGACCCACCACGTCACGTCACACGCGTCCGCGCCAGCGGGCATGACCACATTGAAATTGGTCCCCGTAAGGGCGCCGCTACCGGCGGTCCCGGTCCCGACCTTGATGAGCCAGGGCCCGCTCCCGGTGAGCGTCAACGTGGTGTCCGTGAACGTCACCCCGTTGGGGAAACAGATGACGCCGGACCCCAGCAAGAGCGTTGTGTTCGTGTAGACATCAATGTGGATGGTCTGCGTGCACGCCACGAGCGCGAGCGCGGCGTACGCCTTGTCGAAGGCAGCTACAACCCCACCCGAGACCGGCGCGACCTGCGACCCGTTGATCGTGCACGTGCCTGGCGTGATCACACCGGAGGAGCCCACGTTTCCGTTGATGGTGGCGGGGCCAACGCATGTCACTGCCCCGCCACCCCCGTCGGCTGCACTGAGGATCGCGAAGCTGCCAGCCATTCCAAGGGATGGCGCTGGAGCTGCCGCGTTCGCGGTAGATCCTGCCATCGGGAACGTGCCTATCGCGAGGACGAACGCGATCGCCGCCGTCAGCAGCAATTTGGGACCGTGAACCCTAGGCCGCGCATAAGTAAGGTGAGCTGTCATCGAGAGGTGCCTTCTTTCACGTGCATTTCGTTCCTTAGTGTCTTCAGTGTCTTCAGTGTCTTCAGTGTCTTCAGTGTCTTCAGTGTCTTCGCGCGCTGCTCCGGACACAGGTGACGGCATCCGCCACCGCCAAGCCAAGTGGCACGGAGCCGGTCTTGGCTTGGCGGTCTAGCGGCGAAACTCGCTACGAGTGCCGGATCTGTCTACGGAGTACCAGGATCCCGGTGCCCATCAGCGCGATGCCGAGCATCAGCAGTGGGCCGAAAGGATCGCCGGTGCTCGTCGAGGGCAGCCTTTGCGCGACGGCGACCACTGGTGTTGCCGCGGCTCCTGGTGTCGCTGTCGGCGCGACAGCCGGAGTTGCGCCACCGATCGGTGTCGCTGTTGGAGCTACCGTGGGAGTGGCCGAAGGTGCAACCGTGAACGGTGGCCGCGTCGGCGGGATGAACACCGTCTGGGGAGCGCACCCGCCAGTTATGAACGTGTCGTTGATCAACGTGACGTTGCCATTGCGCGCCAGCGCCCTGCCTAGGACGGTGACACCGTTGGCGAGCGTGACGGACTGCAGGGCCATGATCGTTCCAACGATGGTGGAGCTCGATCCGAGGGTCGCTGAGCTCGTCACCTGCCAGAAGACGTTGCAGGCGCTCGCGCCGTTGATGAGGCTCACGCTACTGCTCGATGCGGTGACGAGTGAGGACTGGGCCTGGAAGATCCAGACCGAGCTCGGGTCGTTCTGGCCGTCCAGCGTTAGCGTCCCGGTCAGACCAAGAACGGAGGCCCCCGAGTTGTAGACGCCATCGACGAGGGTCAGCCCGCCGAGGGCGCCGCCGGCCACGACGGTACCTGTCCGACCTGCCGCGTCGTTATAGGCGATCACCAGATCGCTCTTGGCCTGGAGCGCGACGGCGTCGCCGGCATGAGTCGATCCGCCGATTATTCCGGGCGGGAATCCGGTTATCGACGCAGCGGGATGGATGCCGACATTTCTGTCAATCGTCGTCGCGCCGGTATTCGTGATCGACGGCGTGCCGGCGAGGATCGAGAAGGCTCCGGCCGTTCCGAGACCTACCGGCGCTACGTGCGACGCGTTTGCGGTTCGCCCTGCCATGGCGCCGATCGCGACGACGAGCGCGATGCCGACAATGGCGGCGACTGCCTTTGACTTGATCATGTTGGGGTCGCTCCCTTGAACGCGCGCGTGCGCGTTGCGTCTATCTGTGTTGGATAGTCGAGCGTGCGGTCGTCGTTGTCATGACCGTCTCGTCACGCGAGCCTAGAGGTGGGCAAGCGTCCTAGTTGCCGGCGATAGGGTCCACTCGGCGCCAGTTGGCTTTGATTCATAGACGGACAAGTCCAAACCAGTTGCGTCATGACGGAACCGTCATGGCCGCTAGCGAGTGATTTGTTAGGGCCGCACGTGTCGTAGCGGCACCCCATTTGAGGGGACTTTGGTCACATGGCACTCGGACCTATTGCTTTCTTTATTGGTTATTCCTTGCTATTGGTAAGCAATAGCCTAGGTTAGCCGTAGGGAGGTGACGAACCAGGTCACAGACGGTGATCGCGTCGCCACGGCCTTCACGTTCCGGGGAACACACACGGGGCCACTCTCAGGCTCGATGGGGACGATCGCGCCGACCGGAAAGCGCGTCGAGCTCGAAATGGAGCTCATCAACTGGTTCCGTGAGGGCAAGGTCCACCGCGCGCGGGAGTCCTTCGACCTCGCCGGCCTGATGGACCAGCTCGGGGTCACGCAGCCCAGGCATTAGCGGGTCCAGGGAACCGAACGTGGACCACGACGTTCAATGGGTATGAAGCGTCTGATCGTGGCGGCCGTCCTGAGTTTGACCGCGATCCTTCTCGTCGGCGCCGTCGCCTTCGCCTCCGGGCGCGGCGACGTGGCTCCAAACTCAGGCCGCCAGACCGTTCCCGCTCCGATCGACGATGTCCAGGTCGTGATCCGCGAGTCGAACCCTCCCCAGGTGACGCTCAAAATCAGGGCCGGGCTGCCCAGCGGATGTGCGCAGCGGGAGTCGTACTCCACGAGCCGTAACGGCGACACCTTCACCGTACGCGTGCTGAACTCGATGCCCTCGGGCGATATCGCCTGCACGATGATCTACGGCACCTACGAGCTGAACATCGACCTCGGAAGCGACTTCCGCGCCGGCGGGACGTACACAGTCAACGTCAACGACAAGACGACGACGTTCAAGACGTAGACACGCACCCACGACGTAGCGGGATGGTTAGCGACGCCATGCCCTTAAGCGGCTGCGATAAAGCGGATGCTGATCGTCGTGCGGCAGCGCGGACACTTGAGAGTCGCGAGCGACGACTCCGTCTGTCCCAGCGTCGGAACGAACCTCAGGTCGTCGGCCTCGGACAAACTGCGCTTGCACTCGGGGCAACGGAGTTCGCCACGCCCCAACTCCGCATGCGTAGCCTGTAGGTCCGCGAAGCCGACTCTCTTCTTCCGTCCCACTCAGCACCCCTATTTTCGATCCCTATTACTCAAGTGCCGCTGCAGCCATTGACTGTCTTCGCGCAGAGTCGCGAATTCGGCGGTTTACGAATGCGTGCTAGCCGTGCGTGGCTGACGTAATTCTCGCACGTTCTGTGGCCTCCGGATGCCGCGCCGTCCCGCGCTGTTACATCCTCACGCACGGTTTGCTGCGACACACCCACGGATGTCTGTAGGAGCGGGCGGCGAGGGGCTCATCGAACGGGGAGCGCCACGCGTAGGCAGCCGCCGTGGATCCAGCAAGTACGCTACTTCGCGGCGTTAAGCACAGAAGCGCCTTCGGTCGGGGTCTGCCGACAACGCCGGCTCGACGCCGTACCAGATCAAATACGGATGCCCCAGTCCTACTATCGCTCCAGCTGAAACGGCCAGCTCGCAGGGAGGGGACATATGCGGCTTCCGGTGGCGTTCGCTGCGTCACTCGCGTTGGTGCTGTCTGTCACCGTCTTCGCCACGCCCGCGGCCGCGGGAGAAGGACCATGGCGCTCGGTCATCGTGGTGCTCCGCGACGACATCGATTCCGATTCCGTGGCGAATGAGCACGGTCGGCATTTCGGTGCGCAGGTCAGCCATGTATACGGCGCGGCGCTGCGCGGCTACGCCGCCCGGGTTCCCGATCGTGTCATCGCGCTGCTCCAGCGCGATCCGCGGGTCGCGTTCGTCGAGGAAGATCGGCTCTTTTGGGCGACCGACACGGTCCCGACGGGCGTGGATCGGATCGAGGCCGACAAGAGCAGCCAGCTCGCCGGCAACGGCAGTGGAACAGTGGGGACCGGAGTCGCCATCATCGATACGGGGATCTCCGCGCACTCCGAGCTGAACATCGCCGGCGGCTACAACTGTGCGGGCTTCTTCTTCGTGAACCGCAACGCCTGGAGCGATGGCAATGGCCATGGCACACATGTGGCCGGTACGGTGGCCGCGAGAGACAACGGCTCCAACATCGTTGGCGTCGCGCCTGGCGCGCCGCTCTGGGCGGTGCGCGTATTGAGCAGCAACGGCTCTGGTTACCTCTCGTGGATCATCTGCGGCATCAACTGGGTCGCGAACAATTCGGCAAGTAGAGGAATCAAGGTCGCGAACATGAGCCTGGGCGGCAGCGGTGCGGATGATGGCAACTGCGGGAACACGAACAACGACTCGATGCACAAAGCGATCTGCAACGCCGTCAACAAGGGCGTCACGTTCGTGGTCGCCGCTGGCAACAGCAACGCGAACTTCGCCACCTTCGCGCCGGCTGCCTACAACGAGGTCCTCACCGTGACCGCGGTGGCCGACTTCGACGGTCAGGGCGGGGGAATCGCGCTCCCCACCTGTCGCACTGACGTCGACGACACGGCAGCGGACTTCAGCAACTGGACCACCCCGGCGAGCTCCGACGTATCCCACACGATCGCGGCGCCCGGTGTCTGCATCAACTCGACCTGGAACAACGGCGGCTACAGCACGATCTCAGGGACGAGCATGGCGTCGCCACATGCCGCGGGGACCGTCGCGCTTTGTATCTCCAGCGGTGCGTGCGCCGGCCTGAGCCCCGCTCAGATCATCACCAAGATGCGAGCAGACGCCGCAGCGAAGCGAGCTGCGGACGCGGGCTATGGATTCGCCGAAGATGCGAGCTCGGCTAGCGCGAACTACTACGGCCATCTGATCTACGCCGGCGGGTACTGATCCGCAGCTGAGGCGACGACCGAGGGGCCCGGTTTGGGGCCCTCGGCGTCCAACACGTGACCATCGCGCGCCGCTGTCTTGATGTTGCTGGGTCTTCGGCGCGAGCCGATCCCGCGCCGCGCAGCCTAGTGGACGACACCCGCACGCAGAGTGCCGGTGCACCAGCGATCGAGGGGAGGCCATATAGTGCCGGCCCATGCGGCTCGAGCCTCTCTGCGAGATGACTCTCTCCTACCGGGGCACGTTCATCCTCGCGCGACCGTACGGTGGAGAAGCGGGCTCGGGTTATGGCGAGGGCGAGGGCAGCGCGAGCGGTGAGCGGCTACGTGGGACGGTCCGCTGGGCCAACCACCCGAAGCGCCGGACGGACGGCGCGATGTTGCCAGACGCGCACGGTGTGATCGCCACCGACGACGGCGCAGATGTGCTGTTCACGCTCCGAGGACGCACGATCTTCCGGGACGGCCTGCAGGGCCGCCAGGACCTGGTCGCGCTCTTCGAGAGCGAGCACGAGCGCTATCGCTGGCTCAACGACATCATCTGTGTCGCCGAAGGGCTGATCGCGATGCCAGCGAGCCGGCTCCGGATCTATGTCTGTGTGAACGAGCTCGTCTGACGTGGCGATGACGAACGAAGACGTCGTGAAGCTCTTGACGGGACATCTGCTGGAACGACCGCAAGGTCGACCGGCTCGCTGACGTGCTCCGTCTGGGGTCGGAACTGGAGTCAGAGAACAGGGTCCAATAAGCGACCGGGCTCGCCACTATTGACGTGCCCGCAACGCCATCACGTTGAACGCCGGTACCGGACGCGTTTGTCCTTTCAATGACAGCTCGCCAACGAATTCGGCGTTCACGTGTTGCTCGACCGCGGCGTGCAGCCGCTGGGTGAGCAAGATCTGGCCATCCTTCGCCGCTCCACACAGGCGCGAGGCCACGATGACCACGTTGCCGACCGCACCGTAGTCGTAGCGACCCTCGAATCCGATCCGGCCGAGCGTTGCGTGGCCGACTGCTGCGCCGATGCCGAAACCCAGTTCGTGGCCCCTGCGGCGCCAACCCTGGCTCAGCTCTGCGAATCGCGCACGCATCGCGATCGCAAGCTGAACCGCCTGCCGCTCGTGACCCGGGATGGAAACCGGGTCATTGAAGAAGACCATCATCCCGTCTCCGGCAAAGTGCTCGAGCGTGCCGCTATGAGCAACGATCAGCTCGCCCATCGCGGCGTGGTACTCCCGTAGGACAGCCAGCACCTCCTCCGGTTCGGCGGTCTCGGAAAACGCGCTGAAGCCCCGCAGGTCGCAGAACAGCACCGTGATCGAGCGACGGTGCCCGTCCAAGAGCCGCTGCCCTTCATCGCTGGTCAGGAGCGCCGCCACCTGCGGCGAGACGAATCGGGTGAGCTCCTGCCGCTGGCGCTCGACCGCTTGGAGCAAGCGGACATTCTCGTTCAGAGCAACGGCCAGATCCCGCGTGCGTTCTTCGACCTTCTGCTCGAGGCGGGAATACGACTCGTGGAGCCGCGCGGCCATGCGGTCGAACTCGTCCGCCAGCACTTCCAACTCGTCGCCGGTCTTCAGCGCGATTCGGTGATCGAGCGCACCCGCGCCGACCAATGCCGCTCCGGCCTGCAGGGACCGGATAGGCGCGACCATCCTGCGAGCGAGCAGCAGGCTCGCCAGGATAGCCACGGCGAGGCCGACCAAAAGGAGCACGGCGCTGCGGAGTAGCGATGCGTAAAGCGGCGCGAAGACCTCCTCGAGCGGCTGCTCCACCAGCACGATCCATCCCGGCGGCGAGATCTCGGCATGCGTGATCAGGACCTGCCGTCCTTGGAAGTTCGGGGCAATCGTGGCCTCCTCAAAATCGCCCGGCGCCGGCCGCGACGCCTCGAGCGCACTACGAACCTGCGGGAGCGCAGAGAGATCGGTCTTCTGGAGCACGAGGCTGATGTCCGGGTGCGCAACAAGCTGCCCGTGAGGATCCACCACATACGCGTAGCCCTCGTCGCCGATCTTGATTCCCAACACGACGTCCCAGATGAACTTGAGGTTCACTTCGGCCACGGTCACCCCTGAATTTGGGCCGCGGTCTGCGATGCCGATGGTCATGTAGGGCTCTGACTCACCTCGGAAATACACCCGGCTGAAGTAGGTCTTGCCGCTCTTGGCATCCAGGAACTTCGCATCTCGCGAGTAGTCCACCGAACTCTCCGAGACGTTCGGCGCGAGACGAGAGACACGCATTTGCTCGCGACCAGCGGGGTCGAGGTAACTGACTTCGGTGAGCGAAGGAGCCTGCCGAAGCAGCCGGAGAAGATCGCCGCGCCGCTGCTCGAGACTGACCGCGGCTGTCGGCGCCTGAGCTCGATCCCGCATCTGCCGTTCGATCTCCGTAACGAATTGCTCGATGCGCGCCGCCGCGCCCGTAGCTTTGGCGCGTTGGATACCGACCAGTGCCGTCTGGTTCTCGAGATATGAGAAGTAGCCCTCGATCAGCCCGCTGAGCATGAGCGTGCCGGCCACCAGGACAACGAGGACCGTGAGGTACTTTCGGAACAGCAGACTCCGATGTGCGCGAAGATCGGGAGTCGGGGACTCACCCACCAATCACGTCGGTCACCTGATCGAGGAACGACGGACCGAAGCTGATCCCAAGCGTCTGAGCAGTCCGCTGGTTTACGAGGAGCTCAAATGTCGTTGGCAGCGCTACCGGCAGGACCGCCGGATCGGTACCGCGGATGATCCTGTCGACGTAGGACGCAGCCTGCCGCCACTGATCCGTAGCGTTCCCTCCGTACGACATCAAGGCGCCCTCCTCAACCCACAGCCTGGCTCGACCTATCACGGGAATCCGCTTCGTCGCTGCGAAATCCAGGATTCGCTTCCGACTATTTGCGAGGAGCGGTCCCCCGCCGTCGAGCAGCGCCTCGGCCCGACCTTGAGTGACAGCCTCAAATGCGGCGATGAAGTCGTCGGGTACGCGTACCGGCAGCGATTGGAGCTGCAGCCCCGTCGCGCTCGCCGTGGTGCGCGCCTCGCCAAAGGCAGTCGCCTCGGCGGGGTTAGCGGGGTTCCAAAGGAGCGCGACGCGCGAGATACTGGGAACAGCCTCTTTCAAGAGTTGGATTCGCTTCGCGGTGAGCTGCGGAACAAGACTGGCTGTTCCCGTGACCCGGCCTCCCGGCCGCGCGAGACTGGCGATGAGTCCACTCCCGACGGGATCGGTCACAGCCATCATGACGACAGGGATCGTGCTGCTCGCCTGCGTCGCGGCCACAACTCCCGCGGCAGTCCCGGTGACGATGACATCAACGGGAAGGCTTGATAGCTCCGAGGCGAGACCCGGGAGTCGTTCAGCCGCCCCATCGGCGTCGCGCCACTCGGTGATGATGTTCTGGCCGGCCACCCAGCCGTTCTCCCGCAAACCCTCTAAGAACCCCTGCCAGACACTCTCATTCGCGGAGCGCGGGTTGACCGCGAGATGTCCGATCCGGGGAACGCGGCTCGACGGACTCATTAGCCGCAGAGGTTCGCAACCGCTCAGCAAGGCGGTGCCGACTCCGACCACGAATGCGCGTCGGCTCAACCGCGCCAGAGCGCGGGTCGCTTGAAGAGCGTCGACTTCTGCCGTCGCTTACCCCCGAAGCCCTCGAGGACTATAGAACCAGGGTGAGTGCTCGAGGTAGGCGTCACGTCGCCCCTTAGGTGTCGGAGCTCTTTGCGACAAAGTCGGCGGGTCATGACAGAGGTCGCAGTCGGTACGTCGTCGTATCGAGCGAAGCGTGGCGGTCTCGGGCGGGACGGGACGCTGATCAACGGAGGGCGTTAGAACTCTTCATGAGTGCCAAGAGCTGCACACGCGGTGACCCGACGACGTGGCACTAACTCCCCGGCGAGACCAGGGAACGGACGCCGCGGCGAAGCAGTTACGGACGCGAACTATGGACTCGCCAAGGATGCGAACTCGGTCAACACGAACGACTACGGCCAAGGACAATCGGAGCCGACGGGCAGACTCGAACTGCCGACCGGCGGTTTACGAAACCGCTGCTCTACCACTGAGCTACGTCGGCGCGGGATTTCCTAATGATTCTCGCATGTTCTGAACTTGAACGCGACGGTTCTGTGGAACCGTTGTTTTCGCCCTAAGGCTCTGGCGGCCATCTCCTCACGATCTCAGTGAACCTACTGACGTGTGACGCACCGGTTCAGCGGTTGGCCACTTGGGAGTGCGGTCAGATCGAGGGCTACAGAATGCGGGGAGACGGCACCAGGCAGCCTTGGCCGACACGCATCGCGGAGGAGACGGTAATGCCCCACACAATGCTGCTGCCGCGCAGTGCACTCGAAGCGCTCGTCACCCCTGCGGCGCACCTGGCCGACCTGCGCCGCGCCTTCGCCGATTACCAGGGGATCACGCCACCGGGGCGGATCCACGCCGACCTGCCGGAGGGCATCGCCGGCAAAGCAGTCGTGCTCATGCCCGGTCTCACGCCGGGCATCCCGGCCTACAGCGTGAAGGTGAACGCGAAGTTCCCCGCCCAGAACCCCGCGATCAAGGGCGTGATCCTGTTACACGACCTCGATACCGGGAAGCTGCTCGCGATCCTCGACTCTGCGTTCGTAACCGCCGCACGCACCGCGCTCGCTGGCGCGCTCGCGACTGACATCCTCGCGCGCCCGCAGGCTTCGCGCGCCGCGATCATCGGCGCTGGCGTCCAAGGTGAGCTGCAGCTGCGCTACCTCCAACTGGTGCGGCCCCTCGTGAGCGTGCGCGTCTACGACATGAATACGACGCACCTCGAGGCGTTCTGTCGGCGCCACCAAGAGTTGCTGAGCATCCCCGTGACCCCGGCAACGAGTGTCCGCGAAGCTGTCGCCGACGCGGACATCGTCGTAACCGCGACGTGGGCACGCGAGCCGTTCCTGTTCACCGGGATGCTGCGTCCGGGTACCCACGTCACGACGCTCGGTGCGGACGAGCCCGGGAAGTGCGAGGTCGACGCGGCTCTGATCCGCAGTTCCGTGGCGATCGTGGATGACCGCGCCCTGGCACTGAAAGAAGGGATGATCGCGGGCGCTGGACTCGGTCCGGACGCCATCGCGGCCGACCTCGCCGAGATCGTGCGCGGGGAACATCCCGGACGCGTGAAGGAGGAGGAGGTCACCATCTTCGGCGCGGTCGGGCTGCCGATGCTCGATCTCGTGGTGTCCTGGGGCCTGTACCAAAGTGCGCGTGAGGCGAAGACAAAGTTTTCGGTCGTCGACTTCCTCGCCTGACCGGGACGAGGTGCGCCTCGCGCGCCGCGCCGACGCTCACCGAAGCAGCACGAGACCGAGCAGCCCAGCGCCAAGAACGATCCCGGCGACCGCGGCTTTCGCTTTCCAGAAATAGATGCCGGTCAGCGCGACGGCGAAGATCGTCAGCGTCCACAGACTCGACACCCCCACGCCGAACAGCTGGATCGTCGTCGCGCCGATGAGCCCTACGACGCCGGCGGTCACGCCGTCCAGAAAGGCATGGACCGAGGGCGCCGCGATGAGCCGCTCCAGATAGCGATGACCGACGAGCGTGAAGGCAAAGGCGGGAGAGAAGATCGCGAACGTCATGACCAGCGCTCCGAGCGGTCCTCCGGAGTAGTAGCCGACGAACGTGGAGAAGATGATGAGCGGCGCGGGCAGGATGCCGGAAAGCGCCAGACCGTCCAGAAACTGGCTGTTGGTCATCCAACCGCCGCTCGATACCGCGTCCTGCTGCACAAACGGGATCACGGTGTACGCGCCACCGAACGTCAGCAGCCCAGCCTTTAGCCCAGAGATGAACAGGTCAACAAGGGATGCCCTGCCGGGCTCAGCACTGTCGGGGCCGGGCGCGATACCTGGAGCTCCCGACGCAGGCGCGATCGTGAACGCATAGAGCAGAAGGCCGGCGAGGAACGCCGCCTCGAGCATCAGCGCGACTCGAGCGCGACCACGGACGGCCAGAGCGTACGCAACACCGGCGATGAGCAGCGTGACCGCGAAATGGATACCGAGCAGCGATGCGATGAACGCCGATGCGCCGATGCCGAGGAGCCAGCGGTCATGAAGTGCATGACTGCCGATGCGATGCACGGCGCGCACGATCAGCGCGACCACGGCGGCTTGGAAGCCGGCGAACACGGCGCGGAGCTCAGGGGACTCGATGCCGAACGTGAGGTACGACCACGACAAGGCGAACATCAAGAGGAATCCCGGGAGCATGAACGCGAGGCCGGCGAGCAACCCGCCGATCCTCCCACGCGCCAGCGTGCCGTAGTACACGCAGAGCTCATGAGCCTCCGGCCCCGGCAACACCTGGTAGACGGCCAGCACGCGGTTGAAGCGCTCGGGCGATACCCAATGCTCTTCGTCGACCAGCTCGCGACGGATCATCGCGATCTGCGCCACGGGTCCGCCAAACGCGAGCAGCCCGAATCGCAGGAACCGCAGAAAGAGACGAGGAAGCGGCTCAGCCGGTGGTGCCCGACGAGCTATTTGACTACGACCTTGCCGACCATGCCCGGTAAGTGGAAGGTGCAGACGTAGCGGTATTCGCCGGGACGCGTGAAGGTATACGTGAACACGTCCACCCCGCGATTCATCGGATAGTTCGAGCGGAACAGCCCATCGGCGGAGGCCACGTCGTGGTTGTTCTCACCGGTGGCGATCTGCCAGCTGACCGTCGTGCCGACAGGCACCGTGATCTCGTCGGGCGCGAAGTAATCGTCGCCGAGATCGACTTTGGAAATGATCGGCTGAAATGGCGTCGCGGTAGAGGCACCGGACCCAGCCGGATTGGCGCTGCGGCCGATCGGAGTGATGGTGGCGCGCCTCGATGCTCCCGTCGACTGCCCGCCATCCGCGCCACATGCCCCGGCGACCAGACCCCATGAGCACAGGAGCGCGAGCTGCCACATCCCTCCAATGCTCCTAAGCCAGTTCAGAGTCGTGTCACTGACGTCATCGACTAGGCGTCACGGTCACGTCATCAAAGCAGGTCACTGAATCCGCCTTCGTCCACAGTCCCACGCGACCAGCCTTATATGTCCCGTCGGTCGCCTCGACGACCAGCTGGCCGTTCAGGAAGCCACGCAGCCTGTCACCGACGACTTCGAAACGCAGCTCCTGCCACTGGCCGTTCGCGACCTTCGCTCCGCCATCCTTGATCCCGCTGCGCCGGCCGCCCGCGTACTTGTACAGGTTCACGTTGGTCTCGAGGACGTTGGCGCGGATGATGTAGTAGTTGTCCTTGTCCTGGACGCGCGCGATCACGCCGGCGGCCTGGTCGACCTTTCCGGAGATCGGTTTGAAGCGCATCGTCACGATGACGTCGCCGTATACGGCAGTGCCCAGCGCGATCGCTGGAAACTCCGAGTCGCCGACCTGACAGAGCACGTTCGGCTTGCTGGGCGCATCGGCCTCGGCGCGGACGAGCCAGTTCCCGCTGAAGAGCTCCGCTCCGGCCGGAACACCGCCCGCGGCGTCGCCGTCGAAGTTCCATGAACCCGAGGCGGCGCTCGGCGGCGGGCTTTGGTACTTGATCGCGGCAGTGCCTTCACACGCCGACAACACGACGACGAAAGCGAGCGTAGCTGCGAGGCTCCGGAACGGCCAAAGCATCTCGATTCCTCCAGCAGTCAAAAAAAATCGCGTGCCGAGACTTGGCGACGATCCGGCGGTAAAGATTTCGCTGAGTTCGGCGCGATTTCCTGAGGATTCTCGCATGTTCCGAGCGTGAGCGCGACGGTCCTGGAACTTGGTGTGTCGCGTTCCTGGCGCCCCGCGATAATCACCGTGCCGGCGACGACATCAGGGGTATCCGTGCGTGTGTCCATCTTCTGAGGTTCATGTGACGGCCTAAAAAAGGGGGCGGATGTGAGCAAGGTCCGCGTATTGGTCGGTACTCGCAAAGGCGCGTTCATCTTGGAGTCTGATGGCAAGCGCCAGAAGTGGAACGTCAGCGGTCCTCACTTCGCCGGGTGGGAGATCTACCACGTCAATGGATCCCCCGCCGATCCCGATCGGCTCTATGCCTCGCAGACCAGTGGGTGGTTCGGACAGATCATCCAACGATCGGACGATGCCGGTAAGAACTGGCACCAGCCCGGAACCCCTCGCGGCGAGCC
>CAJDUG010000015.1_pt1 | contig 38552 bp, 39 predicted proteins | sample 7390021 | NCBI WGS metagenome assembly CAJDUG01 (sample SAMEA7055676, study PRJEB34461) | soil metagenome | biome: terrestrial ecosystem; feature: Peninsula; material: soil | place: Antarctica | collected 2016
CACCGGGACGACCAGACCTTCGTCGCCAAGCGCGACCGCGTAGCCGAGGTTGATCTCCCTGTGCGCTATGACACCTTGATCGGTGAAGCTCGAATTGACGAGCGGCACGGTCCGCAGCGCCTCGACGGCCGCCTTGCAGATGAACGCGGCCGGCGACAGGTCGAAGCCTTCGCGCTCCTGGAAATCCCCGCGTACCTTCTCTCGGTACTTCATGAGCGCGGTCATGTCGATCTCCATGACCGCATGCGCGTGCGGCGCGCTCCAGGCTTGCACCATGTTGTTCGCGATCGCGCGGCGCATCTGCGAGAGCGGGACGAGCGTGTCGCCGGCGAGAGACGTCGGCGGCGCTGCTCGCGCCGCGATCGAACCGGGGCCACCCGAGACGACCTGCGACGCGGCCGCGGGGCGCGCCGCTTGCGGCTGTTCCGCCGCCTGGGGCTGTTGCGCCGTCTGCGGCGCCTCCGCCGCGGGCGCGGCCTGCGCGCCCGCGATGTGATCCTCGACGTCCTTCTTCGAGACGCGTCCACCCAGCCCGGTGCCCTCGATCTGCGAGATGTCGATGCCGTTCTCCGCCGCGAGTTTCCGAACTGCCGGCGTCGCTCTCACGTCCGAGAGATCCGGTCGCTCCGCCGTCGCAGTCGAGGAAGCGGAGTCGGACGCCGGAGGTTGCTGGGACGAGGACGACATTGAGGAGGACGGTGATGCCTGACGCTGGGCGCTCGGCTGCTGCGGAACGGACTCGGAGGTGGTCCGCGGTGTCGCAGCCTGCGACGGCGCGGACGCAGCCGGCGTCGACGAAGGCGGTCGAGCCTGCGACGTCGAGGGGGCGGATTGAGCGCTCGCGGGAGCAGGCCCGTCGTTCGCCTGAGGAGGCGTCGGCTGTGGCCGCGACGGAGCCGGGGGTGGCGCGGCGGCTGCCTGAGGGCTGGCAGCGGCAGGCGACGCGGCGGCCGCGTCACCGTCCGTGTCGAATGTCGCGAGGAGCGTCCCGATGGGGACCGTCTGCCCCTCGTCGACCTTCACCTCTTTCAGCGTTCCGGCAACGGGCGACGGGATCTCCGTATTCACTTTGTCCGTCTGCACCTCGACCAGCAGGTCGTACTTGTTGACCTTCTCACCCGGCTGCTTCAGCCACTTCCCGATTGTGCCTTCGGTCACGGATTCACCGAGCTTCGGCATCTTCAGCTCAAAGACAGCCAAGGCGCACCTCCGAGGTACAGGCGCGAGTGGCGACCACTAGTACGCCGCCAGCTCGCGCATCTTCGTCGCGATCTTCTCTGGATCCGGCATGAACCAGTCCTCTTGCGGTTTGTTGTACGGCATCGCCGGGACTTCGGGTCCGCCGAGGCGCATCACAGGCGCATCGAGGGCGTCGAAGGCCTCCTCGGCGATGAGCGCGGCGATCTCCGCCCCGGCGCCGAACAGCCGATTGTCCTCATAGACGATCAAACACTTTCCGGTCTTCCGCGCTTCCCGAAGGATCGTCGCGGCATCCAGCGGTCGCAGGCTCCGCACGTCTACAACGGCCACGGAGATCCCCTCTCCCGCCAATGCCTCGGCGGCCTTCAGGCTGTGGTGGAGCATGAGGCCGTACGCGAAGACCGTGATATCGGTGCCCTCGCGCTTCACGTCGGCGGGGCCGAGCGGGATCGTGAACTCGGGATCGTCCGGCGCGTCGCCGCGGATCGCGCGGTACGTGGCCTTGTGCTCGAGGAAGATCACCGGATCGGGATCACGCAGCGCCGCGCGTAGCATGCCGGTGATATCACGCGGTGTGCTCGGCACGACGACCTTGAGACCCGGCACGTGCGCGTAGAAAGCCTCGACCGATTGCGAGTGGTACAGCGCGCCACGGATCCCGCCGCCCCACGGCATGCGTATCACCATCGGCACGCCGTAGGCGCCGTTCGACCGATACCGGATGCGCGCGGCCTCGTCGACGATCTGCTCGAAGGCGGGCGCGCTGAAGTCGGCGAATTGCATCTCTGCCACCGGCAGCAGACCGCCGATCGCCGCTCCGATCGCGATGCCGACGATCGAAGATTCCGCCACGGGCGTGTCGATGATGCGCTGCTTACCGAACTCCTCGATGAATCCATCGGACACTCGGAACACGCCGCCGCGGACACCGACGTCCTCGCCCATCAGGATGTACCGCTCGTCGCGCCGGAACTCTGAAAGCAGCGTGTCATGCACCGCCTGGACGTTGCTCTTCTCGGTCATGACTCCAACTCTAGGTCCAGCGGCGGGAAGCGATCCGGGCGCCTCTCGCGCTGGATCTTGTACGCGGCGGCGAAGATGTCCTCGCGGCTCGGTTTGGAGAAGTAGTCGCCATCGACGCCAACGGGCGTGCGGTTCGCGCGCGCGGTGAGCGTGCGCGGCCCCACGTCGAGATGGTCGATCCCGCGCTGCGTTTCGACGATCTGCTGAAGGATGTAGGCCGAGGCGCCCCCGGGCAGATCCTCATCCACCACGAGGAGCGCACCGGTCTTCTTGATCGACCCGACGATCGTGTGGCCGACGTCGAATGGCAGCAGCGTCCGGACGTCGATGATCTCCACGTCGATGTCTGCCGCCGCGAGATCCTGCGCCACCTCGAGCGCTATGCGGCATAGCGCTCCGTAGGTGACGATCGTGATGTCGGCGCCCTCGCGTAGGAGCTCTGGTACGCCCAGCGGGAGCGTGAACTCGCCGACATTCATTGGAGCGCGCTCTTTGAGTCGGTAACCGGAGAGCACCTCGATGACCACCGCGGGGTCGTCGCTGCGCAGAAGCGTGTTGTAGAAGCCGGCGGCCTGGGTCATGTCGCGCGGCACGCACACGTGCAGGCCGCGAAGCGTGCCGAGCATCATCTGCATCGGCGATCCGGTGTGCCAAATGCCCTGCAGCCGGTGGCCCTTCGTGCGGATGATGACCGGTGCCATCTGGCCGCCCGCGGTCCGGTGCCGCAGTGTCGCGAGGTCGTCCGAGGCGAGCTGGAGCGCGAACAGCAGGTAGTCGACGTACTGGATGTCGACGATCGGCCGCAGCCCGCGCAGCGCGGCGCCGATCCCCTGTCCCAGGATCGTCGCCTCGCGGATGCCCGTGTCGGTGATGCGCAGGGCGCCGTGCTTCTCCTGCAGACCCTCGTACACCAGATTCACGTCACCAAGCCGCCCAACGTCCTCGCCGAAGATGACGATGCGCGCGTCGCGAGTGAGGTTCGCGTCGAAGCAGCGGAGGAGGACGAGGCGTCCGTCGAGGACCTCCGGCTTCGCCGGGTACTCCGGCGCCACCGGGCGCACGCGTAGCGGCGATCTGTCGGACTCGCTCAGGAGGTGCGAGTTGTATCGGGCCTCGTTCTCCTCGCGATACGTGCGCACGAATCGCGCGAGCTCGGCGCGTGCAGGGCCTTCGCGGCCGCGCAGCGTCGTGAGCGCACGGAACGTTGCGGTGTAGACGGCGCGGTGGCTGAGCGGCTCCTCGGCCTCGCGCAGATCGCTGACGATCGCGTCCATCGAGACGCCGGACTCTGCCGCAGCGGCGCTGATGAGCGTGAGCGCCTCGTCACGGCGACGGCGGATCGGCTCCTGGAAGATCTCGTACGCCTTCTCGCGGATCAGCTCGACCTCGGAGCGGTCGTGCTTCTCGAAGTCGTCGAGCGTCGCGGCGTCCGCGATGCCCTCCCGAATCACCCACTCGCGCATCCGGCGGATCGGGTCGGCCTCCACTTCGAACGCAAGACGCTCCTTCGGCTTGTAGCGCTCGTGGCTGCCGCTGGTGGAGTGTCCCTGCGGCTGCGTCATCTCGACGACATGCACGATCGCCGGCACATGCTCGCGGCGAACGCGCTCCGCGATGATCGCGTACGCATCGCACAGGGCGACGTAGTCCCAGCCTCTGACGACCTCGATCTCGAAACCGGGCCCCCCGTCGCGGCGCATGCCGGCGAGCGCCGCTGACACCGAGCTCTTCGTCATCTGGAGCTCATTCGGGACGGAGATGCCGTAGCCATCGTCCCAAACGCTGATGAGGAGCGGGATCTGTAGGACGCCTGCCGCGTTCACGGACTCCCAGAACAGGCCCTCGGCCGCCGCCGCGTTGCCGATCGTCGAGAAGCAGACCTCGTCGCCGTTGCGCGAAAAGCCTTTGGCGACATCGCGGAGCACCGCCGAATCGCGGTACAGCTTGGAGGCCCACGCCAGACCGACCGACCGGGGCATGTGCGCGGCGACCGGCGAGAAGTCAGATGCGGACTGCACCGCGCTCAGAAGGTCGCGCCACTGCCCGCGCTCATCGACGATGCGGGTGGCGTAATGGTTCGACATCTGGCGTCCGCCGGAGAACGGGTCTCGCGTCGAGTCGGCGTCGGCGTAGAGCTGCGCGAAGTACTGCTCGAGCGTCGTCGTGCCGACCGCCATCATCACCGTCTGGTCTCGGTAATACCCGCTGCGCCAATCGCCTGGACGCATGACGTGCGCCATCGCGAGCTGCGCGACCTCTTTCCCGTCGCCGAAGATGCCGAACGGCGCGCGCCCCGCGAGCACCTCGCGCCGGCCAAGCTCGCTCGCCGCGCGGCTCCGCACGGCGAGCCGGTAGTCGGCGATGATCTGTTCGGCGCTGAGCGTGAGCTTCGCGCGCGGCGTGGTGATCGAAGGCCGCGACCGGGTCTTCACGCCGTCCTCAAGGGTGCCAGTTTCCTTCACGCTGCGGCGGCGGCTTCGGCACGGTCGAGGAACGGCAGAAGCGCCGCGAGGAACTCATCGGGTCGCTCGATCATCGGAAGATGGCCACACTCGTCTATCAGATGGATCTGCGCCTGCGGCATGACGTCTCGCGCATCGGCGGCGGAAGTCATCGGCAGCACCGCATCCTGCCTGCCCCAGACGACGAGCACCGGCCCCTGATAGCGCGGCGCCTGTGCGACCCAGAAGGCGCGCACGGCGGGCTTGACGCCGCCGATGGTCACGCCGGAACGAAGGGCGTTCACGAACTCACCGAACGACGGATACCCATAGCGCTCCGCCTCGTCGTACAGCGCCTTGGGAATGCGACGCGGGTCATAGAAACAGGTCCGCAGCACGTTGCGTGCTTGAGCCGGCCTCCCGATGGCCCGGGCGACCAACGAGAACCCGGGGAGCGTGCAGAGACGCAGGAACAAGGCGACCTCCGTGCCGGCGCCCCCGCCGGCGACGAGCGCGAGGGAGCGGGTCCGCGCGGGCTGGGTCACGGCGGCGGTGTAGACGACCGCTCCGCCCATCGAGCTCCCAACGAGATGCGCGGACGGCAGATGGAGCTCGTCGAGAACCGCATTGACGAAGCGTGGGTAGAACGCGTCGCGCGGACCGAAGTGCGCGACATCGCCGGGTGCCTCGCTCTCCCCGAATCCGGGCAGATCGAATGCGATCGCACGGCGGCCCGTTGACGCGATGGGCGCCATGACCTCGCGGAAGTTTTCGGCCCACGCACCCACTCCGTGGATCATGACGACCGGGTCGCCGCGTGCCGCGTCACCCTCTTCGAGGACGCGCGTGCGCAGACCCATGACGTTCAGCGTCCTCGATCGGATCACGTCCATATACTGCGCCCGATGCTCTTCTACTACCTGTGCACGCTGGGTGAGGAGCGGTATCGCGCGGCCTATCCCACTGGCGCACAGAGCAAGGACGCCGATGTCTACAAGTGGGTCACGATGCACTCGGGGTCGCCGGCGGTCTGCCAGCGCGAGCATCCGGAAGCGCATCGCTGGCGTCCCGACGAGGGCGGCGACGAGGAACGTGTCGTGCGCGGCTACTCGGTGCTGCAGTGGGACAAACAGGGTTTCGATGTCGGGAAACCAAAGCCCGATGTCGGCGCACGATTCGATTCGCCGTGGGGCCCGTCGATCGCCATCGAGCGAGCCGAGGATCCAGCTACCGGAACCTACCTGCTGCTACGCATCCTTCCGCACGGCTACAAGGGAAAGACGGGAGAGACAGGCACCGACCGCAAAGACGTCCCCAAGGAGTTCGCGGGCAAGGTCTAGCGGCTACCGGCTCGGTCGCTTGAAGTCCGCGTACGGCACGACCGTTCGAAAGCCCATCGCGCGGTAGATGGAATAACCGATCTCCGAGGACTGGAGCACGACCGTGTCGCAACCCCAGGCGCGGCCAGCCGCAACGGCTGCCCAGGTCGCCGCAGTTCCGACACCACGGCGACGGGCCACGGGCAGCGTGCCCACGGCGTACACACCGGAGACGTTCCCGGTACGGATCGCAGCCGCAGCACCGACCGCTCGTCCTTCGAGCCGCGCTGTGAAGAGCTGCACATTTGGATCGGCGGCGAATGCCTCTGAGTACAGACGGCCGGCGAGTTCGGGCGGCACCCCGCTGGCGACGCGGACGTCGAGATGCTCGGCCAGGTTCGCAGGCGTGACCGGCACCACGGTCACGCCGGGCGCCGGCAGGGGCGACTCCGGTACGGGGTGGAGGGTCATGCCCGGGTAGGGCCGTAGCTCACGCTTCAGCCCGCGTGCGAGTGGGACATTCGCGAGCCCGGGCGCACGCTCCTCGTCGATGAAGACCTGGTACGGCAGACCTCGCTCGGCGATCCACGTCAACGCTGCATCGAGCTCTGGCGCGGTCGTCGGCTCCACGACGACACAGCCGTTGAAAAGCGAGATCGGGAGGCCCGTCACGAAAGCGAAGACACCGCCGACCTCGCGGAGCTCGCCTTCGACGCTGTGCTCCACCAGCGTTCTAAAGGAGCCGACGAAGCTCAGATTCGCGGCGCTACCCAGCTCCGAATCGCTCTTCATCTCGGGAACATGTTTCGGTAGCCGCTCTAACTCTCAGGTTTCGAGTGCGCCCGGTGCTGCTGGTGATGAAGGTGCGCGTGCTCGTCCTCTTTCTCCTTCGGCGGGTAGAAGAGGGCGGCGACGTAGAAGCGGGACGGCGCCTGCGCGTACGACGAGAGCAGCAGGTGCACGTCGTACTTCGCGAAGAGGGCGCTGCCCCAGGTCTCGCGAAAGCGCGTCGCCCACTGAGGACCGTACCGCTCGCGGCTGAGCCGCGTCATCTCGTGGAGCTCCCAGTCCAACACCGGTAGCTCATGCGTGTCGACGCACTCGTCGCTCGCGCACCGGAAACGCAGCCGCAGCGGCAGGTGGAGCACGTCGCCGTCGGGCTGCGGCCGAATGAAACCGGCGGTGGAGGCGCGACCCTTCGCGAGGACCTGCAGCGCCTCGAGCGAAGAGTGGAGGTGCGGCCGCACGAACGGCCATCGAAGACGCCACGCGTCCTTCGCATCGACATACGCCGTCGCTGTCACGTCGCCATCCACATTCACGGTCTCCGGCCGCACGTCGCGCTCATCCTTCGTCGTGCGCGCATGGATCCAGGACCAACGCAGCAGCGGTGGATCCGTGTCGTTCCCCTTCCACGGGAATGGTGAAAGGCGAAGCAGACGGCCACTCTCTCGATCGACGCCAATGACCGACGCGCGCTCGACCGGGAACTCGTTCGCCGCGATCGTCTTCGCGATGGCGAGCACGTCATGCTCGGCCGTCGCGTCCTCCATCTTGGCTTCACTCACATGGTCACAATAGATGCGTATGCGGGAGCGCGGATGACCATCGACGAGAAAGAGCTCGCGCTCGCCGCGGAGCATCCGCGCGGAACGGAGCGCCGCCGGCTCCTCCCCTATCGCGTCGCGCTGAACGACGCCGCTGCGTATGCGGCGCTGCCCGAACGCGATCGCGACGCGATCGTCCGCTGGACCGAGGTGCGGCGGCGCATCCGGGAGTCGAACGGCCTCGATCACGATCCGGCCAATCTCGCGGATCCACTGCTTCCCTACGCGCGACTGCGCGCACACGTCATGGACGGCGAGCGCCTTGCCGCAGGTCGTGCCGCCTTCGATGATCCGGGCGGCGACCTCATCGCTCTGGTGGCCGCGCTCCGCACCGCGCTCCGAACGAGCGGCTAAACACCCGCCGCGGAGGCGGCCGACGCCAGGACGGCGACGCCGTTCACGAACGCATGCAGCCCGATGCACGGATAGAGGCTTCCCGAGCGGCTCCGGAGGTAACCGAGGCCCAGGCCCGTGACGAGCACCCAAGGAAGGTCGTTCACCGCGCCGTGCGCGAGGGCGAACGCGATCGCGCTGCCGGCTACGGCGACGGGCTGTCCGTAGGCCTCGAGCAGCCGGAAGCCGATGCCGCGGCACAGCGCTTCTTCGACGATCGGGACGAACGCCGCGATGGCGATCGCGTTCGCGATGAATGCGTCGACGCGTGTCGGGTCCCAGAACTGCGGCACCGCCTGCTCACGCGCGCCGTGGCCAATGACGACCTCCGCCACGAATGACGCGGCGTAGATCGCGACGAGCGCGGCGCCGGCGATGCGCCACGCGGAGGGCCACGAGACGGGCTGGCGGAGAGCGAACGCATCGCGTGTGGACAGACCACGAGCAATAAGGAGGACGAGGAGCAGAACGAGGCCGTCGAACGCGAAAGTGAAGATCGCGGTGGTCCAGCGGAAAAGGAAGTCGGGCGCGGTGCCGTCGTCGTCGCCGAAGAACCGCACGCCGTAGCTGAGCGCGGCGAGCGCCGCGACCAACGCGGTCCACGCGGCGAGCCGCTTCTTGTCGCGCGGCGCGTTCAGGCGGTCGCGGCCATCGCGCGGAGAGGTGCGAGTAGCTCCAGCGCGCGATCCATCTCCTGCTCGGTGTTGAAGTAATGCGGCGACAGACGAATGAGTCCTGGCCGACTGTCGCAGATGACGCCGCGCGCGCGCAGCGTGTCCACCACGCGCTGCGGATCGGGATGCTCAAGCGTCACGATCGCCGTGCGCTCCGCCGCGACGCGCGGGCAGCGCACGGCCCAACCCTGCGCGAGAGCGCCTTCGACGAGGCGCTGCGAGAGCAGCATGTGGCGCTCGCGGACCGTCGCGATGCCGACCTCGGCGAGGAGCGCGAGGCCGGCGCGTGCGGCGTAGATCGCGGCGACGGCGGGAGTTCCGTACTCGAACCGGCGCGCGCCGTTCCCGTAGGCAAGATGTTCGACGTCGAACGCGAAGGGGTCCATCACTCCCCACCAACCCACGGCGCTCGGGCGTGCGCGCTCGGCGATCTCGCGTCGCGCGTACAGGAACGCGATGCCCGGTCCACCCATCAGCCACTTGAGCGTCCCGCCGACGAGGTAGTCGACACCGGACGCGTGAACGTCGAACGGGAACGCGCCGATCGACTGGTAGGCGTCGACGATGAGCACGGCGCCCTTGCGGTGGCAGATCTCGGCCAGAGCCCGAACGTCCTGGATCCAACCGGTCGTGAAATACACGTGGCCGGTGCACACCGCGCTGGTGCGCTCGTCCACGGCACGCTCGAACAGCTCGAGCGGGACGCGCACGCGATCCGGGCTGCGAACGAACTCCACGCGAGCGCCGCGGTCGGCCACCGCGTGAAAGGCGTGGCCGTCCGTGGGGAAATCGAGATCCGCGACCACCACCTTCGGCCGCTTCGTGTAGTCCAGCGTGCTGGCGATCCCGACCAGACCGGCAGACACATTCGGCTCGATGGCCAATTCGTCCCGCGCCGCGCCGAGTACGCCGGCGAGGTCGTCACGGAGCGCTTCGTATTCGCCGATCCAGTGGTCGTACCAGGCGCGCCCGCCGAGCTCGGTCCACTCGCGTGCGAAGCGTTCGATGCGCTCGCGACCGGAGCGCGGCAAGGGAGTCAGAGAGCAGTTGTTGAGGTAGATGAGATCCCGCGTGATCGGGAACTCCTCGCGCCAGCGCCGCTCCTGCTCGTTCATCGTCACCAGCCGATGGCGTAGCTCTCGCGCCGCGGATCCGCACCGCCCTCGAGCGTGCCCGGTTCGAGCCGGCGGATCGCGCACATCCCCGCGGCGGCTGGCGTGAAGTCCGGTAGGTCGCGGATCACATGACCGAGCGATGCGAGCCGTTCGCGGACCTCGCGCGTGATCCGACCTTCGACCGTGAGCACCCCCGGCTCGTATGCGTGCGGATGGAAGGTCCACGGGAATGACCGCGAGATCACGCGTGGCGCCTCGATCGCAGCCTGCAGATTCATCTCGAAGTCGACGACGTTGCAGACCGTCTGGACCATCGCCTGGCACTGCGCGTCCTCACCCGGGCAGCCGAAGGGCATGAGCGCGCGTCCGTCTTTCATCAATAGCGCCGGATTCGGCGTGAGCCGCGGCCGTTTGCGCGGCGCGATCGCCGATGGGTGGCCCGGCGTCGTCCAGAGCTGCGCCCCGCGCGTGCTGACGATGATCCCGAGGCCGTCGACGATGGGCGCACCGAGGCCCGGATCGGACGGCGTGGCCGAGAACGCGTTCCCTTCGGCGTCCATCGCGCAGCAGTACGAGGTGTCCGGCGCACCGACACCGCTCGCCGCGCGCGGGACATAGCCGGGCGGACCCGATCGTCCTTCGTAGCGCCAGGGGTTGCCGGGAACCGGCATCTCGGGCCAGGCCCGATCGTCGCGAATGAGCGCGCGGCGCTCGTCCGCATACGCCTTGTCGAGGAGTCCACGGATCGGTACGTCGACTTGATCGGGATCGCCGAAGAATCCCTCGCGATCGGCGGCCGCGAGCTTGAACGCCTCGGTGTAGCGGTGAAGGAACGCCACGGAGCCCGGGCCAAGGGAGGCGACGTCGTAGCCCTCGAGGAGATTCAGCGTCATCGGCACGAGCGGGCCCTGCGACCAGGGCCCGCAGGCGTAGACGTCGATGCCGCGATATGTCGTGTGCACCGGTGGCGTGATGCTCACGTGATACTCAGCGAGGTCCTGCTTCGTGACCATGCCGCCGTGCCGTGCCTGTGAGCGCTCGATAGCGTCGGCCACGGCGCCCGTGTACAGGAGATCGCGCGCGGCCATGATCGCGCCGGCGCGCCCGAGCGCGCTGCTCGAGCGCTCGCTCTCAACGAGGAGTCGGAAGAGCGAGGCGAGATCGCGCTGGACCAGCATCTCGCCGGCGCGCGGCGCGCGGCCGTCCGCAAGGAACACCGCGGCGCTCGATGGCCAGCCACGAAGGCGGTCCTCGAGCATCGCGATCGCGCGCGCGAGTCGCGGATAGACCGGGAAGCCCTCGGCCAGCTCGATGTTCGGCGCGAGCACCTCTTCGAGTGTCAGCCGGCCGTGACGGGCGAGCGCGGTCAGCCAGGCGTCGGCGGCAGCTGGCGTCACAGATCGTGGGACACCGATGGGCATGTCCTCACCGAAGCGACTGCGATACGAAGCGAGATCGAACTTGGCGGGCCACCGACCCAGACCATCGATCGACTCCGGTCCGTCCATACCGGGGCGGAAAACGATGATCGGCGCGACCCCGCCAAAGTCGGTCAGGTGCCGCTCGATGACGTTCAGGGCGATGCCCGCGGCCACGCCCGCGTCGATGGCGTTGCCGCCGCGCTCGAACATGCGGGCGCCGGCCTGCGAGGCGAGGTAATGGCTGGAGCTCACCATCCAGCGCTTGCCGAGGACCGCGGGGCGACCCTGCGTGACGCCGGTCGAGGGAGCGGTGTTATCGGCGGGAGCCGTCGGCATGTCGCGAACGATACTGTCTTGGGCGTGGTCCGGATCATCGCCTGGCGCGTCCCGCCGTACGACAACGGCTGCTACTTGATCGTCGACGCTCGCAAAGAGGCGATCGTCATCGACCCTTCGATGGGCGAGCACGAGATCATCGACGCGGTCCGCGAGCAGGGTCTGCGCCTTGTCGAGATCCTAAACACGCACGGGCACCCCGACCACATCTTCGCGAACGCCGCGGTGAAGGAGGCGACGCGGGCGCGCCTGGCGATCCACCGTCTCGACGAATACCGGCTCGGACCGAAACGGCCGCCCTCGCAGCTCGACGTGCCTCCGTGCACTGCCGACGATCTCTTCGATGACGGGCAGCTCACCTATCTCGACGACGTCGAGCTCACCGCGCTCCACACGCCCGGCCATACCGAAGGGTCGACCTGCTTCTATCTGCGACGCGAGGGCACGCTGTTCTCGGGTGACCTGCTCTTCAAAGGCAACATCGGCCGCACCGACCTGCCGGGCAGCGATCCGGCGGCGATGAGCGAGAGCCTGTCGCGGATAGCGGCGTCATTGCCGGCCACCACGCGCGTGTATCCGGGGCACGGCGCAGAAACGACGATCGGCGCTGAGATCGCCACGCTGCGGGGCCTACGCGACGCGGGTCTCCTCCCGGATCTGCGCGTTCCCTAGCGCTAGTCGGTCACCCCGACGATGTTCACTCCGTTGTCGGCGTAAATGGTGTCGCCGGTGACGCTGCGCGACATCTCGCTGGCGAGGAAGACCGCGACGTTGCCGACCTCTTCCTGCGTGATGTTCCGCCGGAGCGGCGACTTGGCTTCCATGAGGTCCCGCGCCGTCGAGATGCCCTTGACCGCACTCGCAGACAGAGTCTTCAGCGGCCCCGCTGAGATCGCGTTGACACGGACATTCGAAGGCCCGAGATCTACTGCGAGATACCGCACGCACGTCTCCAGCGCGGCCTTCGCGATCGCCATCGAGTTATAGCTCGGCACGACCCGCTCGACCGCGTTGTAGGTGAGCGTCATCACGCTGCCGCCGCCGGCCTTCGTGAAGAGCGGTAAAGCCGCACGGCTCAACGACACGAGCGTGTACGCGCTGATCTCCACAGCCATCAAGACGCCATCGCGCGAGATCTCGTGGAAACGGCCCTTCAGATCGTCGACCGGCGCGAACGCTATCGAGTGCACGAGGATGTCGAGCCCGCCCCAGCGACGCTCGACCTCTGAGACGAGCGAGGCGACGTCCTCCGGCTTGGCCGCGTCACATAGCAGCACCGGCATCGACTCGTGATCGGGCAGCGTGTCGACGAGCTTGGTGACGTTGTCCTTGAAACGGTCGTTGAGATAGGTGAAGGCGAGACGGGCGCCCTCGCGCTGAAAGCACGTCGCGATCCCCCATGCGATGCTCCGCTGGTTTCCGACGCCGACGATGAGCGCGCGCTTGCCTTCAAGCAGACCCATGCCTGTCACCTCCAGGGTGCGCATCATCCCAGAACCTGCGCGACGATGCATCGCGATTTGACTACATCGTCATTGCATCCAAGTCGGCGCGCGTGAGCTCCATGAGGTAGTGCTCCTGCTCGCGTGAGTCCGGCTCGAGGTAGGTCTTCAGGAAACGGAAGCCCGCTTTCTCATACGCGCGGATCGCGGCGACGTTGCTGACAGTCGGGCCGATGACGCACATATCGACCCCGTAACGCGGGAACGCGACGTCCCGCAGAAAGGCTCGGATCAGCGCGGGCCCGTGCCCGCGGCCGACGAGCCCGGGCTCGCCGATGAACAGGTCGATGCCGACCGCGGGCCGACCGAGCTCGAGCTGCGCCGCGTATTCGGGGTGATCGTCGATCCGGTAGCTCTGCACCACACCGATCGGCCGCCTGTCGAGCTCGATCACGTACATGTCCGTCGGATCCTCGCCGCCCAGAGCAGCCCGGTATTCGCTGATCGTGTCGTCGGGATATGCCGCCGTAGGGACGTCGTCGAACCACTGCCGCACGTGGGGACGCAACAGCCACGCTCGTACGAGGTCGATGTCCTCCTCTCGAAGCGGCGCAAAGGTGAATTCAGCCGCGAGCGTGCTCCACGACGCTCGTCAGTTCCAACGGCCGCGGCGCTCGTCGTCGTCGATGCGCCGTCTGCTCCAGTACTTGATGCCGCCGCCCGCCGCGCGCGGGCGACTGAGATCCGCGGTGAGTACGAGGACGCCGAGGGCGAGCACAGCCGGAATCACCACGCCGACCGTCCCGAGCGCGAGACCCCACGTCAGCGTCTGCCCGACCGCCCACGCGGCGCAGATGAGGACGAAGCGCAGGACCGCGTTCTGTCCGCGAGTCATGCTGACAGTCGGTGCACGAACGAGGCCTGTTGCGCCCACTCGCCGCATTGTGCGAGCTCCGCTTTGGAGACCCAGTCGCTCCTCACGGCGAGACGCAACTCGTCCCGCAGAGTCGTCTGGAGCATCTCGGGGCCGTCGGTGTTGAAGCTGAAGCGGACCTTGTGCTTCTTGAACGTAGCGATGTAACGGCCAAGCTCCTCTGCGTCCTTCACCACTTGCGTGTGCAAGTTGGAGCTCGGGCAGATCTCGAGAAGCACGCCACGCTCCGCGAGCCGCTTGCAGAGCGCCGCGTTCTGCGCGGCATGGATACCGTGTCCGATGCGTTCCGGCTCGAGATGTTGCAAAACCTCGTCGACCGAGTGCCAGTCGTCGTCCTCCCCCGCATGCACGGTGAGTCCGAGACCCGCGCGGCGCGCCTTCTTGAACAGGGCGGCGTAGTCGCGGTACTGGAAATCGGCGTGTGTCGGACCGGCGATGTCGATACCGACGACGCCGCGATGCCGGTAGGCGATCGCCTTCTCCACGATGATCTCGTTGAGCGCGTACGTGAAGGTCCGATCGAGGCAGAAGAGGAGGCCCGCCTTCACCGGGTACTCCAGGCGAGCGCGATCGAGACCGCGGATCGAGGCCATGATGATGTGGTCGAGGTCCTGCTCGCCTCCGCGGTTCCGTTTCATCGGGTTGTAGCGGAGCTCGAGCGTCGTGATGTTCGCCTTGCGGTATGCGCCGCCCACGACTTGATAGACGGACTCCTCGACAGCGAGCGGGCTGGACTGGATCAGCTCGGTCCACCGGTAGAGCGCGAGGAAGTCTTCGAACGACTTGCGCTCGTTCTTGCCGACGGTGATGAGGTCGACGAACTCCCAGTAGTCCTTGGTCGGGAGCCGGATCCCCTGTTTCGCCGCGATGCCCCACATGGCCGCGGGATCGACCGACCCGCCGAGATGGACGTGTAACTCCGTCAGCTCGTCGCCGAGGGGATGCGGCAGTGCCTAGCTTCCCTGCTCGCGCGTCGGCGGGCGGCGAACTCTCCGCCGGCGCCGCGGCGCGGTCGGCTTTCCCTCCGGATGTTCACGCCAGATCACGTGCCCGTCGTCGTCCGGCGACGCGGTACGTACGAGACGGTCCCACACTTCCGCGCGCCGAAGGTCTTCCTCGGCGGTCTGGCGTGAGATCTCGCGCTCGAGCATGACGTCGCAGTCGTAGGGCGACCCGATGACGCGCCAGCCGTTCTCGCTCAGATGATCGAGGAGCCAAGCGATCTCCGTGAGGCGCTGAGGCTGTTCGGAGACGTATTCGCGCAGCCAGGCGGAATACGTGCGCTTGCGCGTGCCGGGATCCTCACGATCCAGCTCGTCACGGACGGTCCCGAAGACGTGAATGAGGATGTATGTCGGACCGGCCACGGGCAAAGTCTAGGCTAGCCCCGCTCCTCCACGAAGCGGTAGCCACCATCGGAGTCCTTCGCTATGACCACGAGCGCGCCACTCTTGAACCCCGCTTGTCCCTTGAGCGCGGGACAGATCAAGTGATAGTGCTCGTGCTCTGGCGGAACACAGCTGCAGTTCTCGGATTTGATCTCGGCATCGAAGCGCCGCGCGCCGATGCGCAAGGCGACCCTTTCGCCCGGATTGGGAAAGAGCTTCCACGCGTCCTTGGTGATCAGGATCCTGGCCTTACGAACATCCTCTGAGCTGAGCCGGTGACGGTAGGTCGATCGAGAAACACTCATTGGTACGTCTATTTTCGCACGAAAACGACCCGTGCGGGGAGCGGCCGTACGGCCCCCTCGTTCGGCCCGTTTTCGGCCGATGTGCTAGGCGAATGAGGCCGGATCGTCCAAGAAACGCATGAGATGCACCACCCTGACACCCGAACCCGCCGCTCGCAGGCCCGCGACGACCTGGAGCACGCAGCCCGGGTTCGCGCTTACGACGACATCCGGCCGCGCGGCGAGGATCGCCGCGACCTTCTGCCGCTGCAGCTCCTGCGAGATGTCGGGCTGCGTCAGGTTGTAGATCCCGGCGCTGCCGCAACAGCGCTCGGCATCGGCGATCTCGACGACCGTGACGCCCTCGATGGCGCGTAGCAGATCGCGTGGCTGTGTGCGGATCCGCTGGCCGTGTGCGAGATGGCAGGCGTCCTGGTACACGACCCGCAGCGGCCGTCCGACCCGCGCCGCCCGTGGCCGCGCGACCTCGGTGACGTCGCGCACGCGCGCGCCGAATTCGCGGCCACGCTGAGCCCATGCGGGGTCCTCGTGAAGCACGTCGCCGTAGGCCTTCAGGTGCGCGCCGCAACCTGCCGCGTTCACGACAACGGGGCGATCGTCGCCCGCGAACGCATCGATGTTGAGCCGGGCGAGCTCGCGCGCCTGCGCGCCGTCGCCGGCATGGGCGTGCAGTGCGCCGCAACACACCTGCTCGATCGGTGAAGTCACGCGCCGCCCGTCGCGCTCGAGGACCCGGACCGTTGCGCGCTCCGTCTCGCCGAAGGCCTCGCGCATCACGCAGCCGGCGAACAGAGTGACGTCCGCGTCGGCGCGCTCGGCCAGCTCGAAAGGAGGACCCTCCGCGCGCGCTGCCAGCCCGCTAAGCCATCTGAGCCGACGCGGGCCGACCTTTCGTGCCAGCGAGGCCAGCCCGCTTCGCACGACAAGGTCGGTGAGCTTCGTCGCGACGCCCAGTCGGCGGCGGCGAGTGATGGTCTCGAGACCGATGCGTCGGACGGCTCGCGTGATCCGACTCTCCATGCGTCGCTCCGCGAGCACCTCTCGCGCGCCCTCCATGATCCGGCCAAAGGGAACGCCCGAAGGACACGCGGTCTCACACGCGCGGCAGACGAGGCACGCATCGAGATGTCCGGTCAGCGTCGCGGTCGGCGCAGCGGGCGAGGCCACGAGTTCGCGGATGAGCTGGATGCGCCCGCGTGGAGAGTCCGCCTCCTCGCCGAGGATGCGGTACGTCGGGCAGTCGTTGAGGCACAGCCCGCACGAGATGCACGTGGCGAGATCCTCGGAGCGGACATGCGTAGAGAGCGAAGTGATAGTCCCTAGGATACGTTCGCGATGGTGACGACGACGCCAACTCTCGCGGAACGTCTGCGCGAGATCATCCCTCCCGACCGCGTCATCGATGACCCCGCGACCCTGCTCCCCTACGCATACGACGCCTCGTTCTGGTCCCTTCGTCAGCAGCGTCTCCCCGACGTCGTCGTCGTGCCCCGATCGAGCGCGGAAGTCGCGAGTGTCGTGCGGTTCGCCGACGCGACGGGCACCCCGGTCGTGCCGCGCGGCGCGGGCACTGGCCAGACCGGTGGTGCGATCGCCGCGCGCGGGGGGATCGTGATCTCGTTCGCGCGGATGCGCGAGATCCTCGAGATCGATCGACCCAACCTGCAGGTGGTCGTGGAGCCGGGGCTCGTCTTCGCCGATCTGCAAGAGGCGCTACGGCCAAAAGGTCTCTTCTTCCCGCCCGATCCGGGAAGCGGGCGGGCGTGCACGCTCGGCGGCATGGCGGCAAACAACGCGAGCGGTCCGCATGCGGTCCGCTGGGGAACGACGTCAGCGTACGTGCTTGGTGCCGAGATCGTGCTGGCGGATGGGTCCGTGATCGTCACTGGTGGCGTTCGCTCGAAGGCGCTGAAGTCATCCAGCGGGATCGACCTCACGAAGCTCTTCGTCGGGTCGGAGGGCACGCTCGGCATCATCACGCGCCTCCGCCTCCGCGTGCAGCCGCGGCCACCGGCGCGCGGCGTCGTGCTCGCGGGTTACGCGACGCTCGAGGACACGGTCGCGTCCCTCGACGACCTTTTCGAAGCGGGTGTATTGCCTTCGACCGCGGAGCTGCTCGACCGCAGCGCGGTGGATGCGCTCAAGCGGTGGAAGCCTGACCTCGGCCTGCCCGCAGGCGAGGCGGTCCTCTTCATCGAGGTCGAGGGCACGCCCGATCACGTCGCCTCCTCGGTGCGTTACGTCGACGGGATCGTGCGACGCCGGGCGACCACGACGAAGTTCGCCGAGGTCGAGGCCGAGATCGCGAGGCTCTGGGCCGCGCGCAGCGGTCTCGCGGCCGCGGCCGCGCTGGCACACCCGGACAAACACCGCATCTTCGCCGGCGAGGATCTCGCCGTGCCGCTGTCGGAGATCCCGCGCACCATCCGCCGCGCCCGTGAGATCAGCGCCGAGCTGCACATCGCGGTCATCTTCTACGGTCACTTTGGTGACGGGAACGTCCACTCGGCGATCCTCATCGACCCATCGGACATCGATGAGGTCCGCCGCGCTGACGAGCTCGCCGACCGCCTGCATCGTTTAGCGATCGAGGTGGGAGGCACCGTCACCGGCGAGCACGGGACGGGCGCGGTGCGTCAGCCTTACATGCGCGCGGAGCACGGTGACGCGCTGGACCTGATGCGGCGCGTGAAGGATGCGCTCGATCCGAAGGGCATTTTGAATCCGGGAAAGATATATGGGCAGGTCGGCGACCCGGCCTGACGCTCTTACGACACCACGCGCACCGGTAGTGACCGCTCGCCACCGGCATCGACGCGGAACGCCCGACCCTCGGCCCGCGCGCTGACGATCTCGACGAGCTGCTCGTCGTCATAGCGGGCCGCGACACCATCCTCGAGCGCGATACCCGGGGCGAGACCTGCCGCGATCTCACGCGCGTACACCGGGCGTCGAGCTGCCTGTGAGTCGTAGTGCGGGCACGCGCTTCCCGCGAGGATGCCGAGGCCGTCGTGAAGCGCGCCGAGCGCGGGAGTGAAGGAGTCCGTGATCCCTCCCTCGAACCAGCACAGACAGCCCGCTGACCAGCCGCTGAGGACCGTGCCCGCCGCGTAGGCATTGCGCAGCGCGGCTTCGACGCCGTGCAGGCGCCAGATGGCGAGCATGTTGGCGGTGTTGCCGCCGCCGACGATGACGACGTCCTGCGCTCGCACCAACCCATCAACGTCGTCGACCATTCGATCGAAGAGCGCGAGATGGTCCGGCTCGCAGTCGACGCCGGCGAGCGCCTGATAGAAGGTGAGCAGGTAGCCGGGACCGTCGCCGCTGGCCGTGCCGAGGAAAAGGACCTTGGGCCTCGGCCGGCGCGCGAGCGCCAGAAGATACGTGGTGAGCGCCGGATAGAGGAGCTGCTGGCCACCGCAGGCAACGATCCGTCGCACCAAACGAGACCCCCTAACCCGACCGCGTCGCGCTGCGGGAGACGATGAACGCGACCGCGGCAAGGATGATCGCGGCGCCGATGAGCATCGACGGCGTGACCACCTCGCCCAACACCAGCGACCCGAGGAGCACGGCGACGACGGGATTGACGTATGCGTAGGTGGCGACGACCGATACGGGGGCGTGCTGGAGCAGCCACGTGTAGGCGGAGAACGCGACCAGCGAGCCGAAGACGACGAGGTACGCCATCGCGAGGAGGGACGCAGTCGAGAACGTCGATGGATCCGCGCGCCCTGGCTCGCCGATCGCTACGGCGATGACGACGAGAAGCGCGCCGCCGGCCAGCATCTGCAGGGTCGTCGACGCGAGAGGATCGCGTGGTGTGCGCAGCCGCGGAGAGGCGAATGTGCCAAGCGCCCATGAGAACGTCGCCCCGACCAGCATGAAGAGCCCGACCGGATCGACCTCTCCGCTCGCGCCGCGGGGGACGACGAGGATCGCGACGCCGGCGAAGCCCACGAGCACGCCGCCGATCAGTGATGCTGCGACGCGGTCGCCGGCGACGAGCCTGAAGACGACGATCCACAGCGGCACCGACGCGATCACCAGGGCAGTGAGCCCCGAGGGAACCGTGCGCTCCGCGAGCACGACCAGCCCGTTGCCACCGGCGAGGAGGAGCATGCCGACGAGCGCCGCGCCGCCCAGCTGCGCGCGGTCGATGCGAAGAGCGGCGCGACCGTGTCGCGCGACGAGCCACGCGCCGAGGATCGCGCCGGCGAGCAAGAAGCGGAGGCCAGCGGATAGGAGCGGCGGAAGCGTCTGCACCGCGATGGCGATCGCGAGATACGTCGATCCCCAGACGAGGTAGACGACCCCGAGCGCGGACCAGACGAGGACGCGGGACGGACTAGACGATGTAGCCGTAGTCAGCGAAGAGGAGCCGAAGGAAGAGCGCGACGCAAAGGACCACGAAGGCGATGCGCTGCGAAACGATCGCGCGCGGGTTCTCCTTCCCTATGAGCGCCACCTGACCCCAGAAGAAGACGACGAACGTCAGCTCGACCCACATGAACCCGGCGTGGTAGTAGCCGAGGGGCGTCCATTCGAACGGGCGCGTCATGGTCCAATTCAGCAGCGCGTTCACGGCCTGATAGAGATGCACGGCAAGCGTGAGAACGCCAGCTCCGAGCACGGCACCCACGAGCTCGGCCACGCGCGGCTTTCGGCGCCACGCGACGAGCTGGCTGGTCATGAAGACGTTCGCGAGCGGGATCAGCAGACCGTCGCCGATGACAGCGGAGGTGTAGGTGAGAGTGGCGCGGAACTCACTGACGATCGGATCGGCGCGCCAGTTCAGGTAGACGTTACCGGCGGCCTGGACAATGAACCCAAAGAAGACGGTCGCGAAAAAGACGCAGGCGAGCAGCAGCGAGGGGCGTTGTTCTACAGCCGAGACCGTACGCAGCATCTCCCCTCCCTCGTCGCGCGGCGTCCTCGGCCCGAAACGCTAGCAGATTCAGTGCTTCGGAGCCCCTAAAACACCGGATTGGTACGAGCGCCGGTCGACGCGGGGGAGCCGTCTGGCGACCGCCGCCCCGACCAGCGGCGTGTGGTGCGCCACGGCCAGCCACTCGACGACCGGCCAAAGGTCTTCCTCCGCGGTCATCCAGCCGGTGCGGTCGAAGCGCGTCAGTGACAGCGGCCGGGAGTACGCGCGGAGGGTGCGGTCCCCGTCCCAGTTGAAATAGTCCTCGAAGTAGCTCATCACGAGCTCGCGGATGGTGCGATACACCGGCGCGCGAAAGCGCAGACCCGAGAACTTGGACGTCGCGACGGAACCCCATAGCCCGCGCTCGCGATATACGGCAAGGACGTGATCGTCGTCGTTGTCAGCCTCCAGGTCGACGAGCAGCGGAGGCTGTCCGTTGATCCGGAAGGCCGCGGCCGCTAGGAATGCGCCTTCTGCGCAGTGCGCGGTACGGTCACGCATCACCCGGCGCGGCGATCGCACCGTGTCGCCATCGGGCTCGACGTTGTACGCCAGATCGTCGAGATAGCGCTGCACCTTCTCGGGCGTGGAGAGACGACGAAGCAGCCCCGTCTCTGCGCGCGTGAGCCCGTACACCGGTTCCAGTGTCTAGGATTCCGCGGATGAGCGCGGGGCATGACGTCGTCCTCCGTGGTGGAACGGTCTACGACGGATCGGGTGGTACGCCGTTCGCCGCGGACGTCGCGATCGACGGCGATCGCATCACCACCATCGGTGCCGTGCGTGAACGCGGGCGCTCCGAGATCGACGCCGCCGGCCTCGCGGTCGCACCGGGCTTCATCAACATGCTGAGCTGGGCGACGACGTCGCTCATCGCCGACGGCCGGTCGCAAAGCGACATCCGCCAGGGCGTGACGCTGGAAGTCTTCGGCGAGGGGTGGTCGCTCGGTCCGGTGAACGACACGATGCGGCGTGAACAGACCGAGCAGCAGGGCGACATCAAGTACGACATCACGTGGACGACGCTCGCCGAAGCGCTCGACACGATTGCGGCGCGTGGCATCGCCCCGAACATCGCGTCGTTCGTGGGCGCGGCCACAGTCCGCATCCACGAGCTGGCGCACGAGGACAGGCGGCCGACGCCTGAAGAGCTTGGCCGAATGCGCGCGCTCGTTGAGGCGGCGATGCAAGACGGCGCGCTCGGCATCGGCTCGGCGCTCATCTACGCGCCGGCGACGTACGCCGACACGGACGAGCTCGTCGCGCTCGCGGAGGTCGCCGGGCGCCACGGTGGCATGTACATCTCGCATATGCGAAGCGAAGGCAACCGACTGGTCGAAGCCGTCGATGAGGTCATCGAGATCGCGCGGCGCGCGAGCCTTCCAGCGGAGATCTACCACCTCAAGCAGGCGGGACGTTCTAACTGGACGAAGCTCGATGCGGTGATCGACCACATCACACGCGCTCGCGCGGAGGGCATCGCGATCACAGCGGATATGTATCCGTACGAGGCCGGGGCGACCGGATTGAGCTCGTGCTTTCCGCCGTGGGCGCATGAGGGCGGACTTGGCGCGACGCTCGCGCGCCTGCGCGACGCCGGACAGCGAGACCGGATCCGCGATGAGATGGCGCGGCCCGGCGTGGATTGGGAGAACCTCTACGAGGCGGCAGGCACGCCGGACGGCATCGTGCTCGTCGCGTTCAAGAGCGAGCGCCTGAAGCCGCTGACCGGACGAACGCTCGCGCAGGTCGCAGTGGAACGCGGGGCCGACCCGCGGGACGTGGCGATGGATCTCGTGCTCGAGGACGAGAGCCGCGTGGGGATGGTCATCTTCATGGCCTCCGCCGAGAACCTCCGCCGCGAGGTCGCGCTCCCGTGGATGAGCTTTGGGTCCGACGCCGGGTCGCTGGCGCCGGAGGGCGTTTTCCTCAGATCGCAGCCGCACCCGCGCTCGTACGGAACGTTCGCCCGCGTGCTCGGCCGGTTCGTTCGCGAGGAGAACGCCGCGCCATTGGCAGACGTGGTCCGGCGCATGACCGGCTTCCCCGCCGCGAATCTGAAGCTCGACCGCCGGGGGCTCCTGCGCCCCGGCTACTTCGCGGACGTTGTCGCGTTCGATCCTGCGCGCGTCGCGGACCACGCGACCTACACCGAGCCGCACGTCTACGCGACCGGAGTCGCGCACGTTCTCGTTAACGGAGCGTCCGTCCTGCGGGACGGCGAGCACACCGGCGCGCATCCGGGACGGGTCGTCTTCGGACCGGCGCGGCGCAACGGTTAGGCTCTCGCACCATGCCCGTCGATGCGACGATCGCGACGCTTCTGGCCGAGGCCGACAAGATCGACCCGCGCCCGATCGAGACCCTCAGCGTCGGGGAGGCTCGCGCCCGCGGTGGCTCGGTGAACGTCGCGCCCGCGCTGCCGCCCGAGCCCGTCGCCGAGGTTCGCGACCTCATCGTCGACACGCTCCCGCCGGTCCCGGCTCGCCTGTACCGGCCGCGCTCGGGAACACTCCCGCTCCTCGTCTACTTCCACGGCGGCGGCTGGGTGGTGGGCAGCGTCGCGATATCCGATCCGTTCTGCCGCGCTCTCGCGAACGCGAGCGGCTGTGCCGTCGTGTCGGTCGAATACCGCCTGGCGCCCGAGGATCGATACCCGGCCGCGGCGGACGATGCGTACGCGGCGACGCGCTGGTCGGCCGACCACGCGTCGGATCTCGGCATCGACGCGTCGCGCATCGCGGTCGGCGGTTCGAGCGCGGGGGGCAACCTCGCGGCGGTGGTGGCACTCATGGCTCGCGAACGCGGCACACCGAAGCTCGCGTTCCAACTGCTGCACGTTCCGGTGACCGATCACGACTTCGACACGCCGTCGTACCGCTCCAACGCGAGCGGATTCGGCCTAACGCGTGGCGGCATGCGCTGGTTCTGGGACAACTACGTCCCCGATCCGAAGCTCCGCGATGAGCCTTACGCGTCACCGTTGCGCGCCAAGGACCTCGCCGGCCTGCCACCGGCACACGTCGTCACCGCCGAGTTCGATCCACTGAAGGACGAGGGCAAGGCATACGCAGCGCGACTGCGCGAGGCCGGCGTCGCCACGACGTACGTCGAGTACCCAGGGATGGTGCACGGCTTCACGGGCATGGCGACGACGATCGCCATGGGACGGACCGGCATCGACGATATGTCGGCCGCGCTCCGGAAGGCGCTGGCTTAGGCGGACCGCATCTCGGTCGTGGTCGACGCCGGCGGGAGGGCGGTGGAGCCCCGCACCACCAGCTCCGTCTCCAGCACGACGTGCCTTCGCGCGATGTGCCTGCCCTCGAGCTGGTCGATGAGGAGCGCTGCCGCCAGGACGCCCATCTCCTCCTGCGGGACGTGGACCGTTGTGAGCGGCGGATCGAAGAGCTCGGACTGAGGGATGTCGTTGAAGCCGACGACCGAGAGATCCTCCGGGACAGCCATCCCGATCTCCCGCGCAAGGCGGATCGCCCCCAGCGCGATCAGATCGTTGGCGCAGAAGAGAGCCGTCGGCGGCTCCCCGTCCAGCAGGAGGCGCCGCGCGGCGCGGTAGCCCGAAGCCTCCGAGAACGAATCCGCGACCGCGACGAGCGCGTCCTCGTGCGCGAGGTGGTGACGTCGCAGCGCGGCACGCGCCGCGAGGAGTCGCTCCTGTCCCGCCATCGTCGTCTGCGGCGCCGCGACCAGACCGATCCGTCGATGGCCCAGCTGGATCAGGTGATCGAGCGCAGCGGAAGCGCCCTGACGGTTATCCGGTATGACGGCGAGGTCGTCGCTCGCGCGCGACGCGCTGTTGAGTAGTACGAAGGGGACCTTCTCGCGGCGCAGCTCGGCGATGGTCGAGTCGGCGGTCGAGCTGGAGGCGATGACGATCCCGTCGACGCGCCACTCGCGGAGAACGCGCAGGTAGCTGGCCTCGCGCTCGAATGAGTCGTCGGTGTTGCAGAGGATGAGGTGGTAGCCGCGCGCGTGGGCGGCGCCCTCCACGCCTTTGATGATGGACGGGAACACCGGGTTGGTGATGTCGGGGACGAGCATCCCGAGCGTGAACGTCCGTCGGAGCCGCAGTCCGCGAGCAAGCGCGGAGGGCCGATAGCCAAGACGTGTAGCGGCGGCGATGACGCGCTCGCGCGTCTCCGGCAGCAGACTGAGCTCGGCCCGGCCGTTGAGAACGCGCGAAACCGTTGACGCGTGCACGTTCGCGGCGCGCGCAACGTCGGTGATCGTCACCCGCCTCGCCGCCAAACCGTTCACCCCCGGCTGGAAATCGATTGTTTCGACTATACAGTCGCGGCGCGATATTGGTTCGGCGGGGGTCCGACGCGCCGGTCGAGGGCTTCCGGACGCAGCCTAGCCGTGTATCTCCTTGCGGAGTTTTTCCGGATCGAGCACGTCGACGTGGCGCCGCGCGACCCGGATCAGACCACGGTGCTCGAAATCGGCGAGGACCTTATTGACCGTCACGCGGGTGGAACCCACTGCAGCAGCGAGCTCGTCCTGTGTGAGCGTGAGGGCATGCGAGTCGATCTGTCCGCTGCCCGCGTCGAGCAGGTATTTCGCCAGACGACCGGGAACGTCCAGGAGCATGACGTCCTCGAGCGCTTGCGTGAGCTTCTCGACCCTCGCCTCGAACATCTCGAACGCGCGGTACAGGATGCGCGGATTCCGCTCGAGCATGCGAGCACACGTTTCGCCGAGGAGCTGGATCGTGACGGCGTCCGTCGTCGCGATCGCGGAGGTCGGCCGGCTTCGTCCGAAGATCGCCTGCTGACCGAGGACGCCTCCGCGCCCCAGGACCCAGAGCAGCACCTCGCGACCCTCCACATCCTCGCGTATGAGCTTCACCGAGCCTTCGACCACTACGTGGAGATCGCGCGCGGGATCGCCGCGGTGATAGATCACCTCGTCCCGCTCGAAACGCCGCAGCTTCGCCTGTGCCAGCAGCTCGGACAGCTGCGGGTCGGACAGCTCATTCACCGGCAGCACATCCGCGAGGCCTCGCGCAACGGCGATGAGGTCCATGGCGACGCTCAGGCTACGCCTGTCGGCAAGCGCGCTAGCGCGGCATCACCGTTGAGGGCCGTAGGTCATCGCATCGGCGATGCGCTCGTTCGCGGCGTGATCCCACGGCACCGCGACCAGCGAAGGTTCGCCGAGATCGAGCGCATGCCGCAGCGTGGGGAGGAGATCTTTCGCGTTCTCGACCGCATAACCGGCGATGCCGAATGCGCGCGCCAGCTGGACGAAGTCAGGATTGCCAAAGTCGGTCCCGAACATGCGGCCGAACTGGCGTTGCTCGTTCACGTCGATGATCCCGAGGCGTCCATCGACAAGCACGACGACGACGATCGCCGTCCCGAGGCGCTTGGCGGTCTCCAGCTCCTGCACGTTCATCAAGAACCCGCCATCACCACAGAACGCCACGACCCTCCGCTCGGGGTGGACCAGCTTCGCCGCGATAGCGCCCGGCAGCCCGATGCCCATCGACGCGAGGCCGTTGGAGATGACGACGGTATTGGGACGCTCCGTTGGGAACAGACGCGCGAGCCAGACCTTGTGAGCACCGACATCGCTCACGACGATGTCGTCCGGGCCGAGCGCTTCACGCAGGTCGGCGATGACGAGATCGGGTGGGACCGCGCGACCGGCCGAGGGACCCCGCGCGGCAGGGGACCCCGTCCCGACAAGGGACGGGGTGCGCCGCGTTGAGAGGGTTTCGGCTGGTCGCGCGCGCACCAAAGAGCTGAGCCCCTTCAGAGACTCGTCGAGCTCGCCGATGACCTCGATCGACGGGTGGTAGTGGCCATCGAGCTCGGCGGCGGTGCTGTCGACGTGGACGACGGTCTTGTCGCGCTTGGGATTCCAGATGACCGGCGCCCACTCGACGAGGTCGTAACCGACGGCAATGACGACGTCGGCATCCGCGAGAACCTTCACGTTCGCGAGATCCGCGCCCGGCCGCTGGAGACCGACCGGCGGCAGGGAGTGCTGACCAAATGGATCGAGCACGCCCTTCGCCATGTACGTGTGCGTTGCCCAGATCTGGCTACGTTGGACGAAGCCGCGCAGCGCGTCGACGGTCGGGTTACCGACGGCGTTGCGGCGCGTCACGCCGTTGCCGGCCAGGATGATCGGGGACTTTGCGTCGTTGATGATCTCCGCCGCCCGCTCGATCGCTTCCCGTTGCGCCTGTGGATAGGACGTGCGTCGGACCTCGAGTGGCGCCGACCGGACCTCTTCCTTCGCGACATCCTCGGGAAGCTCGATGTGCGTCGCGCCGGGCTTCTCGATACGCGCGAGGCGGAACGCCTTGCGAACCACCTCGGGCACCGACTCGGGCACCGAGATCCGCGTGCTCCACTTCGTGACCGGCGCGAACATCTGGACCACGTCGATGTACTGATGCGACTCGAGATGGACGCGCTCGAGACCCGCCTGGCCCGTGATGGCAACGAGGGGGGCGCGATCGAGCTGTGCGTCGGCAACACCGGTCAGCAGATTGGTCGCGCCCGGTCCGAGCGTCGCGAGGCAGACGCCGGGGAACGAGGAGAGTCGTCCGTAGACGTCGGCCATGAACGCGGCGGCCTGCTCGTGCCGTGTGAGCACGAACTGGATCTTCTCGCTGTCCTCGAGCGCGGCGTTGAGGTCCAGCGTCTCTTCGCCGGGGATGCCGAACACGTAGCGCACGCCCTCGCTCTCGAGGCAGCGGACGAGCAGCTGCGCGACGTTCACTCCGCTGAGGGAGTGGTGGGTTGCGCCTGCTGCGGTGGTCCGATCCAGATCGTCTGAATGTTCACAAACTCCTTGATGCCATACGACGAGAGCTCACGACCAAAGCCGCTGCGCTTGACACCACCGAACGGGAGGCGCGGGTCGGAGGCGACCATCCCGTTCACGAACACGGCACCCGATTCGATCCTTCGCGCCAGCGCCTCGCCGAGTGCGAGGTCGCGCGTCCAGACGCTGGCGCCAAGACCGTAGGCAGAGTCGTTGGCGACGCGCACCGCGTCGTCCGCGTCGCGAACGCGAAGCACCGCCGCGACGGGCCCGAACGTCTCCTCTTTGAACACCGGCATGTCCTTGGTGACATCCGCGAGGACGGTCGGCTGGTAGTACCAGCCTCTCGCGGTCCCGCGCTCGCCGCCGATTAGCACGCGCGCGCCCATGCGCACGGACTCGCGCACCTGGCGCTCGAGCGCTTCGCGGAGGTCGGCTCGCGCAAGCGGTCCGATCTGTGTACGGGGATCGAGCGGATCGCCCATGCGCAGCGCCTCGACCTCAGCGGCGAACCGCCGCTCGAAGTCGCGCGCGACCGGTTCGACTGCGATGAAGCGCTTGGCCGCGATGCACGACTGCCCGTTGTTCTGATTGCGCGCCCGCGCGCCGACCTTCGCGGCGGCGTCGAGGTCGGCATCGGCGAGCACGATGTATGGGTCGGAGCCGCCGAGCTCGAGCACGCTCTTTTTGAGCGCGCGCCCGGCGAGCTCCGCGATGCGCGAGCCCGTGTCGGAGCTTCCCGTCAGAGTGACCGCGCGGATGCGAGTGTCAGCGATGACCGGCTCGACCGCTGAGCCGGAGAGCAACAGGGTGCGAAACAGTCCCTCTGGGAAGCCGGCGTCGCGGACCACCTCTTCGATCGCGAGGGCGCACTGCGGCACGTTCGACGCGTGTTTCAGCACCGCGGCGTTGCCGGCCATGAGCGCCGGGGCGGCGAACCGCATCACCTGCCAGAACGGAAAATTCCACGGCATGACGGCGAGCACGATCCCCAGCGGCTGGAACGCCACCAAGCTGCGCTGGGCCGTCGTCTCGACGACCTCGTCGGCGAGGTAGCGCGCGGCGCTCTCGGCATAGTGTTCGGCGCCCCAAGCGCACTTCTCGAGCTCGGCCTTCGCCTCCGCGATCGGCTTCCCCATCTCGATCGTGATCAGTCGTCCGTAGCGATCGGCGCGCTCGCGGAGCAGCGCAGCGAGCCGCCGCATCGGCACCGCGCGGTCGGCGATGGAGCGTTCGCGCCATGCGACGAACGCGTCCTGCGCGTCATCAAGCGCGTGGTCGACCTCCTCGGGCGTGAAGGGGTCGAAGCGCGCGAGGACCTCCTCGGTCGCGGGATTAACGCTCGTGATGGGTGACAGCGTCGTGCTCATCGTTGGATCGAGGATAGTCCCGTTAGGTGTTCTTGAACGCGTTCATGGGCTTCATGACCGTGACCTCGATCGGCGCGGCGGCCTTCTTGAAACGCTCACCGTCACTCGCGACGCCGACGCCTGGATAGAACCCAAAGTGCATCGGTACCGCGAGCTTCGGCTTCATCGCCTTCGCGAGTCCGGCGGCCTCGTCCACCGTCATCACATAACCGCCGTCTCCGATCGGGAGGAACGCGACGTGCGCTCGGATCTGCTCGAGCTCGGGGTTATGGTCCGTGTCGCCGGCGTGGTAGTAGGTGCGGTCCCCGAGCCGCACGATGTAGCCCACCCAGTTGTTCTTCTTCGGATGAGCTTCCAACCGCTCGGGCTTGCTGTTGTACGCGGGAACGGTCTCGAGCTTGATCCCCGCGGCATCGATCCGCTCGCCGGGTCGGACCGTCTTTACATTCCCGCTGAGCTCCTTCGCGACGTCCGCCGGAGCGACAAACACCGTCTTCGGCGCCGTGACGCGAGCAAGGTCGTCCGTCGAGTAATGGTCGCCATGCGCATGGGTGATCAGTACGAGGTCGGCGGGCGGCAGATCGCCACCCAGGCCCCACGGATCGATATACATCACCAGTCGTTCGCCCTTCCACCTGAACGCCGACTGCTGGTACCAGGTGAAGGCCTCGAGCACGATCATTACCTCCCAGCGACTGTGTTGCACAGGACGCCGACATTCTCGATCTCGACCTCGACGACGTCGCCGATCTTCATGAACTCGGGCGGCTTCCGCGCGAAGCCAACGCCCTCGGGCGTGCCCGTGATCATGATGTCACCGGGCTGCAGTTGGCAGCCGACCGAGAACTCGCTCACCAGGCGCGGGATCTTGAACACCATGAACTTCGTGTTCGAGTCCTGCTTCGTCACGCCATTGACTCTCGTCTGGATGCGAAGCGCCGACGCATCGAGCTCGTCAGCGGTCACGATCCACGGACCCATCGGCAGGTGGGTGTCGAAGTTCTTTCCCTTGAACCACTGTCCACCGTGCCGACGCTGCACGTCACGAACCGAAATGTCGTTCGCGCACGTGTAGCCGAAGACGTGCCGCATCGCGTCCGCTTCGCTGATGTCATGGCCCGGTCGTCCGACGATCACGGCGAGCTCGACCTCCCAGTCCAGCTGCTGAGAGGCCGGCGCCGGGAAGAGCACGTTCGAGTCCGGGCCGGTGACGGTCGCCGGGTTCTTGGAGAACAGAGCCGGATATTCGGGGATCGCTTGCTCACCGGGTGCGCCCTGAGCGGCGCGCAGATTTGCCCCCTCCTGGAAGTGCTCGGAGTAGTTCCAACCGACGCAGAAGACATTTCGGCGCGGCATGGGGATCGGCGCGAGCAGCTTCGCGGCTCTCAGATCGACTCCGCCGCGGGCACGCGCCGCCGCGGCGCGGATGTCCTCGCGCATCCCATCGAACTTTTCGATCACGCCGAGCATGTCGATGGGCGCATCGGGCACGAGAGCCCGGATCGCGAGGATGGTGCCGTCCGACACGAACGTTCCGGCCCGCGGGCCATCGTCCGAAACGAACGTGAGGAGTCTCATCCGTGGAGCCTAGGAGTTTTGCCCGGCGGCGCGCAGGACGCGCCGTGCGCGATCGACCACCGGCGCGTCGATCATTCGCCCATCGAGCGCGACCGCGCCGTGACCACCAACCCGCGCTTCGTCGAAGGCGCGCACGACCCGTCGCGCCTCCTCTACTTCCTCCGCCGTGGGATCGAAGACCTCGTTGACGACCGTGATGTGGTCGGGATGGATAAGCGTCTTGCCGCTGAATCCCAGGCGCCGCGCTCGGAGGCTGTCGGCCCGAAGTCCGACGACGTCTTTGATGTCCGGCCAGATGCCATCGAACGCGAGCTTTCCCGCGGACGCCGCGGCCACCACCGTGGCCGACCGCGCGTACAGAAGATCCGCCGCTTCGCCCTCACGCTTCGTCGGCAGGCCGAGATCGAGTGCGAAGTCCTCGGATCCGAACATGAGGCCGATGAGGCGCTCCGAGGCCTTCGCGATGCGCGGCGCCTCGATCAGCGCGGCGGCGCTCTCGATCGACGCGATCAGCCGCACCGTACCTGGGGCGACGGCGGCCCGGCGTTCGCGCTCTGCGAGCTCGTACGCCAGCCACTCGACCTCTTCGGGGCGTCGCACTTTCGGCGCGACGATGCCGTAGAGGCCGGGCTGCACGACCGCGTCGAGGTCCGCCTCGGCCGCGTCGCTCAACGCGCGCTGGATGCGCACGAGACGGAGCGGCCGGGACGGGGAACCGAGGGCACTCGCGACCATCCGCCGCGCCTCGTCCTTTGCGTCCGCCGGCACGCCGTCCTCCAGATCGAGGATGGCGGCGTCGAGGCGGCTCTGACCGAATTCTCCGAGACCGAGAGCGCGCTGGATCATCCGCTCGCTATTGCCCGGCACGAACATGAGCGAGCGCATCGGCGGGAGCGTTTCCACTAGTACGACCGGGGCATCCCCAGCACGTGCTGGCCGATATACGCGAGCACGAGGTTGTTGCCGATCGGTGCGATCAGCAGCAGTCGCGTCTCGCGGAACTTGCGCTCGACGTCGAACTCGCGGGCGAAGCCGTAGCCGCCATACGCGTCGATCGCCGCATTCGCGGCGTCCCACGCGGCCTGAGACGCCAGGAGCTTCGCCATGTTCGCCTCGGCGCCGCATTTACGGCCGTGATCGAACAGCCACGCCGCCTTGTCGCGCATCAGCGTCGCAGCCTCGAGCCGCGCGTGGGCCTGAGCCAGCGGGAACTGCACGCCCTGATTGGCCGCGATCGGGCGATCGAAGACGACGCGCTGCGACGCGTACGCCGCCGCGCGTGCGACGAACCAGCGGCCATCGCCCAGCGACTCGGAGGCGATGAGGATCCGCTCGGCGTTCCAGCTGTCGATGATGTGGCGGAAGCCCATGCCCTCTTCACCGACGAGGTCGGACGACGGCACCTCAAGGTCGTCCATGAAGAGCTCGGTGGTGTGGTGGTTGAACATGGTCTCGATCGGGCGCACGACGATCCGGCCACCGGCGACCGCCGCGCGCAGGTCGACGAGGAACACGGAGTGGCCCTTCGTCTTGTCGTCGAGATCCTCGTACGGCGTCGTACGCGCCAGCAGAAGCATCAGATCGGAGTGCTGCGCGCGCGAGATGAAGATCTTCTTGACGACGTAGCGGTCCCCGCGTCTTACGGCCATCGTCTTGATGCGTGTCGTTTCGGACCCGGCCTCGGGCTCGGTCACGCCGAAAGCCTGCAGCCGAAGCTCGCCTTTTGCGAGCTTCGGCAGGTAGCGACGCTTCTGCTCGTCGCTTCCGTGTCGCAGCAGCGTGCCCATCGTGTACATCTGCGCGTGCGCGGCCGCGGCGTTGCCGCCCGACGCGTTGATCTCCTCGATGATCAGCGCCGCTTCAGACAGGCCCAGCCCCGCCCCGCCGTGCTCGGTCGGGATCAGGGCCCCGAGCCAGCCCGCTTCGGTGAGCGCGCTGACGAAACGCTCCGGGTACTCGCTCTTTCGATCGAGGTCGCGCCAGTATTCGTCCGGGAACTGCGCGCACAGTGAGCGCACCGCCGAGCGGATCGACTCCTGCTCATCGGTCCGGCCGAAGTCCACGGCTAATCGCGCGGCTCGGGAAAGTGCGGCCTCGGAGCGTTCGCCCGCGTGGGGACCATGAAGGTTCGCGTTGCGACGAGGACGACGGTACCGTCCTGTTTTATCCCGCGCTGGCGGACCGTGACGATGCCCCAACCCTTGCGCGAGCGCGACTCACGCGCCTCGAGCACCTCGGTGTCCGCGTAGAGCGTATCGCCCTCGAACAGCGGGCTCGGCAGCGTCACCTCGCCGATGCCCAGCGCGAATCCCCACCGACTTGTCTGCTGGACCATCAGCCCGGCGACCGTCGCCAGCGTGAGGAAGCTGTTCACCAGCGGCCGCTTGAATTCCGTCTGCGCCGCGTAGTGCGCGTTGAAGTGGATCTCGTTCGTGTTGTTGGTGAGTAGCGAGAACTGGATGTTGTCGGCCTGGGTGATCGTGCGACCGACCGAAGAGCGGAACGTCTTGCCGACCGTGAAATCCTCGTAAAACGGGCCGTCCAATCGTGGGATAGTGCCACGGCTCCGGCGGGAGGATTCGAACCTCCAACCAAGGGATTAACAGTCCCCTGCGCTACCGTTGCGCTACGCCGGAAGAGAGGTCAATGGTACCGGAGAGGCTCGTCGACTGATGCAGCAACGGGAATGCCTGAAGCGCGTCAGACCGCTCATCCGCGAGTTCCTCGCCGAAGATCTGCGCGACTTCCATTGGGAGGCCTCGTTCCTCGCGAAGCTGTGGTTCGGCAATCACGACCTGCATTACGAGATCACGCCACGCGAACGCGCGCGAACGATCGAGATCGGACTTCACTTCGAAGCGGATCCGTTGACGAACGCGCGCCTCCTGGCGGCCTTCGTAGCGAACGCGAGCGCAGTGCGCCGTTCTCTCGCGAACGCGCGTATGGAGCAGTGGGATCGCGGGTGGTGCCGCGTGTGGGAACCGCTGCCCTACCGGGCCGCTGACGCGGAACTCGCGAAAGAGCTGGCATCCCGGTTGGCTACCTACGTGACCGCGCTCGAGCCGATCCTCCGCCGGGAGCTGCCGAGCGACGTCGCGTGGACCGAGCCCGAAGGGCGACCGGCGCGCGCTAGGGCGGCGAAGTCCCGAGGGTCGGGGGGAGCGTCACGCTGACTGTCGGCTCATCATCGCCGCGACGGCCGCCGCGCGATTGGGCACGTCAAGCCTGCGGAGCAGACCCTGCACGTGCTTCTGCGTGGTGGACGTGGTGATGCCGAGGTGACCGCCGATCTCGCGGTCGGAGGCGCCGCGCGCGATCAGCCCCACGATCTCGCGTTGACGCGGAGTGAGCTCGGCACCGTGCCTTCCCATCGTTGCGGCAAGCTCAGCCCTGATCTGCTGACCGAGCGCTGCACGCGAGTAGGCGGGCTCTCCGTTGAGGGCGCCGGCGATCGCGCGCCGGAGAGCCGGAGCCGGAAGACCGGTATGCAGCAGCCCGAACGCCCCGCCCCTCAGCGCCCGAGCGGCGTCATCCTGGTTGTCGCCAGGGGTCACGACGACCGTGGGCATCGCGCGCGAGCACTTCGGGAGGCGCTTCCAATCGGAGGGCCCGTACACAGCGAAGAGGATCGTGATGTCCGGGCAGGCCTGCTGAACCGCCGCGTACACCGCGCCCGACACATCCAAGACCGCGACCGTAGCGTCGCTCGACTCGATCATCCTGCGATTCCCACCCCACCCCGCGAGCGACCCGCGCTTTCCTGGTCACGCAGGTCGTGGAGTGGACATTAAAACGCGTCGAAACCGCTGGCAATCCGCCGGGATGACTAGCCGAATGTCATCTCGGTGCTAGTGAGAATTAAGTAGTCGCGCGCGAACCGGCGGATCTTGCCCATTTCGTTGGTCGCGCAGCGCCGCCACAGTCTGAAAGTCCGGGTGGGTGGGCCCGGATTTCCATGCGCGCTTCACTGAGAAGGAAAGGAACGTGTCTTCATGTCTAGCGTCACTCGCCGGTCACCAAGCCGGCTGACCCTCGCACTCGTCACAGCGATCAGCCTGACCATCGCGGTCGTGATGCCCGCTTATGCGGTCCACGACGCCGGCCTCTTCCAGCTCGACCGCAACGCCCAGACTTCGGTCCAGTCGACGCCCAATGCCGCTGAGGACTGGGACATGGTCTGCCCCGCTGGCACTCCGCCGGGGGCGGTCGCTTGCATCGGCGGAAGCACCGCGCAGGCGAAGGCATTCACGACCGACGGCGTCAACGCCAGCATCTTTACCGGCGGCGGTTCCAAGGATGATCTGAACACGACGTCCTGGCAGTGGAAGGACGGCTCGGTGCCGCCCAAGGACGACCTTGCGCACGCTTATGCGGCGCGCTACGCGAACGGCTACCTGTACTTCGGCGCGGACCGGACGGCCAACAACGGCGACGCCCAGCTTGGCTTCTGGTTCTTCCAGGGCAGCGTCGGGCCGCAGGCCGGCGGCACGTTCGGCCCCGATGCCCATCAGAACGGTGACATCCTGGTGCTGAGCGACTTCAGCCAGGGTGGCGCCACCGTGACCATCCGCGTCTTCCAGTGGCACTCTCCGGGCGGCTCCATCAACGGGACGCTCGACCTCATCGCCGGCACCACCGGGAGTCCGGCCGACTGCGTCGGACCGCCGCCGGTCGGCAGCGGCGACACCTTCTGCGCGACCGTGAACACGGTCGTTACGCCCTCGCCGTGGTCCTTCACGGACAAGGGCGGCACTCCGACCGGTTACTTCGCCCCTGGCGAGTTCTATGAGGGGGGCATCAACCTCAACTCCCTCGGCCTCGCGGATGAGTGCTTCTCGAGCTTCCTGGCCGAGACGCGCTCCTCCACATCCGTCGACGCGACGCTGAAGGACTTCGTTGCTGGCAGCTTCGCTGTGTGCAAGGCCGCCATGTCAACGACGCCCTCGGCCGGCGCCGGCGGCACCGTCACACCCGGGACGACCGTCACCGACACGGCGACGGTCACCGGAAGCCTTGCCACAAAGACACCCACAGGCAGCGTCACCTTCTACATCTGCGGTCCGATCGCGACAGGACTCTGCGAAACGGGCACGCAGGTCGGGACCGCCAAGCCGCTCGGCGGTACGGGCGCAACGGCCACCGCGACCTCCGACGGCGTCGACACCACGACGCTTGCCGCGGGCCGTTACTGCTTCCGGGCCACGTGGCCTGGCGACAGCAACTACCCAGGCGCTCTGACCCACAGTGGGACCGGCGACAGCGAGTGCTTCAACGTGTCAAAGCGCAGTCCCACCGTCACTACCCAGGCTTCTGCCCCGATCGTTCTCGGCAGCGGATCGCTGACCGACGTCGCGACCCTGAGTGGCGCGAGCGCCAACGCGACAGGGACGATCACCTTCAACCTCTACGGCCCGAATGACGCGACCTGCGCCACCTCGATCACCAGCTCGACGGCGACCGTGAGCGGCAACGGCAACTACACGTCCGCCGCCTTCACGCCCACAGCCGCCGGCACCTACCGCTGGATCGCCAACTACAGCGGTGATGCCAACAACAATGCGACCGCAAACAACTGCAACGAGGCCAACGAATCGGTCGTCGTAAGCCCGCGCAGCCCGACCGTGACGACCCAGGCGTCGGCCCCGATCGTCCTCGGTAACGGCTCGCTGAGCGACGTCGCGACCCTGAGCGGCGCGAGCGCGAATGCGACCGGGACCATCACCTTCAACCTGTACGGACCCAACGACGCGACCTGCGCGACCTCGATCTTCACCTCGACCGCGACGGTGAGCGGCAACGGGAACTACACATCCGGCGCCTTCGCACCCACAGCCGCCGGCACCTACCGCTGGATCGCCAACTACAGCGGTGATGCCAACAACACTGCGACCGCGAACGGCTGCAACGAGGCAAACGAGACCGTTGTGGTCAGCCCGCGCAGCCCGACCCTGACGACCCAGGCATCCGCGCCCATCATCGTCGGGAGCGGCTCGCTCAGCGACGTCGCGACCCTCAGCGGCGCGACAAGCAGCGCGACTGGGACGATCACGTTCAACCTGTATGGTCCGAACGACGCGACCTGCGCCACCTCGATCTTCAGCTCGACGGCCACGGTCAACGGGAATGGCATTTACACCTCGAGCAGCTTCACCCCGACGACCGTCGGCACCTACCGCTGGATCGCGAACTACAGCGGCGACGCCAACAACAATCCAACGGCGAACGCCTGCAACGCGGCCAACGAATCTGTCGTGGTCAGCCCGCGCAGCCCCGCGCTGACGACGCAAGCCTCTGACCCGATCGTCGTCGGCAGCGGCTCGCTCAGTGACACCGCGACCCTCAGTGGCGCGACGCTCACGGCGACCGGCACGATCACGTTCAACCTCTACGGTCCGAACGACGCGACCTGCGCCACCTCGATCTTCAGCTCGACGGCCGCGGTCAGCGGAAATGGCAGCTACAACTCGGACAGCTTCACTCCGACGACCGCCGGGACCTACCGCTGGATCGCCAACTACAGCGGCGATATCAACAACAACCCGACCGCCAACGGCTGCAACGAGGCGAACGAGTCCGTCGTGGTCAGCCCGCGTAGCCCCGCGCTGACGACGCAGGCATCGGCAAACATCGCCCTCGGCCAGGGCACACTCAACGACGTCGCGACCCTGAGCGGAGCAACGGACAACGCTACGGGCACGATCACGTTCAACCTGTACGGCCCGAATGACGCGATGTGCACCACCTCGATCTTCAGCTCCTGGATCGCGAACTACGGCGGTGACGTGAACAACAATCCCACGTCGAACGCCTGCAACGCGGCGAACGAGTCTGTCCAGGTGACCGACACATCATCTACGAGCACCGCTCAGAACTGGCTGCCGAATGACTCAGCGACAATCACGACCGGTGGGGGCTCCACGGTGAGCGGAAGCCTGTCGTTCACGCTGTACGAAAGCGGCAACTGCACAGGCACGGTGCTGAGGGACACGGAGACGTTCCTCCTCAGCAGCGCGGCCTCGGGTGTCACGCGCACCACCACGAACACGACCGTCCGAGTTCTCGCGTCGACCACAGTCTCTTGGAACGTGGTCTTCACGAGCAGCAATCCGTTCGTGGCAGGCTCGAGTCACTGCGAGACCACGACCCTGACCATCGTCAACTGATCGCGTAACGAGCGAACTGTCAACGAGAGAGGCCCCGACGAAAGTCGGGGCCTCTCGGCTTGTAGGTTCTGCTTCGGGTCACGAGTTGACGGCCTCGCCGCTCATCTTAGGCGGTCGACGAGAGCGTGAAGTTTTCGCGGCCACGGGTCCCAGAGGCGCCTGTGGACGCTGGGGCTCGGCTAGGGCCTCGGCGAGGTGCCGAACATGGCGAGCAGCACGACGATGGAGATGGTCACGAGGAAGACAGGGATCGCGAGCAGCGCGTACACCTTGTGATCTTCAAGGCGTGGCTCCTCGTGGACCGGCCGGTGTTCCGACATATGACCTCCGTCTGGGCTGTCGAGAGTGAGGGTACCGGAGCCTAAGCGGGTGCGCTGTCGCGGATGAAGCGCAGTAGCAGCCCTGGTTGGCACACGACAGAAATGCTGGCGCGACTATTTCTGTCGCGCCGCCTCGACCGCTTCGTTCGCGTTCTGGACCAGACGCTGGGCGCCGCCGATTGCACGCGGCACGTCGAAGCGTCGGTCGAAATTCCCCAGATTTTCCGCGGCTTCGAGGGCTTCCTCGAGCGCGGATTCCGCTAGACGCAGGGCGGAGCTAAGACGCTCAAGCTCCCCCTGATCGACCTCCCCCGCCGCCATCGCGCGGATGCTAACGTCCGTCGGGTGATCGAAGGCATGCGCTCCGTTCGCCAGATCCGGCAGTACGCGGCGGAGCGCGTGCCGGATGCGGTCGTCAAGCAGCTGCTGCAGGTCGCGCGATGGACGGGTAGCTCGCGGAACACGCAGCCCTGGCACTTCGTCGTCGTCACCGATAAGGAGCAGCTTCGGAAGATCAGCCAGCTGCGCGCTCCAATCAACTGGCTCGCCGGTGCACCGCTCGGCATCGCGATCGTTCTGGACGGGGCGGGCGTGAGCGAGGCATACGACGAAGGTCGGGTGACCGAGCGCATCCTCATCGCCGCGCACACGCTCGACTACGGCGGCGGCGTGGCTTGGTTCGGCGACGACACACAGCAGGCCGAAGCGAAGCGGATCCTCGGCATCCCGGCCGAGCGGACCGCGCGCTCGATCGTCATGATCGGCCGGCCCGTCTCGACCAAGGATCCGCGT